>JADMIO011319550.1_pt1 | contig 31583 bp, 30 predicted proteins | sample 8958161 | NCBI WGS metagenome assembly JADMIO01 (sample SAMN16585339, study PRJNA669376) | soil metagenome | isolation source: Crop rotation soil | place: USA: Cullars Rotation, Alabama | collected 2011 | reverse complement strand
GTCGGGAAGTCGCGCTCGAGCCGCGCGATCGTGTCGACCGCGGCAGCGAAGTCCTGCACCTGGTGTTCGCTGTGCGCGAGCCAGAAGAGCGCCTCGTCGCGATTCGGCTCCTTGGTGTCGGCGGCGGCCGCCTTGAGCTCGTCGATCGCGCGCTGCCACTGCTCGTCGGCGATGAAGTCCTTCGCGCGCGCCAGGCGTTTGGAGTCTGGGGCCATCGCCAGCGCGCCGGCCGCGCTCGCGCCGACGAACGCCGCGATCATCGCCACAACCGCCACTACCCGTACTTTCCGGATCGTCATACCGTCCTCAAATCCCCGTCGAGCCCACGACCTGCATCTTCACCACGAGATCGCGTTTGCGAATCAGCTGCTGGACGCGCTCGAGCGACGCCGCATCGCCGTGATCGCTCATCGACGTCTCCAGCAGCACGGTCTCGAGATCGCTCATCACGTGCGCGATGTCAGAGAGCCCGCGATCCTGCGCCGCGCGTCGGTACAACCGCGTATCTTCGAGCAGCGACCCCGCGAGGTCGCGCTCGTACTCCCAATCCTTGGCCTTCGTGTGATCCGGATCGCGGGCGACCAGACCGAGCACGACCAGCTTCGATTTCTCGAAATGCTGTTCGCTCAACTCCGCGAGCGCGCGAGTCGGACCGCGATCGGTGGCGGGCGCCGGTGTCGGCGTCGCCGCAGGCGTCACCTGCGCGGTTGACGTTGACGCCGGAACGGCAACCGGCGCCGGACGCATCAGCAACAAGAGCACCGCACCAGCGGTCGCCAGAACCAACGACGCCGCAATCGCCATCGCCGCCCGCGACGGCCAGCGGCTCACCGTGCGCGCTGTTGGTTCGTCATCCGGCGTCCCGCCGTCCTTCGCGCGTTCGTGCCTGCACGCGTCGTCGAGACGACGCATGAAGCCGGACCAGTCGCCGGCCGGAGGCGCGTCGACGGCGGGACGATTGGCGAGAGCGTGGTTGATGACGCGCAGGTCGCCGAGCACCTGACGGCACGCCGCGCACTCCGCGAGATGCGCCTCGACGCGCGCGCGTTCGGCAGCGTCGACCTCATCGTAGAAATAGAGCTCGACGGCTTCCGCGCCGACGAGCGTGCACCCGTTCATGCCCGTTCTCCGATAGTCACGTTGGCAGCCGTCAGCACGCCGCGCAACCGGTGCACCGCGGCGTGCAGCTGACGCTTGACCGTGCCTTCCGCCAGGCCCAGCGCGCTGGCAATCTCATTCAGTTTCAGTCCCTCGTGATGCCGCATCATGAACACCAGGCGCTGCCCGGGTGGCAGCCGCGCGACGGCCTGCTCCAGCACGTCGCCAAGCTCGCCGCCGTAAGCCTGTTCCTCCGGGTCCGGCGTTTCCTCGGGCGCGTTGAGCATCCTGACCTCGGCATCCTCGGTGAACGGCGCCCACCCGGCCGGCGACTGCCGGCGGCGATGGTCGATGCAGGCGTTCATCACGATCCGGTACAGCCACGACGTGACCTGCGCGTCCTGGCGGAACCGATCGAGCCCCCGGTACACTTTGATGAAGACGTCCTGCGCGATGTCCTCGGCGTCGTGATGATTGCCGACGAACTGGTAGGCCATCCGATACACCATCGGGCGATGCCGCTCGACGAGCGCATGGAACGCGGACTGATCGCCGCCGGCCGCGCGGGCCACGAGGTCCGTATCCGCCGACGAGCGGAAGCCGCCGTTCACTGTCGGAGATAAGACGGATGGGGGGTGCCTCAGGTTGATCCTTCCTTCGGCTGTCGGGCTAAGGGCTGAGGGCATAGAAGGTACTTACCCGCGTCGGGCTATGGGTGAAGGCAGCCCGAGCCCGACGGGGAGCGAAGCGACTAGGTTTCAATGCCCTCAGCACCAAGCCCGGCAAGAATCAGCGTAAGTCCCTGTATACTGGTGAGATGTCTTTAGTCGCGTCCCCCTCGTCTGGCATTGCCAACGCGCTCAGGCGCAACGTGGCGATCATAGCCCACGTCGATCACGGCAAAACCACCCTGGTCGACGGCCTCCTCCATCAGGGCGGCATCTTCCGCAGCAACGAGCGCGTCGCCGAGCGCGCCATGGACAATACCGACCTCGAGCGCGAGCGCGGCATCACGATCCTCGCCAAGAACACGGCCGTTCACTACGGCAACACCCTGATCAACATCGTCGATACCCCGGGCCACGCCGATTTCGGCGGTGAGGTCGAGCGGACGCTGGCGATGGTCGATGGCGTGATGCTGCTCGTCGACGCCTCGGAAGGGCCGCTGCCGCAGACGCGATTCGTGCTGCGCAAGGCGCTCGAGCGCCGGCTGCCGCCGATCGTCGTCATCAACAAGATCGATCGGCCCGACGCGCGCGTGAAGGAAGTGCTGAACGAGATCTACGACCTGTTCATCGATCTCGACGCGACCGAAGAGCAGCTCGAATTTCCGGTGCTCTACACGAGCGCGAAATCCGGCACGTCGTCGCTGTCGCTCGACCAGCCAGGCCAGGACCTGCGGCCCCTGTTCGACGCCATCGTCGATCACGTACCGCCGCCCCGCGGAAATGCCGAGGCGCCGCTTCAGATCCTGGTGGCCAATCTCGATTCCAACGACTACCTCGGACGCATTGCCGTGGGCCGCGTGTTTCAGGGACGCGTGCGGATGGGGGACGCCGTTGCCGTCTGCAAGCTGGATGGATCGTTCCAGGAGACGAAGATCACCAAGCTGTTCGCCTTCGAGGGACTGAAGCGGGTCGACATCGACGAGGCGGCGGCCGGCGACATCGTGTGCCTGGCCGGCATCGAGGACATCACCATCGGCGAGACGATTGCCGACATCGAGCATCGCAAGGCGATGCCCGCGATCGCGGTCGACGAGCCGACGGTGTCGATGATCTTCGGCGTCAACACCTCGCCGATGTCAGGACGCGAAGGACAGTTCGTCACCTCGCGGCAGATCAAGGATCGGCTCGACAAGGAGCTGCTCGGCAACGTGTCGATTCGCGTCGAGGCGACCGACACGCCGGAGCAGATGAAGGTGCTCGGCCGCGGCGAGCTGCAGCTGTCGATCCTGATCGAGATGATGCGGCGCGAAGGCTACGAGCTCCAGGTCTCGCGCCCCGACATCGTCACCAAAGAGGTCAACGGTACGGTCGTCGAGCCGGTGGAAGATCTGGTCATCGACACCGCGGAGGAGTTCCAGGGTGTGGTCATCGCGCTGGTCGGGACGCGCCGCGGCACGATGACGAAGATGGTGAATCACGGCAGCGGACGGGTGCGTCTCGAGTTCCGAATTCCCGCGCGCGGCCTCATCGGATTCCGGTCGCAGTTCCTCACCGATACGAAAGGCACCGGGATCATGAATCACCTGTTTGCCGGTTGGGAGCCGTGGCACGGCGCGATTCCGGCGCGCACGACCGGCGCGCTCGTCGCCGATCGTCCGGGACCGGCAACCGCCTACGCGATCTCGAATCTGCAGGAGCGCGGCGAAATCTTCATCGAGCCGGCCGAAAAGGTCTACGAGGGGATGATCATCGGCGAGAACGCCCGCGCCAACGATCTGGACGTCAACGTCACGAAAGAAAAGAAGCAGACGAACATGCGCGCGTCCACCGCGGACGAAGCCGTCCGTCTCATCCCGCCGCGCAAGCTGGGACTCGAGCAGGCGATCGAGTTCATCAACGACGACGAGCTCGTCGAAGTGACGCCGAAGAGCATTCGACTGCGGAAGAAGGTGCTGGCCGCGAACATGCGGCCGAAGCGCGCGACGCTCGAAGGCTGATCGCGCCGGCGGCGGCGCTCCTCAGAGGCCGGCGAGGTACTTGTCACCCGTCGGCGCGGGGACTCCGCCGTCGGGCTCGATGGTGACCGCCATGCCGATTGGCTGAGGCAAATCGAGCGGCGTCTCGAATACCGTGGCGACACGGCCTTGCGGGTCCGGCCTGAACAGGCCGGCGCTGATCGGCGCGGGATTCTTCGTCAACACCCACAACTGGTACGTCTTCCCCGCCGGAGCCGCCGGCAAATCCGACGCGGTGAACACGAGCCCACGCGAGCGGCTCCAGAACGCGCGCGCGGATGCCTTGGGCGCGGCCGGCTGGCCAGCGAGATCGATCCGCTGCAGGTCGGGCGCCTCCAGGACGGCGAGCTGCGTCCGTGCCTCGTCGGTCGCGTGACGGAGATCGGCGATCTGTTGATCGGCGGTCGCAGCGCGTCCGTTCGCCTGCTGCAGCAACTGTTCGAGCGCGCCGATGCGAGCGCGCAGCGAAACCGCGTATAACCCCAACCCCGCGGCGAGCAGGAGCGACGCGGCTGCGGCCAGCCAGGGCATGCGCCCGCTCGCGGGTTCCTGCCGCGGCGGTAGGACGACATTGCTGCTGGAACCTGTCACGGTGCGCAGCACGCGATCGCGAAGCGCCTGCGGAGGATCGTATTGGGGGGGCACGTGCGCGAGCGCCGCCAGGACAGGCGACAGCGACTGCACGCGCGCGCGGCACTCGTCGCAGGTCGCGACGTGCGCCTCGAACGAGGCGCGCTCCGCCGCCGGCAGCGCGCCGAGCACGTACAGCTCGGCCTGCTCGCGCAGCACGTCGTGATCGCTCGGGCTCATCGCCATCAGACCGTGCCTGCCAACACGTCGCGCAGCTTCGTCATCGCGAGTCGGATGCGCGTCTTCACCGTACCGAGCGGCTGTTCGAGCCGCGCGGCAATCTCGGCGTGCGTCAGGCCCTCGAAGTACGCCAGCTCGATCGCCGCCCGCTGCAAGAGCGGCAGCTCATCGAGGGCCGCGCGGACGCGCGAGACCTGTTCGGACGAGAGCACCTGCGTGTCGGCCGGTGGACCGGCGTCCGCGACCTGACCGACCGCGCGATCGTCGACCACGCCGCTTGGCCGGACGCGCTTCGCCCGCAGGCGATCGATGGCACGGCTCCGGGCCAGGGTCAGCAGCCACGCGGCGACCGCGCCGCGCGACGCGCTGTAGCGGGCGGCCTGACGCCACGCCTGCGAAAACACTTCCTGCACCACGTCTTCCGCTTCGGTCGCATCGCCGAGGATCCTCAACGCGAGCGAATAGATCGGCCGCGCGTGACGGTCATACAGCTCCGCCACGGCGTCACCGTCGCCCTGAGCCATGCGAGCGAGCGCCGCCTGATCCCCCGCGCGATCCTCCGTCCAGCTCCTGGCGGATCCCGAGCGGTCGATCACTGCCCACAAGAACCACATATGAATCTACGGCCGAGCGGTCCGGAGGGATTTTACCCGACCCTCGCGTCGGAGAAATCCAGCCTCCCGTGCCATCCGTAGAAGCGGCAGTTCGTGGAGGACTTCGAATGAAACCTCACCTGCTGCTCATGCTCGCAGTGATGCCGATGGCGGCCTGTGGCCGGGCTGGAACCACGTCCGCACCCACCCCGCAGATGTCGCTCGCCTGCCAGGTCGCGCTGGCGCCCGGAGGCCACGATCGGGCAATCGATCGCACGATCGCCGACCTGCAGAAACGGGCGGCGGAACCGGCCCGTTCGCGGGACGCCCTCGAACAACTTGGCTATCAGATCGTGACGAGGGCCCGCCAGACGAACGACCCCGGCGACTACACGGTGGCCGAGAACGTTGCGACGTGCATGGAGGAACGACATCCAGGCGACCTCGCCGCTCTTCTCCTCCGTGGCCACGCGCTGCATCAACTCCACCGCTTCCGCGAGGCCGAAACCGTCGCGCGGACACTCGTCACGAAGCGGGAGTTCGTTCTCGACTACGCGCTGCTCGGTGATGCGCTGATGGAACAGGGACGCCTGACCGAGGCCGCCGCCGCGTATCAGAAGATGATCGATCTCAAACCGTTCTATCAGTCCTACACCCGCGCCGCACATCTCCGCTGGCTCGAGGGGGATCTCGACGGCGCGATCGATCTGGCGCACAAAGCCATCGCGACCGCAAGTCCGCGGAGTCTGGAATCGGTGGCCTGGGCGTATACGCGGCTGGGGATCTACGAGCTTCAACAGTCACACTTCGATCGGGCGCTCGAGGCCGCCGATGCCGCACTGGCCTTCCAGCCGGACTACGCCGCGGCGCTGCTGACCCGCGGCCGGATACTGCTCGCGCTGAATCGATCGGAGGAGGCCGTGCGCGCGCTCGAGCGCGCGATGACGCTCAATCCGCTTCCCGAGTATCAATGGGTGCTGGCGGACGCGTTGAGGAGCCGCGGCCTCGAACAACAAGCGGCTGCAGTCGAGCAGCGGCTGATGCAGGACGGGCCGGCTTCGGATCCCCGCACGGTCGCACTCTTCCTCGCCACGCGACGCACCAACATGCCGCAGGCGCTCCTGCTGACGGAGCGCGAGCTGACGGTGCGCCGGGACGTCTTCACCCAGGATGCCCGGGCCTGGGCCCTCGCGGCTGCCGGGCGTCTCGACGAGGCCCGTGCCGCGATGGACCTCGCCCTGTCAGAACACACCCGGGACGCGCGGCTGTTTCTTCACGCCGGTCTCATCGCGGCGTCGAGCGGCCGCCGCCCGGACGCCCGCCGCTGGCTCTCGCAGGCGAATGCGCTCCGCGCGACGCTACTCCCGTCCGAGCTCGAGCTCCTTCACACCCACCAGACCGTCTCGACCGTCAATCACGCAGGAGAGTGACATGAATGACAGACTTCGAAAGATGCCGTGGCTTGCCGCCGCGGCCGGATGCCTCTTGATGGCATCGCCCTCACCGGCGCGCGCATCCAGCCACATGGACGCGCCGCTCATCATTCTCGACGATGCGGCGAACACGACCGACGTCTACGCCTTCCTGTCGAGAGACCGCGGGCAGAAGTACCTCACGACTGCGCTCGCGGTGTATCCGCACGAAGAGCCGGGTGTCGGCCCCAACAAGTACAACTTCGACGACGACGTGCTCTATCAGATTCACGTCGCCACGGGTCCGGACCTGAAAGCTGGCCGCGCCACCTACAGCTATCAGTTCCGCTTCTCGACCAGGTTCAGAAATCGCAACACGATCCTGCAGTCGTATCTTGGTGTCATCAACAATGTCGGTGATGCCGCGCAGAATCTGATCCAGACGTACACGGTCACCCGGGTCGATCATCGGACGGGCGCCGTCGAATCACTCGGCGAGGGCATCGTCCCGCCAAACAACCAGGGAAACGCCACGCCGAAATACAACCAGAACAACGACGGTGAACAGCCGGCGCGCGACGGCGTCGCCACCGAGACGGAACTGGATCGGTACACCCGGCAGTCCATCGCCGATCTCTCCGATGGCTACACCGCGTTTGCGGGGCAGCGCGACGACGGTTTCTACGCCGACATCCAGGCGGTCTTCGACCTCCTGAAGCTGCGCGGGCCCGGCAAGGGCTTCGACTCGCAAGGCGGATTCAACGTGCACACCATGGCCTTGAACATTCCGCTCGACGCGATCGGCGGCGACCGGCAGGTGGTTGGCGTCTATGCCACGACCAGCCGGCGGCGAGTGACGATCCTGACGTCGAGTCACGACCCGATCCTCGCCGATGGATTCGTGCAGGTCGGGCGTCAGGGCAATCCGCTGTTCAACGAAGGCCTCGTCGCGATCGAAGACAAGGACCGGTACAGCCGGACGAGTCCGACCCGCGACAACGAGCTGTTCCGCAAGTATGCGGAGAAGCCTGAGCTCGCGGCGCTGATCAATGCGCTGGTGTTCAAGGCGAACGTTGCGCCGACGACGAACCGAACCGACATCGCCGGCATCTTCATCCCCGACTTGATCAAGGTGGACCTGTCCACGGCCCCGGCGCGCCTCGCCGGCGGCGGTGCAATGGATCCGGCCAACCCGGACGATGCCGGATTCTCTCGCCTGAGCATCTTCGGCGGCGACGTGTTGACGAGCCAGGTGCAGGCGGGATTCGGCGGTGGGACGGTTCCGGGCGGCTGGCCCAACGGCCGCCGTTTCGGCGACGACGTGGTCGACATCGCCGTCACGGCGCTCATCAGCGACCTGCGCGTCAGCCCGCCGATCATCCGAGGTCCTGCCGGCGACAACGTCGACAAGAACGACATCGCCTACAACAAGGTGTTCCCGTACGCTGCGACGCCGCACAATGGACGCAATCACATCCACTGAGTCGTATGCGTCAACGACGCGCCGAGGCCAGCGTTCGCGGCTGGCCTCGGGCGTTGCCGCGACGATCATGATGCTCTGGGCAACGGTCGACGTCTTCGCGCACGATCCTGGCTTGAGCGCACTCGACCTGAAGGTTGAGGAAAAAGAGATCGTCGCCCTCCTGTCGGTGGCTGCCGCCGATGCCCGCGTCGCTCTCGGGTCCGATCCGGCAGTGCGGGCCGCGCAGGACTCGATCGTGCTGTCCCTGGACGGACAGGTGCTCTCGTCTTCGACGACATCGCTCTGGTCGGATGACACTGGGAGCATTCACGTCCGCGTCGTGTACGAGCGGCCGGCCGGATCCACACTTTCGGTCGGCTCGGCGATCCCGGCGCGGCTGACACGTGGACATCGGGAACTGCTCTCGATTCGCGACGCGGACGGCCGCGTGCTCACCGAGCGGATGCTCGACGCGGCGTCGAGCGACGTCAGCGCCAATATTGCGACGGTGTCACATGACGGCGCGACGTTGATCGCTCGATATTTCGCGCTGGGTGTTCAGCACATCCTCACCGGCTACGATCATTTGTTGTTCCTCGCGGGCGTATTGGTGGTCCTGCGCCGCTGGCGGGACGTGATTCGAACGATTACCGCGTTCACGCTTGCTCACTCCCTCACCCTGCTGCTGGCTGCGGTGGGTGTCCTCGCCATTCCCGGCCGCATCGTCGAACCGCTGATTGCAGCGTCGATTGTCTATGTCGGCATCGAGAACCTGATTCGTCCGGAGTCGGATTGCCGCTGGAATCTGACGTTCGGCTTCGGGCTGGTTCACGGTCTGGGCTTCGCCACGGCGCTTCGGGATTTGGGTGTGACGGCTGGAGGAGGGGTGGCGCTCCCGGTGGCGTCTTTCAACGCAGGCGTCGAAGCCGGACAAATCGCTGTTGCCGCGATGCTCGTGCCGCTCTTCTGGCGTCTGAGCACCTGGCCGGTGTCGCATGTTCGATTCGCCACCATCTGGTCGGTAATGGTGGCGGTGGCAGGAAGCTACTGGCTCCTGGAAAGAATCGGGTAATCTGCGGGTCGCGCGACGATCCGAACGTTGATGGCGACACTGCTCGCTTTCATCCTGCTGGCGGCCTCGGCTCGCGCACAGACCGGCGCGATCGTCGGAAGGGTTCGCGACGAGCGGGCGGCGCGTTGCCCGGCGCGACCGTTCAATTGCTCGCAGCGGATCGGATGGTGGCGGAAACACCGATCGCTGCTGATGGCGGATATCGTCTCGACGGCATCAGACAGGGCAACTACTCGCTGCGGATGTCGCTCGTGAACTTCGGCCGGAGCGCGCGCGACGTTTCACTGAGGAGCGACGATGCGACGCGCGTCGATATCGTCATGCACTTGATGTTCGGCGCGGCCGTCACCGTCACTGGCAAGTCGACGTTCGGCAATCTGGCCGACGCCGAACGTCCGACGGAAAGCCTGGTTGGCATCGCGCAGTCCGCCAGTCAGGGCGCGATCACCGGACGTCAGCTCGATGCCCGGCCGATCATGCGTTCGGGAGAGGTGCTGGAAACAATACCGGGCGTCATCGTGAGCCAGCACAGCGGCGAGGGAAAAGCCAACCAGTACTACCTTCGAGGATTCAACCTCGATCACGGAACCGACTTCGCCACGACCGTCGCCGGCATGCCACTCCACGTGCCGACGCACGCGCACGGCCAGGGCTACTCCGATCTGAACTTCCTGATTCCCGAGCTCGTGAGCGGCGTCCAGTACTCGAAAGGCCAGTACTTCGCCGATCAGGGAGACATCGCCACCGCCGGCGCGGCGAACATCAACTGCGTCAACGCGCTCGACAAGCCGATCGTACGCGTCGCCATCGGCGCGATCGGCCGCTTCGGCGCGATCGATCCCACCGACGGCGGCACCAGCTATCGATAGAGCGGCTCGCTCGAATGGCAGCGGACTCGGGGATCAGCCAGCACGAAAATCACCGCGTACGGAATCGGGTACGACCTGAACCTCTTCTCCAACTTCACGTACTTCCTCGACGATCCCGTTCATGGCGATCAGTTCCATCAGGCCGACCACCGCTTCGTGAGCGGCGCGTCGATCAACCATCGCCGTCTTGGCAACTGGCGCGGACGCTCGGTGCAGAACACGGTCGGCGCACAGCTTCGCAACGACGACATCACGACGATCGGTCTGTCGCACACCGAGGCGCGGCAGCTCCTCGCCACCGTCCGTCAGGACGCGGTGCTGGGAGACCAGCGGATCTACGCGCAGAACGAAACGCAGTGGACCGGCTGGCTGCGGACACTCGCTGGCCTCCGAACCGACGAGTACCGGTTCGACGTCAACGCCGCGAACCCGCTCAACGGCGGCGTGACGAGAGCCGGTCTGGTCAGCCCGAAAGGCGGCGTCCTCCTCGGCCCCTTCAGCGGCACCGAGTTCTACGTCAACGCGGGATACGGCTTTCACAGCAACGACGGACGCGGGACGACCATCACCGTCGATCCGGTCAGCGGCGCCCCGGCAGCGCGCGTCACGCCGCTGGTGCGCGCCACCGGCGCCGAAGCGGGCGTCCACACCGTGGCGATTCCGCATCTGCAGTCGACGCTCACGGTCTGGTCGCTCGATCTCGCATCGGAGCTGGTGTTCTCCGGCGACGCGGGTACGACCGAAGCCGGCAGGCCGAGCCATCGCGGGCATCGAGTTCGCCAATTACTACAGTCCGCTGCGCTGGTTGACATTCGACGCGGATCTGTCGCTCTCGCATGCGCGATTCACCGATGCCGACGCCGCGGGCGACCGCATTCCCGGCTCGCTCGAAACCGTCGTCTCCGCCGGCGCGACCGTCAATGCGATTGACAACATCTTCGGCAGCATGCGCCTGCGCTACTTCGGGCCACGGCCGCTCATCGAGGACAACGCGGTCCGCTCCAGAGCGTCAACCCTCCTCAACCTCGATGGCGGATACCGGATCACCAACGGTGTGAAGATCGCCATCGACGTGTTCAACCCGTTGAACGCGAAGGACAGCGACATCGACTACTACTACGCGTCGCGTTTACCTGGTGAGCCGGCGGGCGGGATCGACGACATCCACTTCCATCCGACGCTGCCACGCACGGCGCGCGTCAACCTGATCGTCGGCTTCTGATCGCGAATCGATCGTCAGCTCGGGGATCCGATGTTGACAATCCTGACCGGGTTGCCCCGCCATTCGAGGAACTTCTCGAGATCGGCCCACGAGAGCACGACGCTGGCGGTGTTGATGTTCGGGTGGAGGATGAGACCGCTCGCGCCGCGCAGATCGCGATCGATGAGCACCCGGACCGATTGATCGGCATCGTTGATCAGTCCGAGCGGCGTCACCGACCCCGGCGTCAGGCCGAGCTCCGCCATCAACCGCTCTGGCGATCCGAAGCTCAGACGATCGTCCGACACCAGCTTCGCGATATGTTTCAAATCCGCGTGCTTCGAGATCTCGAGGACGACGAGATAATGGCGGTTGCCCTTCTTGTTTCTGAGGAACAGGTTCTTGCAAGGGATCCCGCGAATCCTGCCCCAATGCTCGGCGGCTTCCTCGGCGGTGAATACGGGCGGGTGCTCGTGACGCTCGTATTGAATGCCGAGCGCGTCGAGGGCGGCGTAGACGGCGGGCGCGGGATCCTCCACGAGGTTACTGTACGCTGAGACATCTCGGGTTCCCAAGGTTCCCGGGGTTCCCTTGGTGCCCGGGGTTCTGGTTCCAGGTTCCAGAGGTTCCCAGGGTTCCAGAGGTTCAGTTCCCGAGGTTCTCGCTGGTGCGGAATCTCGGAACCTCGGGCACCTTGGGGACCCCGGGCACCTTGGGAACCGATACGTATTAAGGATTGTCCGGCAGACTGAGCACGCGAACGCGAACACGTATCAGGCCGGCGCGAATAAAGCGGAGTTTCTGCGCGGCGCCCTTCGAGACGTCGATGATGCAGCCCTTGCGATGGTTCTTTCCGTACGGTCCCCGATCGATGACGCGCAGGACGACGCTGCGGCCGTTCTCGAGATTCGTCACCTGCACGACGCTGCCGAGCGGCAGCGTGCGGTGCGCGGCCACCAGCTCGCGCTGATCGAAGATCTCGCCGCTGGCGGTACGATCGCCGTTGAACCCCGGCCCGTAGTACGACGCGAGACCAGTTTGAATACGACTGACCGCAACCGGCTCAGTCGCGGAAACAGCCGAGCCTAGCGTAAGTGCTAGTGTCAGAACGACAACCGCGGCTGTGCGAACTCTCATCCTTCAGAAACATGAAAGAAACACGCCAACGATAAGCTGTACAGCACATACTGCTCAGGGGAGCTCGAATGGCCGACCTCTCGCAGCGATTTGACGAAGCCGTCACTTACGCGCACGACGTCCACGGCGCGCAGACGAAGAAACGCACGTCGATTCCATACCTGTCACATCTCCTGGGAGTCGCGTCGATCGTGCTCGACGACGGCGGGGACGAGGACGAAGCGATCGCCGGATTGCTGCACGACGCCGCGGAAGATCACGGCGGCCGCCGGCGCCTCGACGATATTCGCGCCAGATTCGGCGATCGCGTCGCGGCCATCGTCGAAGACTGCACGGACTCGTGGACGACGCCGCCGGAGCCGTGGCTCGAACGTAAACGGAAGTACGCCGAGCACGCGAAGCAGCTGTCCACGTCGAGCCTGCGCGTGTCCGCAGCCGACAAGGTGCACAACACGTACTCAATCCTTCGCGACCTGCGCAACACCGGCGAGCAAGTGTGGGAGCGGTACGAGGCGCGCCCGGACGATGTGCTGGCGTATTACCAGACGCTGGTACGCTCGTATCGTGAAGCGGGCGGCGGACGTCTCGTCGACGAGCTCGAGCGCATCGTGCGCGGCATCGAGCGAGAGATGGGGTATTAGTCGGGGACCAAAGACCGAGGACCGAACGGCGAACGGCGAACGGCGAACGGCGAGATTGAAGGAGGCCGGACGTGTCGATTCAAGTGGCGTGCAGACGGATCGGCTTGTGGGTTGTTCTGGCGCTCGTCGGCGTGGCGGCTCAGGCTGCCGCGGCGTCGAAGGAGTACTCGGCTGACCGCTTCGACGTCTCGATCAAGGTGCAGCCAGGCGGCGACCTGCGCGTCGAGGAAACGGTGGTCTTCGACTTCACATCCGGCTCATTCACCCACGTCTGGCGCGACATTCCGGCGTCGCGTACGGATGGCATCGAGGTCGTGCAAGCGACGATGGACGGGGTGGCGCTGCCGAAGGGCGACGGCCCCGGGCACATCAGCGTCAGCGGCCGTAACCGCGTGCGGATCGAGTGGCACTTCTCGCCGCTGGAAGCGGCGCGGCACACGTTCGGTCTGAGCTACATCGCGCGTGGTGTGGGCGTGATCGGAACCGCCGGCGACGAGGTCGCGTGGAATCCGCTGCCGGTCGAGCACGCGTATCGCATCGCCGCGACCCGGATCGAGATCGAATCACCGGTCGCGCCGCAGGACACGCGGGTCGTGCAGAGCCATCGCCTCGACTATCCGCCGCCGGTCATGGCCGGCGACGGCATGGTCAGCACGGAGATGACCAACATCCCGGCCAACGGCTGGTTCACGCTGTCGGTCCGGTTCGCGCCGCGGAGCGTGGTGACCGCCGGGCCTCAGTGGCAGCAGCGTCAGGACTATCAGTGGGCGCACGCGCCGCGCTGGGCGCTGACGGCAGCGATCGCGTTCGTGTTCGCGACGGTCCTTGCCATCGGCATGCGGCGATCGTATCCGCCGCCCTCACAGATGCAGACGCCACCGCCGACGACGACGCCGCCGGCACCGCTCGCGCCTGCGATTGCCGCAGCCATCGCGTCGAACGGACGCATGCCGGAGACGGGTCCCATGTCCACGCTCATGGATCTGGCCGAGCGCGTCGTCATCACCATTCGCGAGCTGCCCCGCCGTTTCGGCGTGAGACAGTACGAGCTCAGTACCGTCCCCGGCCGCCACGATCTGGCGCCGCACGAAGAAGCCGTCGTCCACATCGCGTTTGGCGACGGACCGGAGCCGGTGACGTTGTCGAAGGCACGCGGCCGGCTGGTTCGCGGCTCGCGCCGGTTGTCCTCCGAGGTCGACAGCGAGCTGCGCGCCTCCGGCATGCTCGACGAGATGCGCGCGAGCGGCAGCGCACGGTTGAAAGGACTCGGCGTCACGCTGCTCCTGGGCGGCGCCGTGCTCGTGATTCCCGCGGTCGCGATGATCAACCAGCAGGGACCGTGGCCGCTGCTCGTGCCGCTGGCGCTGGTGATTGGCGGTCTGGTCGCGATCATCGCCGGCGCGACGATGACGGTGCTGTCGGATCAGGGCGCGATGGCGGCCGCTCAGTGGCGTGGCTACCGGCAGCATCTCAGGGACATCGCAAGGGCACGGGGCGACAGGCAGCCGTCGGCGTTGCCGCCGCGAAGCCTCGTCTATGCCGTCGCGCTGGGACTTGCGATGCAGTGGTCGCGCTATCTGAAGCGTCACGCGTCCGCGGTGCCGCCATGGTTCGGATCGATCGGCGACAATCCTGGAGACAGCGCGGCGGCGTTCGCGTCGTTCGTTCACACGGGCGGCGCGGGTGGGGCCGGCGGCGCCGGTGCGGGCTGAGGCCGCTCGACTCGACGAATCCGCCGACCGCCGCGCCCACTGGAAACGCTGGGGCCCGTACCTCAGCGAACGCGCGTGGGGGACCGTCCGCGAGGATTACAGCGCCGACGGCTCTGCCTGGGAGTTCTTTCCCCACGATCACGCACGCTCGCGCGTCTACCGGTGGAATGAAGACGGCCTCGCCGGCATCTGCGATCGGCATCAGCACATCTGCTTCGCGGTCGCGCTGTGGAACCGTCGCGATCCGATCCTCAAAGAGCGCCTGTTCGGGCTCACCGGCCATCAGGGCAATCACGGCGAGGACGTGAAGGAGTGCTACTTCTATCTGGACAGCACGCCGACACACTCGTACATGAAATGCCTCTACAAGTACCCGCAGGCGGCTTTTCCGTATTCGGCGCTCGTCGACGAGAATGCGCGCCGCTCGCGTCTCGACCCGGAATACGAGCTGCTCGACACCGGCGTGTTCAACGAGGATCGCTACTTCGACGTCTTCGTCGAGTACGCAAAGGCGTCACCGGAAGACCTGCTGATCCGCATCACGATTGAAAACCGTGGACCGGAAGCCGCCAGCCTCGACGTGCTCCCGACCCTCTGGTTCCGGAACCGATGGTCGTGGACGCTCGACGCGCCGCGTCCGCAGCTGTCTCGTTCGACCGCGCCCGACGGAACGTCGCTCGTCGTCGTCGACGAAGCCACCTACGGACGCCGCCGTCTCTATTGCGACGGTGCCCCCAATCTTCTCTTCACTGAAAACGAGACGAACACTCAACGCCTCTTCGGCGTGCCCAACCGGTCCGCCTACGTCAAGGACGGTATCAACGACTTCATCGTTCACGGCGCAAGCGACGCCGTCAACCCGGCTGGCGTCGGCACGAAGTGCGCTGCTCGATATGCGGTGACGGTCCCGGCCGAGGGTCAGGTGGAACTGCGGCTGCGCTTCACCAACACCGAGGCGTCCAGCCCGTTCGGCGAGCTGTTCGCGCGGACGTTCGACGATCGCCGGCGCGAGGCGGACGAGTTCTACGAGACGGTCATCCCCGCCGAGCTGAGCGACGAAAGCAAGCGCGTGATGCGGCAGGCGTTCGCGGGGCTGCTCTGGAGCAAGCAGTTCTACCACTACATCATTCGCGACTGGTTGAAGGGTGATCCGACGCAGCCGCCGCCGCCGCCGGAACGCCTCGAAGGCCGCAATCACGCCTGGATTCAGCTGTACAACGCCGACGTGATCTCGATGCCGGACAAGTGGGAGTATCCGTGGTACGCCGGCTGGGATCTCGCCTTCCACTGCATCCCGCTCGCGCTGATCGATCCGACGTTCGCCAAGCACCAGCTCGTGCTCATGACGCGCGAGTGGTACATGCACCCGAACGGTCAGTTCCCGGCGTACGAGTGGGCGTTGGACGATGTGAATCCGCCGGTGCACGCGTGGGCGACGTGGCGCGTCTACCAGATCGATCGAAAGCGATCGGGCCGCGGCGATCGGTTGTTCCTCGAGCGCGTCTTCCACAAGCTGCTCCTGAATTTCACCTGGTGGATCAACCGCAAGGACACCGAGGGCAACAACATCTTCGAGGGCGGCTTCCTCGGCCTCGACAACATCGGCCTCTTCGATCGGAACAAGCACACCGAGTCGGGTCACATCGAGCAGTCCGACGGCACCAGCTGGGTCGCGATGTACACGCTCAACATGCTGGCGATCGCGATGGAGCTCGCCGACGAAGATCCGTCGTACGAGGACATCGCGAGCAAGTTCTGGGAGCACTTTCTCTACATCGCCAACGCGATGTCCGACCAGGGCAACGCGCTGGGCCTGTGGAACGAAGCGGACGGCTTCTTCTACGACGTGCTGCACACAACCGACGACAAGCGGATGCCTCTCAAGGTTCGATCGATGGTCGGGCTCATCCCGCTGCTGGCGGTCGAAACGCTGGAGCCGGCCGACCTGGCGCGATTCGACGGCTTCCGCCGGCGGATGGAATGGTTCATCGAGAACCGTCAGGATCTCACCGCCAACATCGCGTCGCTGCGCGCGCCCGGTCAAGGCGGCCGGCGGCTGCTCTCCGTCGTCGACGCCAATCAACTGCGCCGCATCCTGCGGGTGATGCTCGACGAGCGCGAGTTCCTGTCGCCGCACGGCATTCGCGCGCTCTCCCGCGCCCACGCCGATAGTCCGTGCGTGCTCGACTTCGACGGCCAGCATCACGTCGTCGACTACGAGCCGGCGGAATCCACCACCGATCTGTTCGGCGGCAACTCGAACTGGCGGGGCCCGGTGTGGTTCCCGCCGAACTACCTCTTGATCGAGGCGCTGCAGCGCTACGACTACTACTACGGCGACGCGTTCACGATCGAATATCCGACCGGATCGGGGCGGATGCTGACGCTGGCCCAGGTGGCGGCGGAGCTGTCGCAACGTCTGTCGTCGCTCTTCCTGCGGGACGGTGACGGACAGCGGCCGGCCGACGGCCCGCGCGACATCTTCCGATCCGACCCGAACTGGAAGGATCTGATCCTCTTCTACGAGTATTTCCACGCCGACACCGGCGCCGGTCTCGGCGCCAGCCATCAGACCGGCTGGACGGCGCTCGTCGCCAAGCTCCTCCAGCAGAGCGGCGACCGCTCAGCTCGATAGCACCCGACCGCGGCGTTACACTCGCGGCATGCCTTTGATGTTGTGGGCGGCGCTCGCCGTCGTCGGCATCCCCCAGGCCACACCGCCGCGAGCGCCCGACGTCTTCTACGTTCCAACGCCAGCCGCCGTCGTCGATGCGATGCTGGATCTCGCGAAGGTCGGACGCGACGATGTGGTGTACGACCTGGGATGCGGCGATGGCCGGATCCCGATCGCTGCCGCGACGAAGTACGGCGCGCACGGCGTCGGCATCGACATCGATCCCAAGCGCATCGAGGAAGCGACCGAGAATGCGAAGGCGGCCAACGTGACCGACCTGGTGACGTTCCGGTCGGAGGATCTGTTCGATGCGTCGATCGGCGACGCGACGGTGGTGATGCTGTATCTGCTGCCGTCGCTGAACGAGAAGCTGATGCCGAAGCTGCAGAAAGAACTGAAGCCGGGCACGCGGATCGTGTCGCACGGCTTCACGATGGGCGACAAGTGGCCGCCGGATGAACGTCGCGAGGTTGGCGGCCGGACGATCTACATGTGGCGCATCAAGTGATTTGATGCTTGGCCGACGGGCTGACGCGGTGCTCGGGTGAGTCGGCGTGCCAGTCGGTATGCGGCGCGTGGTTCTCGACGATCCATCCGTAGACGAGCCGTCCGTACGACTGCCACCGCATGCCCTTCTTTTCGTAGAACGGCACGAGCGCTCGCTGCAGCTCCGGCAGCCGGTAGAACGGCACGCCGGGGAAGTAGTGGTGCTCGAGGTGGTAGTTGGAGTTCAGGAACGCGAAGTCCCAGAACCAGTGCCCCTTCATCAGCGTGCCCCACTTCGCCGGATCCGCGGGGTCGATGTCGTAGTGCTGCCCGAGGCGGTTCAGCGTGAACGCAATCGGGAAAATGAAGAACACCGGGATGATGTTCGTGCGCAGCGCCGCGTAGAACCCAAAGAAGTACCAAACGAGCGCGATCGCGCCCAGATGCGCGGCCATCGAGATCTTGCGCTCGCGATTGATCAGACGGCGCAGCGTCTCCGGATACGTGGCGGCTTCCCTCCGCGCCGCGCGGAAATAAATCGGGAAGAGCGCGGGCGTGCAGTACAGCAGCTTGTACCAGCGCTTGTTCTTCTTCGGCGAGAGATGCGCGCGCTTTGGATCGTCCTCGTCCGATCCGAGCTCCGCGTGGTGGTCCAGATGCCAGCGGGTGAATTGCGACGCGGAGATCCCGCTGGGGATCGCGTAGAGATAGCCAAGCGCGCGCTCGGCGGCCGGCCTGCGCCGCGAGAAGATCACGTGATGGACAACCTCGTGCAGGAGGACGGTGAAGTTGAAGACCGTGAACCCCTGCACGAACGCCAGCGGCACCCAGATCAGCGGGTTCTCGAAGCGAATGAGCCCCCATGTGGCGAGGGCGAGGATCGCGAACTGCCGCGCGGCGACCAGCAGGTGCCGCCCCGCCGTCTTCTCGTGCAGCTCTCGCATCTGCTGACGCGAGATCGCCCCGCCGAGCTCGGCTCGCAACGCCACGGCGTGCTGGGAGTAGTAGTGAGACTTCACGGGACGCGATCCATTGTACGACGTGTCGGGCTGAGGGCTGAGGGCATTGAAGGCTGCATTGCTTGTCGGGCTTAGGGCTGAGGGCCTGGAAACTCCCTTCGCAGTCGGGCTTAGCCCGACCAGGAATGCAGCTTTCTATGCCTCAGCCCTGAGCCCGACAAGGAACAAAAAAGACGGCACGGGCCGAGCGTCCTCGACCGTGCCGTCTTTTGAATAGCTCCGCGCGTGCGGCGGGGCTAGCCGCCGAACGGCTTGATGAAGAAGAGGATCAGCGAGACCGCGAGCACGTAGATGACCAGCGACTCGATGAGCACGAGACCCAGGATCAGCGCGCCGCGGATGTCGCCCGACGCGCTCGGATTCCGCGCGATCGCCTCGACCGCGGACGCGATGGCCTTGCCCTGGCCCAGCGCACCCAGGCCTCCGGCAATACCGAGCGCGAAGCCGGCGGTGATGATTGACCACTTGACGATGTCGCCGTGATCGGCGACCGTGGCCCCTGGCGTCTGCGCGTACAGCGGGGCAAACACCCCCGCCATCAGGACGAATACGGCGGCTGTCAGAACACTCCGTTTACTCACGACCCAAGCCTCCCTCGTAAAGCACCGATTGCTGAATGATGACGTGCGACCCTGGATGAACGCTCGATCACGCGGCCGCGGGCGCCTGGTGACCGTGCGGCAGGTCCCCATGGTCGTCGTGCCCGTGATCGTCGTGCGCCACCGCGACCGCCCCCTGCAGGTAGATGATCGACAGCAGCACGAAGATGAATGCCTGCAACCCGCCCGTGATGAGCCCGAGGAACATGATCGGCAGCGGCACGATGAACGGCACGATGCTCGCCAGGATCATGATCAGCAGCTCCTCGCCAAAGATGTTGCCGAAGAGCCGCAGCGAGAGCGACAGCACGCGCGACAGATGGCTGATGATCTCGATCGGAAACATGATCGGAAACAGCCACAGCGGCGATCCGGGAGGCGCGCCGAAGTGCAGGACGTATTTGACGAGGCCCTGCTCCTTGATGCCCTGGAAGTGGTAGTAGACCCACGTCGTGAGTGCGCATCCGAGCGTCACGTTGATGCTGCTGGTCGGCGACATCAGGCCGGGAAACAGGCCCGCGTAGTTGCCGAGCAGGATGAAGATGCCGAGCGTCGCGATGAGCGGCAGGTAGTTGTGACCCTTCGGGCCGATCCACTCGTCAAGGAGTCCGCGGAACGCGAGGACGAGATCCTCGAGGACGATCTGAAAGTGCGACGGATGTTCCACACTGAGACGGCTGCGCATCACGGCGCACACTACCGTGACCAGCAGCACGATCAGCAGGCACATCACGAGAAAATCGGGAATGACCTTGCCGGGCGTGAAATGGAAGCCGAGAGGCGCGAGCGCCGCGGCCACGATCGGGCCAAGTAGTGCGTTCACCGCCTGCACGATCCAGAGCGGATGTTCGAGCTTCTCCATTCCTGTCGCTACCCTACGTTCTGCGCTCCGCGCCCCGCGTCCATTTCCGATCGGACGCCACAGGGCGCGCGGCTTCAGGCCGCCCGGCCCGGAATCACTGCTTCTTCGAGAGAAGGCGGCGGGCTTCGATGGCAGCCGCCGCCACAACCGAGGACGCGCCCGCCAATAGGCCCCACGGGTGCAGGCGCAAACGCGCAATCATAACGTACGCCAGAAGAGCGAGTAAAGCGTACCGGCCGACCGCCTTGACCAGCGCCCGGGCCACGCGCGGACGCGTCGCACCGGTCGCGCCGGGCATCATCAAGCCCCCCACGCTGCTGCGAATTCCCAGCAGGCTCACGCCCGCCAGCACTCCACCGCCGATCACACCAATCGCCGGCCGCGGCTGGCCGCGGGCGACGATCAGCGCCATCACCGCCATCCCCGCGCAGCACACCGCCGCGGTCGTCTGCAGCCGCTGCAGGAGCGCGTCCGCGTCGTTCGTCATGGTGGCGTGATTTACTTGATGTATTTCTTCGCGGTCCGCACCACGTTCACAATCGCGGCCGCGAACCCGAGTACGAATCCGACCAGTGCGATCCAGCGCGTCCCCAGCCAACGATCGAGCATGTAGCCGGCGCCGAAACCGATCGCGATCGCCAGCACGAACGACATCCCGATCGTGCCCAACTCGCCGACCGCCCGCATCGTGTCGGCCGATGACGACGGCTTGTTGCCGCCGGAAGGACGTTCATCCACGGCACATCACCTGGACTTGGGCTTCGCGGGTGTCTTGGCGACGTCGCCGCAGGCCGCGAACGTCAAGAAGTTGGGCGGCGGCTCCGCTCCGGTGGCCTTGCCGCCGTCGGCCCTGGGCGCGGGCGGAGGTGGGGCCGGGGCCGGCGGCGTCTCGCAGTCGCTCGTGGTCTGGCTCTGCACCGGGTGTGCCCTGCGCTGCGCGTAGAGCGTCAGCACGCCGAGCACCACCGCGAGCACCATCGCCACCATCATGACGACCACCGCCGGTGACGATCGGCGCGTGCTCGGCGGTTCGTGCGGCTGAAACATCGATTCGCTTCTTACCACTCGATTTACGTCCGAGTCAAGGTGGTCAACAGGCCGCAACTCCCGTCGTTGCAATAATTTTCCCCGCTGCCTATACTCGAAACGTCTCTAGTTCCGAGTCTGTATCATGAAGCATGCGGTGCGCGCGGCGGCATTCGTTCTGGCGTGCCTGGCCCCGGCGTCGGCGTTCGCCCAGGCCAAGCCGACCGACATCTACGTCAGCGTCCTCGACAACAAGGACAACCCGGTCCAGGGTCTGACCGGGACCGACTTCACGGTCCGCGAGGACAACGTCGGCCGCGAAGTGCTCAAAGCCGAGCCCGCATCCGAGCTGCTCACCGTCGCGCTCCTCATCGACGACAGCCAGGCCGCCGACCGCGGCATTCAGCAGATCCGCGACGGCGTGAAGAAGTTCATCACGACGCTGTCGGGCAAAGCGGAGATTGCGCTCATCTCCTTCGGCGAGCGCCCGACAATCCTTCAGGACTACACCCAGGATCAGAAGCTGCTCGAGGCTGCGGCCAACCGGATCTTCCCGCGCTCGGGTGCCGGCTCCTATCTCCTCGACGCGCTCATCGATACGAGCAAAGGGCTGCAGAAGCGTGAGGCCAAGCGACCGGTGATCGCCGTCCTCATGATCGAAGACGTGGAGTTCAGCAACCGCTACTACAAGCAGGTCCTCGACGAGCTCGACAGGAGCCGTGCGGCCTTGCATGTCGTGGCCATCGGCCAGCCGGACGCCGGTTCGACCGACGAGATCCGCAATCGAAATCAGGCGATTGCCGAGGGGACGGAACGCACGGGCGGACGACGGGATCAGCTGCTGGCGATCAGCGCCACGCCGGAACGCATGGGCAAGCTCGCCGACGAGCTCCTCCATCAGTACGTCGTCACCTACGCGCGGCCCGAGACGTTGATTCCCCCGGAAAAAATCGCCGTGTCCGTGAGCCGCCCAGGTCTGACCGTGCGCGCGCGGACGCGAACCGGAGGCAACAAATGATCCGCCGTCTCGCTCTGGCCGTCCTGTTCGCCGCGATCGGCGCGGTGGCTCTCGGCGCGCAACAGCGCTTCCGCGCCGGTGTCGACGTCGTCTCGCTCAACGTCACCGTCACCGACGGGACCGGCAAGTACGTCACCGATCTGAACCAGGAAGACTTCGACGTCTACGAGGACGGCAACAAACAGTCGCTGACCTTCTTCTCGAAGACCCAGACGCCGATCTCGCTGGCGCTGCTCCTCGACACGAGCGCCAGCATGGAAGAGCGGATGTCGATCACGCAGGAAGCCGCGATCGGCTTCGCGCGGCAGCTGCACAAGGAAGACCAGGCTGAGATCATCGACTTCGACAGCCAGGTGCGGATCCTCGCGCCGTTCACGAGCGACGGCGTCGCGCTCGAGAAGGCCATCCGATCGACGACCGCCAACGGATCGACGTCGCTCTACAACGCGATCTACATCTCGCTGAAGGAGTTGCGGAAGACGAAGGCGTCGACGGAGTCGGACATCCGGCGTCAGGCGATCGTCCTGCTCTCCGACGGCGACGACACGTCGAGCCTGATCGAGTTCGACGAAGTGCTCGACCTCGCGAAGCGCTCCGAGACGTCGATCTACGCGATCGGTCTGCGCCAGGGTGAGATCGGCCGCCGCGAATTCAAGGAAGCGGAGTTCGTGCTGCGCCAGCTGTCGCAGGAGACGGGCGGCAAGGCGTTCTTCCCGACCGACGCACGCGAGCTGCCGAAGATCTATCAGTCGATCTGGGACGAGCTCTCGAGCCAGTACTCCATCGGCTACACGTCGGGCAATCCCAAGCGCGACGGCGCGTGGCGGCGGATCCTCGTCCGGATCCAGCGACCGGGACTGACCGCGCGCACCAAGCAGGGATACTACGGCCCGACCGGGTCATAGGCGACGGCCGTGCCTGAGTGGCTTCCCCTCGCCCTCTACGCTGCTGCAACCATTGCGTATGTCATCCATTTCGCGCGGCGTGAGCCACATGTCGGACGTACCGCGACGGCGCTGCTCGCTGCCGGCATCGTCGCTCACACGTTCCTCATCGGGATGCAGACGGTGCAGGCCGGCTACGCGCCGCTCGTCGGGACGACGGCGGCGATCTCGGCGTTCGTCTGGCTGCTCGGCCTCGCCTATCTCTATGTCGAACTGACGACCGACGAGCGCGCGATGGGGATGTTCGTCGGCGCGCTGCTCGCGATCCTGTCGGTGCTGCCCGCGCTGAATCCTGACGTCGAGCCGCGCCCGGCGCTCCTGCGCAGCCCGCTGTTCACCATTCACGTCCTCTCGATGCTCTTCGCGTACGCGAGCTTCGCGCTCGCCTGCGTGGTCAGCATCACCTACGTGTTGCTCTTCAAGGAGATTAAAGCCAAGCATCTCGGCTTCTTCTATTCACGGCTGCCCGCGCTGCAGGTGCTCGATGTGATGAACGGCCGTGCGATCACGGTGGGATGGCTCTTCCTGACCTGCGGCGTTCTCGTCGGCGGCATCTGGGCGATGCAGATTCACGCCTCGCCGGATCCGCGGGCGCAGGCGATGTCGGTCGAGGATCCCAAGATCCTGGTCGCGCTGCTCTGCTGGGTGGTCTACACCTTCGCGCTGTTCGCGCGGCGCATGGGCGGCTGGACCGGACGACGCGCGGCGTGGTTGTCGGCGATCGGCTTCCTGCTCGTCCTCCTCAATTTCGTTCCGGTCGGGTACTTCCTGACCAGGAGCCACAACTTCTAGCGATGCGTCTCCTGGCTGTAGGGATCAGCCACCGGACAGCCCCAGTCGAGCTCAGGGAATCGGTCGACTTCGGGCGCGGCGGCCTCGAGACGGCGCTCTCGGCGTTCGCCGCGCGCGGCCTCGGACGCGAGGTCGTGCTCCTCTCGACCTGCAACCGATCCGAGATTTACCTCGGCGCCGATGCCGACGCCGCCGACGCGTGCGCGCGTTTCATGAGCGAGTATCACGGCATCGCGCACGAGGCGATCTCACCGCACCTCTTCGTTCACCGCGGCCCCGATGTCGCCCGCCACCTGTTCCGGGTGGCGGCGGGACTCGATTCGATGGTCGTCGGCGAGCCGCAGATCCTGGGGCAGGTGAAGGAGGCGTACGCGAAGGCAAACGCCTCCAAAGCCACCGGTGCGCTGACCAATCGTCTCTTCACGTCGGCGTTCTCGGTCGGCAAGCGCGTGCGAAGCGAGACGGGGCTTGGCGAAGGAGCGGTCTCGGTCAGCTACGCGGCGATTTCGCTGGCGAAGAAAATCTTCGGCGATCTGACCGGCCTCGACGTGCTGATCCTCGGCGCGGGCGAGATGGCCAAGCTCACCGGCGTCCACCTCCAGGCGCAGCGCGTCCGGCAGCTGTCGCTCGTGAGCCGCACCTTGAGCACCGCGGAGGCGCTCGCCCGGCGGGTCGGCGGACGCGCGCTGCCGTGGGATCGGCTCGACAAGGCGCTGGCCGCCGCCGACATCGTGATCGCCGCGACCGGCGCCCCCGATCCGGTGCTGACGCGCGCACGGGTTCAGGACGCGATGCGGCGGCGGCGCGATCGGCCGCTGTTCGTGATCGACATCGCCGTCCCGCGCGACGTCGAGCAGGAGGTCGGCAATCTGGAGCAGGTGTTCCTGTACAACATCGACGACCTGCGCAGCATCGTGCAGGAGAATCTGGCGCGCCGCGGCGCCGAACTGGAGCGCGCCGAAGCGATCGTCCACGACGAGGTGACGCGGTTCGGCACGTGGATGCAGTCGCGCGAGATCATCCCGACCGTCGTCGCCTTGCGCCAGCGCTTCGAGGCAATCCGCAAGTCCGAGCTGCAGCGCCTCGAGCCGAAGCTGGCCGGACTGCCTCCCGAGGTCCGCGCGCGCGTCGACGAGATCACCCACCTCATCGTCGAGAAGCTGTTGCTGACGCCCACCGAGCAACTCAAGTCGGTGAGCGACGAGCGGCTGATCGTGGCGTACGCCGACGCCCTGCACAAGCTGTTCGCGCTCGCAACCGAGGACAAGCCCGACGCGCGCGAGCGGGAGCCCGAGAAGGTTTCGTGAGGCCGCTGCGGATCGGCACGCGCGGCAGCCAGCTCGCGCTCTGGCAGGCGCGCGCGGTGGCGACGCTGATCGAGCAGCATGGACGGTCCGTCGAGCTCGTCACGATCAAGACGACCGGCGACAGGATCCAGAACGCGCCGCTCTCGGAGGCCGGAGGCAAGCGGCTGTTCGTCAAGGAAATCGAGGACGCGCTGCTGGACGAGACGATCGATCTCGCCGTCCACAGCGCGAAGGACATGTCGGCGGTGCTGCCCGATGGCCTCACCGTCGCCGCGGCGCTCCCGCGCGAGGATCCGCGCGACGCGCTCGTGCTTCCCATCGACGCGAAGGGCGAAGGGCGAAAGGCGGACGGCGATCTGCAAGCCGCGCTGAAGGCGCTCGGCAACACACCGGCGATCGGCACGGGCAGCGTTCGCCGGATCGGGCAGCTCGCGGCGCTCCTGCCCCAGGCGCGTTTCTCACCGATTCGGGGCAACGTGGACACGCGGCTGCGCAAGCTCGATGCGGGTGATTACGAGGCGCTGGTACTTGCGGCGGCCGGCATGCGCCGCCTCGGATTCGAGTCGCGCATCACCGCGCCGATTCCGCTCGACGTCTGCGTTCCCGCCCCAGGACAGGGCATCGTGGCGGTGGAAACGCGATCCGGCGATGTCGAGACGAACGCGTGTCTGACAGCGCTGAGCGATTCAACCGCCGCGGCGGCGCTCGACGCCGAACGCGCGCTCGTCGCCTCGCTCGGCGGCGGATGTCAGCTGCCGCTGGGCGCCATCGCCGTCCACGACGGTCGCGAGCTCGACATGCAGGCGGTCGTGACGACGCTCGACGGACGCCAGCGCATCCAGCGCCGGCTGCGGGGTTCCCTGCACGAGCCCGCCGACTTGGGCCGGCGCCTGGCCGGCGAACTGGCGGCGGCCGGAGCGATGGCCTTGCTCGAAGCGATCAGCGGAACGGCATCGCACGATTGATGGGCGTATCATGCTGGTCGCGACCTCATGCTAGTCAAAGTCTTCATCGTCGGAGCCGGCCCGGGCGATCCCGGCTTGATCAGCGTTCGTGGACGACGGCGTCTCGAGAGCGCGGACGTGGTGGTCTACGACCGTCGCGTGTCCGCGGGCGTGCTGCGTCTGGCGCGGCCGGATGCAGAGAAGATCGAGGTCGGGGCGGCGGCGCCGCGGCCGCTCGATCAGGACGCGATCTCGCTCCTGCTCGTCGAGAAAGCGCGCGACGGCAAGAACGTCGTGCGCCTGAAGTGGGGCGATCCGTTCGTCTTCGACAGCGGCGGTAAGGAAGCCCTCTTCCTGCACGAGCAGGGCATCCCGTTCGAAGTCGTTCCCGGCACGCCGTCGGGAATTGGCGCGCCCGCCTACGCGGGCATTCCCGTCACCTATCCCGACGCCGGCGACGTGCTGATGCTGGTTCGCGGTCACGAGTCCGAGACCGATACGCCGCCGCGCCTGGACTGGGAGCGGCTCGCGGCGATCGATGGCACGCTCGTCTGCCACGCCGGCGCCAAACAGGTGGACGCAATCGCGCGAGCGCTTCTCGAGCACGGGCGTGCGGGTGAAGAAGCAGCGGCGCTGATCTACGACGGGACGACGCCCTCGCAGCGAACGGTGGTCGCCCCGCTCGCGACCATCGCCGACCACGCACGCGACAAGGGCGCCGCGATGCTGATCGTCGGCCGCGTCGCCGGTTTGCGCGAGCATCTCCGCTGGTTCGACGAGCGTCCGCTCTTCGGCCGGCGCATCGTCGTCACCCGCTCGCGCGAGCAGGCGTCAGAACTGATCGAGATGCTCGAAGATCGCGGGGCGGACGCGATCCAGGCGCCGACGATTCGCATCGCGCCGCCCGACGATCCAGAAGCGCTGGACCGCGCCTGCGCGCTCGCCGGGACGTACGACTGGCTCGTTTTCACCAGCGCGAACGCCGTCGACGCCTTCATGCGCCGGCTGCTCGCGCTGGGCGACATCCGCGATCTGAAAGGCGTGCGGATCTGCGCGATCGGCCCGTCGACGGCCGAGCGCGTGTCGCGTCTCGGGATCAGAATCGACCTGATGCCGGAGGAGAGCCGGGCCGAGGCGGTGGTCGAAGGACTCAAGCTGGCAGGCGATCTGACCGACCAGCGCATCCTGCTGCCGCGCGCCGACATTGCGCGCGAGGTCATATCCGACGAGCTGCGCGCGGCGCAGGCCGACGTGACCGAGGTCATCGCCTACCGCACCCTGCTCGCCGGCGCCGAGCGCGACGGCGACCACGACGTCTATCGCATGCTGCTCGATCGGCAGATCGATGCGGTCACCTTCACGAGCGCGTCGACGGTCCGCAACTTCGCGCAGATTTTCGGGCAGGAGCAGGCTGCCGATCTGCTGAGCGCGACGGTGGTCGCGTCGATCGGGCCGGTGACCGCGGAAGCGGCGCAGCAGCTCGGGATCGAAACGCACGTCATGCCCAAGCGTTACACCATTCCCGATCTGGTCGACGCGCTCGTCGATCATTTCAGCCGCAAGCCAGTCGCGCCATGACGACGAAAGCCGAGGCCAGGACCGATCTCGATCTCCGACGGCGACCGCGGCGTCTGCGCCGGAGCGCAGCGATTCGGGCGCTGGTGCGCGAAACGCGCCTGTCGCCGGACAACTTTCTCTACCCGTTGTTCGTCCGGACCGGCGAAGGCGAGCGGCGCGAAATTGCGTCGATGCCTGGCGTCTACCAGATGTCGGTCGACGAGATCGTCAAGGAGGCCGCCGCCGCGAAAGCGGACGGTATCCCGGGCGTGCTGCTGTTCGGCCTGCCGGATACGAAGGACAGCGCCGGATCGGCCGCGTACGATCCGGAAGCGCCGGTCCAGAGCGCCGTCCGCGCATTGAAGCGCGAGGTTCCGGACCTGCTCGTGGTCACCGACGTCTGCCTGTGCGAGTACACCTCACATGGACACTGCGGCATTCTGATCGACGACGAAGTCGACAACGACGCGACGGTGGCCGAACTGGTGCGCGCGGCGCTATCGCACGCGGCGGCCGGCGCCGACATCGTTGCGCCGTCCGACATGATGGACGGCCGGATCGGACGGATTCGCGACGCCCTCGACTCCCGTGGCTTCGGTCAGACCGCGATCCTCTCCTACGCCGCGAAATACTGCTCGGCCTTCTACGGCCCGTTCCGTGAAGCCGCCGATTCCGCGCCGGCGTTCGGCGATCGGCGATCGCACCAGATGGACCCGGCCAACGCCGACGAGGCCCTGCGCGAAGTGCAGCTCGATCTCGACGAGGGGGCGGACATCGTCATGGTCAAGCCCGCGCTGCCGTACCTGGACGTCGTGTCGAGAGTGAAGGCGACCTTCGGCGTGCCGACGGCCGCCTATCACGTCAGCGGCGAGTACGCGATGTTGAAGGCCGCCGCGCGCAACGGCTGGATCGACGAGCCACGGGCGATGATGGAAACCCTCACGTCGATCCGCCGCGCCGGCGCCGACATCATCGTCACCTATTACGCGCGCGAAGCCGCGCGGATGTTGTGAGCCACGGGTCGGGAATCGACCGCCGAGGATTTCTTCGCACGACGGTCGCCGGCACGGCTCTTCTTTCCGTCCTCGAGTCGCGGCCGACCGCGGGCGGGCTTGCCGTATCGCTCGTCGCCGATCCATCGGATCGCATCGCGTCATCGCCTCCCGCACAATGGGCACTTGGGCAACTGCAGCAGGCGCTGACCGACGCCGGCGTGAGCGTGCACAGGTACGACAGCGTCGGGCACACACCCGCCGACGATCTCTGCGTCCTCGCCGCCGGTGCCGACCATTCGGCGATTGCCGCTGTCCTCGAGCGGATGCCGATCGGCTCAGGGCCGGAGCGTCTGGCGCTCACGGCCGCGCGCCTGTCCGGGCGCGACGTCCTGCTCGCGTGCGGGACGGACCCACGCGGGTTGTCGTACGCGTTGCTCGACCTGACCGAGCGCCTGCGATCTGCGGACTCCGCGGCCGACGTGTTGAGCCAGCCGTCGACCGCCATCGAACGTCCGTCGAACGCGGTGCGCAGCGTGATGCGCCAGTTCACCAGCGAGATTCTCGACAAGCCATGGTTCGAGGATCGCGAGATGTGGCCGGCGTACTTGTCGATGCTGGCGTCGAACCGCTTCAACCGGCTGCACCTGGGGTTCGGGCTCGGCTACGACTTCCTGCAGCAGGTCGCCGACAGCTACCTGCTGTTCCTCTATCCGTTTCTCGTCGAGGTGCCGGGCTACGACGTGCGCGTCACCAACGTGACCGCCGCCGATCGGGAGCGCAATCTGGCCACGCTGCGCTTCATCAGCGAACAGGCCGCCGCGCGCGGCCTCGAGTTCCAGCTCGGCATCTGGATGCACGGCTACGAGCTGGCGCGCAGTCCCGATGCCCGCTACGTCGTCGAAGGCCTCACTCACGAGACGCACGCGCCGTACTGCCGCGATGCGCTGACGGCGGTGCTGCGGGCGTGTCCGTCGATTTCGGCGGTGGCGCTGCGGATTCACGGCGAGAGCGGCGTCGCGGAAGGCAGCTACGATTTCTGGCGAACGATCTTCGACGGCGTCGCGCGCTGCGGCCGCCGCGTCGAGATCGATCTCCATGCCAAGGGGATCGATCGCACGATGATCGACCACGCGCTGGCGACAGGGATGCCGGTCAACGTCTCGCCGAAATACTGGGCGGAGCATCTCGGCATTCCGTATCACCAGACCGTCATCCGCGAGCTGGAGATGCCGGTCGCGGGCAAGGCCGGGCAAGGCCTGATGGCGCTCAGCGAAGGCTCGCGCAGCTTCACGCGCTACGGCTACGCCGATTTGCTGCGCGACGACCGGAAGTACACCGTGCGGCATCGGGTGTGGGCCGGTACGCAGCGGCTGCTGGCCTCCGGCGATCCCACGTTCACGTCGGCGTACTCGCGCGCGTTCCAGTTCTGCGGGTCGACGGGCATGGACCTGATGGAGCCGCTGACCTTTCGAGGCCGTCGTGGAACGAGCATTCCTGGCACGCGACGCAGCGGATACACGGACGCCGGCCTCGAGCCTCCCCGTGATTGGGAGAAGTACGACTCGTGGTACCGGCTCTGGGGCCGTCTGACGTACAACGCCGGTACGAAGGTCGAAGACCTGCAGAGCGGCGCATCGCCGCTTCCACCGGCGCTGGCGAGTGCGCTCGCGCACGCGACGCGCATCCTGCCGATCGTCACGACGTCGTATCTGCCGTCGGCCGCGTGCGACGCGTACTGGCCGGAAATCTACTGGAATCAGCCGATGGCCGCCGAGCCGACGCCGAACCCGTTCGGGGACACGCCGTCGCCGAAGACGTTCCAGCACGCAAGTCCGCTCGATCCGGCGATGTTCTCGACGATGAGCGAGCACGCCGACGAGCTGCTGCGACGCAGTGATTCGACCGGGAAGTATTCGCCGATCGAGGTCGCGGAATGGCTTCGCGGTCTGGCGGCTGGCGTCATGCGCGATCTGGCGTCCTTCAAGGGGACGCCCTCGCCTGCGACGCGCCGCGTGGTGATCGACGCGACGATTCAGGCCGGGCTCGGCCGGTTCTTCGCGGCCAAGTTCAGGGCCGGCGTCCTCTACGCGATTCACGAGCGTACCGGCGATCGTCGCGCGCTGGACGAAACGCTGGCCGGCTACGGCGACGCGCGCCGCGCGTGGGCCGAGCTCGCCGAGCAGGCGCGCACCGTGTACGCGGCCGATCTCTCGGCGAGCGACAAGCTGTCGGAGCGCGGGCAATGGCTCGATCGCCTCCAGGGCATCGACAGCGACATCAGGCAGCTCGCCGAGCGCCGCGCGTCGTCCAAGCCGTCGGACGACGCCGCCGTCACGGCAGCGATCGATCAGGCGCTGGGCCGTCCGCGTCGCGATCCGGCGCCGTGCACGCACACGCCGCCCGCCGCGTTCCAACCCGGCGCGGCCCTGCCGCTGCAGTTGAAGGTCACCGGCAGCCAAGCGATGGCGCGCGTCATGTGTTGGTACCGGCACGTGAACCAGGGAGAACACTTCGAGCGCGCCGAGATGCCGGCGCGCGAGGGGACGTACGAGTTCGCGATCCCGGCGTCGTACACCGAGTCGCCGTATCCGCTGCAGTACTACTTCACGCTGATCGAGAGCGCGACGCGCGCCCACCTGTTCCCCGGCCTCGGCGCCGACCTCACGACCC
>JADMIO010866683.1_pt1 | contig 31585 bp, 36 predicted proteins | sample 8958161 | NCBI WGS metagenome assembly JADMIO01 (sample SAMN16585339, study PRJNA669376) | soil metagenome | isolation source: Crop rotation soil | place: USA: Cullars Rotation, Alabama | collected 2011 | reverse complement strand
GCCGCGACTTCAAGTCACGTGAATTCCAAGCTTCGGATCCCACTGTGCTGGAAAGGTAGCCATGATGCTCCGAATGGAGCGTAAAGCCGCCAACCCGGAGGGTGATCTGAAAGCCATGGTCTTCCTGCAGCAATGGCGCTTCCAGAGTCGGTCGGCCGAGCGACAGGTGAACGTCCAGAGCGCCCTGGACAGGGCCGCTGCTGGTCTCCACGGGGACTGGCATGGTGAAGTCCAGAACGCACTGAGTCAGACAGCCATGTGAGAGGGTGAACGCCGTCTCGTCCTGTGGAAGTTCACCCGCGTCAAGGGGTTCGAAGTCATCGAGCATGGTTCCACGGAATACGACGCCCCGGGGCGTCATGGAGAGCTGATGACCGTCGTTGAGGATGGCTGTTGTCTCCTCGCCGTGGCGGTCCCGGTATCTTGTTGGATATTGCTCCAGCATCTTCTTCCGCAATCTCCACCCCTGGCGGATAGGTGTTGACGGGCCGTGATGTCGGGGTCATGCGGCACGCCGCGGCACGATCGCGGGCGATTGTCCACGCCCACTGCAGTGTATTGCGCAACCGGTTGGTTACTCGTTTGAAGCTTCTTACGGGCCTGGCTGCATAGGCGGGAAGTGTCGCGCCGCGACCCGGCACAGACGTACCGGGCTCATGGGGCTGCGGCCAACCGTCCCGCCGGACGGAACAGAGCGTGTCGGGTCCGGGTGCGTGGGACTGTCATGCGGGGCGCTTGCTGGAACGGGCAGGCTTTGAGATTCCTCGTTCCTCGGAATGACGTGTGTGGGGGCCGGTCGTTCGGCGAACGCAACAAACTCGCGCGCTATGAACGTATGGCCGGGATCCTTCGCCAGCTCAGGGTGACAAACACGGGCGGCTGCGTCGGACAGCGGAGCGGGCTCGGCACATCGCCCTCCTCTGTGCACCTCTGCGTCCTCTGCGTCCTCCCTGTTATGTCCGGGACGCCCCTCGTATACAATGAGGGCATGTTTCGTGGCGACCGGGCTCTCATCTTCCTCGCGCGGACGCTGCGGACGTTCGGGTTCGGGCTGGTGTCCGTGCTCCTGCCGCTCCACCTGGCCCGGGCCGGCTTGCGGGGACCGCTCATCGGGCTCGCCCTCTCGCTGACGCTGGCGGAGGACGCCGTCGCGACCGCCCTCATCACGGCCGTGGCGGACCGGGTCGGACGGCGGCGCATTCTGGCCCTGGCGCCACTCGCTATCGCGGCGACGGGTGCGGCGTTGGCGGTGCTGTGGTCGCCGTGGGCGCTGTTTGCGGTCACCGTGATCGGCGTGATGGGACCTGGCGGCGTGGAAGCCGGTCCGTTCATGGCGGTGGAGCAGGCGGTCATCGCGGCGGAGGTGGCCGGCCACGCGAGGACGCGGCTCATCGCGTGGTACAACGTCGCGGGCTCGATCGCGGCGGCCGTGGGCGCGCTGGTCGGCGGGATCGGGCCGCGCGCCCTGACGCGCCTCGGCCTCGGCGAGGGCGCCGCGTGGCGCGGCATGTTCTGGCTGTTCGCGGCGGTGGGGCTGGCGCTCTCGCTCCTCGCATTGCGGCTCTCACCCGCGGCGGAGTCGGATGGCCGCCGCGCCGGCGGCGCGCGGACCGGCCTCCACCGCTCCCTCGCCGTGGTCGGACGACTCGCGGCGTGGCAGGGCCTGGATGCGCTGGCGGGCGGCCTGGTGGTCCAGTCGATCGCGGCCTACTGGCTGCTCACGCGGTTCCACGCTTCGCCCGGCGCCATCGGCACCGTGTTCTTCGGGACCAACCTCCTGAGCGCCGCGTCGTACCTGGCGGCGGCCGGGCTGGCGCGCCGGTTCGGTCTGCTCAACACGATGGTCTTCACGCACCTGCCGTCCAACGCGCTGCTCTGCCTCGTGCCGCTGATGCCGACCTTCCCGCTGGCGGCGGGTACGCTGGTGGTGCGGAGCCTCCTCTCGCAGATGGACGTGCCGACCCGCCAGGCGTACACCATGGCGCTGGTGGAGCCCGATGAGCGGTCCGCGGCGGGCGGCCTGCTGGCCAGCGTCCGCTGCCTGGCCGCCGCGGTAAGCCCGGCCATTAGCGGGTTCGGCATGTCCGGCGCGGCTCTCGGCTGGCCGTTCATGCTGGCCGGCGCTCTGAAGGCGACCTACGACCTCGGCCTCTACGCCACCTTCCGGCACGTGAAACTGCCCGAGGATGCGATGCCCGCCTGACCGGTCCGTTAAAGAATTTGCAGGAGGCTCATACCTTGCGTACCTACCGTCCAGCTTTCTGGTTCTGGTTTCTTGCTCCCGGCCTCATCATTGCCGCGTCCGCCGCGCACGCGGGACCGCCGTTCGTGACCGATGACCCGGAGCCCGTGGACCTCCAACATTTCGAGGTCTACATCGCCTCTCAGTATTCGCGGGACTCCAGCGGCGTCTCCTACACGGGGCCGCATGTGGAGGTCAACTATGGGGCGGCACCCGGGTTGCAGCTTCACGTCATCGCTCCGTATGTCACGGTGCGGCCGGAAGGCGGCCGCACGGAGCGCGGCTACGGAGACACCGAACTCGGCATCAAATACCGCTTCATCCAGGAGCGAGCGAACCGGCCGCAGGTCGGCGTGTTCCCTCTGGTGGAGCTTCCGACCGGCAGCGGGTCCCGCGGCGTGGGCAGCGGCCATACGCAGGTCTTCATCCCGGTGTGGCTGCAGAAAAGCTGGGGCCGGTGGACGACGTACGGCGGTGGAGGATACTGGCACAATCCCGGAGAGGGCAACCGGAACTGGTGGCTCACCGGCTGGGAAATCCAGAAGGACCTGAGCGACCGCCTCACCGTCGGCGCCGAGGTCTTCCACGCGACCCCCAGCGAAGTAGACGGTGAGAGCCGGACGGATTTCAACATCGGCGGCATCGCGAACATCGATGAGGGCCACCACCTTCTCTTCTCCGGCGGGCGGGCGCTGGACGGCCCTGACCGGTTCATCGGCTATGTCGCGTACCAGTGGACCTTCGGCCCGAAGCAACGGGTCGCCGGCAAGCCTTGACGCCGCGTTCCTGGGGTTCCATCCTAACGTTACCGCGCCCGTTCGGGCGCCCCGCCGCCGCGAGGACGCATGCATGCCCAGCGCTCACCTTATCTCCCTTCAGGTCGGTCCGCCCCACGCGATGGATGACGACGGCCAGCCGGTCCGCGGCGGCGGCGGAACGTGGACGTCCAGCATCGCGAAATCGGCGGTTTACGGGCGGCGCACCATTTCGCGGTTGGGCCTGGCAGAAGATGCCCAGGCGGACACCGTGCACCACGGCGGGCCGGACAAGGCGATCAACTGCTACGCGTGGGAGCACTACGACCACTGGCGGTCGGCCCTGGAGCGGCCGGACCTGGAGCCGGGCGCCTTCGGGGAGAACTTCACCCTCCTCGGCCTCACCGAGTCCGAGGCATGCATCGGCGACGTGTACCGGGTCGGCACGGCGCTGGTGCAGGTTTCCCAGCCACGCATCCCGTGCTGGAAGCTCGCCAGGCGCTGGCAGCGGGAGGACCTCCCGGAGATGGTCATCGCCACCGGCTTCACCGGCTGGTACGTCCGCGTACTGGAGGAAGGGGTCACCGGCTCCGCCACGACCTTCGAGCTGATGGAGCGCCCGTACCCACTGGTCCCGGTGCGCCGGGCCAACGACGTGATGCACTTCCGGCCCGACGACCGCGAGTCGGCCGCGGAGCTGGCGGCATGCGACGCCCTGGCCGAGGTATGGCGCGGCGCGTTCCGGGAGCGCGCGGGAATCACTGCCCGCCGGCCATAGGTTTACGCCGCCGCGGGTATATTCTGAACGCGAAAACCAACGCAACAGGAGGTATCTATGGCAGGCAGAGACCGCTATAGCATGGTGCGACGCGACCCGATGTCGCTGTCATCTCTCGGCGAGGAGTTCGTCACGTCGCCGTTCGGCATGATGCGCCGGATGGCCGATGAGATGAACCAGCTTCTAGGCGGCACGTTCCCCACGGCCGCCGCGGTGATGCGTGGCGGCACGGTGACGCCTCGCATCGACGTGCGCGAGACCGCCGGCAGCTACGTGATCGACGCCGAACTTCCCGGCGTGAACCCCAACGAGGTGGACGTCCAGGTGCAGGGCGATTCGCTCATTATCCGCGGCCAGACCAACCGTTCGTCGGACCGCGAGGACCAGGGCGTCTACGTTTCCGAACGGCAGTACGGCTCGTTCTACCGCGAGGTGCCGCTGCCGGGCGGCGTGCGGGCGGAGCAGGCCAGCGCGCGGTTCGAGAACGGCGTGCTGGAGATCACGCTTCCCAAGAGCGAGCAGGCCGGCGGTCAGCGCATCCCGGTGACCGCCGGGCGCACGAGCGGCGGCAGCAGCCAGTCAGGGCAGACGTCCAGCCAGACGAGCGGCGCCCCGTCTGCGATGTCGGGCTCGGGGACCGTACCCGGCACCGCGGAGCAGGCGTCACAGCCCGGGGTGGAGGCATCGACCGCCAACCAGAGCTACGCCGGCGTGAAGGGCGGCGAGGGCCAGATGTCCGCGCAGGAAGCGGCCCAGGCGTGGGCCAACGAAGGCGGGGAATCCGGCGCCTCCAACGAAGGCGATAAAGACACCGGCGGCAGCAAGCCAACACGCACGTAATCTCAACGCAGCGCCCACGGAAAATCGTCGTTTCCGTCTGGCAGGCAGGCGGAACTATTTGCACGGTCGTTACGTCACACATTCTGTGGAGCCACTGGGGGGGTCGGTACGCCGGCCCCCGTTTTTTCGCCCGCCTGTCGGCGCGCTGCTATCCTGCAACTGGCTGGTCAATCTAAGCGGGGGAGCATCGGCACATCCCGCACTGGGAGAGAAAGTGGCATGGCGGAAACGGAAAGCGGCGCGCCGCTGCGAGCGGCCGTGATCGGGGCGGGCATCGGGCGGGTCCACGTGGAAGGTTACCGGCACAGCGGGCGGGCCGAGGTGGTCGCGCTGTGCGACGCCAACCCCGAACGCGCCGAACAGGTGGCGTGCGAGCTGGGCATCCCGCATACGTTCACCGATCCCGCGGTGATGCTCGCGGAGATCCCGCTTGATGCCGTCAGTGTGGCCGTCCCCAATGCCTTCCACGCGGACATCGCGATCGCCGCGCTGAATGCCGGCGTGGCGGTGCTGTGCGAGAAGCCCATGGCGGACACGCTGGAGAACGCCCGCCGGATCGTCGACGCCGTGCGCACGACCGGCACGCCGTTCATGATGGGCTACAACAACCGTTACCGCGCGGAGAGCCGCTACATCCGTGACGCCGTCCGGAACGGCGACCTGGGCCGCGTCTATTACGGCAAATGCGGCTGGGTGCGGCGCAAGGGCGTCCCGGGGATGGGCGGCTGGTTCACGCGGAAGGCGATGTCCGGCGGCGGTCCGCTCATGGACATCGGCGTGCACGCCCTGGACCTCGCGATGTGGCTGCTCGGCTTCCCGAAAGTCCGCTCCGTTTCCGGCGCCACCTACGCGGAGTTCGGTCCGAAAGGGCGGGGCGCCGCGGACTGGTGGTCGGGCCCGACCGGCGATTCGTCGTTCGACGTGGAGGACCTGGCGGCCGGCATGGTCCGCTTCGAGGACGGCGGCACGCTGATGATCGAAGCAAGCTGGGCGCAGTACATCCCGGACGACCGCCTCTACGTCTCCCTGTGCGGCAGCGAGGGCGGCGCCGACGTGGACCCGTTCCGCCTCTACCGCGACGACGAGCACGGGAACCGCGCCGATTTCACGCCCGAGCTCACCGGCGTCCACGGCCACCACGCGGAGGTCGCCTATTTCGTGGACTGCCTCCTCAACGGAACCACCCCCGAAGCGACCGCCGGACAAGGCCTCGCCGTGATGGAAATCCTCGACGCCCTCTACCGAAGCGCCGCCTCGCAGCAAGAAGTGAAGTTGGGATAACCACGGAGACACAGAGGCACAGAGGCCGGACAGGAGATCAGGATATTCTCTCGTCCGGTCTCTGTGCCTCTGTGTCTCCGTGGCTAATATGACCTTATGGCGTTTGATGTGACCGATGTGTTGGAGGGGTACTCGAAGGCGATCTACTCGACCTGGTTCTACTACGGGCCGGACCGGATCCTCTTCGATGCGGGGGAGGGGATGGCGAGCCGGCTCGAGAACCGGGCGTTCGCGATCCGCCGCGTGTGCCTCTCCCACGGCCACTTGGACCACATCAGCGGCCTGCCGACGCTGGTCCACATCCGCATGGCCGGCATGGGCGAGAAGACCAAGCCGCTGGACATCTTCTACCCCGATGGCGACGGCTTCGTCGAGGGGCTCAAGAAGCATCTGGACCGTGCGATGGGGCGCATGAGCTACGACCTCAACTGGCGCCCGATCGGGCCCGGCGCGCGCATTCCGCTGAACGTGGATGAAGACGACGAGGCCGAGTCACCCCGCACCCACGAGCGCTGGATCGAGACCTTCCCCACGCAGCACAGCCGCGGCCGCCTGACGCTCGGGTACCGCGTGATGGAGCAGCGCAACCGGCTGCGCCCGGATTTCGCCGGCCGGCCGCAGGAGGAGATCCGCGCGCTGGTCCAGAGCCAGGGCCGCGACGCCATCACGGAAGCGTACGCCCACCGTCTCCTGGCCTACCTCGGCGACGGCATCCCCATTCCCACCGAGCCGTACGCCGACGCCGACGTCCTGATGCACGAAGCAACCTTCATCGATGCGGCCGACCGCGAGAAGCCGGTCCATAGCACGCTGGACGAAGCTGTCCGCGCGGCGCTCGAGTCCGACGCGAAGAACCTCGTCCTCTTCCACGTCAGCAGCCGCTACGCCCGCAAACACATCCGGCGCCGGGTCTTGGAGTGCCTCGACGCCCACGGCTTCGACCCCGCCCACACCTGGCTCGTCTACGAACGCTACTGGGACCGCGCGGACCGACTCGGGTAGGGGCGGATCCCCGAATTGTCCATTGTCCATTTGCCAATGACCATTTGCCATTGGAGCGCCCGCCGGGGCGCTGTGTCGCGCCGCGTTACGGTACGGCGCACCGCAACGCGTTCAATGGCAAATGGATAATGGACAATTACGGTTGATGTGAACTGAATGGCCTCGTCCTCAGCAAGCCGGCCAGGCACCCTGAGCACAGTGGAGCGAGGCACGCCCATACGGGCCCGTACCGGGAGCGGAACGGCGTCGAAGGGGCCGGCTCTATGGCGAACCGACATCCTTCGAGCCGGCTGCTTCGACGCCGCTCGTTCCTCCCCTTCGACTTCGCTCAGGGTCAGCATGCCTCACGCTGCTGGCGAACCAAGTCACATCAATCGCCAAACCGCATCCGTGCATTACCGCGCGTAGCGTTCCGCCGCTTTGGCCTTCAGCTTGGTGATTTCCTCCGCGCGGTCCTTCGGCGGGGCTGCCGCTTCGAGGCTGGCGAGGAGGCGTTGCGATGCGGCGGCGACCTCCGCGACGGCGGCGTGGAAGGCCGCTTCGTTGGCGCGGGACGGCTTCGTGAAGCCGCTGATCTTGCGCACGAACTGGAGCGCGGCCGCGTGCACGTCGTCCTCGGTGGCGGGCGGCACGTAGTTGAAGAGGGGTTTGATGCTGCGGCACATCGTCGGGTTCAGGCGGCCGGGCTAGGGGCCGGCACTGCGCCCGGCTTCGGCCGGGAGAGCAGCGCATCCAGGCTCCACGGTCCGGCGCCCCGCACGGCGAAGAAGAGGAAGATAAAGCAGAGCAGCATCGCCGGCTGACCATCGTTCAGCACGGGCCAGATGCTTTTCGGGGCGTGGAACTGCCAGTAGGCGACCGCCATCGTGCCGGAGAGGATGAACGCCACCGGCCGCGTGGCGAGGCCGAGGGCCATGGCCACGCCGCCGAAAAACTCGATGAGGCCGCCGATGCCGGTCTGCGACATCAGGTCCAGCTTCATCCCGCCCGGCATTCCACCGAACCATCCGAACAGGATCAGCCCGCCGGTGCAAACGAAAACGAATCCGGACACAACCCGCAGCAGCGTCAACGCGATATCTTCAGCCCGATGTTTGTTCAACTGGTTTTCCTTCTGTTAGTGGTTACCGTTCTTGGGGACGGGCTTCCCGTCGCGGATGGTTACATCCGTCCGCTCGTATGCGGCCGCGCCTTTGAGCTTGGCGGCGGCGTTCTTCACGCCGAAGGTATGGGTTCGCCCTCCACCTTCGGAACCGGCCGAGCTGCGCTCGTATTTCCAATCTTCCCTGGCAAGGAAGAGGATGTCTACCCGCCAGATGACAACCGACTTGCCCTTCTCGAACGTCTGGGTCGGGTCCACGAGGTAGCGCCAGACTATGTACCAGCCGGGATGGTCATAGTGTGACTGGATCGCCCACGGCCGTTTGCTGCCCTTGCTCTCCAGACAGTGGTTGGCCGGCGGGTTCTGGCCGCTTCCCCGGCGGCACAGGTCGGGGAACCTCTGCTGGGCCGTGTGCTGATGGCGGTGCTTTTCGTAGGTGCTGAATGCGTCGAGGGCCTTCGTCCCGAAGATCCCGACGATCGCGCTGAAGACATTCGCCTGCTCGTAATAGAGATCGACGAGGTCGGTCAACTGGTCCTCGACGTAATCGATGGCCCGCCGCAGCGAGGCGACATCCAGGCCCGGCGGCAAGGGCACGTCAGCGTTGAATTTGCCGGAAGGCATACACCATCAATCCTCGTCCGAAGGGGTGCGCAGGAGTGCGAGCTTCGGGATCGCCTTGATGGCGAGGAGATAGTACTCGGGGTTCGCCTCCAACCCGATGCTCTCGTATCCGCAGTAGGCGGCGGCGGCCAGCGTAGATCCCGAGCCCATGAATGGGTCCAGGATGACGCCTTCGCCGAGGGGCAGAACAGCCCTCACCAGGCTGCGCATTAACTTCTGGGGCTTTAGCGATGGGTGCGGCGCGATCCGCCTCTCCTCGCCGCGAGCCGGTGACGCCACGATAACGTCCCGGAATGGGGTATCCGGGGATATCCGGCGCAGTCCACCCGTTTTCCACTTCCGCAGGTTGTCTTGCACCCGGCCCTCACAGGGCTTCCGGAAGAGACCCCAGGGCTCCCACCCGGAACGGGGCATTACCGAGACCATGTCGAACTCATCGTGAGCGTTCTTTGGCCGGTCACCGCCCCGCAAGGTCTGCACAAGACGGATGATTTCGCCGCGCTTTTCCAACCCCGCGCTCATGAGCGGTCCATACACATGGTGGGAGACGAGGGGGTTCGTGGCGATAATCACGTGGGCGCCGGGCACGAGTATGGGGTAGAGCGCCTGCGCGAACTCCGTAAAGAATGCCTCGAGGTTAGCCCGCTCCTCCTGGGTGAGAACGGTGAAACGCGGAAGCGGGCTTCGCTGACAGCCGTCATAGCTCGGAGGGATACGCCAGACGCCGCCCTTGCCGTTCCGCTTCTTTTCGAGCTGGTCGGGCTCGTACTCGACCAGGCCGTACGGTGGGTCCGTCACCACCGCGTGAATCGAGTTTGGACGGGCGCTGCGAAGCCATTCGATCGCGTCCGTCGCAACCGCGGTGAAGCAAGCCGTCCTCGCGTCCTCGACGATGCCAGGCAGCGTCAGGCTTTCTCGGACCTGGTCGGCAATCCCGCCGGTAGGCTGTTCAACGATCATCCTGTTATCAGTATAGGCAGGCGGACGCGCGGGCAGGATCAGGATGGCGACCTCGGCGTGGTGCGTGTTCAGCTTGCCTTCCCGGCGCCCGCGAGCACGCTCGCCAGCCGGTCGGGGCTTTGGCCCTAGCCCTCGTTCATTCCGACCAGAGCCGGTTCAGACTCCGCCCTCGGCCGCGGAACCGCGGCGTGGACGGTGACCGCCGCGCTACCGCCGTGCTGCGGCAGAATGAAGCCATCGGTCCACGGCCTGAAGGCGAGATCGCCCGCATCGAGTCTGCGCGTCCGTGTTGTTTCCTTGTTGAGGGCATCGCTGGACACTGAGTCCTTCTCGGTTGGGAGGTCGCGAGTGCCCTGCCGGTCCGCGGGCCGGCTAACCGCCAGACGGGGCCGGCTCCTGGTAGAGTCCGATGACGTTTCCGGCCGGATCGGCGAAGCGAGCCGTAATCTCGTCCGGATCGCCGCCGATGGGCTGAACGATGGTCCCGCCATGGGCCGTCACGGCGGCTATGGTCTCCTCTACGCTGTTACACATCACGTAGAACAGGAGGCCGGGAGTAGGGGACGGGGGCCTGCCAGTGACCCATGCGCCGCTCACCTCCCCGGTCGTATCGTCAAACGCCGTCGCTCTGTCGCCCCGCTGCCGGACGTTCCATCCGAAGACCGCCGCGTAGAAATCGGCGGAGCGCCGAACGTCCACCGCGGGCAATTCCAAGTAGCAGATCTTCCCGTTCACGCAGTTTGGCATCGGTTATCCTCCCGCGATGGCGCCTATTACCATCAGGGGTTCGGCGCCGGTTTGTATGGCGTCCGGGAGCGGGCGGTCCGGGTCTTCCAGGGAGATGTCCTCTCCGCAGGCGAAGAAGCGGATAAAATCGCGCCGCTTGCGCGTCACGTGGTCCCGGGTCGTTCCACAGAGCGCGGGGTAGCGCGTCTCGAGGGCGTCCAGGACCGACCGTACCGTGGCCGGTCCCGGCGCCACCTCGAGCTCCAGTTCAGGGCCGCTCACCTTCGCCAGGGTGCGGAGGTGATAGGGGAGCACCACGCGAATCATGGGAGCTTCTGAACCTCCACGGAGAGGACCGGCGGAAGGTCGTGCACGATGGCGTTCCACGAATCGCCGGAGTCCGCCGAGCAGTACACCTGCCCGCCGGTGGTCCCGAAATACACCCCGCACGAGTCGCAGTTGTCGACCGACATCGCCTCGCGCAGGACGTTCACGTAGCAGTCGCTCTGCGGCAGGCCGTTGGTGAGCGCCTCCCATTCGTTGCCGCCGGTGCGGCTGCGCCACACCTGCAGCTTGCCGTCCAGCGGGAAATGCTCGGAGTCGCTCTTGATCGGCACCACGTAAATGGTCTCGGGCTCGTGGGCGTGCACGTCGATCGGGAAGCCGAAGTCGGTCGGCAGGTTGCCGCTGACCTCGGTCCAGGAGTCGCCGGCGTTGTCGCTGCGCATGATGTCCCAGTGCTTCTGCATGAACAGCGTGTCCGGCTTCGACGGATGCTGCGCGATGCGGTGGACGCAGTGGCCCACCTCGGCGTTCGGGTCCGGCATGAAGCCGGAGACCAGCCCCTTGTTGATCGGCTTCCACGTCTCGCCGCCGTCATCCGTGCGGAACGCGCCGGCGGCCGAGATGGCGATGAACATGCGGCCGGGGTTCTTGGGGTCCTGGATGATCGTGTGGAGGCACATGCCGCCCGCGCCGGGCTGCCAGCGCGGGCCCGTTTCGTGGTTCCGCAGGCCGGACATCTCCTTCCAGGAGGCGCCAGCGTCGGTCGACTTGAAGATCGCCGCGTCCTCGACGCCGGCGTACACCGTGTCGACGTCGGTCAGCGACGGCTCCAGGTGCCACACACGCTTGAACTCCCAGGGGTGCTGGGTGCCGTCGTACCACATGTGGGTGCCCGGGACGCCGTCGTACACGAACGCGTTGCTCTGGCCCATCGGGAACCCTTCGGGGCTCACTTGCGGCGCGCCGCCGGGGGTGTCCCAGGTCTTGCCGCCGTCCTTGGAGACCTGAATCACCTGCCCGAACCAGCCGCTGGACTGCGAGGCGTAGATCCGGTCCGGGTCCACGGACGACCCCTTCAGGTGGTAAATCTCCCACCCGGCGAAGTGCGGACCGCTGACCTCCCAGTCTTTGCGGGACTCATCGGACGTCAGTATGAACGCCCCCTTCTTCGTCCCCGCCAATACGCGTACCTTGCTCATTCGCGAACTCTCCCTCCATTACTAGTGAGTGACCCAGATACCGAACGACCAGTCCGCATGGACGGCAATGCGCCTGCCATGCGTTCCACGGAAACACTTTTCAACACATACTCACGACCCGGCTCCGGTCAGGCGCACTCGGCCATTGCGTTGACGGCGGCCTGGGCCTCTTCGGGCGAGACCTCGCGCTGGGTGGTGGAAACGGCCCAACGGTGGCCATACGGGTCCTCGAGGAGGCCGTAGCGGGAGCCCCAGAACATGTCGGCGAGCGGCATCACGACGGTGCAGCCGGCGGCCGCCGCCTTCTGGAACACGGCGTCGCTGTCCGCGACTTCCATGTGGAGCGTCACCGGGGTACCGCCGCGGCTCTTGGCGCCGAGGGCGCCGAAGTCCGGGAACTCGTCGACGACATAGACCGGCGCGCCGTCGATGGTCAGCGACCCGTGCATGATCTTGCCGTCGGGCCCTTTCATCACCAGGTTCTCGTCGGCGCCGAACGCCTTCTTGTAGAACTCGATCGCCTCGGCGGCGTTGGCACAGCAGAGATGGGGGATGACTTTTGTGGTTCCGGACATGGGTCGATTCTCCTTCCGCCTTGTGTAACCTGGGGCACGAAACTACGACAGAAACGGTTGGCGGCCATGCCAGTGTCGGCATGGCCGCCCCCGTTCCTTCAGGGCATGGCAGAACAATTGTTCAGCTTTTCGCGGCCCCGGGGTCGGTTGGTTACCGTCGGCGTTTCATTGGGAGGAGCGCGTTCCCTGCCGGCCTTGTTCCTCCGCGAGGTAGGCGTCGAGCTTCTCGAAGGTGCCGGCGAACCCGGCGCTCATCGAGTCGGTCGCGCCGGCGAACGTGGCCATTTCCTCTCCGCTGGCGTTGCGCGGGCCGCCGCGGAGGTTCAACGTGGTCTTCCCGTTCTCCTCGGTGAGCGTGAGAGTGTTGATCACCTCCAGCGGCCACGTCGCCATCCACGGGTTGCGGGTGATGCCGCCGGCCTCGTCCGAGAACGTGTTGATGAAGGTCATGCGGTCGGTGGGATCGATCTGCTCGTAAATGAACTTGCCCCACATCGTCTGGCCCTGGGGAGACCGCATCGCGTAGTGGAAGCTGCCGCCGGGGCGGAAGTCCAGGTTCTTCACCTCCAGGTCGAAGCCCTTGGGACCCCACCAGCGGGCGAGGCGCTCGGGCTCGGTCCAGGCTTTCCAGACGAGCGCCTGCGGCGCGTCGAACGTGCGCGTGATGGCGAACTCGGGGGTCGCGGTCGTATTGGTTTCAGCGGTTGCTGCTGCTGTCATCGGTTTCCTCCTCGGCTGCTTTGAGCTCATGCAGGTATTCTTCGAGCCGGTCGAACCGGTCTTCCCAGAAGCGGCGGTACTGCTCGATCCAGTCGTCCGCCTGTTTGAGGGCGGCGGCTTCGAGCCGGCACGGCCGCCACTGCTTCTCCTTGCCCCGCGCGATCAGGCCGGCGCGTTCCAGCACCTTGAGGTGCTTCGTGACGGCGGGGAGCGTCATGTCGAACGGCGCGGCGAGGTCCGTGACGGATTTCTCGCCGGACGCCAGTCGCGCCAGGATCGCCCGCCGGGTCGGATCGGCGAGGGCGGCGAACGTAGCGCTGAGCGGGTCGTGTTGCATGGTCTTGGTTTACCAACCGGTTAATTAACTATAAGGTAAAATAGCACGCCGCGGAAGAACGGTCAAGGGAAGGCTGGAGATATTTTGCGGGCCCGGCGGGGTGGAAGCCGCGTGCGATGCCACGGCCGAGCGGTCCTCAGCCGTAGCGGGCTTTGATCATCGTGATCATCATCGTCAGGAAGAAGGCTCCGGCCGAGACCGCGATGGCGAAGGTGCCGCCCCAGCCGAGCGGATCCTCGCCGTGGGCCAGCACCGCCAGGCCGACAGCGGGCAGGTCAATCACAAGGCCCAGCGGTCCCCACCCGGCGAGCGCCAGAACGACCGACAGCCCGGCGAGGCCGTACGAGCCGAGGAGGAACTTGCGGACGTGCGTCACGTCGAGGGGCGGACGCTCGAGGTCGGGGATCATGGAGTGAAGGCAGTACGGGCACGACGGCGCGCCGGCCGGTACTGTCACATGGCACGTGGGGCACGGAACCGGGTCGATGACGTTCAGCGGAAGCGGCACCTCCCGCTTCGGCCGCCCGAACCGGCCCCTCTCCGGCGGCGCATTGAGCCGCTGCTGCCACGCTGCCCGCGCGACCTCCTGGTTGGCCCCGCATTTCTCGCAGACGGTCGGGGACCGTCCCATCAGCTTGTGGCAGGCCAGACAGTACCGCTCCTCGCCAAGAGGGTTCATCGCGTTGTTGCTCCCGGAGTTATCCGCAGATTACGCAGATTGGCGCAGATTATGTCCGCAGGCCACAGGTGTGACGCTTCCCGTGGCAGCCCGACCCTTGTCTGTCATCCTGAGCTGGCGAAGGATCTCGCCCATACGTGTCGCTTTGAACGGTCGCGCCGCTGAAACACCGCCCGCCTCCCACGGCCGTCATTCCGAGCGGAGCCGAGGAATCTCAAGGCGTTACGCGGTGCTGCCAGGCAGGTCTTGAGATTCCTCGGCTTCGCTCGGAATGACGGGGGTGCGACGTGGCTTCGATTTTGGCCCGACTCTGGCGCCCTCGGTGACGAATGGCCGAGATCCTTCGCCAGCTCAGGATGACAGATGCGATTGGAGACGGCGGAAAGCGGCACGCCGCTCCGACCAGGCTATTGAGTCCGGCAATCTGTGCTACTCTGCGTCATCTGCGGACAAAATCGCCGTCCTCACTCCATTCCCAGTTCTTGGAACAGGAAGGCGAAGACGTCGGTGTCCTGTTCTATCCGTTCCTTCAGGGCTGTTCCGATGCCGTGGCCGGAGGTGGCGCTGGTCCTTAACAGGATGGGGTGGTCGCTGGACGTGGCGGCCTGGAGGCGGGCGGCCATCTTCCTGGAGTTGGATGGGTCGACGCGGCCGTCGTGGTCTCCGGTCAGCAGGAGGACGGCGGGGTAGGCGGTCCCGTCCTTCACGTTGTGGTAGGGCGAGTAGGCGCGGAGGGCGCGGTACTGGTCGGGGTCCCTCACCGTGCCGAACTCGGTTACGTTGAACGCGCCGTTCGGCGTTAGCTCCACGCGGAGGGAGTCGTAGATGCCGACGTGGCCGACCACCGCGCGGAATAGCTCCGGGTGCTGGGTGAGCGCGGCGCCCATCAGGAGGCCGCCGTTGCTGCCGCCCTCGATGGCGAGCCGGTTCGGGCTGGTGTACCCGTTCTTGATAAGCCACTGCGCGCACCCGGCGAGGTCGTCGAAGACGTTCTGCTTCTTGGTCAGGTTGCCGGCGAGGTGCCAGGCCTCGCCGTATTCGCCGCCGCCGCGCAGGTTCGCGTGCGCCCAGATGCCGCCGTGGTCCAGCCACATGCGGACCCTCGTGTTGAACCCCGGCGCCTGGGTGCTTCCGTACCCGCCGTAGCCCGTCAGCAGCACGGGATGGCTGCCGTCCAGCTTCACGCCCCTTTTCCGGATGATGTTTAGCGGCACCTGCGTCCCGTCTTTCGACGGCGCCATCACGCGCACCACCTCGGCATCGTCGAAGTTCGCGTTGGAGGTGCGGAAGATCTTCGTCTTCGTGCTCCGGCCGGTGGCGGCATCGAAGGCGAACCAGGCGCCGGGAACGGTGTACGACTCGTTGTAGAACAGCACGCTGTCGCCGCTGGTGCGCACGACGGCGCCGACCGACGAAATCTCCGGCGTGGGGACCGGCGGCATCGGTCGGCCGCTGACATCCACGATGCGGAGGCGCGACGGACCGCCGTCCATCTCCGTCACGTACGTACGGGTGTCGGTCGGCACGAACCCGGCGATGGCGAGGCTGCCCTCGGGGACCTCGACCTGGAACGTGCGCGGACCGGTTTTCGGCGGGGCGGCGGGGGTCGAGAAGATCTTGCCGTTCGGCGCGTCCTTGTGGCTGAGGAAATAGACGATGTCGTCCGGGCCGAGGACGGCGGCCTTCATCTGGTCGGCGAACTGGGTGAGCTGCGACCACTGACCGTCCGGACCGCGGAGCCAGTGCATGACCTCGCCGCCGTCGCCGTTCTTCACCGACGCGAGCACGTAGTCGCCGGAGTCCGACGTTTGCAGCGTGGTCTCCGCGATGCGCAGGAACTCCTTGCCAACCTCGTAACGGTCCGACGCCGGGCCCGTGCCGAGCTTGTGGTAATAGACCTGCTGGTAGAAATGGAGGTCGGCGTCGGGGCGCTCGCCGCTTGCCGGGTAGCGCGTGTACCAGAACCCCTTCGCGCCGCCGTCCCACGTGACGCTGCCGCCGGCGGTCGGGAAATTGACGCGCGGGACGGCGTCCGGCAACTGGCGGCCCGTGGCGACCTCGAAGACGTGCACGGTGCCATCTTCGCTGCCGGCGCGCGAGAGCGAGACGGCCACGAGACTGCCGTCGAGCGAGGGGGCGTAGAAATCGATGCTCGTGGCGCCGGTCGGATCGAGGGTGGTGGGATCGACGACGACGCGCTCGTTCACGCGGTCCGGCCCGTCCATCGCTACCAGGAACGACTGCTGCTTCGGGGGCTGCGACTTCATCGCGAACAGGATGCCGGGCCGGGTGCGCAGGCCGGAGTACGAGGAGGTTTGCGTGGCGTAGAGCTCTTCGAGCCGGGCGCCGATGGCGGCACGGTGGGGCAGGGCATCGAGAGCGGCCCGGCTGAAGGCGTTCTGAGTCGCGACCCACGCCTTCACGGCGAGATCGGAGGCGTCTTCCAGCCACTGGTAGTCGTCCACCACGGCCTCGCCGTGGTAGGTGTTCGTGACCGGTTTCTTGGCGGTGGGCGGGTAGGCGGGCCTGGCGGCGATGGTGGCAGACGGCATCAATAAACTCCCGGCGGCAGTGAGCAGCAGCAGCAGCGCTGCGCCCTTCCCCCGCCTCATTTGCGGACCTCGGTCCATACGGATTCGTCTCCGAGCAGGGCGCGGAGCCGCCCCACGAGCCGGGCCGATACGTGGACGGCGAACGGCAGGCTCTGCTGCGACGCTCCCTGATGGAAGGTAACGGGCGTTTCGCCGGGGCTCGACTCCAGGATGAAGCGGATCGCCTCGACGATGAGGGACGGCTGGGCGGCCGTGTTCAGGTGCAGCCGCAGCTTCGTCGGCTTCACCGCGCCCATCAGTCCCGCGGCCTCGGTGGCCGCGTCCGCCGCCTGGGCCAGCAGCAGGCGGGCGCGCGCGGCGTCCTCGCCGGGAAGCACTTCGAGGTGGTGGCCGATCTCGCGAAGGCGCTGGCCGTAGCGGGCCGCGTCCTGCGCGGAGGTCTCCTGGGGGAGCGACTTGGCGGGCATGGTATTTCTGGTCCTTTGGAGGCGACGACGGCCCGGCAGGCGGCCGGTCATCCCATTATGTGGGTTCCGGGTCATTCATGGCCCGGTTGCTGCGATCAGTTCCCCTTGCTCGGGTTCGGCCGGCAGCGGCTTCAGGTCGTCGCTGGTGGGCTCCGTGATGCGGCCTCCTTCGAGGCGGAGGCGGTAGTCGAAGTCCTCGGTGCCGACGCTCTGGGTGTGCGAGATGACGAAGATCTGGTCGAAGGTCTCGGCCACTTCGCCGCGCGTGAGCAGGTACATCAGGGCGCTGGAACGCTCCATGTCGAAGCTGCTGAGCGGCTCGTCGAGGAAGATGAACGACGGCGCCGAGCCCCGTTCCTGGGGCAGCGTGGCCATGGCGAACGCCAGACGCAGCGCGAGGCTGAACTGGTCGCGAGTGCCGCCGCTGAAGATGTTCTTGCTCTTCCATTCCGAGGCGCGCTCGTCCCAGACGCGGATCTTGAAGTCCTCGGTCAGCTCCGCGTCGTGGTAGCGATCCATGGTGAGCGAGGGCAGGATACGGCGCATGTGCTCGATGGTGAAGGGCATCACCTTGTTCATGATGCGGCGGCGCGCCTGCTCGAGGATCGCGACCGCCCGCTCCCGGATCAGGACGTCCCGCTTCAGGTCCTTGAACGCCGCCATCTCGGTCTCGGGGTCGAGGCTTTCGACCGAGAGGTCTACGTTGAGGGTGGCGGCGAGGTCGTCGCGCGTCTTGGTCAGGTAGCCGTTGCGGCCCTTGAGCTCCTCGAACTCGGCCTCGATCTCCTCGCGCCGCGCGGGGTCGGCATCGTCCCAGGCCGGCAGCGCGGCGGAGAGCGTCTCCTCGGAGAGCTCCGTCTCCTCCGGCAGCCGCAGGGCGACGACGCGGCGGCGGAGATCGTCCTCGGTGGACGCCGCGTCCCGCGCGGCGCAGAACCGCGCCTCGGCCGCGGCGGCGGACTGGCGCTGGAGGTCGGCCAGTGCCTCGCGCGTACCCGGCTCATCGAGCGCCTCGACCTCGGTCTCGAGCGCCGCGCGGGCCGCGGCGGCGTCCTCGACGGTCGTCGGCAGCGGGGCGTCGGGCAGCACCGCCGGCAGCGACTTCCACGCGGCGGCGACCTGCGTGCGCTCCGACGCCGCGGCGGCCCGCAGCCGCTCGATACGCTCCCGCAGCGCGGCCCGCTCCTCGAGGCGCTGGAGAGCCAGGTTCGTCTCGGCGTCCAGCGCGGCGAGAGCGCGATCCGATGCGCGCACGTTCTCCGCGGCGTCCTGCGTCAGGGCGACCCCGAGCGCCGCGGCCCGCTCCCGGGCGATGGCCTCCCAGCGCTCGACGACGACCTCCACGATGCGGGTCGCGCGCGCCTCGGCGCGGTCCGCCGCCGTCTTGAGCGCGGGTTCCTTCGCCCCGGCGATCTCCGCCTGCCGCGCCGCCAGCGCCTTCCGCTGCTCAACGAGTGCTCCACGGCCCGTGGCCAACTGCTCGCGGATCTCCGCCAGCCGGGCACGGAGGGAATCGCTGCCCTGGGCGACCGCCGGCAGCGCCTCCAGGCGCCGAGCCGCATCCTCGGCGGACGTTGGCGCGATCTCATCCAGCGACTCGAATTTGAGGACCGCCGCCTCCAGCCGCCCGGCCGAAGCGCCCTGCGACGCCATCGCGTTTTCCCGCTGCCCCTGAAGCCGGACCAGCGCGTTCTGGGCATCCCGTTCCTGGCCCGCCAGCTTGTCCCGCTCGGCCGCCGCAGCCGCGAGTTTAGCGACCGTGCGTCTCCGCCTGACCGCGTTCTGAACGGCAAAGACAAGCGGGACCAGGGCAATCACGGTCCAAGGGGTGAATCGGATCCACATCAGGACGCCAATGAGAACGAACAGGCCGGCGCACGCAACCGCCATCCCCGTTTCCATGCGAAGAATGGCAGCCTGCGCTTCCCGCTCCGTATCAAGCGATCCGAGGTGCGCCCTCAACTTGTCCAAAGCGGCCTCTGAGTCAGCGATCTGGCGGTTGAGGGTGGCGAGGCTGCCTCGGGCGTGGGTGGCGGCCTGCCAATCCTCCAGGGCGAGGCGCAGCTCGGCGGCTTTGGACTGGGCGGCGGTCTCGGCTTCGTCGCTCGCCAGCGCGGTCAGGCCGGCCTCGTCCTGCTTGAGGCGGGCCTCCATGGCGGCGGTCTCGGCGCGCATCTGCTCCAGCGCCTCGAGCTGGGCGCGGAGGCGCTTCCCCTCGATGGCGGCTTCGGCGGCCTCGTCGTCGAGGGCCTTCAGGCGCGTCCACTGGCTGCGGAGGACCGCCAGCCGCCGGGCGCGGAGACCGACCTGCGGCAGGTCCTCGGCCTCGTAGCGGTCCCGCTCCGCGATCTCGGCCTCAACGCCGGCGACGGCGTGCTCGTGCTCCTCGGCTTTCTGGAGGCGGACCGCGGCGATGTCCAGCTCACGGACCGCGGCGCGCAGCGATTCGATGCGGGCGAGGCGTTCCTCGTGCTGCCGGATCGGCGCCCCCAGGTCGGCGAGGCGCGCTTCCGCCTCGGCAACGCCGGCACGGTAGCGCACGATGTCGGCGAGTCCCGATTTGAGGTCGATGATCTGGAGCTTGTTATGCGCCTCGCGGCCGGCTTTCTTGACCGCCGGGATTTCCGCCACGTACTCGGCCAGGCGGTAGCGCTGCTCCTGGCGCTGGAGCGCGCGGGTGTCCTCGGCACGGACCTTCAGCTCCGCCTCCTGGGCCTGCATCTGGTCCAGGTTGAGGAGCCGCATCAGGCTGGTCTCGCGCTCCGTGCGGGTCATGCCCTCCAGTTTCTCGAGCTTCTTCTGTTCGACGAAGCACGAGTTCAGGAAAGCGTCGGCGTCCAGCTTCAGCTCCTGGGAGAGGCGGCGGTTGACGGTCGTGGGGCTGTTCAACTCCTCGACGGCGCCGTCGGCCTCAATGATCTTGAGGCGGGTCTTACCCGGCTTGCCGCGCCGAAGAGTGCGCCCGATCTCGAACCGGCGGCCGGAAACGTCGAGCGTGAGCGCGACGATGGCGTCGGTGCAGCCATAGCCGATGAGGTCGTCCAGCTTCGTCTCGGCCAGGAGCGGACGGCCGAAGAGAGCGAAGAACAGCGCCTCGAACAGCGTGCTCTTCCCGGCCTCGTTGCGACCCTCAATGAGCACGCTTCCCTTATCCGGAAAGCGAAGGGAAAGGTCCTTGAGCTGCTTGAAATCGTTGACGGTAATGGAGTGAAGCTTGATCACGGCGCCAATTCACCACGGAGACACGGAGGCACGGAGAAAAAACAGGCGTTCGTGTGCCCACCTCTTCATTATGTATTGCCACGGTCTGACTCGTCCGGTCTCCGTGCCTCCGTGTCTCCGTGGTGAGTGAGCCGGGATGTGAGGCGTTCCATTCCCAGGTGGCTTAGGACGAAATCGTAGCGGGTAGGGTCTTGGGGGTCGAAGGTGCGGAGCACATCGGTGATCTCGCGGGCCATGGCGAGGTTGACCGTGGCGCGCTTCGTCCAGCCGAGGGCTTTGGCGATGCGGGCGACGTGGACGTCGACCGGCACGAGGAGCTGGGACGGCCGGATGCCGGGCCACGCGCCGACGTCCGGGACCCCCGTCCGCGCCATCCAGCGGAGGTAGAGGTTGAGGCGCTTGCATGCGGAGCCGTCGGCGGGGCTCGCGAGGAAATGCTGCCAACCGTAGAGCGCCGAGGTGCGCGACCACGCGCCGTGGCCGCCCTCGGTGAAGGCGCGGAGGCGATCGACGAACGCCGCGAGGGCCGGGGCCGTGTTGGCAGCGTCCTCGTCGTGGCCGGCCAGGAACATGGCGCCGAGGCTGCCGAACCGGTCGATGGCCTGCCGGGTGGCATACAGCATAGCGACGATGGCGTCCGGCGTGTGGAAACGATGGATACAGCGCTCGAAACGGGGCGCGTCGCGCTCGGGGTCGAAGTGGGTCACGAAGAGGAACGGCTCCCGGTCCATCGCCGCGAGCACGCGGTCGATGGACGGCATGATCGAGCCCACCCGCCCGTACGCCAGGCCGGCCGCGATGAGGCCGACGATCTCCTGCTCCCGCGGGTCGTCGAACTGCCGCACGTGCCAGAGCGGGTCGGCGGCGATCCACGCCTCCCAGGGGGTGGCGGCGTAAGCGGCTTCGAGCGTTTCGCGTTGCGTCATCCCATCAGTATGTATGGCATCGTGCGCCCCGCGCGACAACCCGGAACTAACGACCGACGACCAGGCAATGCCTGCGCTCGGTGGCCGTTGACAGCGAATGCGGCAGGGGCGGGACGCGGCGCGAGGCGGCGGTCCCAAGGCGACGGACAAACGCCCTTCCCGTCCCGCCTATAGTCCGGCAGAGTGCGGCTCGCGGACCGGCGGGCTATCATGAATGCGGGAGGGCAACATGAGCGTCACGGAATGGAGTCCGGAGGAGGTAGGGCAGCGTGGCGAGGAGATTTTTCAGAGGAAAATCATGCCGGTCGTCGCCAACGAGCCGCCGCGGCGCTTCGTTACCATCGACATCCTGAGCGAAGACTACGAGATCGGTGACGAGCATCTTGCCACGGTACGGGCGCTCAGGTCCAGACGCCCTAACGGTGAGTTCTACACGAGACGGGTGGCATTCAACTATGTGGGTCGGATGGGACCCCGGTTTCGGCCGGTGTCGGTATGATCATCGGAGAAGTCGTTGCCGATGAGATCGTCATCGAACTGGCCGTCTTCGGCGCCGATGAGCGCCCCGCAACCTTGAGAGCGATCGTGGACACGGGATTCACAGAGGCTCTCACCTTGCCAGCGGAACTGGTTTCCGCCCTGGGCCTGATCCGAGTCGACACGATCCCGATGATCCTCGCTGACGGGTCTCGCATACTCTGCCGCGTCTACAGCGGAACCGTCTTGTGGGATGGTGACCAACGGCCCGTTCTGATACATGCGTCGGACGGAAGCGCCCTGGTAGGGATGACCCTGCTGCGAGGCTCACACCTCACCGTTGACGTGATTGACGGTGGTCGACTCACAATCGAGCCACTGACGTGACCACCGGGGCTGGCGCCGCCTACCATCCCGCTGCGTAGGCGGTTTCGTGGCGCGGGGAGACGCCGGCGGCGAGGGTGCGCTCGGCTTCGGCCCATTCAATGGCGAGGGCGCGTCCGTTCTGCCAGCGGCCGGTGACGAGGATGTCGTGGCCGCGGCCCGCGAGATCTTCGAGGATCTCCCGCGGGAAGCCATCCTCCATCACCAGTTCGCCCTGAACCGGCGCGCGGGGGTAGAAGCTGGAGGGGAAATGGTGTGTGTGGACCGTCGGCGCCTCGAGGGCGGTCTGTAGGTCCATACCGAAGACGGCGTGGTTCAGGAAGAACTGGAGGGTCCACTGGTCCTGGCCATCGCCGCCGGGGGTGCCGAACGCCAGCCGGCGGCGATCGTTCGGGAACCCGGCCATCGAGGGGGTCAGCGTGGTGCGGGGGCGCTTGCCGGGCGCCAGCGCGTTAGGGTGGCCGCGGCGCAGGCTGAACATCTGGCCGCGGGTACCCAGCGGGAAGCCGAGTCCGGTCAGGACCGGCGACGACATCAGCCATCCCCCGGACGGCGTGAGCGAGACCATCAGCCCATCGGCATCCGCGGCGTCGACGTGCGTGGTGTCTCCGCCGAACGGTTTCGGACCAGCGCTCGCGGCGGCCACCGGAGCGGGGGTCACGTCCCACAGCGGGATGCGGATCGCCTGGTCCATCCCGACGAGGCGGCGCTGGGTCTCGTTGTACTCTTCGCTGAGGAGCGTCTCGATGGCCACCGGCTCGAACAGCGGGTCCCCGTAGAACCGCTCGCGGTCCGCGAACGCCAGCTTGGCGCACTCCGCGATGAGATGCACGTAGTCCGCGCTGTTGTGGGCCAGCGCCGGCAGGTCGAACCCGGCCAGGAGCGCCAACTGCTGCAGGAACACCGGACCCTGTGTCCACGGTCCGCATTTGTAGACGACGGCATCGCCATAGGCGTACGAGACCGGTTTCTCCATGCGCGTCTCGTGGGTGGCGAGGTCCCCCACGGTGAGCAGCGGCGCGTGACAGTCGCCGGAGGCATCTTTGCTGGCGGCGCCCTCCAGGGCGCGGCCGATGCGGTCCGCGACCTCGCCGCGGTAGAAGCAGTCGTGCGCCCGCTGGAGACCTTTGAGGCGGTCCCCGCCGGCCTCGGATTCCGCCCGGATCAGCGCCTCCACGGTGTCCGCCCACTGCGTGTTGCGGAACACGGCGGTCTCGCGGGTGGGCACGCCGTCGCCGTCGAGATAGACCGCCGCGGACGACGGCCACTCCTCGGTAAAGCGCTGCCGCATCCCGTCGAACGCCATCGCGAGGCTCTTGCTGACGGCGAACCCGTCCCGCGCGTACCGGAGCGCCGGGGCCGCCACCTGCGCCAGCGTGCGCGTACCGAACTCCGTGAGAGCGGTCAGATAGGTCGAAACCGCCGCCGGGACGCACGCCGGGAGGTAGCCGTCGCCGGGGATGAGTCCGATGCCGAGATCGGCCATGGCGTCGAGCGTGGCCGCGGCCGGCGCCGCGCCCTGTCCGCTCAGGACCACCGGCTCGTCGGCGCCGGCGGGCCAGATGATCATCGGATTCTCGCCGCCGAGCCCGTTCTGGTTCGGCTCGACGAGGCTCTCCGCCAACCCGGCCGCCACGGCGGCATCGACGGCGTTGCCGCCGTCCGCCAGCACGGAGAAACCGGCCATGGCCGCCAGGTAATGGCCGGCCGTTACGATCCCGCGGCGGCCGCGCAAAACCGGACGGCAAGTGAATCCATCAGGTGTCGTGTACATAGGGAACCTGCGATACAAGCATCTTAATGATACCGTCCGAGTCCGGCCCACTTGCCAGCCGGCCGGAACCCCGTTGAGCGTGGCGATGTGGCTAAATAGGCTGCATGTTAGACCTTTTCGGCGGGATCGGTTACCATGGAGTGGGGCTGGGAACACCGGCCCTTTGTTGCGCCTTGGCGCGCACACAACGCTCGCAGCGTGATCGCGGGCGTCCCCAAGACCCGGCGGCCGGGGCCTCCATCGTGGAGGATTCCCCGCGAGCTCCGTGCGGGTTGAAAGGAGATCGAAAGATCTTGGTATTGTCGAAAGCAGCCGCCGGGCTCATCTCCGCGTTGGTGGCAGCGCATAACGCCACCAATCCAGGAAGCACCGGAGCTTCCCAGACAAACCTCACGCTCCCTCATCCACCGCCGCCCCCCCGCCACAACGCCGTGGTCAGCGTCCTCGTGGGCAACGCCTCGTGGTACGGACCCGGGTTCAACGGTCACCGCACCGCCTCGGGGGAGGTCTTCAACATGAACCGCAGCACCATCGCCAGCCGGCATCTCCCGTTCGGGACGCCGGTGCGGGTGACGTTCATGCGCACCGGCCGCAGCGCCATCGCGCGGGTCAACGACCGCGGTCCGTTCGTCCGCAGCCGCATCATCGACTGCAGCGCGGGCCTGGCGAGCCGCATCGGCCTCCGCCGTGCCGGCACCGGTCGGGTGAAGGTGGAAATCCTGGACCGGCACACCCGGTTCTGAGGAATCATCGATTCGAAACGAAGCGGCCCGCCCCCGAAGAAGGAGGCGGGCCGCTTTTGCGTTTGGTTGGTTGCGCTGGAGCACCGCGGACAGGCATGCTGAGCAAACGGCAGCGATGGAGGAGCGGAACGGCGTCGAAGGGGCCGGCGTGTGAAATACGCGACCCGGCACAGACGTACCGGTCTCATGGGCGTTCCGCCGATCGTCCTGCCGGACGAGACCATCGCGCACCGCCACCGTGTACGTGCGGAGCACGTTTGGCCGCAGGCCCATGAGACCGGTACGTTTGTGCCGGGCCGGCCGGCCGTTGCGATGTCGACTCATGAAGCCGGCTGCTTCGACTCCGTTCGTTCCTCATTTTGCTCAGCATGCCTCTGGTGTTGTATGGGACGCCAGGAACCGGTATACTAGAACTCGTTATGAGTGCACCCATGCAAGGTCGTATCGTTGACGCCTTCCGAGCCTTGATTTCGCGGTATGGTTACCGCAGGGTCACGATGGATGACATCGCGCGTGAGGCGGGCGTGGCGCGGCGGACCGTCTACCTCCACTTCGCCGGCAAGGAGGAGATCGCCCGGGCGGTGCTGGGCGCGGATGCCGCGGAATACCTGGCCGTTTTGCGGAGCGTGGCGGAATCGCGGGAGCGGCCGGGGCGGCGGCTCCGGCAGGCGGTCATCGCGCGCTGCCGCCGTGAACCGACAGGTTACGACGATTTGCCGGCGAGTGTCGTCGCCGATACAGAAGCCAACCGCCGGGCCGGTGAAGCCGGGGTGCTGGCCGGTATTCTGCGGGACGGTGTCGCGGCCGGGGTGTTCGCGGCGTTTGATCCGGATGACGTGGCGCGCACCCTCTTGACCGCTACGGATGGCGCGGTCGGCCGCGGCGACGACGAGGCGGGCCGGGTGGCGGACCTGCTGCTGCTCGGCGTCCGGCGGCGATAGCGTCAGGCGAGATGGACGACATTCAGCCCCGGCAGCCGCTTCGCCATTTCCTCGGCGACCGTGAACCGGTGGCAGCGGAGACGGCTGTCGTGCTCGGTCGCGATCGAACAGGCGCAGAAGATGACGGCCGCGCCGTACTCGCGCAGGATGACCTCAAGCGCCGGGAAGCCGGTTTTCGGGTCGCGGAAGACGGGCGGGTTGATGCGCTTGCCGGTCGCATCCCGGTGCGTGTTCCCCAGGGCCGGTAGCGGAAAGAACTCCGTGCGGCCCGGCTTCATGGCGTGCACCGCCTGCTCCACCCCCCGACCGGTGTACGCCGGCGCGAACGGGCTGTACGGGTGGGAACGGATGTCGACCACGACCGCCTCCTCCGGCAGCGCTCCGTAGAACTCCTCCGGCCGCAGGCGGCGCTGGTCGTGGGCATCGCGGTAACCCGCCGTATAGAGCGTCATACTGCCGCCTCGGCCGCCATGCTTGACAGCGCCGCGCGCCGCCCGATATGATGGAAACATCGATACCTGATTAATCTGACCAATTTAGTTACCTTTATGACCGACACCGTTCCAACCGTCCCAAACCTGGACGCGGCTGCCTGGGAGGGCCTTGAGCCATCCGAGGTGTTGCGCCGCGTGTTCGCCGAGTACGGACGGGACGCCGCGCTCTCATGTTCGTTCGGCGGGACCAGCGGCATGGTCCTGGTGGACATGGCCGCCAAGGTCTTCCCCGACGTACGCGTGGTGACGCTGGACACCGATTTCCTTTTCCCGGAAACGTATGACCTCATCACGCGGGTGGAGGCGAAGTACGGCATCACGGTCGAGCGCGTGAAAACGGCGGTCACGCCCGCCGCGCAGGCGGAGCAGTACGGCGATGAGCTGTGGGCGCGGGACCCGGATGCGTGCTGCAACATTCGGAAGGTCGAGCCGATGCGGGAGGCCATGGCCGGGCTGAAGGCGTGGATCACCGGCATCCGGCGCGACCAGTCCGCCACCCGCGCGAACACGCCGGTCGCGCGGTGGGACCCCAAATTCAGCCTGGTGAAGTTCGCGCCGCTGGCGGCCTGGACCGAGAGGGACGTGTGGACGTACATCGTCGTGAACGAGGTGCCGTACAACCCCCTCCATGACCAGGGGTACGCCAGCATCGGCTGCACGCACTGCACGAAACCAATCCAGATCGGCCAGGACCTCCGGGACGGCCGCTGGGCCGGCACAGGGAAGACCGAGTGCGGTTTGCATTCGTGAGGGAGAGTGCAGATTTGAGATTTTACATTGCTGCATGGAACGCCATTTGAAATCTCAAATCCGCGCTCTTCAATCTGCAATCTCCCTCTCAGCAAGAGTTCTTTATGACAGAGCAACAGGGTTTCACTGTCTGGTTCACGGGTCTTAGCGGGGCGGGGAAGTCGACGATTTCCGAGCGCGTGGCGGCGGAGCTGGTGGCGCGTGGCCGGAAGGTGGATGTGCTCGATGGCGACGTCGTTCGCAGGCATCTCTCGCGCGGACTCGGCTTCAGCAAGGAAGACCGTGACGTGAACGTCCGGCGCATCGCCTTCGTGGCGAAGCTCATCACGCGGCACGGTGGCGTGGTCATCACGGCTGCCATCTCGCCGTACCGCGCGATCCGGGACGAGGCGCGCGCCGAGATCTCGGCGGTGGGCCGCTTCGTGGAGGTCTACGTTTCCTGTCCGCTGGAAGAACTGGTCCGCCGCGACGTGAAGGGGCTTTACGCCCAGGCCATCCGTGGGGAGATCGAGAACTTCACCGGCGTCTCGGACCCGTACGAGGAGCCGCTCAACCCCGAGGTAACGGTCCACACCGAGCGCGAGACGGTGGAGGAGAGCGTCAGCAAGATCATCGCCCGGCTGGAAGAACTGGGCTATCTCGCGCCCACTGGACAGGCCATTCCACGGTCACCGCTCAATGCTCAACGGGCCGAGCCGGTTCTTGAACGTTGAGCCTTGGACGTTGAACGATTAACACCATGTTGAGATTCATGAAAACGTTGGGCGCCGCGGCCGCCCTTCTGGCCGCCGCGGGACTTGCCCGCGCCGGTGACCCGTCCGTGGTGCGCGTGGGGTATTTCCCGAACGTGACGCACGCCACCGGCATCGTGGGCTTCTCCCCGCAGAAGCACACGTACTACAAGAAATTCCCCAGCGTCCGCTTCGACAACAAGCTCTTCAACGCCGGACCGGCCGCCATCGAGGCGCTGCGGGCCGGCGCACTGGACATGTCGTTCATGGGCGCCGGTCCCGCCGTCAACGCCTTCCTGCGCGGCAAGGACATTGTGATCCTCACCCCGTGCGTCACCGGCGGCTCCACGCTGCTCATCCGCAAGGGGAGCGGCATCCGATCCGTGGCGGACCTCGCCGGACGCAAGGTCGCCATCCCGCAGGTCGGGAACACGCAGGACGTCCTGCTCCGCTACCAGTTGGCGCTGAACCGCCTCCGCCCGGTGGACCGCGGCGGCTCGGTGAACGTGCTCCAGCAGGAAAATGCCGACATCTTGTCTCTGTTCCAGCGCAACCAGTTGGACGCCGCATGTGTACCCGAGCCGTGGGGCTCACGCCTGCAGAAGGAGGCCGGCGCCACGGTGCTGATGGACTGGCGGCAGCTCTTCGCCAACGGGGACTATCCGACCACCGTGCTGGTCGCCCGCAAGGATTTCGCGGACCGCAACGCCGATTTCGTCCGCCGATTCGTGAAGGTGACGAACAGCATCACCAGCGATATCGCGGCCCGTACCCAGGGCTACGCGCCGATGCTGAACTCGGAGATCAAGCGCCTCAGCGGCAAGGGCCTGAGCGGAGACATCATCACCGCCGCCCTGAAGCGCTGCCGGTTCACCACGAAGCTGTCTCAGCACGACCTCCATGTCTTCGAAAACCTGCTGGTCGTGGCCGGTTTCCAGAAGGACGCGGTACCGCTGGACGGCATCCTCTGGAAATGACCGCCATGCGCGACCCAGGGACCATCACCACCGCCGCGGCGCCTGCCGCGCCCGACGCCGCCCCGTCATTGTCGAACGGCCACGCGCCCGTCGTCGGGACGGTTGCGCCAACGCCGGCCATCGAGGTGAGCGGGCTGGGGAAGCAGTTCCGGACAGCCGGCCGCGTGGTGACGGCGCTCCAGGACATTTCCTTCACGGCGCAGGCCGGCGAGTTCGTCTGCCTTGTGGGGCCGAGCGGGTGCGGCAAGTCCACGCTCTGCCACATCCTCGCGGGACTGCAGACCGCCGACCTCGGGACGGTGAAGCTGGACGGCTGCGAGGTGCGCGGTCCGGACCCGGCCCACGTACTGATGTTCCAGGAGGCGGCGCTGTTTCCGTGGATGAACGCGCTGGACAACGTCGCGTTCGGGCTGAGGACGCTGCGGCTGAATAAACGCGCCGCGCGCGACCGGGCGATGGGCTATCTCGAGATGGTGCGCCTGGCCCGGTTCGCGAAATCGCAGCCGCACGAGCTGAGCGGCGGCATGCGGCAGCGCGTCGCGCTCGCCCGCGCGCTGGCGGTAGACCCCGCGGTGCTGATGATGGACGAGCCGTTCGCGGCGCTGGACGCCCAGACGCGCGAGATCATGCACGTGGAGCTGCAGCGCATCTGGCAGGAGACCGGCAAGACCATCGTCTTCGTCACTCACAACGTCACCGAGGCGGTCACGCTGGGCACGCGGGCGCTGGTGTTCACGGCGCGGCCGGGCCGCATCAAGCGCGAGTTCGCGCTGGACCTGCCGCGACCGCGGTTCGACCACGACCAGCCGGTCGTCGACCAGACGAACACGATCCTGGACGACCTGCGGGAGGAGATCGAGAAAGTTGAACGGGAAGAGTTCGACGTGGATTGGCGCCTTGAGGGCCGCCGCATTCCTCGCGGTGATGGTTACACTCTGGGCGACGGTATATAAGCTCAAAGTCTGGCCGCCCACGCTGTTCCCGTCGCCGCTCGAGGTCAAGACCACGCTCGTGGATGGCTTCCGGGACCACTCCTTCCAGGCCGCCATCTGGGCCAGCCTGCGCCGCGGCGTGCTCGGCTACCTGCTGAGCGCCGTCATCGGGCTGCCGCTGGGCATGCTCATCGCCCGCAGCACGTGGGTGCGGCAGACCATCGGGAGCACGGTCCTGGGTTTGCAGGCGCTGCCCAGCATCTGCTGGCTGCCGCTGGCGCTGCTGTGGTTCGGCCTGAACGAGCGCGCCGTGCTGTTCGTGGTCATCATGGGCAGCCTGTTCAGCATCGTCACCGCCACCGCCGCCGGCATCGAGGCGATCAACCCGACCCTCATCTCCGCCGGCCGAACGTTGGGCGCGCGCGGCTTCGGCCTTTACCGCCGCATTCTGCTCCCGGCCGCCATGCCCGGCGTCATCACCGGCCTCAAGCTCGGCTGGACGTTTGCGTGGCGGAGCCTGATGGCGGGCGAGCTCATCTACAGCGACGTCGGCCTCGGCCGCATCCTCAACAATGGGCGCGACCTTCAGGACATGAGCACCGTCGTCGCCGCCATGTTCGTCATCATTGCCATCGGCCTGCTGATCGAGGTCGCGCTGTTCCGCCCCCTGGAGCGGACGGTGCAGCAAAGGTACGGCCTCGCCGGCGCGGCGTAGCCGACGGTCAGCGCCCCAACGTGGTATCATGCCGCTAGAGGTCAAGCATGGCAACAGTCGTTAGAGGCGTATACAGACAGGGTCGCGTCGAGCTCATCGAATCTCCGGGGAGCGCTCGGGATGATGCCCCGGTCGTCGTCACGTTCTTGGAGCCCGGAGAGGTCGACCTTCGCCAGATCGGTGTCGACGAGGCGACCGCGCTGGAATGGCGCCAGAGCATGGCCTCGTTTGCCGAGGACTGGGAGGCGCCGGAGATGGCGGTGTACGACAATTACGATGCCAATAAGCCAGCTTAAGCGAGGAGACGTCTTTCTCGTCCACTTCCCGAACTCAGACCTCCGCACAGTGAAGACTCGCCCGGTCCTTGTCGTTCAAGCCGACGGGCTGAGTACGGGACTACCGCAGATTATCGTTGCAATGATCACCAGCCGGGTTTTCCGGGCCGGGCCACGATATCGCGTTCCCGTGCGGGCTGCCAGCGCCGCGGGACGGCGCGCCGGCCTGCTCACCGACTCCATCGTGATGGCGGACAACCTCGCGACGGTTGCAATTGCCACGGTACAGCGCGTCATCGGGACGCTTGAGATGGGCGAGATGGACGATGCGCTGAGAACCGTGCTGGGCCGCTAGCGGCGCACAGCCCGCGGCGCTATAATCGGCGGGTATGGAACCCCGTGTTGTCGCCGGAACCTCCAGCCGCATTACCGTCAACCCCGCCCAGTGCGGTGGACGCCCGTGCATCCGCCGAATGCGCATCCGCGTCACGGACGTGCTCGATCTTCTGGCAGCCGGCCTCACTCCCGACCAGGTCGTGGAAGAACTGCCCGACCTGGAGTTGGAGGACGTTCGCGCCGTCCTGTCTGGCATTGACCTGCGGTCGCACGGGATTGACGCGAATCAAGCCCGCGAGATTCGCGAATCCCTCGCCTCGTTCGCGGACGATTGGGACGCACCGGAGATGGATGTCTACGACCTCTACGACGCCAACCGCCGCGCCATGGCGTTGCCCACCGACCACACCCGCTAGCCTGGATTATTCATAAGGAGCGTGAAAGGGGAGCACTCGTGTGTTCAGAATGGAAGTGACCAAACGACCTTTCCGAGCGGAGGGCTCCCCTTATGACGAGTGTAGAAGGAAGCGGTGCGGGAAGTCGCGTGGCGGGCCGAGAACTGCGGGCGGCCTTTGACGGCGGCCGTCTCTCGTCGGACGGCGGTCTCCTTCTGTTGCGAGAGGTGGAGCGCCGCACAGGAGTCATCCGCGGGCTGGCGTCGCGTCTTCTTGACAGGCGTTCTCCCCGGCGCTTGAAGCACACGGTCGAGGAGATGCTGCTGGCCCGGATCTTTCCAGCACATTGGGATCCTAAGCTTAGAATTCCACGTGGACAAGTTGTCGCG
>JADMIO010830203.1_pt1 | contig 31591 bp, 25 predicted proteins | sample 8958161 | NCBI WGS metagenome assembly JADMIO01 (sample SAMN16585339, study PRJNA669376) | soil metagenome | isolation source: Crop rotation soil | place: USA: Cullars Rotation, Alabama | collected 2011 | reverse complement strand
CCGCCACTCTGTTAACGATGCCCGCCTGGGGCCGCCTCGTCGCGATGGAACTGCTCCGCCACGACGCGGCGCGCGGCCTGCTCACGCAGCGGGCTACCGATCCGCTCCTGGCCGAGCTGCTCGACGAACTCTCTCGCCGCATCGCGCAGCCGACGACGCTGGATGACCTCGCCCAGCTGGCCGGTTATACGCCGCAGCATTTGAACCGCACCTTCCGCCGCGAGCTGGGCGTCACGCCGTTGCAGCACCTGGCGCGACTCCGCATGGAACACGCCGCCGCGCTGCTGGCCGAGGGCAAGTTGACCGTCAAGGCGATCGCGTCCGCCGTCGCCTGTGAGGACCCGTACTACTTCAGCCGCCAGTTCCGTCAGCATTTCGGACGCAGCCCGGTGCAGTACCGCATCGCGGCAGGTTCAAATTCTCCATCATGAGGTTCAGCGATTCCATGTTGCGAAGGAGACACGGTCTCTAAGCTTCTTCCCATGGTATTGAGCAACGCCACAACGGTGATGTCGCCTCCCGCCCGGACGTGCAAGTGCCACCACTGCCCCGGCGTGTGTGGGATGCGATCGAAGGCGCTGCTCTCCAACAACCCTTTTATGGAGCGAACGATGGGACAACTGATTTCCGACCGCGATTGGCAATTCTATCAGGACAACGGCTATCTGAAGCTGGGCAAAGTGTTGTCCGACAAAGACTTGGAAGCACTCCGCACGCGCATCGACGATATCATGCTCGGCAAGGCTGACTTGGATTACAACCGGCTGTTGATGCAGCTCGACAGTGAAACCGGCAAGTACGAAGACATGGGCGAACAAACCCGCGGCCACAAGGGCAAGACGCTCGGCTATCGCAAAATCCAGGACCTGGAGTTCGACCCGCTGTTCCTCGAATTCATGCAGCGGCCGATCTTCCGGGAAATATGCGAGCGCGTTTACGGCAAAGCCACGCCGATCAACGCCTTCCGCGCGATGTTCATGAACAAGCCCAGCCACAAGGGCACGTTCCTTCCGTTCCATCAGGATCGCTGGAGCTATCTCGATCGCGATCCGCTGGTGACGCTGTGGACCGCGCTCGACCCCGCCACCGTCGCCAACGGCTGCGTGCAGATCGTGCCCGGCAGCCACAAGATGGGCCTGATCAACAAGGACCATCCGTCCGGCTTCCTCACCAAGGAGCAGGCCGCCAAGTATTGCTCGGCCGACAAAATCGAGTACCTGGAGATGGCGCCGGGCGAATCGGCCCTCATGCACAACTGGCTGCTGCACGGATCCGACGTGAACAAAACCGACATCTCCCGCCGTGCGTTCAGCGTGTGTTACATGGACGCGAACACTAAGACGAGCAACGGGGAAACGTTCACCCGCGTCTTCGGGCAAGGTGCGATCTCCGTCGCAGACCTGAAGAAAACGCCGGTCGCCGCTAACGCGTAAATGGTGATCGCCGACCATCGTCATCCCGAGCGTACTCGCGAGGGATCTCGAGCAGCCGATAATCGTTCGGCAAGCCGAGATTCCTCGCGGAGTACCGCTCGGAATGACGACTTTCGTTTGCGAACGGCGTTCATCTACTTTGATGGGCAACAGTATCAAATACTGAACATCGCGTCACACCCCCCGCGGTGCTAGACTCCGTAGCCGATGCGATCCCTGCGCCGCACGCTGATTTATCAGATCACCGCTGTCATCATCTGCCTGCTCGTGGTGAGCGGCGTCGCCATTTGGGGCATTCACGGGCTCAATCAGGATCTGTCGCTCGCGACGCGCGGGTATGAGCAGCTTCGCGATGTGTACGAGATCGGCTCGCACGTTTCGACGGCCCGCACGCTGCTTTCGTTGAGCGAGCCGGATCTGCCCCGCGCGCTGCAGGAACTGCAGTCGGCCGAGACGAAAGTGCGGATCGACGAATCACGACCGGTAGTTAATGGACCGACGGCGGATCTGGTGGCGATCAAGCAGCGGGTGCATCACGCGATCGAGATCGTGCAGCAGGCGATCCGTCAGCGAGACCAGCAGATCGACACCACCGCGCTGCAGCAGGTGCTGGGCGCGACGTCGTCGACCGCGTCGCAGATCCGAGCGACCATCCAGTCGGCCCAGCAAAGCGCCGATGCCAAGCGACATTTCACCATCGCCGCGGTGTCGATCGTCAGCGGCCTGCTGATCGCGGGTGCGATTATCATCGGACTGTGGCAGTACCGATCGGTAATGCGCCCGATCACACAGCTGAACGACGGCGTGCGGCACATCGCATCCGGCGAGTTTTCGCGAAAACTGCCCGAGCACGGCCATCGAGAGTTTGCCGACCTTGCCACCGATTTTAATCACATGGCCGCGCAGTTGGATGAGCTGTACCACCATCTCGAGCAGCAGGTGGAAGAGAAAAGCCGCGAGTTGGTGCGCACGCAGCACCTGGCCAGCGTCGGTTTCCTGGCGGCCGGTGTGGCGCACGAGATCAACAACCCGCTTGGCGTGATCACGGGCTTTGCCGAGTTCACGCAGCAGCAATTGCAACAGCAGCCGAAATCGGCGGCGACAGAGCAGATCGTCCAGGCGCTGCAGGCGATTTCGGACGAAGCATTCCGCTGCAAGCAGATCACCGAGAAACTGCTTTCGATGGCCCGCAGCACCGAAGCGCCGCGGTCGCCGGTCGATCTATCCGCCGTCGCGGAAGAAGTCGTCCCGTTGCTGCGGGCGCTGCGTGAGTACGAGCATCGGCCGATCGCGTTTTCGCACGATAGCGATACGACGGTGATGGCGAATGAGTCGGAGATGAAGCAGGTGATGATGAACCTGCTCACCAACGCGCTGGAGGCGGTGGACGATCACACCGGCCGGGTTGAGGTCAGCGTGCGGCGACGCGAAAAAACCGTCGAGCTCACCGTCAAAGACAACGGCCGCGGCATGACGGCGCAGACGCTGGAGAGGATCTTTGAGCCGTTCTTCACGCTGCCGCGTGAACAGCGACGCGGCACGGGGCTGGGCCTGTCGATCACCCACGCCATCCTCGACGCCCACGGCGGCACGATCCGCGCCCACAGCGCCGGCCTCGGCCAGGGCAGCGAGTTTGTCGTTACATTACCTTTAGCAAAACAAGAAACATGAGCGAGCCTATTACGATCAACGACAACGGCGCCTGGTGCTGGTTTCAGGACCCGCGGGTGATCATTGACCCCGCCAACGACACCATGCTCGTCACCTCCGTCGCCGCCGCGGAAGGGCCCGGCGGCGCAGCCCGATCGGGCAATGTGGAACTGGCGATCGTCGATTTGAACACTCGGAAAATGAGACAGATCGTCGTGCTCCACGAGCGATTCGAAGTCGACGATCACGACGTCCCTGCGCTCTACCTTCGGCCGGACGGTCGATATCTGGCGATGTACGCCAAGCATAAGACAGACAACTTATCGCGCTGGCGCGTGTCGACTGATCCGCATGATGCCACCTCGTGGCGGCCGGAAGAGGCGTTCGATTGGTCGGACCTGGCCAACCGTCGCGGGGCCACGTACTCCAACCTGCACTATCTGCCGGCCGAAGGGCGGCTGTACAACTTCGTTCGCGCGATCAATGACGATCAAAGCATCATGATCTCCACCGACGCCGGCGACGCCTGGCAGTACGGCGGCAAGCTGATGACGATCGAGAAGATCGGGTACGTCAACGGCTACACGCGTTACGCGTCCAACGGCGTCGATCGCATCGACTTCATTACCACCGAGCACCACCCGCGCGATTTCAACAACAGCATCTACCACGGCTACGTGAAAGACGCCAAGCTGCACCGGGCAGACGGAATAGTCATCGACGATAACGTCCTCGATCCGCACGGCCAGCCACAAACGAAACTGACGAAAGTCTTCGCCGCCGACACGGTCGTCAATGGCGAACGAATGACGCGAGCATGGACGACGGATCTGAAGCTCGACCAAGCCGGGCGGCCGGTGGGCGTGATTTCGTGTCAGGCCAATGAAACGCCCGGCGACCCCTGGGACCGCCGGCACGATAAGGCGGCCGATCAGCTGATCGACCTGAGGATGTTGTACGTCCGCTTCGACGGCAAGAAGTGGCAAGCGCACCCTCTGTGCAAGGCCGGCCCGCGGTTGTTACCGCACGAGCAGGAATACTGTGGGCTGGGCGCGATCGACCCGAGCGATGCAAACCGCGTGTACGTTTCCACCCCGATCGATCCGCGCACCGGCGCGACCACTGCCTTCCACGAAATCTACAAAGGCATCACCGCCGACGGCGGGGCGACTTGGAATTGGTCGCCTATCACGAGCCATTCAACGGCCGGCAATTTTCGACCGATCGTGCTGGCGTGGAAAGGTAAACGCATCGTCCTCTGGTTCCGCGGATCCATGACCGCCAGCCAGCATTACAACGCCGCGATCGTGGGTGTGTTTGACGAAACGTAGGTTGAAATTCAACGTGATTCGTCAAACCTCGTCATCCTGAGCGCGACGAAGGACCCTTCGTCCGCACGAAGACGTAGGTGTTGGATCCAACAGTTTTTGCCCGATAGTTGCACTTCGTGGCCACACGTCCGCGGGCGGTCGTGAGGTCCTTCGCTGCGCTCAGGATGACGGCGGTTGGTGCCCGCGTACGACTGCCGATCACATCCCCAATTTCACCGCCAGCCGCAGCACTTCGGCGACGCTCCAGGCTTGGGCGCAGCAGCCGACGGGGCGTTGCGGGGCTTCGGCTTCGTAGATTTCGCTGATCGAGCCGATGCAGGCGGTGTCGTTCATGCCTTTAACCAGCGGCGTGAGCCAATCGGTGGCTTGGCGCACGGCGTCGGCTGAGCCGTCGTTGACGTTGAGGTAGGCTTCCAAGAATCCGCCGATGAGCCACGGCCAGACCATGCCGTTGTGGTAGGTCGAGTCGCGTTGCATCTGCGGGCCGGTGTAGCGGCTGCGGTAGTTGTGGTCGCCGCGGCTGAGCGTGCGCAGGCCGGCAGGGGTGAGCAGCTCGCGCCGGACTACTTCAACGACGGCCAACTGCTGCTCGCGATTCAGCGGCGAATTGGCGAGGCTGACGGCGAAAATCTGGTTCGGGCGGATCGCCGTGTCTTTGCGCTCGCCGTCGACGACGTCGGCCAACCCGCGGAAGGGGCTGATCCAGAACGTGTCGACAAAGCTCTTCTTCACGCGGTCGGCCAGGTCATGATCGCCAAGCAACCGCAGCGCGTGATACCACAGCGCGTTGATCTCGACGGCCTTACCCTGTCGTGGCGTGAACGCGACGCCGTTGCACTTGGCGTCCATCCAGGTGAGCTGCGTCGAAGGGTCGCCCTGCGTGATCAACCCGTCGGCCGGGTCCATCTTGATGTGGAAACGCGTGCCGTTGCGATAGCCGTCAATAATCGCGCGACAGGCGGGCAGCAGCACGCTGTCGAACGTGGCCTGATCGCCGGAGGTTTTCAGGTATTCAAACACCGCGTGGACGAACCACAGGCTCGCGTCGACGGTGTTGTAGTGCGGCTCGTTCGAGTAATCATCGAAGCGGTTGGGGATCATGCCTTCGCTGACGTAACGCGCGAAAACGCTGAGCACCTGGCGGGCCTCGTCAAACCGGCCCGGCACGAGCAGGAGACCCGGCAGCGAGATCATTGTGTCGCGGCCCCAGTCGGCGAACCACGGATAACCCGCGAGGATTGTCTGGCCCGGTTGGCCGTCGGGTTGCTTGCGGAAGACGATAAAATCCTTCGCCGCCCGCAGCAGTTTCTGCACCGCCGGCGTCGCGGATGAATCCACCGCGAACACTTTTTTGCGCTTCTCTAACTCAGCCGACCAATCGAAGGATGCATTCGCGTCGGTCGATACGACCAGCGTCATCGTCCCGCCGTCTTCGAAACCCACACTAAACCGGCCGGGAGTGTAGAGGTCCTCGGACGAGTCCTGCCCGCGGTCTTGCTCGATCGCGTAGGTGTGGCCGTACCACCAGTCGGGATTGAAGACGAATTCCCCGGTGTCGGCTTTGACGTAGATGGTGTTGACGTTGTCTGACACGCTGATCGATCGCACTTCGCTCTTGGCGTAAAACATCGCGCCGGCCCGCTGCATCGCATGAAAATCGCGCAGGCTGACGAACGGCAGCACGTTGAGCTGTACCTTCGGGCCCTTCCACGTGTAACGAATGCCGACGGTGTTTTTCTGCCAGCAGAGCAGCAGTTCCTTCGTCAGCACGCCGTCGCGCACGCCGTACTGCCAGCGGACGACGTCGCCGACTTCAAACTTCTGCAGGTAGCGGTCGCCGCGCGGGTGCAGGTGCTGGCCAAACTGGTTGATCGACAATTCGTACGGCTGTTCGTTGTCCCCGTCGAAGATGAGAATTTCCGCGACGCGATTGACCGTCATCAACCGCCCGACGGGCGGCGTGGTAGCCGCGCACAAGATGCCGTGATAGCGGCGGGTGTTACAGGAGAGAATTGTCGAGCTGGAAAAAGAGCCCAAGCCGTTGGTGAGCAGCCATTCTTGCGTCAGATGCGGGTCGAGCCAGCCGTTGGTGTCGATCGTGTACATAGGTGGAGTATCAAGGGGCAAGGGGCAAGGGGCAAGTAAGGGATTCTGCTTTTACTTGCCCCTTGCCCCTGAATACTTGCCCCTATCGGTTCGCCAACTCATCGATCACCGCCCGTACCGCTTCGATCTTCGCTCCGATCGTCGGATATGCGCCGATGTGTTTGATCTTCGGGTGACCGCCCCAGAGACGGCTGAGAAGCAGGCCGGACTCGATGGCGGCGGCGTCGTCTTCGAAGCGGCAGGCGTTGCTGGCGTCGCCGTCGTAGTGGCCGAGGGCGGCGCCGGTCTGCAGCCAGAGGACGGCGTCGTAGCGCTTCAGCTGATCCGCGAGCGTCGTGCCGAGGTCGGGGAAGTAGCCTTCGGGCCCGTCCGGCCAATACGCGGCGCCGTCGATCGTGCCGCGGTCGAGAAGAATGAGCTGCTCCGGATGGGCGGCCGCCAATGCGTCTTCTTGCGCGACTTGGTAGTGATAGATCCGCCGCTGCACGTCGCGCCGGCCGGGGACGTCGAGGCGGTCCCATCGGGTTTGCAGCACGTCATACACATGCGTAGCGGCCTCGGGCACGCGCACGAAGCGGCCGGGATCGCCGGCGGCGATGGCGGTGGTGATCACGGTTTTTCCCGCCCCGGGTCCGCCGGTCAGGACGATGCGCTTCATGCGATTGATTGTCGATTGTGGAGTGTCGATTGTCGACAGCAGGCTTTACCCTTACGTAGCGAGCGAGTAATTCATTCGACAATCCACAATCGACATTCGACAATCCAGCCATGGCGGAACTGGTGGACTACACAGAAGTCTTCGACACCCTCACCGCGGTGGGGCTGCAGTGCCTGTATCACAACAGCGGGGCGTTTGGGTTTCGCGATGACGTGTCGACGTATTCAGTGGGCTGGATTCTGCGCGAAGATCCAACCATCAAACCCGCGGCCCGCGAGATGGCGATCTGCTTGAAGGGCGGCGAGAGTACGCTGGCGGATTTCGCGGTGCGGGCCTGGCGAAACCTGGCGCCGAACGATCCCGCGTGGGTGCTGCCCAAGAGCCACTGGGCGTACGAGCTGACGTTTGGGTCTTACTCGTGGCTGCCGGATGCCCTGTCGAAGGTCGGCCTGGATGCTGGTGAACTTTCGGGACGCAACGACGGCTCGGCGATTGAATTCGCGCCGAAAGAATCCGCGGCGTGTCAGATGTTTGTCGAAACGCTGCTGCGGAATCTCTCCGGATCCGATTTCATGCTGATCCTGGGTGGGGGGAAGGTGCTCTGCACGATCCATCACCACAAGCAGCTCTGGTGGACTTCCCAGGATGCCGCTGCGTTGCCCAAGACGGATTAAACACGAAGCAGCGAAGAGCACGAAGAAGAGGAGAAAACTAACAAGGATTCCGCAGATTCCGCAGATTAGAAACCACATCTGCGAAGTCTGCGTAATCCTTGTTTGTCTTGGCTTCGTGTCTTCGTTGCTTCGTGTTTAATCTTTTATTGGTTGATCAAATCCTTCACATTCACCGTGCGGCCTTCGCGGGTGCTCAGCACGCCGGCGATGACGGTGGCGAAGGAGCCAAGGTTGTCTTGTCCGCTGGTTTCGGCGGGCACGCCGGTGCGGATGGCTTTGGCGAAGTTGGAGAGCAACGCGGCTTGGCCTTCCAGTTCGATCGGGGGGCATTCGATCTGCTCGATCTTTAAGTCCTTGTTCCACTTCTCGCAGCGGGCGATGGAGACTTTGTCGTCTTCCATATGGATCGATCCGTTCGCACACTGCAGCCGCCAGTTACCGTTCCAGCTGGTGAATTTCCCCCGCGCGCTCCAGTCGCCGCTGTAGCTGAACGACAGGCCACCTTCCAGTTCCATCAGCATTTTCAGGCCCGGGTGATGCTGGTACCAGCTCCACACCGGCTTGAACGTGTGGGCCGTCACTTTCACGATGTCGCGGCCGGTGACGCAGCGGATCATGTCCATGTGGTGGATGGCCATGTCCACCAGCAGCGGATACTCCATCGTCTCGCGGAACGTGCCAGTGAAGTCGGCGGGGATGTAGAAGTCGATGTGCCCGTGCCCGAACTCGCCGGCGGCTTGGTCGGCGATCAGCTGCTTGAGCTTTTGAATGCACGGCCGATAGCGGTAGTTCTGCGCGACGAGCAGTTGCTTCTGGTGCTGCTTGGCGAGACTGACCATCATGCGCGCGTTCTCGATGTTGTCGGCAATTGGTTTTTCGGTCAGGACGTGCAGGCCGTGCTCGATGGCATACTTCGCGTGCGGCGCATGCACCACCGGCGGGGTGACAGTGAGGATCGCGTCGGCGGGCACTTTGGCGACGGCGTCTTCGAGCGACTTGAAGCGACGATCGGCCGGGATGCCGAGCGCGTCGCCGGCTTCGTCGAGCGCTTTGGGCACGACGTCGACGATCGCGACCAGATCAAAGTCCGGCGATTTGCTGGTGACGCTCTTCCACCAAGCCCCGCCCATTCCGCCCATGCCGCATTGAATCAATCGAAGTTTGCTCAAGTGTTTCTCCGTAGAATCCATGTTTGTATCGGGATGGCGCGAAAAAAAAAGCCCCGGCCATGGGGGCCGGGGCTTTTACGGAAACACAAACCATCGATTCGTTACGCGATCTGCTGGCGACGGGCCTTGCGGTAGCCGGTCACAGCCAGGCCGCCGGCGAGGGTCGCCAAGCCCGACCACACGCCTGCCGGCAGGGGCACGGTCACCGCGCTGCCCGCGGAGATCTGGACGGCCAGGTCGTTGAAGTCAAAGTCGCCATGACCCTTCGTGCCGTCTTCCCAGAACATCACGTACGTCGGGCCTTTAGCCTTGGTACCGGTGATCAGGTACGACACCAGGTGGTCGGCCCCGTCGGCGTTCTGGGTCGCATCGCTCGACCAGTTTCCACCCTTGCCGGTGCGGACCAGCGAGAAGGAACTGGGCATGTCGATGAATCCGGTCTCACCGACGGCGTTGTAGCCCTTGCCGGTGACGTTGAACAACTGCGTCGGGTTGTTCACATCGCCGTAAGCCAATCCTTGCGACCAGCCGGAGAAGGTCGAGATCGTCTTAATCGACGAGATGTCGAAATGGAACGACGCGTTGGTCGTGTCGTCCTGACGAACCGCGGTCACCGTTCCGTTGGTGAAGTCCAACCCGCTGGCCTGGAAATTCCCGCCGTAAGCGTGCGAGAGAATCTCGGCCTGCGAGTCTTCACCTTTCCAAGGGGCGTTGACCGTGGTGAAACCTGCCCGCGCGTTGGACGAAGCCAACACACCCAGGCTCACCGCTGCCACCGCCGCCAACATCTTTTTGCACCCACTGAACTTCAACATGATCCGATCCTCCAAAATGGTTTATCAGGCGTTTCAGCACGAGTCGCGATCTTCCCATCGCAGTCCGCACAGGCCTTGATGGTGTGGATGTACGATTTGTTTTGGTGTGGAGGCAAATAGAGAAAGCAGAATTCTTTCCAGCCGAGTTATCGGAGCAGGAAGGCGTATGGGCGGCGGATGTTGAGCGGAATTCAACACGTGAAATGTGAATCTGTAACGTTTATCCGGTTTCTTCGTTGTGATGAAAAAAAGCGGGACGGATCGAAGATCCGTCCCGCAGTAAAGGTGTGATTCAGGCGGTCAGACGGTTAGGCCATCTGACGACGTGCTTTGCGGTAGCCGGCTGCCACAGCGCCACCGGCGAGGGTCATCAGACCCGACCAGGCGGCGGCGGGGAGGGGCACTACGACCGGGCAAGAGGCTTTGATCTCGACCGCGAGGTCGTTGAAGTCAAAGTCGCTGTGCTTGGCCTTGCTCAGGTCTTCCCAGAAGGTGACGAAGGTCAGCTCGTGTTCGCCGCCTTGGACCTTAGACGCCGGGCGGATGTCATTGTTCACCAGGAGGTAGGTGACCATGTGATCCTTGCCGTCGTTGTTGTCCGCGTCCTTCGAAGAGAAGGCCGTGCTCGATCCGCCGTTACGGACGAATTCGTAGCTCTTAGGCGTATCGACTTCACCCGTGCCACCGGTGGCGGCGAAACCCTTGCCGCTGACGTTGAAGAGCTGTTCAAAGCTCTTGCCATCGGTGATGCCCAGGCCCTGCTTCAGCGAAGCAAAGGTCGCCAGGGTCTTGGTCGACAGGATGTGGAGGTTCCACACCTGGTCGTTGTCGTCGTTGATGCGGATCGCGGTCGTCGACCCGTTGGTGAAGTTCAGGCCATTGGCCGTGAACGTCCCGCCGTACGAGTTGGACAGGATTTCCGCCTGCGACGCTTCGCCACCCTTGCCGTAATTCGGGGCATTGATGGTCGTGTAACCGGCTTTGGCCTGGCCGGCCGTAAGAACGCCCAGACCAATCGCAGCCACCAGACCCATGAACTTCTTGAACCCACTACGCTTGCTCATATCGAGCCTCCAAAAGATGAAAATAAATTCGGTACTAGCATCGCCTCGGATCTTCCCGTCCGTTTCGTGCCGCCGTTGTGCGAGAAAAGTACCCCACGTCCGAAGAGGCGGTCGGCTGTGCAAGCGAAAATGAGAGCGGGATGAGCGGTCGGCGCGTGAAGCTGCGGGGGAATTACCGTGCGTGTCGTATCGCGAATTTATCGGGCGTTTCGCGGGCGGAAAGCAGGTCTGATAACCACGGAGACACGGAGGCACGGAGTCGCGTCCGATAATTCTGATGATTCAAGGCAGAATTTTTGCCACAGATGAACACAGATAAACACGGATAAGAAGAAGCAAAGAACAAGGATTACGCAGATTCACAGATTGAATTCTTTTAAATCTGCGGACTCCGCGTAATCTTTGTTTTCTTCTGATCTGTGTTTATCTGTGTTTATCTGTGGCTAAATCCTTCCTCGCCCCCGCGAAAAGACGATCGAATGTCAACAGCGCCTCCGTGTCTCCGTGCCTCCGTGGTTCATCCCTCTTCGATTCAAAGCGCAAAAAAGAAGACGGGACGGATCGAAATCCGTCCCGTCTTGGGTTGTGTGTAACTGAAGGTCAGCGGCGATTAGGCCATCTGACGGCGGGCCTTGCGGTAGCCGGCTACGATCGCGCCACCCGCGAGGGTGACCAGACCGGACCAGGCAGCAGCAGGCAGCGGAACCACGACCGCGTTCACGCCTTTGATTTCGACCGCGAGGTCGTTGAAATCAAAGTCGCTGTGCTGGCGGGCGAGCTTGTCTTCCCAGAAAAGAACGTAGGTCTTTTCCGTGATGCCGGCCCCGGTCAGCTCGTACGTGGTCAGGTGATCGACCTTGTCCTTGTTGTCCGCGTTCAGCGACGAAACGGTGTAACCGTTGCTGCCTGCGGGCGGAATGCGGTCGAAGCTGAACTTGCTCGGCAGGTCCACCGCGCCGGTCGAACCGGTCACCGTGAAGTCGTCACCGCCGACGTCGAACAGCTTGGTCGGGGACGCCGACGGGCCGTACCCGAATCCCTGCTTGTACTGAGCGAATGTCGCCAAGGCCTTGGACGACGTGAGGTCGCCCGAGAACACCTGATCGGCGTTGTCGTTCACGCGGGTCGCGGTCAGCGTCCCGTTGGTGAAGTTCAAACCGTTCGCGGTGAAGGTCCCACCGTACGAGTTCGACAGGATTTCAGCCTGCGTTGCCTCGCCACCCTTCCCGTAATTCGGGGGGTTGATGGTGGTAAAACCAGCCTGAGCGTTGCTCGCACCCAGGACACTCAGTCCCAGAGCGATCGCTCCCAATAATTTGCACCCACTACGCTTGCTCATATGAGCCTCCAAAAAAAACGAACAACTGAACCTTTGGCAAAAAGACACGAGACTGGCTCTTCCCTTCCGATCTCGCGTCGCCATTATTTTCGATGCACAAGTTCATCATCCCAAGCGAGGTCCAAAAGGACACACGATCAAGGCGATGAACTGCGTTAAACGTTAACGCCTTTTTTCCAAGTGTAAAGTGAATTTGTAACGGATGAAGGCCCGCAGCAGGGTCCTGATAAGCGCGTCCGATAAAAATATCAGCGTTTTCAGCGTTGAAAATGCAATAGTTTGGGAAATCCTTCACGATCATCGGGGCTTTCCCGGTTTCAGCGGGTGGGCCGTGGAGCCCATCGGTCGAGCGAAAACGAGCCACGTGAGCGTGTGCAGAATTTGCTCCGTATTCGCGCGTTTTTCGGGGACTTGAAGGACCGATATTCCCGCAAAAACGCGGCGGACAGGGCTGGAAACGGGGTTTGACCTCGTTAGGCACGAAGAGGTGCTTTCCGAGATGGGAATCGGTCACTAGGTTCCGCGGATTTCGAGTGGTTTTTGGGCTTAATTCACCACGAATTTCGCGGATAAAAGTAGTTTTAGAAGCAATCACGAGAATCGGAACGCGCGGTCTGCGCGCTTTAGCGGGTAGCTACGCTTTGAGACACGACGTTGGACTGATCACGAAACGTTGTCTCGCGTACCTCGCGGACTTAAATGCACGCAATCCCTCATTCCCCGCGAGCGACTTGCAGTGCCTCACGAAGATCCACTTTCCCCTCATATAGACTTCGGCCGATGATTGCGCCCCACACCGACAGGCCCGTGAGCCGACGCACGTGCTCGATCGACCCGACTCCGCCGCTGGCGATGACGGGAACCTTGCCGGCTTGCGCCAGCGCCTCGGTCTCTTCGAAATTCGGCCCCGTCAACATGCCGTCCTTCGCGACGTCGGTGTAAAGCAGCGCGCCCAGCGGCCAAGCGCTGACTTCGCGCGCGACATCGACGGCCCGTTTGCCGGTCGTGTGCGTCCACCCGCGCGTCGCGATCATTCCCGCTTTGGCGTCGAGCGCGAGCACGAGCTTCCCGCTCATCGCCGGCTGATGCGCCAGACCCTTGAACCAGTCCCACGCCTCCATGGCGCGCGTGCCGACGACGACGCGATCGATCCCGCGATCGAGCAACTGCTGCACGTCGTTGGTCGAGCGAATCCCGCCGCCGACTTCCACCTTCAGGCCCGACGCCTTCGCAACGCGAGCAATCAACTCCGTCTGCATCGGCCGACCTTCTTTGGCGCCGTCGAGATCGACCACGTGCATCCACGTCGCGCCGGCGTCAGCAAACGAGCGCGCAACATCAGCCGCGTCAACGTCGTAGTTGATCTGCTGGCCGTAATCGCCTTGCTTGAGACGAACGACTTTGCCGTTTCGTAAATCGATCGATGGAAGAATCGTGAGCATCGAATTTCTTTCTCCCTCTCCCTCCGGGAGAGGGCCGGGGCGAGGGGCAGACGGCGCTCCTTCGCAAACCGATTTGCGGACGAGCGCCGTCTGCCCCTCACCCTAACCCTCTCCCGGAGGGGGACCAGATCAATACGCGAGCGCGAACAACACCTGCGTTTTGGTTTCTGCACCGCTGACGATGCACTTACCCGGCGTCGACGGTTGATCGAACGGGATACACCGCACGGTCGCCTTGGTTTCGGTTTTGATCTTCGCTTCGGCCGCTTCGTTCGGCTCGAAGTAGACTTTCACGAAACCGCCGTCTTTTTCGAGGATTTGCTTCATTTCCTCGTACGTGGCCGCCGTGCGGGTGTTGTCGTCGCGGAATTTCTTCGCGCGATCGAACAGCGCCGCCTGCATGGCTGTCAGTTTGTCGCTCAACCACGCAGCCGAGACGCTGGCCAGCGGGGTGATTTCCTTTTCGCGGTCCAGTCGGCGTTTCAACACGAATACACCTCCCGCAACATCGCGCGGGCCGACTTCCATGCGGAAGGGCACGCCGCGCTGTTCCCAGTGGTACTGCTTGTCGCCGGGGCGGGCGTCGCGCCAGTCGACCACGATCTTCTGGTGCGTGTACTTGTTGAAGAAGTAGCTGACGATGCCGTCCGACTGTTTCATGCCCGCGGAAGCCGGCACGCCGAGTTTCTCGAGCAGTTGGTCGATAAAGCCTCTCACCGCTTCCTTTTCCTCGTCGGATTTAAAGATCGGCACGATCGCCGTCACCGTCGGCGCCACGTTCGGCGGGATAATCAGCCCTTCGTCGTCACTGTGGGCCATGATCATCGCACCGATCAGCCGCGTGCTCACGCCCCAGCTGGTGGTGTAAGCAAACTGCTGCTTCTGATCGCGACCTAGGAACTTGATGTCGAACGCCTTGGCAAAGTTCTGTCCCAGGTTGTGCGACGTGCCGCACTGCAGCGCCTTACCGTCCTGCATCAAGCCTTCGATACAGTAGGTCGTGTCGGCCCCGGGGAACTTTTCGCTTTCGGTCTTGGTGCCTTTGACGACCGGGATCGCCAGCATCTCTTCTGCGAATGCGGCGTACACGTCCAGCATCTTCAGCGTTTCTTCCTGCGCTTCTTCAGGCGTCTCGTGCGCGGTGTGACCTTCCTGCCATAGGAATTCAGCCGTGCGCAGGAACAGCCGCGTGCGCATTTCCCAGCGCATGACGTTCGCCCATTGGTTGATCAGCACCGGTAGGTCGCGGTAGCTCTGGATCCATTGGCTGTACATCGATCCGATGATCGTTTCGCTCGTCGGCCGAATGATCAGCGGCTCTTCCAGCGGCGAGGCCGGCCGCAGCGCGCCGGCCTTTTGCGGATCTTTCTCCAGCCGGCTGTGGGTGACGATTGCGCATTCCATTGCGAAACCTTCCACGTGCTGGGCTTCCTTCGTCAAAAACGACTGCGGAATCAGCAGCGGAAAGTACGCGTTAACGTGTCCCGTCTCTTTAAAGCGCCGGTCGAGGTCCTGCTGAATTGCCTCCCAGACGGCGTAGCCTTCCGGCCGGATAACCATGCAGCCGCGCACGGGAGAATTTTCCGCCAGTTGGGCGGCTTTAATCACGTCGAGATACCACTGCGCGTAATCGTCCTTACGCGGCTTGATGTTCTTAGCCATAGGACGGGGGATCATACAGGAGGGCGTCCGGACTAACGAGGGGCGGGTGTCGATCGAGCGTCGGGGGACTATCATTCCCAAAACGGAGGCATCAATGTCGCTTTTTCGTACGACGGTCGTCTGCACGGTCCTCGGCAGCAACAGCCTGATCGCCCTGGCGGCGGGGGAGAGCGAGGCCGATCGGCTCACTCTCAACCGCCTGCAGCAGATCGGCCAAGCGAGCCTGATCTACGCCAACGAAAACCGCGGCTACCTCCCGACGTCGTTTGGACAGCTGGCCCGGACCCTCAAAAAGCCCGAGGTGTTCCTCGACGCTCGCAGCGAAAGCACGCCGCCCGCCGATTGGGACAAGATGAACCCCAACCAGCAGGCCGCGTGGATCGTCGACCACAGCGAATACGTCTTCACCAGCGCCGCCGGGCAGAAGATTTTCAGGATTAAAAACCCCAGCACGGTCCCGTTCGTCACGACCCGCGAGAAGGCCGGACAAAAGAAGGTCACCCTCTTCGCCGACAGCCGAGCCCAAATCGAAGGCTCCGGCGTCGACCCCGCCCAACTCCCACCGCCACCGGCGACGAAACCGTAAGTCGCGTCTTCGGTAGGACAGGCATTCCTGCCTGTCACGGGGCGATGTACTCATCGATCCGTACTGTTTGAGCAAACGGTACGAGCCGCGGAGTACCGCGTCTCGTGACAGGCAAGAATGCCTGTCCTACCAACGGCGGCGGACCCGCGAAACGGTTTCCTTCTCCCCTCACGCCGCCCTACAATCCCCAGACGGATCGCCCGCAATCACCATGGATGACCGCCTGCAAAAGCTCGCCGATAAGGCTAAAGCCCTGCCCAAATCGCCCGGCGTTTACCTCATGAAGGATGAGGTCGGCCGGGTCATCTACGTGGGCAAGAGCGCGTCGCTGCGCGATCGCGTGGGCAGCTACTTCCTGCCGAGCACCAAGCTCGAGATCAAAAAAGCCCCGCTGCGTGACGTCGTTGTCGATTTCGACATCATCGAGACTGACAGCGAGGTCGAAGCCCTCTTGGCTGAGAATCGGCTGATCAAGGACATCCAGCCGCGATTCAATGCCCGCCTATTAGATGACAAGACGTTTCCTTACTTAATGGTCACGACCGACGAGGAATACCCCGGCGTGTATGTCACGCGCGAGCCGCGGAAGGGGGCCAAGCTCTACGGGCCGTTCACCAGCGTGTATCAGCTGAAGGAAGCGGTCACGCACCTGCAGAAGGCGTTTAAGTTCCGCACGTGTCATCTGGAGATCCGCGAGGAGGACGACAAGAAGCGATTCTTTCGGCCGTGCCTGCTGTACGCGATCAAGCAGTGCACCGCGCCATGCGCCGACAAAGTCACCCGTCCCGCGTACGGCGACGATATCCGCCGGCTGATGCGATTCCTCGACGGCGACCGCAAATCCGTCCTGAAAGATCTCGAAAAAGAAATGGCCGCCGCGGCGATGAATCAGCAATACGAGCGGGCCGCCAAGCTGCGCGACGAGATCAAGGCGCTGCAGTCGCTGAGTCATCGGGCCGGCAAGGGCGAGCAGGAATTCTGGCAGCCGGAGGCGTTCGTCCTCAATCCGATGGAAGGCGTCACTGCGCTGCAGGAAGTGCTTAAGCTCCCCGAACCGCCGCGGATTCTGGAAGCGATCGACATCGCCCACCTGCAAGGCGGCGAGATGGTCGGCAGCAAAGTGTGCTTCATCGACGGCGTTCCTTTCAAGGACTGTTACCGGCGTTACAAAATCAAACACGGCCAGGGGAACAACGACTTCCTCAGCATCCAGGAAGTCGTCAGCCGCCGGTATCGCGAAGCCGGGCAGAACAACGAGCTGTATCCCGACGTGATCCTCATCGACGGCGGCCTCGGCCAATTGCACGCGGCGATGGATGTCTTCAAGCAGATGGATCTCAAGCCGCCGATGGTGATTTCGCTCGCGAAGAAGGAAGAACTCGTCTACGTGCAAGGGCTGAGTGACCCGATCCGCTTGGCGCGCAATCATGCGGCGTTGCGGATGTTGCAGTACATTCGTGATGAAGCTCACAGATTCGCCCAGCACTATCACCATCTGCTGCGGAGCAAAGCGCAGTTAGAGCAGGACGTAAAATCCGGCCGACGCCCGCCGCGGGCGCGCAAGCCGCGAAAGACCACGCCCGCACCTGAAACCGACGGTCTGACTACGCCGACGGAAATGCCGCTGTCGACGCATCAGGCGCTGCCGATCCTCAAGCCCATCGCCGATCCGATCAACATCACGCCGGACTCACCGATCGACACGTCCGATACGGATTAACTGCGTTTACTGTTCACCTCGTTTACCGAAGATTTCGCGGTGTCCCGCGTCGCGCGCCCAAAGCGCTACAACTCTTGCACATTTGCGCATTTTTGATGACGACGCATCATCGCACGATATCTTTATCGTCGAGTGATCGTCATGTCGCACGGGCGATCGCTTCCATTCGTATCGTGGCGGAAACTTTTCGGCAGATCCACTTTCTTTCGGCGTCCGTTGCATTTCTGCGCGGCCGCTTTGCGAGGACACCATGTCAGAGACCATCGCTCGACCGGCCAGCGGACGCAAATCGTCTGGCGTGATCATCATCCTTCTCACGCTCATCATCGCCGCGCTGCTGCTGTGGCATTTCAACACCTTCGCCAGCAACAAGAAGCTCGCGATCGTCACCAGCGGTGACGGCCCGTACTGGGATCTCGTACTCGCCGGCGCGCAAGACGCAGCCAAGCAATACAACATCGATCTCACCGTCGTGCGCTCCAAGTCGAACCCTGACGTGCAATCGGCTTCGATCCAGGGCCTGCTCGGCAACGGGTATGACGGCATCGCGATCAGCCCGATCAGCCCCGTGAACCAGACGGTGTTGATGGGCCACGTCGCGACGGAGACCACGCTGCTGACGTTCGACAGCGACATCCCCGTCTCGCGCCGACTGTGCTTCGTCGGCACCGACAATTACTCGGCCGGCCGAAGCTGCGGCGAGCAGGTGCGCCAGGCGATGCCCGATGGAGGCGAAGTGGTCGTGACCCTCGGCAACGCCGACAAGGACAACACGCAGCGCCGCCGTCAGGGGTTGGTTGATGAGCTGCTCGAGCGCTCGTACGAGCCGCTGCGTCCGACCGAACCGATGGACGCGGAACTCAAAGGGCCGAAGTACACCGTTGTCGCCACGCTGGTCGATAACTCCGACCCGGCGAAAGCCGTCGAACTGGCCGCCCAGGCGATGAAGGATCACCCCAAAGCCAAATGCTACGTCGGCCTGCTGTCTTACTCGGCCCCTGCGATTGTGGATGCCGTCGACAAGGCCAAGCCCGCGCAGCCGATCCAGATCATCGGGTTCGACGCAAGTGACAAGACGCTGGAACTGGTCGAAGCCGGGAAGATCCGCGCCACCCTCGTGCAGGACCAGTACGGCTGCGGCTACCAGGCCATCCGTATCCTGGCCGACAACGCCCACCAAAACTACGGCGGCCTGCCGATGTTCCAGAACCACACGCTCGCTTGTGAAGTGGTGAACAAGGACAACATCGCCAAGACCCGCGAGCGCTTGCAGAAGCACGCCGGCGGCGCGACCACGCCGGCCGCCTCGCCCGCCGCCGCTGTAGTAGGGCCGACCTAAGGTACCTCGAGGAATAATCGAGTTTACAAAAGCCCGGCGCGCTAACGCCGGGCTTTTTCTTTGCGCGGCGCAGAACATATCGCATTGCGCGTAGCTGGATGCCACAGGTCGGCGTACTCGCAGACCTGTGCGTTCGGAAGAAGGCCCCGCGTCTCCACTTCGGCAACCGCGAAAACATCGCTACAGGTCAAACGGTTCCGCGAGCAACTCGCTCACCGCTTGGGTCGCCCGCGACATTCGTTCTTCAGGAGATCCAGAAATGCGCAGCACCCGCACAGACCCCGCGTCAAGTTGCTTTGCAAAGTTGGCGTGCATCCCCATGCGGATCGCTTCGCCATCTCGAAAGCCGTCCTGGACGAAAGGGAAATCCGGCTCGGCCAGCAGGTAAAGATCGACCCGATCGCGCCGACCGATCGCGTCGACTTCGGCGCTGCGCGAACCCTTGTACCGTTCGTGCCACGTGCCGGTCGCGAAAGCGTTGGTGTCGGCCAGCAGCACGCGGTTGGCCGACCGCGCGGCGAGGTTCTCGCGGCGTTGCTGCTCGGCGGCGATGTGGACGAATTCGTCGGACGTAAACGCCGGCAGCGGGCCGGTCATGCTCAGGCCGGCGACTTTCTTCTCCCAGTACTCGCGGCCGTACTCGGGAACCCAGTTGGTGTTGAATTGCTCCGCCAGCGCCGCCGCCAGCGTGGTTTTGCCGGTGGATTCGGCGCCGATCAGCACCACGCGCTTCACGAAATACGCCCGCACGCACGGCTCGAGAAAATCCAGATGGTCCAGCGGTGCCCTGCGCACTTGCGTCCCCGAAACCGGAACCGCCAGCCGCTCGCGGTCGACCATCACGTGGCGGCAGTTCATGAAACCGGCGAACGGCTCGCCGTAATCTTCACTGGTGAACACCACGTCCGGCGAGCGCCCGAGGTACTGCAGCGTCCAGTCGGCCCATTGTTTTGAGTCGTTGTCCAACTCGTCGGGCACGAGATGGATTTCGCAATCGGGATGGATCTCTTCCAGCCAGGCCTTGCGCAGCTCGCCGGGGATTTTTTGCGAAGGGTGATGCGGCAGCACGACGATCAGCCGATCGACCTGCCGGCGGGCCGTGTCGATCAGGTGCTTGTGCCCGCGGTGCGGCGGGTAGAACTTGCCGACCACCAGCCCCAGCGTCACGCGGCCTCCACGAGTTCACGCTCCTCGCTCGGCAGCCGCTGACGTTTCCAACGGCCTGCCCATTCGATCAGGCCCATCGTCGCCATGATCAGAAAGACCACGTAGAGGAACGACGTGAGTTACAGCCCCTTGTAGCCATACATCGGCACGTACAGCACATCGACGGCGATCCAGAAATGCCAGTTCTCAAGATACTTTCGGTTGAGCAACCACTGGGCGCACAAGCTGATGGATGTCGTGAACGCATCCCAGAACGGCATCGCGTCATCCACCCGGCGGAGATAGATCGTCAGGCCCACCGTTATCGCAACACCGGCGAGGGAAACGAGGAGTAACTCCCTCTTACCGACCCGGCCGATGTGGAGTTCGGTCCGCCCTTCGCCGCCGAACAGCCAGAGGTACCAGCCGATGACCGTGAGGACGAAGTAAACCGCCTGCAGCCCCGCGTCGGCGTACAGGTGCGCCTTGGCGAACACGACACCGAACGCGATCACGTTCGCGAGGCTGATCGGGAAGTTCCAGACGTTTTCCTTGACGGTCAGCCACACGCAAATCGCGCCGGTGACAAAGCTGAACGCCTCCAGCCACGTGGCCAAATGCGTGGCCGCCATCCAAGCCGACGCCAGCGTGGTGACGACGAGAAGGGCGGACAGGACCCAGATGTCACGGCGGGTACTCATGAGCCGCAGAAGATACCGGAACGGCTCATCGGGTCGAATCGCGCGGATTTTGTTTGACAGTCCGCCAAGTGGTGCTAATATAGCAACATGCTCCCAGCCCAGCCGAATCAGTCGCTCATTGATGGTTTGGCCGTCCTGCAGGCGCTGGCGTCGGCGGGGAAGCCCGTCGGGTCGCGGGAGATGGGACGGCAGGTGTCGCTGGAACCCACTCGCGTGAATCGGCTGCTCAAGACGCTGGCGCACCTCGGCATCGCGCAGCAGACGCCGGAGCGGCAGTACGTGCCGGGGCCGGGGATGCATGTGCTGGCAGCGCAGGCGACTTTCGGCTCGGGGCTGATCCGCCGGGCGATCAAGCCGCTGGAATCACTGCGGCATTTCACGATGGCAGTCGCGATGGGCGTGCTGTGGCGCGACCAGGTCGTCTACCTCTACCACGCCAGCCCCGGCAGCAGTGGGGCGGACGCGATCGGCCGCATTGGGCTGTTCCCCGCCACCCGTTCGGCGATCGGCATGGCGCTGCTCGCGCGGCAGTCCGATGTCGATGTGCGGGCGATGTTCGCAGATCGGGAGATCGAAAACTTTCCAAAAGGCATTGCGTCGCTGTTGAAGGAGCTGAGTCACGTCCGTGAAAAAGGCGTGGCGTTGATCAAGCCGTACGCCGACCAGCCGACTCAGAGCATGGCAGTAGCCATTGAACACGAGCCCGCAGCGATCGCTGTGTCGGGCAAGATGGACCGGTGGCAGGCGAAAATTTTTGAGTCCGCTCTAATCGGTGTCGCCGAGCAGATCTCGCAGAGCCAAACAAAAGGATAGTTAGATGCCGTCTTTATTAATTAGTGATGATCAGCGGAAGGAATTTGAGCTGAACGGATTCCTTGTCATCGAGAACGCGCTAACGCCGGGCGAGGTGGAAAAGTATCTGGCGATCGTGAACGACATCGATCAGCGAGCGCCGGTGACGCACGGCGGCAAGGCGCGAAAGCCGGGCGACGGGCTTGAGCTGCGCAACGCCGTGTCGTTCGAGCCGAAACTGCTCGACATTCTCATGCACGAGAAGACGTTCCCGCTGATGGTAGATCTGATGGGGACGAACATCTGCATGACGACGTCGCACGTGTTTATCCGCCCGCCGACACCGGGAGCGGCCGACACATTCAAGGCGATCGACTGGCACAAGGACGGGCCGACGTCCGACAGCACGACACCGCAGAACGGACGGTGGCCGTTTTTGTACGCCAAAATCGGCTATTTTCTGACCGATCTGACGATTCCCAACGCAGGCGCGCTGCGTGTCGTACCGGGCAGCCATCGTGTGGACTATCCCGCCCGCAAGCCCGGCGCCGCCGATCCGTACGGGTTCATCGAGATTCAGTGCAAACCGGGGACGGCGGTGATTTTTGAAAACCGCCTATGGCACGCCGTCGGGCCGAACTACTCGTCCGTACCGCGAAAGAACATTTACATCGGCTACACGCGCCGGTGGATGCGGCCGATCGATTACATTACGCCGGATGCGAACTTGCTAAAGACCGCGTCGCCGGAGCAGCGGCAGTTGCTAGGCGATGTGGCGACGCCGCTGGGGTACATCATGCCCCAGGTGGCGGATATTCCGCTGCAGGCGTGGCGCGATAAGCGTCTGGGCATCACCACGGCGACTCCAACGGGCGGAAATATCTAACTCTCCATCATCACCTACAGCGGAGCCAGTGTTATGGAAGCCACGCAATCCTTCTCGACTTTCAGTTTCAGCGGCGTCGTGCCGTCGCTGGCGCAAGTATCTGATCTCGGCCCGCCACGCAGTGAATGCGGTGTCGGCTGCCTGATGCCCTGGGCGGGCAAACTGTATGTGCTCAACTACAACAGCCACAAAGAGAATTCCGGCCGAGGGGTTTCGCTCCGGCGGATCCATGCGGACATGACGATGGAAATCGTCCCCGAAACGCTCGGTGTCGACGGCACGTACACCAACCGCTTCGTCCACCACCACAGCAACCAGATCGTGATCGGCCCGCACGTGATCGACGCGAATCACAAGATTCGCACGGTGAAGGAACTCCAGCCGCTGCGCGTGTGCGGGACGACGTGGCATCTCACCGACAAGGAAAATAAGGTTTACGTGCTGTGCATGGAAGGCGAGGTTTTTGAGCTCAACGTCCGGACGCTGGAGTGTGTGCAGGTGTTCGATCTGCAGAAAGAGCTCAGCACCGAAGCCGAAGGCATGGTGCATTTCAAGGACTGCTATTGCCAGTCTGGCAAGCTGATGGTCTGCAGCAACGAGTACAACGAAGACGACTGGAAAGGCACGCGCGCCCAGGGCCGGCTGGCCGAGTGGGACGGCAAGAAGTGGACGATCCTCGACCGCAAGCCGTTCATCGGCATCAGTGGCCGCGGGACGTTCGCGGGGACGACGTTCGCCAACGGCTGGGATCAGGCGTCGGCGATTCTGAAAGTGTTTACCGAATCAGATAAGAAGTGGACGACGTATCGCCTGCCCAAGGCCAGCCACACGTTCGATCACAAGTGGCAGACCGAGTGGCCACGCATCCGCGAGACCGAGCATGAACGGCTGCTGATGGACCATCACGGCATGTTCTACGAGCTGTCGCCGTGGGCGTACGGCGGGCGGATCTGGGGCATCCGGCCGATCAGCACGCACCTGTGGGTGCTCGGCGATTTCTGCACCTGGCGCGGCATGCTGGTACTGGGCGCGGATAACGCGTCGCCATCGCACGGCATGAGCCCGACGACGGCCGAGCCGCAGAGCGGCCTGTGGTTCGGCAAGACCGACGACCTGTGGAACTTCGGCAAACCCAAAGGCTGGGGCGGGCCGTGGTGGGAGACGAAAATCGCCGCGAACGAGCCGAGCGATCCGTACCTGATGACGGGGTTCGACCAGAAGTGCGTGCATATCAACCACGATGCGGGCAAGGACGTGAACTTCACGATCGAAGTCGACTTCATGGGCCACGGCGTGTTCAAGCCGTACGGCGTGGTGAAAATCGGCCCGGCCGGCTACGCGCACCACAGCTTCCCGCCGGGGTTCAGCGCCCACTGGGTCCGCCTGGTCAGCGACACCGCCTGCACCGCGACGGCGCAGTTTCATTACACGTAAGACCTTGTAGGGTGGGCTCCGCCCACCGCGGGTGCGAATACGGTGGGCACAGCCCACCCTACGGACGGTCGGCCGTTGTAGGGCATGCTATTGCATGCCGTTCTGTCTCGAGCGGACATCGAACGGCATGCAATAGCATGCCCTACAACTTAATCAAGGCGGTAGAATGACCGCATGGAAACTCGATGGGCATGCCGGTATTCGTCGTCCGAGATGATGTACCTCGAAGTCTGCAGCGGCACGCACGTGCGGACGTACATCAACCAATCGTCCAGCGGCGTTGAGCTGACCAGCTTCGACGACGTCCTGGCCGGCAAGATGGACGCCGAAGTGCGCAACCTCTTCGGCGAACAGACGCTCAAGGAACTGAAAGAAACCATCATCCTGATGCGGAGTGGAAACGTCCCCAAGCCCGAGACCAAGGCCGAAGCCATGCTCCGCCGGCGTCGGGAAGGGTGAGACACGTTCCGCCGGGGCAATCCGGAAGGAGCGGATCGCCGAAAACTTTGAACGTTCAGCGCGCGAAAGCACCGTTCCACCCCTGAAAACGGCCGGAAAACCCCCAATTGGCGGGGAGGGTTGGAAAGGGATATTATTCGGCGAACCATGCATTCGAGTCACGATTCATCCGCCGTCGCCGCTGTGCCTTCTTCCGCTGATCGCCTGGGCGTTCTCAACCCGTCCGACACTTTTGTTCACCGCCACATCGGCCCGAGCCCGGAAGAGGTCCGCGCGATGCTCGACGTCGTCGGGTGCGATTCGCTGGACGAGCTGGTCGAAAAAACCGTCCCGGCTGCCATCCGGCTGCCGACGCCGCTGAAGCTCGGCCAAGCCCGAGGCGAGCACGAACTGCTGGCCGAACTCAAGCAGATCGCCGGCAAGAACAAGGTCTACCGCTCCCTGATCGGCCAAGGCTATTACGGCACGATCGTCCCGCCGGTGATTCAGCGGAACATCCTGGAGAACCCGGGTTGGTACACGCAGTACACGCCGTACCAGCCGGAGATCAGCCAGGGCCGGCTCGAGTCGCTGCTGAACTTCCAGACCATGGTGTCGGATCTGACCGGCCTGCCGCTGGCCAACGCCAGCCTGCTCGACGAAGGCACTGCGGCCGCCGAAGCGATGTCGATGTGCTTTTCGCTGAGCGATCATAAGAAGCCGAAGTTCTTCGTCTCGCGCGATTGTCATCCGCAGACGATCGCGGTGGTACTGGGACGCGCAAAACCGCTCGGCATCGAGTGCGTCGTCGCTGACCACAAAGCCGCCGCCATTGGCGGCGGGAATTTCTGCGGCATCCTGCTGCAATATCCCACGACCGACGGCCGCATCCCTGACTACACCGACACCATCGCCGCCGCCAAAAAGAATGGCGCCCTCGTTGTGATGGCAGCGGATTTACTCGCGCTCACGCTCATCACGCCGCCCGGCGAGCTCGGCGCCGACATCGCCGTCGGATCCGCCCAGCGGTTCGGCGTGCCCATGGGCTTCGGCGGACCGCACGCGGCGTACATGTCGACCAAGACCGAATTCGCCCGGAAAATGCCCGGCCGAATTATCGGCGTCTCGAAGGACACCGCCGGCAACCCGGCGTACCGCCTGACGCTGCAGACGCGCGAGCAGCACATCCGCCGCGATAAAGCCACCAGCAACATCTGCACCGCCCAGGCGCTGCTGGCCAACATGGCAGCGATGTACGCCTGCTACCACGGCCCGCACGGGCTGAAGCGAATCGCCGAGCGGGTGCACGCGTACGCGTGTGCGTTCGCCGCGGGCATCAACCGACTGGGGCATGAAGTCGTCAGCGACGCGTTCTTCGACACCGTCCGCGTCCGCCTCAACGGCCTGCCCGCCGCCAGCGTGATCCGCGCGGCCGCTCTGAAAAACATCAACCTCCGCGATTTCGGCGATGACACCATCGGCGTCAGCTTCGACGAGCAGACCGACCGCGACGAAGTCGAATCCGTCCTCGCCAGCTTCGCCGGCGGCAGCACGTTCCGCTTAAATGTGGACGAGTTGGCGCAAAGTTTTTCCTCATCAATCACCACTCGTCAATCACCTTATCTGCAACACCCGGTCTTCAACCGCTACCACAGCGAGACCGAAATGCTGCGGTACCTCTTCCGCCTGCAGAGCCGCGATTTGTCGCTGGCGCAGAGCATGATCCCGCTCGGCAGCTGCACGATGAAGCTCAACGGGACCAGCGAGATGCTGCCGGTCACTTGGCCGGAGTTCGGCGAGCTGCACCCGTTCGCGCCGCCCGACCAGACCGAAGGGTACGCCGAGCTGTTCGATCAGCTGGAAACATGGCTGGCGGAAATCACCGGTTTCGCGGCTGTCTCGCTGCAACCCAACGCCGGCAGCCAGGGCGAATACGCCGGGCTGCTCGTCATCCGCGCGTACCATGAATCGCGGGGCGACAAGGGACGCGACGTGTGTCTGATCCCGACGAGCGCGCACGGCACGAACCCCGCCAGTGCCGTCATCGCCGGGTTCAAAGTCGTTCCCGTGGCGTGCGACGAGAAGGGCAACATCGACCTGAAAGACCTGCGAGCCAAGGCCGACCAGCACAAGGCGTCGCTGGGCGCGTTGATGGTCACCTACCCCAGCACGCACGGCGTGTTCGAAGAATCGATCCGCGAAATCTGCCAGATCGTCCACGCGGCCGGCGGGCAGGTTTATATGGACGGCGCGAACATGAACGCGCAAGTCGGGCTGACATCGCCGGGCTTCATCGGCGCCGACGTCTGCCACCTCAACCTGCACAAGACCTTCTGCATCCCCCACGGCGGCGGCGGCCCGGGCATGGGACCGATCGGCGTGGCGAAACAGCTGGTGCCGTTTCTTCCAACGCTCAAAGCCCACGGCTTAGCCGTGGGATTGAAAGACGGATCGCACATCCTTCCCGTCAGCGCCGCCCCCTACGGAAGCGCGAGCATCCTCACGATCTCTTGGGTCTACATCGCGCTCATGGGCAGCGCCGGACTAACCCGCGCGACGGAAGTGGCCATCCTCAACGCCAACTACATGGCCAAGCGGCTGGAGGATCACTACCCGGTGCTCTATCGCGGGAAGAATGGGTTCTGTGCGCACGAGTTCATCGTCGACGTTCGCGCGTTCGAGCAGTCGGCCGGTGTGAAGGTGGACGACATCGCCAAGCGGCTGATGGATTACGGCTTCCATGCACCGACGATGAGTTGGCCGGTGGTCGGCACGCTGATGATCGAGCCGACGGAAAGCGAATCGAAGTCCGAGCTGGATCGGCTGTGCGATGCGCTGATCGGCATTCGCAACGAGATCCGCGAGATCGAGCAAGGCAAAGCCGACCGCGCAGATAATGCACTCAAGCACGCCCCGCACACCGCGACCGTGCTGACCGCCGACGCCTGGCCGCACAAGTACTCGCGCCAGCACGCGGCGTTCCCGGCGAAGTGGCTGCACGAGTTCAAATTCTGGCCGGTCGTTGGTCGCGTCGACAATCCGTACGGCGATCGCAATCTCGTCTGCACCTGTCCGCCGATGGATTCATTTGCGGAATAATGAAGTAGCTCGTCAGATGAAAAATAAATGAGATGAAACGGTGTAGACTAGGATTAGATTCCAAGTCTACGCCGTTTCTCATTGTTGCAGGAATGCTTGCGGAATATTGGCAGGTTTTAGGCGCAAAAAAAGAGAGCGGAAGGTGTCGCAGAGGGGGGGAGCTGCGACGGGGATACTTCCGCTCTCAGGATCGTTACCAGAGCTGCTTGAGAGCAGCAACTCCATGGATTTTATTGTTCGTCTAGTTCGAGTGTTGCCAATGACCGGCGTGCTATCAATACGTTAATAGTAACTTAAGGTTCGCAGTTTTCCATGGGTATTTCCCCCACGGAACTTGTTCCAGTCCCCAATTCTGAAAACCGCGTGCCCGTTGCTCTTCTACCACATCTCTAACAATGTCGTGGTACCAGCATACATCAAATAACCGCCTAAAGCGAATGTAATCGTGAAGACAATGTTGGAAAAAATACGGTCCGTCATCCGTTTATTCAGCCAAAAACCCGCCACCGCGCCCAAAAGCACCAGCGGCAGGAGGCGGATGGACAGCCAGAACAGCCCGAGATTCATCTGCCCGGCGAAGAAGTAACCCGGAAGCTTGGCGTTGTTCAAAATGCCAAAATAGATCGCGCAGGTGCCGACAAAGAGCTGTCGGTCCAGCCGCTGCGGCAGCAGGTACAGCGCGATGATCGGCCCGGCCGCGTGCGCCATCGTGCTGCTGACCGCCGCCGTCCCGCCGACGACGTGGTTGTGCCACCGCTTGGGCACGTACAGCTCTCGCTGTCCCCGATAAACCCGATAAAAGTGCAAGCCCACCAGCGCGACCGACTCCAGCCCAATCTCGGTCTTGATCAGCGCCTCGGCCACCTTCTGCTGGTGCGTGCCGAACCACCACAGCATGGCCGACCCGATCACCACACCCACCGCCGTTGCCGGCAGGAGCTTTTTGACGATCGTCATACTGAACAAATGCCGGTACTGCCAAATGGCCACGAGGTCGCCGACGATCAACAACGGCAAGAGCAGCCCGAGCGCCCCCTCGGCCTTGTAAGGCGTGTGGCTCATCGCGACGACGGTCATCGGCACGATCAACAACCCCACGCCGCTGCCAAAGCCGCTCTTGGTGATGCCGATGAAGAAAACCGCGAAGCAGATCAGTGCCCACCAGGCCATGGGGGGATTGTCGAGTGTGGATTGTCGATTGTCGAATGGGTTCCGACTGCAGGACTAAACGACATTCGACAATCCCCACTCGACAATCGACAATCCCGCACCAATGTCTTCCCGGTCGCTCTGGATCCTCCTCGCGCTCAGCCTTCCGCTGATGCTGCTCTTCGTCGGCGATCCGCCGGTGCAGCGAACGCAGGAAGCGCGCGTGCTGGAAACCGCCCGCCAGATGCTCGGCCGGCCGTGGCGCGATTGGATGATCCCGCACCTCAACGGCAGTGTGCGTCTGCAAAAGCCGCCGCTGGCGTACTGGATGGCAGCCGCCGGTTTTACGATCGGCGGCGTGAACGACACCGCCGGCCGAGTGCCGTTTGCGCTCTGCGGCGTTGGCACGCTCTTCGTCGTCGCTTGGATCACGAAGCAGCTCTTCAATACCACGGCTGCCTTCTTCGCGACCGCGATGCTGCTGAGCAGCTATCTGTTCTTCCGCTACACGCGACTGGCAGAAACCGACGCACCCGCCGCACTGTTCGTGACCCTCTCGATCGCCGCGATCACGGCCGCGATGTCGCTTGCGCCTTCGCGGAAGACCACCGCACTCTACCACGTCGCCGCGATCGGCATGGCGTTCGCCGCGCTCGCCAAGGGTCCACCGATCTTTTTCCCGATCCTGTTTCTCGTCTTCGCGTCGATCGCGCTGCGCACGAACCTCGTCTGGCGTATTATCCGCAGCGGCGCCCCGATCACGCTGCTCGTCCTCGTCGTCCCGTGGTACGCGTACGTCATCCAAACGCACGGCTTGGCCACATTCCTCAAAGAACTCCGCAACAACCAGGGCGGCGGCGACCACGGCGGCGCGCCGTACATGTACCTCCCGTGGCTGATGCTCGGCGTGCTGCCGTGGATTGTGTTCGCCGTCCTCGCCCTCATCGGCCTCGGCCAGACGCTGCGACAAGGCGCGTCGCGCGAACTGAAACTCCTCGCGGCCTGGCTGCTCGCGATCGCGCTGCCGCTGTGCGTCACCGGCAACAAGCAGGTGCACTACCTGCTGCCGCTGATGCCGCCGGTGATGATCCTCGCCGGCTGGTGGGTGGGCCTGGCGATCGAAAACGGCAAGGGCCCACTCGGACGAATCGGCTCTATCGCACTGAACGTGACAGCATTCCTGGTCCTTCTAATCGATCTCGCACAACCGTGGGTGATGAAACAGTCCATGTCGATTTCTCCTTGGCTGATCGGGATAATTGGCGGCATTTTGACCGGAGGCGCGATCCTTGCACTTCCGATCCGGCGGCAGCCGCTTCGCGTCAGAATGCTGTCTTTAATTGTTGCTTTCGCCATCTTCATGCCACTCGCCGTCGGATACGCCGCGCCGCATTGGATGGCCCAGGATCCGCGGCGCGTGGCCCGCACGATCCGCGAGCGTTTCGGCGATTCGCCGCTCGTCTTCTTCGGCCCCAACCTGTCGCTGCCGCTGTGTTACAATCTGCGGGAGGCGATCGTGTCGGTCGACTCGGCCGACGAACTGCGGTCGCTGCAGCAGCGGCAGTCGAATCTCGTGGTGATCGCGCAGGACAAGTCCGGCCGAACCCCGCCCGCGCCGCCGTCGCCGTTCGTGCAGGCGGGCGAACCGATCACCAGCGACGAGCAGGTGTTTACCTTCTACCGTGTCCCGTAACCGCCGCGGCATCTTCTGGATTTTTCTCGCCGCGCTCGCGATGACGCTGCCGACGCTGGGCGTGCGCGACATCATCACCAGCCACGAGGGCCGCGTCGCGCAAACCGCGCGACAGATGGCCGCGGCCGGCTGGCCGTGGAACGCAACGCCCGTCACGATTCCGTCCGTCAGCTGGCGGATCGACGCCGAGGGCGCCAAGCACCTGCTGCCCGATCCGACGCTGCCGCCGCTGAGCGCGAACCCGTGGATCGTCCCCGTCATCAACGGCGAAGCGCGGCTGCAAAAGCCGCCGCTGCCGTATTGGGTGACCGCAGTGTGCTTCAAACTTTTCGGCGTGAACGAGTGGGCCGCGCGGCTCGTGCCCGCGATCCTGTGGGCGCTACTCACGTTCATCGTCGCCGACTTAGCCGCGATGCTGATCCACCCCCGAGCCGCCGTCTGGGCCGCGGCCGTTTGGGTCAGCAGCTACTTCGTCTTCGACGAATTCCGCAAATGCATGGCCGATCCGTACGTGGCGTTCTTCGCGATCGCGGGGGTGTGGTCTTTGATCAAAGCGACGCGTCCCAACAGATTTGAGCTTCAAGTCGAGCAGCCACTCGGCTGCGCCTACATTTTTGGCAACATTGCCATCGCTGCCCCGTTCTACATCTGCTTGGGTCTTGGGTTTCTCGCAAAGGGCCCGGCGGTCTTTGTTCCGGTTTGCGCTGGGATCTTCGCGATTACCCGCAGAACCACCCGATTGCGGTCATGGCGGATCGCCGTGATCCCACATGTGCTTGGACTACTTCTATTTTTTCTGATCGCGATTCCTTGGTACGTCACGGTCTGGCAACGCGTGCCCAATGCGATGCTGCTCTGGAAGTACGAATCCCTTGGCGGATTCGGAGAGAAGAATGAAAAGCCCGAACCTTTCTGGTTCTATCTGCCGCAACTGCTGTTGATCTCATTGCCGTGGACGTTCGTCTGGGTCGCGGGGATCGTGTCCGCGACTCGCCGGCTTAGAGAACGTCAGGCTGCGTTGATCTGGCAGGGTCTGATCGTTCTTGTTTTCTCCATCCTCACGCAGAAAAAAAACGCCTACCTGCTTCCCGCGATGGCAGCTCAAACGCTGCTGATTGTGCAAGGATTGTTTTACTGTTTTGCATGGGCCCGAGGGCAAAGGAAGTCACGCCAAGTCCGCCGACTGTCGGCTGGCGCGGCGATCGGGCTCGCCTTTCCAGCACAGTGGGATCCGAAGCTTGGAATTCACGTGACTTGAAGTCGCG
>JADMIO011624617.1_pt1 | contig 31605 bp, 21 predicted proteins | sample 8958161 | NCBI WGS metagenome assembly JADMIO01 (sample SAMN16585339, study PRJNA669376) | soil metagenome | isolation source: Crop rotation soil | place: USA: Cullars Rotation, Alabama | collected 2011 | reverse complement strand
GCGACAACTTGTCCACGTGGAATTCTAAGCTTAGGATCCCAATGTGCTGGAAAGCGGCTCGATATCGTGAATCTGTTCGATAAAATTTACGAGCTGCGGGACGGCAGCGGGATCGGCGTCGGCGCGCCGCAATTCGCGGCAGCGGCGGGGGTTTTACGGAAACGTCGCGTACGACTTTTAATAGCGGTCGACGTCTACATCGTGACATGACCACGGTTCTCGCGAAGAATCGCGCCATTCGTTTGCAACAGGAGCTAGTCCCGATGCTTGGTGCGACCGGCAGTTTCGAAGGAGCGAATGATTCTGGCGTCGAATGGATTTTTGCCAACGGGTGAGGCTTTTTTTTGAAGGGCCAGGCTTTTGCGCTATCGCGCAATCAGCCTCTACCTGGCTTTATTTCTCTGGCGGCGTGGGCCTCATTAAATCGTCTGAGTGCTACAGCTGGTGTGCTTCCAAATCCCGTGCATTCCTCGGCCACTGCCACCCATTTGAGACCGCTCAGACTGAATCGGGGCCGAAGCTTCGCCGCAGGCGAGCCACGGTTCTTTTTCAAAAAGCGCTGTGCTTCTTTTCGCAGCTTTTGCGGCAGTTCGTCGATCGAGATAGATTTTGTCGGAATCGCTTGCATCAGCGAAAAAACGTAACGCGCGTCAAATCTGGACTCAGATTAGTGACTGGGACAAACGTCGGAAAAAAGATGATCCGCCAATGACCTACAAAACGAGCACCGGCGAAGCGCGAAACAGATCTTATCGCGCCGCTGCAAAGGCGTGCGGCTACCGAGTTTGGCAACTGAACGATACGCCTAACGAATAGTTCTTGTAATAAAAACTTCGAAGCCTTCGCAGAAGGCCTGAGAGGAAGTCGAAGAGGAAGATTTTCCCGGAGCCTACGGGGTCCGGTACCTTTTTGTCACTTGAGGCTATTCCCCAGCCGAAACGGCAAATCGGCTAGGCGCGTTTTCATAGGGTCGACCCCCTGAATCCGATCCATTTGGACCCTTTTTGACAATGGGCGTTTTTGCAGGGTGTGGCTCACAATTTTGTCCGATATCCTAACTGTAGCTCAGTTAGCAGAGCATCTCGTTCGCAAAGATAAACGGGCAAATTATTCTCAAATCGTCTGACTTGCTCTGACCTGGTCATACGAGGGGAAATCGCTCAATCGACGCGATCTCCAGTGGTCCCAAAAAGGCTCAAAATTACCGTCGGTGGATAAAATCGGTGGATAAAGGCAAACTGCTTAATAGGCATTGAAGCTTTCTCGGCGCGAGGCGGCGAGACGGCTAATAGACAGTCTGAGGTTCGGATTCGCTGACTAGCTTCTGGAAACGTGGATTGTTTCGCAGCGGGTCCCAGATCCAGCACCATTTCAGATCAGTAAGAGTAATGTTGTAGATGAAGCCAGGCTGGATTTCACTTGGCGCCGTGAGCAGGCGTTCTATCAATTCGACAGCTTTGTCTGGCTCGCCCACTTGCGCGTAGACTGCAGCGAGCGCCGAGAGTTTGGCATTGGTTTCGACAACTGAATCGTTTTGCGGTGACTTAGCTATCAATGCCTGCAGTTCGTCCCGAGCATCGTCTTTGCGGCCGGCGAGGGCATGCAGCAGCGAGGCATCTACCGCAGGATCTATCCGCCCATGCACGGCGGGTGCACCCTGGATCGCCTTCTCCGCTCGCGAAAATACGTCGGCTTTCGTGCCCCCATTGACATTACTGGCGACAGCAAAAAAAACTTCATGCGTTTCTTTCAGATGGCCGGCGACCGCAACCAATTTGTCCGTAAAGTCGGCCGCTGGCACCTCATCGAGAAATTGCTTAGCTCTGGCAAAATCGCGTTCTAACATTGCGATCTGATAATTTTCGAAGCTAAGCAGTTCCCGTGGAATGACGGATCCGTGTTGCGCATCTTCGGCTACTGCTCTTTTCAACGTTTCGATATTACCGTTGAGGCGAAACTCATCATTGGCACGTCCCCACGAAGACACAAACTGAAGCCGCCGCGTGCCAAGCGCTGCTAGATCATCCGTCGCTTCCATGGCCTGTTGCCATTCCCTAAGCCAGCGAAAGGTAAAGACTAGAGAGGTATAGGGCTGCTCACTGACCGGGTCGAGTTCCTGCGCACGATGTAACGCGGCAATGCGATCACGAAAACGGCCCTGTGCTTTGCAAATATACGCAGTAAGTAGCGAAACGTCCACAGAGTTGGGCAATAATTGACCCGCACGCGCTACTTCCCCTAACGCGCGCTGGTTATCATGCGCGCAATTGAAATACCAGTAAGCCATCGCAAGGTGACTTTCTCCGAGAGCGGGATTTAAACGCAAAGCCTCTTCCGCTTCAGATTTTGCCTTCGCTTGCAGCGTATTGTCCGCTTTGTCACGAACTACGCGAGTGAGGAAGATCGACAGCCGGGCTCGAGCAAGGGCAAAGGTCGGATCTGCAGCAATTGCTTGATCGAAAAGTTGTATCACTGTGGGCGAGTCCGTTTCAATCTCGTCGGCATGGCGTGCTCTGAGATAAAACAGATAGGCCTGTGGATTTTGGGTCGGCTTCCCTACAGCTAGACTGCCGACAGCAGGAGTTATGCGCGTTTGAAGCTGCTGCGCGATGGCATTAGCGATATCGCTTTGGATGGCAAAGACGTCCGATAATTGCCGGTCGTAGGTTTGCGCCCAAACATGTGAATCGCTGCGCGCATCAATCAATTGCGCATGGACACGAATGCGATCGCCCGCGCGTTGCACACTTCCTTCGAGCAGGTAAGCGACGCCGAGTAAACGCGCGATGTCACGCCCATTTCGTTGACTCCCAGCGGGGAAGGCGTTGGATGACGTGCGGCTGATAACTTTGAGTTCGGAACTTTGGGCAAGGTTCGTCAGGATCTCTTCCTGCACGGCGGCAGCGAAGTAGCTGTCCTGGTGGTCGCTCGAGAGGCTCTCAAACGGGAGGACCGCGATGCTTTTGTCTCCGACTGCTCTGCTCTCGTGATCCGTTGGTCCGCGAAAGTGACTGAAGTAGCCAACCACACCGACGACCGTCGCGACGGCGGCGAGCAGCGAAATCGTGATTAAAGGCAGGCGGCTTCGTTTCGGTGTATTGGCGAGTACAGCGGCAGATGTAGTAGCGACAGTTTCTTCAATGAGCTGCGGCCTGACTGGCGGAACTGCGTTTTCACTCGGCCCGTTGAAAGAGGATTTGCCTAGTAGTGTGTGCAGCTCCTTTACATCGGCGACAAATCGATAGCCGCGCCCAGGTACCGTGACGATGAACTGATGCTCGCCAGGCTTCTCCCCTAAAACGTGCCGCAGCTTGGAGATTGCCTGGGCCAGATTGTTTTCTTCTACGATGGAGCCTGGCCAGACGGCTTCCATGATTCGTTCCTTATCAAGAACGCCGTTCCGGTGTTCGACAAGGTAAGCGAGAGTATCAAATACCCGCGGGGTTAGCGGCACCGAGCTTTCATCGGCCCGCAGTAACACCCGGCGGACCGGATCCAGCCGAAATCCGCCGAATTCCAAAATGGGAGGCGTAGTCGTGTGCACAGGGTGGCGTTCAGAACATTTCAGCAAAATTCAGGCGCAAATTAAAGACTTTCATGCGCTTGCGTGGGCAAAGTCATCACATATGAACCTTCAGATATTCGTGGTTTTCGTCGCGACCTGGGGATTTGCATTAGCCGGCCAGAATGCTCAAGCGGCGTCATCTCTCTCGGCCGATCCAGCGTTTAATCCGCCCACCTTTGCGGCCGCCAACCCGCCCGCTCGGGTTTTGTTGCTCCCAGACGGCAAATTCGTCGCTTACTTTAATGTTGATACAGTACTAGATGTACCCAGCGCTGGCTCTGTCGCTCTAGCTAACGCCGGCGCCATTACCAGGTACCTATCCGATGGAACTTTCGACGCATCATTCCACTTCCCCTCTGATTATGATCAGGTCTTCGCCGCGGCGGCGCTTCCCGATGGCAGACTTATCGTAGCCGCCTCGCCTCCCCCTTTACCGTACGGTTATGGTCCGGGCCTTTCAGGTGTTTCCAACGTCATTCTTCGCCTAAACACCGATGGATCGATTGATTCCTCATTTGGCCCCGCCCAAACCAGCGGTGACGCGTTTGATCAGTGGGTACGAGTCATAACCATCCAGCCTGATGGAAAAATCCTCTTGGGAGGGCTATTTACTAAACTAAATGGAGCGCCAAGGCAGGGTATTGTTAGGCTCAATTCAGACGGGACTCTCGACACAGGCTTTGCCGTCATTACCATGACCGGCAGTAATTTCTTTTCCTCTCTGCCCGGCATTTGGGCAAACCTGTTTGTTCAACCAGACGGCAAAATCATCATCGGCGGCGATTTCGACCAAGTCAGCGATGGCAGTAACAGCGTTTTCTGTCCTGGCGTTGCTCGGCTAAACACTAACGGCACGGTTGACACGTCATTTCAACCTTCCGGCTTTGATCGAGGCTTTACCGCCGTGCGGGGAATTGTCATCCAGTCCAATGGCAAGATCGTAATTGGAGGCAACTTCGCCGCGACTTTCCCGCCGCACGATTTTTCTGACACCTTGCCGCTTATCCGGCTTAATGCCGATGGCAGCGCTGACCCAGCTTACGCGTGCTTTGATTTTGTTTTTCCGAAGGTTCCATTCATGAAGTCGCTGGTGCTGCAGGCGGACGACAAAGTCGTTGCGGTGGGTAACACCGTATATCGTTTCAATGCAGTCGATGGGACTTTGGACAATACCTTTCGACAGCCGGTTTTGCAGGGCCTCCCCGCTTTTCCCCACGCCAACATGAGAGGCGTGCCCCAAGCATTTAGTGCTAATCTGCAACCAGACGGAAAGATCTTGATTGGTGGCGTCTTCGATGGCGTCGACAACGCGGCAAACCGTTTCGGAATTGCCCGGATTAATTCGGATGGAACCCTTGATTCGCTGGCGACATTGCATAACACGGGCCTTAGATCGCAGATAAACGGATTCAGTCGCGGCCGGGACGGGTCAACATTGGTAACTGTTGATGGTGGCAGTCTCTCCGACTTTCCGGTCAATTTAACTCGCTTGCTGCCTGACGGCTCATTGGATTCGAGTTTTGACCCATTTCCTTCTTATGATTCGAATGGGTCGCTGACCCCGAGCTTTTCCGCCATTGGGCTTTGCCCCTTACCTAACGGAAATATCTTTGTCTTCGGCGATAAGACATTCGAAGATCCTTATGGCGATATCTTCGCAACTGCCACTTACGGAAGATTGTTCCCGAACGCGAGTGAGGACACTTCCTTTAGCTATGATATGAACAGCGGGCTCTTTAATAACACGTTCGCACAGCCGGACGGAAAGGTGCTAATAAGTTCTGACAATCCGCAATCGACTGTGCTCGGCCAACAATTGCAGCGCATTGACACGAACGGTCTGCTTGATCCTACGTTCAAGCTGGATGTCCGGATAGTGAATGACATGGTCATACGCAACGTCCAGCCACCATCACCTCCAGCTCCACATTCTCCACCTCCTACTCACCCGACCGTACTTCACCCCCTCAGCAAGATCTCTGTTGGCTGTCGCGTGCTTACGGTATTGGGAAATGGAAAAATTCTCTTCAGCTACCTTGCGGCCGACAACACTTACAAGCTGGTTCGGCTAAATAGCAATGGCTCGCTCGATTCGACCTTCGTCACAGGCGTGGTAGCAGCGACCGGGACGTTTTCGATCTACGAATTCGTATCTGACCCACAGGATCCAACTGCCTTCCCCGTCGTTCCGACTCTAATAAATGGTGATGTACCAGTTGTAGCCCCAGCAATTGCCGATGCCAAAGAGTTGGCGGGGGGCGCGATAATTGTGGTTGGTTCATTCACAACTTATAACGGACAAGCCGCTCCAGGAATTGTCGAGCTGAAGTCAAACGGATCAATTGTTCCTAAACCTACATTTAACGCCGGCGCTGGTGTGCAGTGGACGCAGACTCCGGTGACGGCGACGGAGCGTCCCGGAATCGAGAAAGTTGAAGTGCAGAGCAGCGGGAATTTCCTGATTCTCGGAACCTTCGAAGCGTTCAATGGAAAGCCTGCACCGGGAATCGCCAGTCTGTTTCCTACCGGCGCCGTCGATGCATCGTTTGTCGCGCCAGTGGTTCGTCGCAAATATGGCGGTGGTGCTACTTACTTCGCCAAACAGTCGGATGGTTCCTATCTACTGAGCGGAGCGTACACCCGACCCGGTGATTTCCAGACGCCCTCATTTATTCGCTTGGTTAAATGAAAGCTGCACATGTTGCCCGCCTAGCTCGGTTGGTTTTCCACTTAAGGAAACAGGTGATCACACAAACGCGCCAAAGCGCGAGGACAGAAAGATTCGTTTCACCACAAATCAATCATAATAAAATGAACTCGATTCGAAAAATAGTTGAGACAGCCGATGTAGAACGTCGGAATGGAAGTGCCGCGGCGCGGCTTGTGGTCGCGTTTTCACGTGGTGTATGGAACGCGCTCCCGCAGGTCCTCATGCAACTACTCTGTTTTTCGGCCGCCGTTCTCGTCGCGTCTCATCCCGCGCTGGGGCAAACGTTGCCGAAAAACCATCCGATCGCGCACGCGCCGAAGGATCTGACTCGCTACAACAATCGTCCCTCGCTGCGCGGGCCATCACCCTGGACGCCACTCGCGAATCAACCAGTGTTCCTGGTTGATGGCGCCGCGAATCCGATCTTGCTGACCGACGGCACGGTGTTGGTGCAGGACGCCGGATTTCCCGACTGGTGGAAGCTCACACCAGACCAATTCGGCAGCTACGTGAATGGTACTTGGACACAGGTATCCTCGACGCCGGCGACGTATAGCCCGCTGTATCACTCGAGCGCGGTACTGCCCGACGGCCGAATGATCATTGAGGGCGGCGAGTACCTGTTGTCGCTCGACCAAACGCAGTTGATCCCGTCTTGGACTGAGCAAGGCGCTATCTACGATCCAGTGGCAAACACGTGGACGATGGTGGCGCCGCCACCGTTCTTCACCGTGTTCAGGAGCCTCGGGCGCTCGACCATCGGTGACGCGCAGAGTGTCGTGTTGCCGAATGGTACCTATATGCAGGCCGACTGCTGCACAGATCAGGCTGCTCTGCTCGATGCCAAGACACTCACTTGGACGCAGACGGGCGCGGGCAAGTTCGACATCAATGACGAGGAGGGGTGGACTCTCCTGCCCAACGGCAAGGTGCTCACCGTTGACGCGTACGTCGGCTCGTACGATCCGTCGGGCCGGAACTCCGAGCTCTACGATCCCGTGACGGGCGCGTGGTCGAGCGCGAGCGATACGCAGGTCCAGCTGTGGGATTCGTGCGGCGGCGTGAACGGCGCGTCGTACGAGCTCGGCCCGAGCGTGCTACGGCCAGATGGAACGGTTTTCTACACCGGCGCGAATCAGTGCGGCAGCGCCAAGACCGCCATTTACGACACGCGCCACGGCAGTTGGCACGCGGGGCCCTCGTTTCCGAACAGCAACGCGATCTCCGACGGTCCCGCCGCGCCCGAGCCCAACGGCAACGTGCTAATGATGGCCAGTCCCGGCGTCGGCAACACGCCAGTCACATTTTTTGAGTGGGACGGCCAACACCTCTCGCAGATCCAGGGCACTCCGAACGCGCCCTTCGACTCGTCGTTTTTCGGAAACATGCTGGTACTACCGACCGGGCAGATTCTGCTTACGGACTTCTCCGATGACATCGAGATCTATACACCGGCTCCGGGCATTGCCGGCGGCGTGCCACTTGTAAGCGTGGCGCCTACCAATATTAGCCGTGGCAAAACGTATTCGATCGCTGGCGTCGGCTTCAACGGCCTTTCGCAGGGCGCGGCATACGGCGACGACGCGCAGGCCGCCACCAACTATCCGTTGGTACGCATCACCAACGCCGCGACCGGCCATGTGCAATATTTCCGCACGCACGACCATAGCAGCATGGCAGTGGCCGCCAACGATCTGGTGAGCACGAAATTCGACGTGCCGGCGACCGCCGAGAAGGGTGCGGCACGGCTCGAAGTGATCGCGAATGGGATCGCCTCCACGCCCGTGAACGTGACTGTAAGGTAGCGGAGGTTGCGACTGGTCTCGCTATAACCACGTCCGTGCCAAGTGACGACCAATTCCGGTGTCTCAAATCATCCGCGTTTTCAGACGCTCTGTCCGGAATCGACGAAATGATCCGAAACAGCTCCTTATATAAACGATCCGGCGCGATGTCACCGCGGTCCGATGTCAAAAGGTATCAAACGAGGGTGCGTAAGCCCGCTGTCTCAGCTGTCTCAGAACGTATGAGACGCTTGAGCCTCGTCTGGGCTAGGAGAGAACTGCTCACGAAGACTTTTTGTCCGGACCGTTTTTTCTCCGAACAATTTTTCTAAATTTGTTCAATGAGATTTCCTGTTGTTATCGGAAATCAGTTCACTCGTTAGGCAATTAAATGTAATACAAAAACCCCGGAGGCTACGGGGTCCGGTACCTTTTTGTCATTTGCGGCTTTTCTGTAGTCGAACCGAAAATCTCAGAAGGCGATTTCTCCTAGGACGGACCGTTGAAATCGATCATTTGGACCCTTTTTGACATCGACCTGAAAACGGCCGCCGAACTCGATCAAAATTGCCCCTTCTTGAAGGGTTCGAGCCCTTCATTTGACAGGGGCGTTGTTATAAGTCTCTGCGCCGCTTCAGTTCGGAAAGCAAATTGTACTCGTTCACGGATTGAGGTGATCCTTAGACGCAGTCGACGGATCAAGGTGAATTCGACGCGCGAGATCCATGAATCTCGGATCGGAATGAAGCGAGTTGAAACTGTCGTACTGCAGGAGGCTAGCCAGATTGGCGTCGTGTTCGGTATAAGCACGTTCGAGCCATTGGAAAGCTTCGTCGTTCTGTCCCAGCTCCGCGTAAACCGCAGCAACAAAAGTCGCGCGCGCATAGCTTGTCCGCGCCTCTTCCAGCAGTTGATCCAGAACACGCTGGGCATCCTTTTTACGCCCCATTCTTGCGTAAGTGATGGCAACTCCCGAGACAGGCGAATGCAGTTTCTCTTGTAGCTTAAGAATAGCGGCGAGAGCTTCGTCGTAACGTTTCAAATGAAGATAGGCGTAGGGCAGAGCACCCGAGCCAAAGAGGTAATTCGGGTCGAGTTCGGCCAAGCGCTTCGTCGCGGCGAGGACATCGTCGAGCCGCCCGAGCTGCGCATACGGCCACGCGGCCCGCATGATCGCGTCGGGGGATAACGGATCCAACTTCATTGCTTTCTCACCCTCGACGGCCGCCCGCGCGTAATCGCCCTTTATCGCATACAATGTTGCGGCATGTTGATGGGCTGCCTCCGAGTTCGGATCGAGCTCCAGGGCCCGCTTGACCTCGCGTTCGTAGCCAGACATGTCCCAGTCCAGGACGGAAATGGCATAGCCCAACAAGCAATGGGCCTCTGGGTTTCTTTCGTCGAGGGCAATGGCTTTTGCTGCTGCCGTTTTTGCCTGCGGGTAAGCGTCCAGTGGCTTGATGTATGCGTCCGCTAGCGTTTCCCAAACACGCGCAACCCCCGTCCACGCCCGCGATGAGGAAGGATCTTTTGTCAGCGCTTGCTCAAATAATCCAAGCGCCTTTCGCAGGCTCTGCTCGTCGCTCCGGTTGGCAAAGTAGAGCCCTTGAAGATAAAGATCGTGCGATTCGGGATTTTGTTGCGCCGCGGTTACGGGCGCGACCGCCAGCCGAATTTTTAGCGCATCGACGATGGCGCGGGTAATTTCGTCCTGCACCGCGAATATATCCTTAAGGTCGCGCTCGTAAGTCTCCGACCACAAATGAAAGCCGGTGCTTCCATTAATAAGCTGCGCGGTGATACGAATTTTATCACCCGCGCGACGCAAACTGCCTTCCAACACACTTGCGACATTTAGTTTTTGCGCAATTTCGTTCACCTCGGTGTTTTTGCCTTTGAATGCGAAGGACGAGGTGCGGGCTACGACCCGAAGACCGTCCACTTTCGCCAAGGTATCGAGAATTTCTTCGCTTATGCCGTCGCAAAAGTATTCCTGATCTTTCGCCTGGCTCATGTCGACGAACGGCAGAACGGCGATCGATTTGTCGCTAGCCGAATGCGCCGCACTGGAAGCTGTCGCCGAGATTTGGTTCGTGCGCGGTCGGCTCGTCCACCACCAACCGGCACAGATCAGCAGCACCGTGACTCCCGCGAGCGCGATCCACTTCGCATTCGATGATTTCGGGCCGACTTCTCCCTTCTGCCTTTTGCCTTCTCCCTTTCCATGTTCCCACGGCAGCACAATTCGAAACAATTCCATCGGCACCGAAATATTTTTCAGCTCGGTAGGCGCGAGCTTCTCAAAGCGTGTCTCCACGGCGTTTCGGATTTGCCGTTCCACATCCATCGAAAGACAGATGCCGCCGGGATTCGCCAGCGGTTCGATGCGCGACGCGATGTTGACGCCGTCGCCATAAACATCGTTACCGCGATGCACGACGTCCCCGATGTGAATGCCGATGCGCAGTTGAATCTGTCGATCCGCCGGCGCGTCGGCGTCGCGCTTAGCCAGGGCGCGTTGAATCTCAATCGCACATTGCGCGGCTTCGAGCGCGCTGTTGAACTCGACCAGGAAAGCGTCGCCGATTGTTTTAATCTCGGTGCCGTGGAACCGTGGAAAGATTTCACGCAGTAACTGCCGATGTTCCTCTAGCAGCTCGAGAGCAAGCTTGTCATCGCGCTGAGACAACGCACTGTAGCCGACCATGTCGGTAAACATGATGGCGGCGAGCTTGCGTTGTTCTTCTTCGCTCACTTGTTAGTTAAGGACCCACGTGCTCCGGCATCTTAAGTAGCTTTTGAAAGCGCGGATCGTCGCGCAGCGCGTCCCACGCCGGATCGAACTTTAGATTCGCGATAGTTACTCCGGCGGGCGCTTCGAGCAGACGGGGAAGAGCGGCAAGGGCAGCATCTTTGTCACCTACAAGCGCCTCAATCAGGGCTAGTGTAGCTTCGAAAATTGTCCTCTCGATTACATCATCGCGCTGTCCGTCGATTGCATGATGCGCTTCTTGCAGTGCTTTATCTTTTTCACCCAAGCCAGCGTAGATATATGATAGTAGACCGTGCTGATCTGGATTAAGCGCTCCATCTGGCTTCACTAGGTTAAGTATTCGAGCGAAGCTATTTCGTGCCTCATCACTGCGTCCCGCATTCAGGTAGCAATAACTACCCTCGGTCAAAACCACTAGGTGGAAGAAGTCCGGTTGCCGGTCAGGAGGAAGCGTCTTCCAGGCAAGCTCCACCGCCTTTATTCCGTCTTCCGGGCGACGCTCGCAACCCGCCTGAATTATCCGCATGGATAGAACAACTAAGTCGGTCGAACTTGTTGGGATGCGCTTCAGCTCTTCCGCGGCCTCAGCTGATCGGCCGGCGTCTTGCAGGACCAAGACCTTGCGCGCCCGCAGCGCAACAGAATCGGGTGCGATTTCGATCGCGCGATCGGCGAATCTTAAAGATTCGTCGAAGCGCCGTAGATAATTATAAAAGTAGTAAGCTACTTGTCCGAGGAACTCTACATTTCGCGGGTCGAGCTCAAGCGCTTTCTTAAAGCTCGCTTCTGCCTCGTGCCAGCGACCCAGCCGGCGTTGAACAAAACCTTGGGATTGGTAAACCAGGGCGTCGTTTGGCATTCGTTTCTGCGCCTCGTGGTACGCGGCCAATGCACCTTCGTAATCGAGCAATACGCGGTAGCGATAAGATCCCTGCGCGATCCACGATTCTCCGGATTCCGGCGCGAGTGCCATGGCGCGATCAGCTGCCTCCTTTATTGCGGCCGGTGTGTTTGTGGCCACATCGAAACCGTTGTAGTACAGGATGCTGCGCAGCGTGGCTAGGCGCGCCCAAGCCAGCGCAAAGTTCGGATCAAGCCGCACCGCCTCAGTATAGTCAGCAGCGGTCTCTTCTGCTGCGGTGACATTAAGTGTACTTTCGTCGTGTTCGCGCGTTATGCCGCGGAGATAAGACTCGTAAGCAGCCATGTTTTGTGTCGGCCGCTCAGTTACTGCTTTCTGCTCCGCGCCGCTTAGCTTCGTGTTGAGCTGCTCGGTAATGGCGGTGGCTACTTCGGCTTCTACGGTAAAGACATCGTCTAGCTTGCGATCGTAGCTCTCGGCCCAGATGTGCTCGTCAGTAGCTGCACGGATAAGCTGAACATTAATGTGCGCGGCGTTAGCTATCTTCTGGACGCTTCCTTCAAGAATGTTAGCCACCCCGAGCTGGGTGGCGATCTCACGCAAGTTATCCGGCGCGCTTTTGTATTTCTGCGTCGAAGTGCGAGAGATGACCTTCAAGGCGCCGACCTTCGACAAGCGGGTCAGGATTTCATCCTGGATACCTTCAGCGAAGTAAGCATTGGATTTATCGTCACTGAGATTATCGAACGGTAGAACGGCTATCGATTTATCCGGAATGTTTTGCGGTTGGCTGCTAGCTTGCTCGGAGCGCAAAGTGACATTCTTGCCGGAACGAGTTGCCCACCACCAACCAATGACAACAATCAGCAAAAGGATGACTGCCGCGGCAATCCACGGCTTCTTATTTGATCGGCATTCTGACCCCGCTCGCGCGGGACTGGAGAGTGCCGAATGCTTTTCCCACGGGAGAACAATGCGAAACAATTCCATCGGCACGGAAATGTTCTTTAGTTCTGTCGGCGCGAGCTTCTCGAAGCGCGTTTCCACTGCATTGCGAATCTGACGTTCCACATCCATCGAGACGCAGATGCCGCCGGGATTTGCCACCGGTTCGATCCGCGAGGCGATGTTAACTCCGTCGCCGTAAACATCACCCTCGCGATGGACAACATCACCAATATGAACACCGATGCGCAGTTCTATTTGCCGTTGCGCCGGAGCATCAGCGTTCCGTTTCGCTAGTGCGCGCTGGATTTCAATCGCACATTGTGCAGCTTCCAGCGCGCTATTGAACTCGACCAGGAAAGCGTCGCCGATGGTTTTAATTTCGGTGCCGTGAAAGCGCGGAAAAATTTCGCGCAGCAGCCGGCGGTGTTCCTCCAACAATTCCAGCGCGAGCTTAGCGTCCCGTTGCGACAGCGCAGTGTATCCAACCATGTCGGTAAACATGATGGCGGCCAGTCGGCGCTGTTCAGCGGAGGTTGTCACAGCTCAGTGCTCAAGATGTCGACCGATGCTTGCTAGCAAAACCGGAGAGACTTCACGAGCCGTTTTTTGAACGCTGTCTAGAAGCAAACCTCGGAGCCTACGGGGCTCGAACCCGCAACCTCCGCCGTGACAGGGCGGCGCTCTAACCAATTGAGCTAAGGCTCCAAACGAAGAAGCGCAGTTTAGCCACGACAGGCCGCATCGCAACCGCTCGAAAATCGGCAAAAGATAGGCGCTCCTTCGAGACGTCAGAGGTCAGACATCAGACGTCAGTCCCGGGATTTCCCGCGACCTTCGCGGTCCCGGCCGGTTGAACGTTTTGTAGGGCGGTAGCGTCGAACTTCGAAAGGTTTCACCCGCCACGGCGGGTAAACTGCGGTGGGATTGCGAAGATTTGACGTAAAAGTTATAATCGTCGGAGATTGATGGGGGGTGGACGGGGCTATATATGAGTGAGGAACGCAGCAAAGACTTCGAAAACTTCGACGAATCAGCGTCGACCCTCCCCCTGCTTGATAAACTCGATCGGGTAATCGCATCGCTCCCGCCGGGCGATCCTCTCCGCCGGGATCTGCTCGATCTGCGGCCGCAGGTTTTCGATCAATCGCAAATGATCGGCGAAGCGCGGCAAATGATTGAGAAACTGGAAGAGGTGATTAAGAAGGTCACTTCCCCGGCCAATCGTATCGGAACATTCCTAGGCGCGACTTCCAAAGATACCGGGCACATCGTGGTTGGGGGCGCCGATTATTATTGCAACGTCGATCCGAGAATTCCGCTCGCGAAACTGAAAAAAGGGACCCGCGTTTTAGTCAATGAAGCGTTCGTGATCGTGGGCGATCTCGGTTTCGAAACGGCGGGGCCTGTGACCAAGGTGACCGAGGTGATCGGCAAGGACCGGCTGCGGGTCGGTTCCGAGCATGGGACGCAGTCGATGGTTTTACAACGTTCAGCCGACCTTGCCGGCTCGACGGTGAAATCCGGCGACGAAGTTCGAGTTGATTCGAATTACCGCATGGCGTTGGAAATGTTATCGAGCACGAAATCGGAGGAACATTATCTCGACGTTGTGCCGGAGTTACCGTGGGAAAAGGTCGGGGGCCAGGAAGAGGCCCTTCAGGCGATCAAGGACGCGATCGAGCTTCCTTTGTTGCATGTCGATTTGTTCAAAAGATTTCAGCATGCAACTCCGAAAGGATTTTTGCTCTACGGTCCGCCGGGTTGCGGCAAGACTTTGATCGGAAAAGCGACGGCCTACAATTTGACCAAACAGCTGCGGGAACAAACCGGCGCCGAGATGAAGGAATACTTCATGCACGTCAAAGGGCCGGAGATTTTAAATATGTGGGTGGGTGAATCGGAACGGATCGTCCGCGAAATTTTCGCCACTGCGCGCGAAAAACGTCGCGAAGGGTATATGCCGTTTCTGTTCATCGACGAAGCGGAATCGGTCCTCGGCACGCGTCGGGCATCACGCTACTCGAATATTCTTTCGACTTTGGTCCCGATGTTCTGCTCGGAAATGGACGGCATCGACTCGTTGAACGACGTCGTGATTATCCTGGCATCGAACCGCGCGGATTTGATCGACCCCGCGATCCTGCGTCCCGGGCGAATCGATCGCAAAATCAAGGTGAATCGCCCGAACCGGGACGGGGCCCGGGATATTTACCGGATTTATCTTACGCCTGATTTGCCGTATGACGGCGTGCTGGGGAAGGAATCTGCGCATTTCGCGGAAGCGCTCGACAAATTGATCGAACGATTTGTGGACTGGCAGTTTGCCCGCCGCGATGAGAACAAATTTCTCGAAGTCACTCTTCGAAGCGGGCGGAAAGAAATTCTCTACCGTAGCGACTTGATCAGCGGCGCCATTATCGCATCAATCGTTGAGCGCGCCAAAGCGATGGCGATTAAGCGCGCAATTGCTACCCAACAAGAAGAGGGGATTCGCGAAGTGGATCTGCAACTCGCGTTCGACGCCGAGTACGAAGAGAACGACATCTTTCCAACAACCGACATTACCGAGGACTGGTTGAAGCTGATCGATTACGATCCGGAAAACGTGGTCAAGATTTCACCCGTTAAACCAATCATCGATTTGGCCGGTCAGGCAGGTTCGGGGATTATCTAATCGGCGCTCAGGGCATGAACCGCGTCTTTGGTCTCGAGACGGAATACGGCATCACCGTCAACGGTGCCGAAACAGTCGACGTAGTCGCCGAATCGATCGAGTTGGTGCGGCATTACACCGATCATGGGGCACACATGAAATGGGATTACGAGCTCGAGGATCCGCATCTCGATGCCCGTGGGTTTCGGGCCAAGGCATTGATGCAGGACACTGACGAATCTGCCTATTACGAAATCGACAAGAATCGCCCGCTCAGCTTTGAGGAAATTAAGAGCGACCTTGTCCTCTCGAATGGCGCGCGGTTTTACAACGATCACGCGCATCCGGAATATTCCACGCCCGAATGTACGACGATTCGGCAGATCGTGACCCAGGATAAAGCAGGGGAACGTATTTTGGCCGAGTGCGCGCGCCGGCGAAATTTGAAGTTGCCCGATGGCCAACAAGTTCGCCTCTACAAAAACAACACGGATTTTTTCGGTCACAGTTACGGCTGTCACGACAACTACCTAATGAAGCGAGAAGTTCCATGGGACCGAATCGTCGGCGCGATTTTGCCATTCTTGATCACGCGGCAAATTTTCGCGGGCGCGGGCAAGATGGGAATCGAAGCAGAAAGCGCGTCCGGCCAGCCGGGTGTTTTCCAGATTTCGCAGCGCGCGGATTTCTTCAGCGTTGTGGTCAGTATCGACACCATGAATCGACGCCCGCTGATCAATACCCGGGATGAACCGCACGTGGATGCGAGCCGTTATCGACGATTCCACGTGATTTTGGGCGATTCGAACATGAGTGAGTGGGCGACTGCGCTGAAAGTTGGAACGACTGCGCTAATCTTGGATCTCATTGAGCGTGGCGAAGCTCCGCAGCTTGAAATAGCGCAGCCAATCGACGCCAATAAATCAATCAGTCGCGATCAAAATTACGATTGGATCATCGAACTTAAGGACGGCCGCAAAATTTCGGCGATTGAAGTGCAACGGATTTATCTGCGGGCCGCGGCAAAAACCGATTTAAACGGTTGTGAAGATCGGCAATGGATTTTGCAGGAGTGGGAAAACGTTCTCAACGATCTGGAGCGGGACGTGATGACCACTCGCGACCGGGTGGATTGGGCGGCAAAGAAATTCCTGCTTAACGCGTTGCAAGAGGAAGAAAAGCTTTCCTGGAGCGATCCGTGGCTGCAGTCGATCGACTTGGAGTATCACAACGTCGATCCCGAATCGGGTCTGTATTACGAATTGGTGCGTCAGGGGTCGATCCGGCGCCTGGTCAAAGAAGAGGAGATCAAGACCGCGATCTTTACGCCGCCTGAAACTACTCGAGCGTTCTTCCGGGGTCGATCGGTCGCGCGATTCAACGATCAGATCGCATCAATTCAGTGGGACGAGTTAGTGTTCGCCAACGGCGCGCTGTCGCGGCGCATCGCTTTGCCGGAAGCGTTCGGCGATGCGCGCCTCGAAGCGTTAAATCAAGCCGCCCGCAACGGCAAAGATTTTTCCGAATTCATCCACGCGGTCAGCGCGGTGGATTGAAGCGCAGGGGCGGACTGTGTTGGTAGGGCGAGACTCTGTCGAGCCGATCGTATCCGCGCTGATGACAGTCTCGCCCTACCAAGCCGAGTAGATTTTCATCTTGTTCGGTTTCGCTGGTCTCGTTAGACGAAAGAGCAAGTTCATGAAAATCAAAGCGATCTTTTGCATCGTTGCATTAATTCTTCCTCTATTTGTCACGACCCGCAGCTACGCTGGAGACGGTTTTGAATCAGTCCGATGCGGATCAGACATCCCAAAGGCTATGATCGGCAAGAAAACGTCGAACGAGCGAGTGGTTGTAATAGAAGCGCGACACAAAGATTTGGGACTTAAAGATCTTGGCGCAGACATTATTTCGGAGGAAAAAGGTTTAAGCCTGATCTTCTGGCAGATCTGTGGAGACGAATACGCCGTTCTGGAAGACGCCAACGGTGTTAGAGACGCGCTGAAGTTCCCAAAACATTCAAAAGAAACGCCCCAATTCGATGGTTCCTGTCAATTAAACGGCAAAGATCTTCCATACTATGCGATGGGCGTGCTTAAGTACGAGGAAGGCGCCAAAATGTTCCAAGCCCTGACCGCCTGGATGATTGACGAGAAGAAGAAAAAATTCGTCCCGCTTCAAACCGAAGGACTTCGGTGTTCGTGTGATGGAATCACTACCGAAGACGGGGGACGGTAATAATGCGAAACGAGGAAGGCGAATTACGACCAAGTGATGAGTCGCAGTTCGTGCGTTTGCATCATATTTGGATGGGTCGGGACGACCCGAACGCTGAATCCGTAAGCGCCACTTTCAGACGCGGGGACTGACCCGTAATAAACGTAACTGCCATCGCCGTTGCGGCCGCTTGGATTCAAGACCGTTACACACGGATTCTTGATTCCGCCGTTCTCCGCTTCGCCATGATACGCTTCGACCCGGACGTGACTGGGATCGACATCGCCGAGGTTGACGTGGGCGCTGACCTGCAGTGATTCGCCGACCAAAATGTTTTGCCGGTCTTTGTTACCGACCTGGACATCGTAAATCCGCACTTGTGGCCAAACTTTGCGCATGTGCGATTTCCACTGACTCAGGTGGGTCGCCGGTTCGCAGCCGTTTTGCCCAAAGTTTGCGTGAGATTGCGCGGCCGGAATGTAAAGACGCTCGGTGTATTCCTTAACCATTCGGTGGGTGTTAAAGATTGGAGTAACGCTGCGAATTGATTCCCGCATCAATTGCAGCCAGGCGAGCGGCAATTTGCCGTCCGGTTTGGCGTAATAAAGGGGAATAATTTGGTTCTCGAGCAACTGGTAAAGGCTGTTGGTGTCGACTTCGCTTTGAAATTCGATCGAACCGTCGGTGATTTCCGGCGCGATCGCCCAACCATTATTGCCGTTGAACGCTTCGAGCCACCAGCCGTCCAGCACGCTCAAATTAATTCCGCCGTTCGGGCAGCATTTCATTCCACTGGTCCCGCTCGCTTCCATTGGCCGGAGCGGCGTGTTCAACCAAAGATCGACCCCCTGCACAAGCCGCCGAGCGATGTAGCTGTCATAATCCTCCAGGAACACCACGCGATTTTCTAAGCCGGCTTCCCGGCTAAAATTGTAAACTTGCTGGATTAAGGCGCGGCCGCCTTCATCTCGCGGATGCGCTTTGCCGGCAAAAATGAACTGGACCGGGCGGGTGGTGTCGTGGAGTAGACGTTTGAGCCGCTCCTTGTCGCTGAATAGCAATGCGCCGCGCTTATAGGTCGCAAATCTCCGGGCGAATCCAATGGTCAAAACTTCCGGATCGAGGATCCGGTTCACGTTGCGAATTGATTCCGGCGAATCACCGAGCCGCTGGCGGCGCAACCGGACGCGTTCCCGCACAAATTCGACCAGCCTTTGCTTTAGCTTTTGATGTGCGTCCCAAAGCTGCGCGTCCGGAATGTCCATCACGCGTCGCCAAAAATCGGCTTCGGTAATGTGTTCGTCCCATTCTCCGAGATATTTCCGATAGAGCGCAGAAAACTCCGGCGCCATCCAGGTTTTGGTATGAATGCCGTTTGTGATGCTCGTGATCGGCACTTCGGGCACGGGCACCCCGTTCCAAACATCCTTCCAAAGCGACCGGCTCACTTCGCCGTGCAGTTTGCTCACCCCGTTTGAATGGCGGCTCATCCGCAAGGCGAGGATTGTCATGCTAAACGGGTCGGAGCGATCGACTCTGGTTTGGCCAAATGAGAAAAGCTCGTCGAATGGAAGACCAATCTCTTTCGAAAAATCGCCAAAGTATTTCCGCATCATGTCCTTTGGAAATGAGTCATTCCCAGCGGGAACCGGCGTATGAGTAGTGAAGACATTGGCCGAAGCGACGACCTGAAGCGCGGAATAGAAATCGAGTTTCTTCTCCGCCACGTTTCGACGAATTCTTTCCAGAGCCAGGAACGCCGAGTGGCCTTCGTTCATGTGGAACACTTCGGGATCGATCCCGAGCGCGCTCAAAGTTCGGACTCCACCGATCCCGAGCATGATTTCCTGGCGCATGCGCATCTCCTGGTCGCCCCCGTAGAGTTCCGCCGTGATCAGACGGTCTTCGGCGTTATTTTCCAGGATGTCGGTGTCGAGCAGATACAAATTGATTCGGCCGACCTGGAGTTGCCAAACTTTGGCGAACACTTCGCGATCAAGAATTCGAACGGAGATAAGGAGGTTGCTTCCATCCCGCTGGACTTCGCGAATCGGGAGATGATGAAAATTCTGATTGAGGCTGATTGCGCGCTGCCCGCCATCCTTATCGATTTCCTGGCGGAAATATCCGTGCCGATACAGCAAACCCACCGCGACGAAGTTTAGATCGAGGTCGCTCGCTGATTTGCAGTGGTCGCCGGCCAAAATTCCAAGGCCGCCGGAATAATTCGGGATCGATTCATGAAAGCCGAACTCGGCGGAGAAGTAGGCGATCGGTTTCTTAATCGCTGCGCCGGGTCCGGTTTTGCCGTAAGTGTCCTGGCGCGCCAGATAATTCCGAAAGGCATCGTGAACTTGTTTTAGCTCGCGAAGAAAAACTTTGTCCTGGGCGAGTTCCTCCAATCGGGCCTGACGAGACAGTTGCAACATTCGGACCGGATTGTGATTTGTTCGGTTCCAAAGATCCGGATCGAGATGCCGGAAGAGTCGCCGGGCGGAGGGTTCCCAGGTCCACCACAAATTAAAAGTAATTTCGCGTAGTGGCTCGAGAGCTGCCGGAAGGGTCGGGATTACATTATAGATTTGGAACGTCGGCATGTCGGCAGCGAAGTGGGAAGGTGACGAAAAATCGGCGGGTCGGCAAGTTTCTCCGCTTTGCAGTGCATAACCCGCGCCACACTCCACTCGGAGCGCAAGATCGGTAAAGGCCGCTCGCCCAGCGGGCCACGCGATTGAGGGAGATCCTTCTTTCCGCGTTAGCTACCGGACTGTCACGGCCACTCCGCGGCCCGGCCTTAGGTAAAGGCCAATTAGAAAACCGGTCACCAAACCGCAGATGTGCGCTGTGCTACTGACCTCCGGCGTGTAAAAGTCGAACGCGATCTGGATGACAATGATCAACAAGATATTGAGCAAGCGCTGTTTTGCGTGCCAGACGTGACGATGTCGGACAAGAAATCCAGCCCACGCGCCGACGATTCCCATCACACTGCCGGATGCGCCAACCAGGTCCGTCGGGGGCAGAATCCTGAGCAACGTCAATAAAACAACGCCGGCGGTCGAGCCGATTCCGGAAACCAAGTAAGCGACCGCAAACCGGAAAGATCCGATAAGCCGTTCCAGGGGCGGGCCGAGCACGTAGATGGCAAACAAGTTGAAAAGCAGATGAGTGACGCCGTAGTGAAGGAACAGCGCGGTCAGTAGCCGCCAAAATTCTCCTTCACCAATAACCTCCGCGTAATCGAGCGCGCCAAGCCGGCGCATGACGATTGACGAATACCAGGCTCCTCTGCGCCACTCGATGTAGAAAACGACCAGATTGATCAGAATGAACAGGAAGACGGCCGGCGATTCTTTTACCTGCCGATAAAATTCAGACGTCCAAGAGATTTGGGGCGACTGGCTGGTGCGCCCTTGCCAACTCGAAGCCAGTCTTCGAAAAATTGCGAGCTGTTGGCGGACTTGCGTGGTGGGGTGGAACCATTGAACAAAACTGGTCAATCGCACTGCGGTTTCGTATCGGCCCTGTTCGGCCAGTTGGGTTGCTTTCCGCAGACCGATTGCCGGCACAAACAGAACCACAAACCAGGCACCGCCTCCGATGTAACCGGCCATCGCGGGCTTGAGGAACCATGCCGCTGCAGTGACGACGAGAACGACGAGAGCAGCTACGCTCCAGCCGCGAAAAATTCCGCCGGGGCGCCAGGCTCGCGCCAGCACCAGCAACGGCGATACGACCGCGACGAAAAGCAAAATGTGATTGAGATCCAAAGTGTCGATCTAGCGCTGACGCAGTTGAGCGTTGAAAGTTGAGCCTTGAGTGTTGAGAATTGCCTCGCCGCGGCAACGTCCAACGTTCGAGGCTCAACGCAACACTAAATTAAGAATATGGGGATCACTGTTACCGATTATCTCGACGTTGTTTCATCCTGGTGCTTCTGGTCCGAGCCGACTTGGGGAGAATTGAAAAGGCGGTATCAAGATCGCGTCGCCTTTCAGTGGAAAATCGCATTGATGGATCCGACTGGTCTGCCCACCTCGCGCGAGCAGGAACAATGGTTTTATCGTCGCAGTGGAATGCTTATGCGCTCGCCCTTCATGCTGAACACGGATTGGTACGACGCCAGTCTGAAGGAATGGTTGCCGCCAAATGCCGTTGCCGAAGCGGCCAAGGATTTTGGCGTCACCGACGATCGCATCCGTCTTGCGCTGAGTTATGCAACTTTGCGAGAGGGAAAGAAGGTCGCCGATTGGGATGTTTCGACTGAAATCGCGGCCAAGGCCGGCAGACTTGATAAAGCGAAGTTGCTGGCGGCTGCGAAATCACCCGCCATCGAAAAGCGGCTGCGCGAATCGACGGCGGAATTTCACGCGATGAAGGTGACACAACGCCCAACTTTCGTGGTCGATACCGATATCGGCGATCGGGCAATCTTTTCAGGTGTGGTGCGATTGGAGCCGATTGCGGCAACAATCGACAGCATGCTCGATGACGCGGCTTTCTACGCCACTCATAAGGCGCACTTTGGAGATCCGCCGGCGAAATAACCACAGGGAGGATTGGTTTTGAGGCGGTTAAATCTTCGATGATGGTTATATATCCCGATTCGGTTTCCCGGTTGCACATATGGTCCGGCTCGAACCACTAATTGCGGCTTAGATCTTGGGCGTACGATCTGCTTCGATTTATCTTGCCAGTATCAAAATGTTGCTTACATCTTCCCTTCGGCTCGCGATCATTGCGCGGGCACTTTGGCGCGGTCCTCGCAGCCGCGGCAAAGAAGAGTGCATCGGCGATTGCCAGGCAATGGTCGATAAATGCGAAAGACTAAATACCGGCGAAATGGCGCACTCCCGTCTCGTCGTCAGGAAACTAAAGTAATCTGCAACCGCAATTTCGTGTAAACGGCCGCATTCGCGCTCGCGAAGTCCGGGTCATTTTAGGGGCAAGCGGCCAGCAGCTCGGCGTCATGAAATTGTCCGACGCTTTGCGGGAAGCGCAGAGCCGCGGACTCGATTTGGTCGAAGTCGCGCCAACTGCCAATCCGCCGGTCTGCAAAATTGTTTCACTCGGAAAATTCCGTTACGATCTTTCCAAGCACGACAAAGACAAAAAGCCGAGTGGCGCAAAACTAAAAGAGATCAAGTTTCGGGTAAACATCGACGAGCACGATTACCTGACTAAGGTCCGCCACGGCGAAGAATTTCTCGATCGTGGGAACAAAGTCCGGGTCCAACTTCAATTTCGCGGCCGCGAAATGGCCCACCAGGAGTTTGGCATGCAGCTGATGTACAAAGTGCGCGATGATCTTTCCGGAATGTCGCAGGTGGAAATGGAGCCAAAAATTACCGGCCGAAATATCACCATGACTCTGGCGCCGCTGCCCGCGAATCGGCGAAAACGCCGCTTTCAGCCGCCCGCCAAAGAGGAAGAACCGGCCACTGCCGATTCTCAAAACGGCAGCAATTAGCGAGCTTGTTAGCGAGGCTTCTTTTTGGACGGCGCCGGTGGATTCGGTGCCGCCACCGGGGTTCCAGTCGGCACCGCATTGGCCGATTGAATCTTTTGCAATCGCGCTTTCCGGTCGACCGCTTCTTTGTTTTTGCTGTTAATCTTTAGCGCGGCGTCGTTTTCGGTCGCCGCGTTCTGGAGATCGCCGCGGGTCTCATAAATATAAGCCCGATAGTTGTGATATTTAATCTCGCCCGGATTGAGCTTGCTCGCTTCAGCATAGTCGGCCAGTGCCTTGTCATAATCATTAACTCTCATCTCAATGGCCGCGCGCTGTTCATATGCCCTGGGGTCCGGTTTGATTTTAATGGATTCAGCCAAGTCATTCATCGCGTCTTGAAACCGATTGTCATTTGCATAGGAAAAGGCGCGCTGTTGATAGGCCAAGGCGAGGCTGGCCGTGTATTTGCGGTCTTTTTCCGAGGCTTTCCGGAAACCATCGATGGCTTTGTCCCAATTTTGGTCCTTGGCCGCGGCCGAAGCTTCGCGGGCAATTTTAGCTGCTTCCGGGTTTCCTTCCTGCTGGGCGGCCGGCAAGGTTGCCAGTCCCAATGTCGTTATGAGGCAGAGAGCGAACGATGTTTTCATGATTAGTGAAGTGGACGATTAGCTTGACCAAACAATCTAAAATTGGCGATCACAATTGTCACGGCGAGCATTCAGGTCTGGTCGGGGGTGGCCGCTTCTTCGATGTCTGATTTTGGCTCGGGCTCCGAGGTTGCCTGGGCTGGCCCCGGCTCGTTTACCCTGGTGATTCCGACGGCCCGGCCGGTTTTCTCATCGATCTGAATAATCGCACCATGTAATCGGACTTCTCCGCCAGCCACGGGAAATGGCGCGGGGAGATTTGAAACAAACCGGTTCATGATCGGTTCGACGGCACGTCCCAGGATTGAATTCATTGGCCCGCACATTCCGGCGTCACACAAGAACGCCGTGCCGCCGGGAAGGATTTGTTCGTCCGCCGTTTGCACATGTGTGTGGGTGCCGAGGACCGCTGAAACTTTACCGTCCAGGAAATAACCCATGGCGATCTTCTCGCTGGTGGTTTCGCCGTGAACGTCCACCAGGATATTTGCCGTTTCTTCCCGCATCATCCCGACCGCGGCTTCGATCGCCCGAAACGGATTATCCAGAATCGGCTGCATGAAGGTTCGGCATTGGACGTTGATCACTCCGATCTTTCCTTTCGCTGTGTCGAGGACGATCGATCCATTCCCTGGCGCGCCCGGCGGATAGTTGATCGGGCGCAACAGGCGCGGCTCGGTCTCGATGAAGCTTAACGTTTCCTTCTGATCCCAGACGTGGTCCCCAGTTGTCACTACCGCGACGCCGGCGCGAAGAAGATCAATGGTGATTTTGCCGGTGATACCTCGACCGCCGGCTGCGTTCTCGCCATTCACCACGACAAAGTCGACCGCGTGTTGCTCTTTTAAACCCGGCAGCCGGGAAATGACCGCATTACGGCCGGGCTCGCCCACGATATCGCCGAGAAAAAGTACAGTTAGCATTGAACAGGAACCTGCTGAAAATGACCAATGACGAATGACAGAATTCCCAGGGAATAACAAATGACAAAATCCAAATTATCCCCCCGAACCGCGCAATCTCTTTTTGGTCACCCGTTTGTCGTCATTGTCTCGTCATTTGTTCTGCTGCCGTTCCTGATTATTTCTGCTCGAGCCGCGGATAATATTGGCATTCTCGGCACTCAACCGAAATGGGACGTGCTGGAGCACTATCAGCACACAATTACCCGCGACCAATTCTCACACCTAATCAACGATGTTTACTGCACCCACGGGATTCCGGACGATTTGATTAAAATCGATAACGATTCCGCCCAGATCGTGACGGACCGTAGGTCGCAGAAGACTTTTACTCTGCAGTTCGCGGCGGATGAGAGTTCCGAAGCCCGGATTCCACGGCTGTGGCGACCCGCGAAATCATTGCCGCCGGCTAAGGCAACCAAGCCTCTCGCTGGATTACGAGTTGCGCTCGATCCCGGACATCTCGGTGGCAGATGGGCGAAAATGGAGGAACGCTGGTTTCAAGTCGGCGACACCAAGCCGGTGACCGAGGGCGATCTGACTTTGCGGGTTTCGCGATTGCTCGCTATCCGATTGAGAAAACTCGGCGCGACGGTTTTGTTCGTTCGTAACAGCACCCAACCGGTCACCTCGAAGCGGCCATCCAATTTCAAGGAACTTGCCCGGAAAATTTTGGTAAAAAACGGCATTCCGCGCCCGCGGGATGAAGTTTTGAATCCGAAAGATCCCGAGAAGGAGGGAACCATTAAGTTTCAGAGTGAGATTCTGTTTTATCGCTACAGCGAAATTCGGCGCCGGGCAGTGCTGGTGAATACCAAACTGCACCCCGACCTCGTTCTGTGTCTCCATTTCAACGCGGAAGGATGGGGCGATCCGGCGAGTCCAACCTTGGTCGATACTAATCATCTCCACTTGTTGGTGAATGGAGCTTACTTGCAGGATGAACTCGCCTTGGACGACGAGCGATTTGAAATGGTGCGTCGCCTTCTCAGCCGAGTTTACGACGAAGAGCTGCCGATCGCTGATACGGTTGCCTCTTCCATGGCCAAGGCGACTGGGCTGCCAGCCTTTCAATATCCGACGACGCTGACGGCAACCAAGGTGGGAACGAGCGGTTACGTTTACGCGCGCAACCTTCTCGCCAATAGGATTTATCGGTGTCCGGTGGTTTATTGCGAGCCTTATGTCATGAACAGCAAGGACGGCTACGCCCGCATTGAAGCCGGTGATTACGAAGGCACGAGAGAAATCAATGGCATCGAACGCAAAAGTATTTTTCGCGAATACGCCGACAGCGTGGCTGAAGGCTTGGCAGATTACTATCGAAGCGCGAGAAGTCCTCAAGGAACGGCGATTTCCAAATCGTCGAACTAAACATACGGCGGTCTGGAGACCGTCGCCTCGTTGATTTCTACAATACGCTTATCGCAGTTCGGATATCGTCCATTGTCACGTTACCGGACAACTGGGCTGATCCGATTTTGGGAGTGACGACGAATCGGATCTGGCCGCTCACGAATTTCTTATCGAACCTGATTGCGTCGACAATTCTTTCGCGCGGAAGATCCTTCGGTAGGTGGGTGGGCAGTTCGAATTTTCGCAGTAAGTCGGCAATTCTATCGGCTTCGGTTTTTGAAAGCCCTGCTTTCTTCATTGAGATTTCGCTCGCTGCAATCATTCCCAAGCTCACTGCTTCGCCGTGCCCGATTCCGCGGTAATCGGTTGCGTACTCGACTCCATGTCCGACGGTGTGACCGAAGTTGAGCAATGCGCGATTACCTGTCCGCTCACGCTCATCACCTTCAACAATTCGCGCCTTTAGTTCGACATTCCGTTGAATCAGCCGAGGTAGATCGATTTCTTTCGGATTCGCCTTTTCGAGTTGGTGGAACATTTCGGCGTCGGCGATGATGGCGTGCTTAATAATTTCGGCAAACCCTTGATTGAGTTCCCGGCGGGGCAAGGTCTTTAAAACATCAACATCAGTGAGGACTAAAGTGGGCGGATGAATCGCACCGATAAGATTTTTTCCTGCGCGGGCATTCACACCGGTCTTGCCACCGATTGAACTGTCGACCATCGCCAAAAGGGTGGTGGGAATCTGGACATGCTGAATCCCGCGCTCAAAGATCGCGGCAACAAAGCCAGAAATATCCCCGATGACTCCGCCTCCGAGGCCGACGACGAAGGATTCACGACCCAAACCCGCGGTCACCATCCGCTCGCAAATCTCACCGGCTTGTTCCAAGGTCTTGGAGCCTTCGCCGGCCGGAATTGTGATCAAGTTGGGTTCGTACCCCGCCGACCTCAAAGTTTTGGCGAGTCGTCCGGCGAATAACGGACCGACAACGGTATCTGAAACGATCGTGCACTTGCCGAGTGGCAACTTCGCTTGGGTTAAGATTTCGCCAACCCTAGTCAACAAATCTGGACCGATCATGACCCGATACAAATGGTTGGCTGACTGAATTTCCGCCGAGATCACGTCTGAATGGTATGGAGTTTAGAGGCGTAAAAAAGCAAAAGGATTGGCCGAGACATAACTCACCGACCGATGGCGAGTTCGCGGGCAAAATGCATTCGGGGTTGACGAAACACCGTTCATCCTGTGTAAGTACTTGATGCCCGACGAGACTCCGCCCCCCCCACCGGCCTTTGATGGTCCGAAATCGACCGGGCTTCCGTCGAACATTGCCGCCGCGCTGGCTTGTATCCCGTTGATCGGTGGCATCGTTTTTTACGTCTTAGAGAAACATGACTCCTTTGTCCGGTTTTACGCGATGCAGTCGATAATTTTTGGAGCCGCCTGGGTCCTTTTCAATATCATCTCGGCAATTGTTCACGGAATCTTCGCTGCTATCCCCGCGATCGGTGGCATTCTGGTATTTTTCTGGGCGATCATCGCCGCGGTGGTTCACATCGCGTTCGTCGTTTTGTGGATCATCGCCACGGTGAAAGCCTTTACCGGCGTTCGCTGGGACATTCCTTACGTGGGCCCAATCGCGCGTAAGCAGGTCGGCGAGACCTGATTCGTAGCCGCGATTGGTCCCAAAGCCGGAATGGCGGCTGAGGTCAATCGCCGCTACCTAAAATCTTCACCACCACTTCGGTCAAAATTAGTTCGTGATCGAGTTGAGTTGTCACGATCTGCAAATTCGCGGCCAAGGACGCTTTCATTCCGGCAATGAGTTGGTTCGTTTCAAAACGATGAGCATTTTGCGCGGCGATCCCAAGAGCAAAGGCATTGACGGTTCCGTCCTTTTTGCGGGGCAAATGCGCGGTAGCCTCCGCCGGCAGCCGGTTGATTGCCGAGATGAACGGAAACGGCGCGTGAGGGCGCTGCATTCGATGACGCTCCATCAAGTCTTTTGAAAGCAATAGATTTCGAACCGTTGGCAAAATTGCGACGAGGAGGATGCCAATCGCACTTTCGCCTTGGTCGAGTAATTGGCGGACCAGATCGAGGGCGCGTTCGAGATCACGCTCGGCCAGAGCTTTGCTCAAATCGAAAATGACGCCTTCCCGGGTCAGCGGCACCATTTCGCGGACCAGCTCAATGTTTACGGCGCGGTCTTTGCCGAGGTAGATGTCAGTCTTCTCGAGTTCGTTCTCGATTTCGCGGGTGTCGCCTCCAGTGAGCAGGACAAAAAGCTCGAGAGCATCATCGTCGAATTGCAGCTTGCGCTTTTTCGCGCGGGTCTCGACCATCTCGGTGGCTTCCTCTTCCCAACCGCCGCGGCTCGAATCGAGCTTATCGAAGATTTGGAGCTCGGCGCGTTTGGCCAGCGATTTATAAAACGAGCGACGCTTGTCCACTTCGATCGCGCTCAGCAACAACGTGACATCAGAGCCAAAACCTTGGTTGATCGTTTCAGTCAGCTCCTCGAGTGCTTCTTGGACCGCGGCCGAGCGCGCTTTCTGGTCGTCACCGAGAAAGTTGGCATTTTTAAGCCAAACCAGTTTTCCACCGCCGAAAAATGGCAGAGTGCGGAGCGCTTCGATCGTTGAGCGGATTCGGGCCGCGGCCTGGTCGGCGTTGTCAGCCGCGCCGTCAATTATCTCGAGTCCGAAATCTCCAGCATCGGCCGGTTTAAGTTTCTCTGCCAGCGCGCTCGCAGTGTGTTTTACCTCAACGTCATCTGATCCGACGACGGCGTGAATCTTAGCGACAGCTGTCGGTTTGGGTTTCGCTTTCGGCACTTTGAGTTTCTCGCACGTCCATATGACGTCGACAAGATGGATCTAATTGCTCGCTTGTTGCAAGGAGGAGCCGAAATCTTTTGACGCGTAATCCCGGAATTTTTCCTCGAGCGCGCTAATGGTTGAGAAGCGGGTCGGATAGAACTCGGCCAAGGCGTTTTCGAATGGCTGGTGGCGTCCAAGCGCGTCGAGGAGTTTGAGGAAGTTGGGCTTGTCGGTTTCAGCTAGAAATCGCACCAGGCGTTCCGATTCATTATAGAAAGCGCGAACGCGATCGGACGGCGGATATGTGAATGCCGTAAGGGTGGAAAGGGGCATGAAGTCCTGCGGCGGAATTGATTCCGAGTGCGGTCTGCTGATGTAACCGCGGGCCCGCTGGTAGCTGGCGTGCGCGTCTTTGGAAATGTATTGGGCGAAGCCTTCGTCAAGCCAGCGCGGAATGCCCGCAGTATAAAACCGGTGCATCACCAAATGAACGATCTCATGGCCAAGAGTATTTCCACTGAATTTGTAAGACGGATCGCGTTGAATGAACAAACTCCCCTCGGAATGAATTCCGCCGGTCCAGGGCTCCAACTTTCCTAATGCCTGGAATTCATGCCATTCCTGCGGGTTTTCGAAAATGTAGATATGTGACTTGATGTCGCCGGGAGGTTCATCGCGCTCAATCTCTTTGGCGACGACCCGATAATGAAACTCAGCTTCAACTGAGACCGGCGTTGCGACGTAATCGTGAACGAAGTGGTAGATGAAATGCTCAGTTTCGGCGTGTTTCCATTGGTCAGGGTGAATTGCCAGGGCTTTTTCTCCGAGTGGGTTGGGATCACGCTGGCTCAGCTGCGAAAATTCGATTTCGGTCAGCGAATTGAGACCGACAACAGCGGTGTCCTGTGCGGTGACGTTCGACAGAATCGAAATTGTCGCCGCCAACGTGGCGGTCGATAGGCGATGCATCAGCCCGAATGGAGCTAATTCCGTGCGAGGTGTGGATGGAGGGACGACGTCCGTGCCGTCCTTGAATTGGGCAGGACTCGGGCCCGCCTCTCGGCCAAACAAATTACACCCGGGACCGTCTTCTGCCGCTATTTCTCGTGTATTTCACCGGCCGGCGTTTTGGCTCGATCTTTGTCAAACCAGTACCGCTTTTGACTTCCATGATTTGATCGCGCAACAGCGCGGCTCGTTCGAACTCCAAATTAGCCGAGGCTTGCTGCATTTCTTCTTCCAACTCCCGCAACAGTTCACTGAGGTCGAAATCGCCGCCCGCTTCACGAATCACCGACGACTCAATTTCGCGGCCTCGCAAAATCGTATGCAAACTTTCCTGCACCGCTCTCCGGACAGTTTGGGGCGTGATGCCGTGCTTTTCGTTGTACTCGATTTGCTTGGCCCGCCGATATTCCGAGATCGAGATCAACGCTTCCATACTTTGAGTCACGATATCGGCAAACAGAACGACTTCGCCGTTCACGTGTCTGGCCGCCCGTCCCGCAGTTTGGATCAACGAAGTTTGGCTCCGCAAGAATCCTTCTTTGTCCGCATCGAGGATACAGACGAGCGAAACCTCGGGAAGATCGAGCCCTTCGCGAAGCAGATTGATTCCAACCAGAATGTCGAACTCCGCAGCCCGCAGGCCACGCAAAATTTCCACGCGCTCAATCGTGTCAATGTCACTGTGCAGGTAACGAACTTTCAATCCGACGTCGCGAAGGTAATCGGCGAGATCTTCAGCGGTGCGTTTGGTTAAGGTCGTGATTAGGACTCGCTCGCCTTTTTCTACGCGCTGGCGGCAAAGCTCGATTGTGTCGTCGATCTGATTCTTGAGAGGTTTGATCGTTATCCTCGGGTCGAGAAGTCCGGTCGGCCGGATGATTTGTTCGACTACCAGGGCTGCGCCGGGAGTCTCGATGTCGAATTTTTCCGGAGGATCGTCAGTCCGCGAGATATGAACTTCGCCTTTGAGCGAGCGATTTTTTCCTGGCAACACAAAAGGAACCGGTTCATCAACCCCAATGCGTTGCCGCCGGTGCGGGACGTAGCCCTTATTTCCAACGACGCTGTTTTGAATTTCGAACTCGGCCGGGGTTGCGCTGACGTAGACGAGCTGGTTCGTCGCTTTCATAAACTCGTCGAAGTTGAGCGGCCGGTTGTCGAGTGCGCTCGGTAAACGAAATCCGTAATCGACCAGGACGCTTTTGCGCGACCGATCGCCTTCATACATGCCGCCGATTTGGGGAATGGTGGCGTGGGATTCATCAATCACCACCAGGAAATCCTTCGGGAAGAAATCGAGAATCGTGTACGGCTTCGAGCCCGGAGGTCGGCCAGACAAATGCCGGGAATAATTCTCAATCCCGTTGCAGAAGCCCATTTCCTGCAACATTTCCAAATCGTATTCCGTCCTAATCCGGAGCCGTTGCGCTTCGAGAAGTTTGTTATTGGACTCGAGAACGATGATCCTATCTTCCAACTCGGCCCGGATGGTCTGGAGCGCGCGGTTTAGTTTGTCGGCTGGAGTAACGAATTGCTTGGCCGGGTAAAAAACAATCAGGTTCAGCGATTCGCGGGCGTGACCGGTGAGGGGATCGAAACGGGTTATGGCGTCAATCTGATCGCCGAAAAATTCGAGACGGACTGCGTCTTCGTCGGCAGTGGCAGGATACACTTCAACGACGTCGCCTCGAACCCGGAACTTACCGCGGGAGAAAGCAATGTCATTACGCTCGTAGAGCATATCGACCAAACGCCCGAGCACAGCTTCTCGCGAAACGTGCTGACCCTTTCCAGCACAGTGGGATCCGAAGCTTGGAATTCACGTGACTTGAAGTCGCG
>JADMIO011485887.1_pt1 | contig 31607 bp, 21 predicted proteins | sample 8958161 | NCBI WGS metagenome assembly JADMIO01 (sample SAMN16585339, study PRJNA669376) | soil metagenome | isolation source: Crop rotation soil | place: USA: Cullars Rotation, Alabama | collected 2011 | reverse complement strand
GTGGACGAAGCGCACGGAACCGCCGGTGATTCCGACCGCCGCACTGCGGTTCAGGCACTCGCGGCGCGCGCGTCCTACGTCCTCCTGCTGACGGCGACGCCGCACAGCGGCGATCGCGACGCGTTTGCCTCACTGTGTCGGCTCGGAGGCGTCGACGACGACCGCATGCTCGTGTTTCGGCGTCGACGCGCGGATGTTCGCGCCGGCCAACAACGGCACGTGCGCACGCTTCGCGTTCGATTGACGCCTGCCGAGCGTGCGATGCACGCAGCGTTGGCGCGCTACGCCGACGCGCTGCGCTCCGAGCGCGGTGAGGATGGCTGCCTGGCGTTGTCGGTGCTGCACAAGCGCGCGTTCTCCAGCCCGTGGTCGTTGGCGCGGTCGGTCGAACGGCGGCTGGACGGGCTGGAGGCGCCTGAGGAACCGGATGGTGAGCAGCTGAAGCTGCCGCTCGGCGATCCGGAGGGCGACGAGTCGGACGCCGATCGACCGCCCGCGTGGCCCAGCCACGTGGCGCTGGGCGATCCGGTCCGCGATCGCCGGCTGCTGACGGCTCTCCTGGACGCGAGCCGTGCGGCGGCCGCCGCCGACCGCAAGCTGGCGGCGCTCGCCCGGCTGCTCCGCCGCGCGAACGAATCCGCGATCGTCTTCACCGAGTACCGCGACACGCTGCGTCACGTCGAGCGGCGACTCGCTGGAGGCCGTTCGATCGTCACGCTGCACGGCGGGATGACGCGCGAGGAACGCGCGGCGGCGCTGGCCGAATTCGATCGGCAGCCGCGAGCCATTCTGCTCGCGACGGACGCGGCCGGCGAAGGGCTCAACCTGCAGCGCGGTTGCCGCCTGGTCGTGAACCTCGAGCTGCCGTGGAACCCGACGCGCCTCGAGCAACGCATCGGACGCGTCGATCGCATCGGCCAAACGCGCATCGTCCACGCCGTTCACCTCGTGGCCGGGGGAACTGGCGAGGCGCGGATTCTTGAACGCTTGCAGGCGCGCGTGGCGCGCGCGCAGGCGGACATCGGTGCGTCCGATCCGGTCGGTGGCGATGAAGCGCGGATCGCGCGGCTCGCGATCGCCGGCGACTGGCGCGACGAGCCGGACGCGCCAATCGCTGACCTGTCGAGCCTCATTGTTCGGATGGAGTCGGCGGCGCTTCGGGATGCGGGTGTGGCTGAAGTCGCGCGCATCGAGACGGCGCGGTTGGTGGCACGCAGGCGCATCTGCGGCGATCGGGTTCTCGAGGCGAGCGCCTGCGACGGGCCGCTGGTCGTCAGATCGGCGCGCGCCAGGCTCCGGTCTGCGCTCGGGTCGAAAGCGCTCTTCGTTTGGCAGCTGGCGTGTGAAGACCAGGCGGGCCGCGCGGTGGAGTCATGCATTGTCGCGGTCTTGATAGATGGTCTTCCCCGTGCGTCGACGTCGGCGGCGCTGAAGCAGACCATACGCGAGCTGACCGAACACCTCGCGCCGTCGATCGATGCGATCGGGAAGGGCTGGTTCGATACCGCGGCCGCAGCGACCACTGGGCTACTCGAAGCGCGGCTCGCGCGCGAGCGAGCCATGCTCGCGTCCCCTGTGGCCGCGCCATCCGAGGAGTTTCAGCCCGGATTGTTCGATCGCCGCGCCGAACGCGACCACCGGCTCGCCTCCGACCACGCCGAGGCCCTGCAGCGGCAACTCAGCGATCGCATCGCGTCGATCGAGCGACTGTCGTCCATCGCCCGCCGAGCACCGGCGCTGCTCTTTGCCGTGCTTCCCTAGCGATGCCGACAGGACTGCACGGCTATCTCGTATCGAGCGCGTTCCTCGAATTGCCGGTGCGTTCCGCCGACGATCGTGATGGCGTCGATCGCGCCGCGCGAACGCTTCGCGCCTGGCGACTCCGTCATGCGTTTGGACCCGCTTCATCGGTGCGGACGATCTTCGACGCCGGTGCCGTACCGCTCGCCGAGGCACTGGGTTTCGCGCCCCCGGCACAGATCACGCCGGTCGATTCGATGCTGGCGGCGACACTCACCACGATCGGGGGCCCTCAGCGCGCACACGCGGCCACGGTTGCGCTGCTGGTGGCGCCGTGGGGCACGCGGCTCGATTCGCTGTGGCGCGCGGCCGTGACCGAAGCGATGCGGCGTGCCGCGGACTGGTGCCTGCTCTTCGACGGTTCCCGGCTCCGCGTCGTTGACGCGGGCCGTCTCTATGCGCGGCGATTCGTCGAGTTCGATCTCGATCTGGCGCTCGATGACCACGCAAGCTGCGCCGCACTCTGGCGCAGCGCGAGCGCGCACGCGCTGACCGCGCGCTCGTCCGATGCGCGATCCCTTCACGCGGTCGTCGCGGCATCCGACCGCCACGCCAGCGGCGTCTGCCGCTCGCTGCGCGACGGCGTGGTCAGCGCTTCGAGCGACGTCCTCGGTGCACTCATCGCCAGGCGCTTGCCACGCGACGGCGGCGCTGGCGTGAAGGCGGGATTTGAACAAGCGCTGACGATCGTCTACCGGCTGCTCTTCCTCCTGTTCGCGGAAGCTCGCGCGCTCGTCCCGCTGTGGCATCCGGTCTACCGGGATAGCTATAGCGTGGAAGCGCTCCGTTCGATCGCCGAGCGCTCCGGCCGCGCGCCCGGCCTCTGGGACACGCTGCGCGCGATGACGCGCCTCGCGCACGCCGGTTGTGACGCGGGCGACCTCCGCGTCACGCCGTTCAACGGCCGGCTCTTTTCCCCGGCCCGCACGCCACTCGCGGAGCGCCGCGATCTGGACGATGAGTCGGCGCGGCGGGCGGTGTTGGCGCTGTCGACGCGAACGGCACCCGATCGTGCGGGGCGCGAGCGCATTACCTACCGGGATCTCGGCGTCGAGCAACTCGGCGCCGTCTACGAAACACTGCTCGACTACGAACCGCGCATCTCGCAGTCGACGCCATCACGCGGTCGCCGCTCGCGGCCGGTTGTCACGCTCGAATCCGGTTCGGGCGTCCGGAAGGCGACCGGGACGTTCTACACGCCGCAGCCGATTGCGGACTACCTCGTCCGCCGCACGCTCGCCCCGTTGACGCGATCGGCCACGGCGGACGACATCCTTCGCCTGCGGATCGTGGATCCCGCAATGGGAAGCGGGGCCTTTCTCGTCGCCGCCTGCCGCTTCCTCGCGCACGAGTACGAGCAGGCGCTCATTCGCGAGGGCGCCTGCGCGCCAGGCGACCTCGACGAGGCGGCGCGGACCGCAATCCGCCGCACCATCGCCGAGCGCTGTCTCTACGGTGTCGATCTCAACCCCATGGCCGTCCAGCTCGCGCGCCTGTCGCTGTGGCTCGCCACGCTCGCCGCCGATCGGCCGCTCAGCTTTCTCGATCATCGGCTGCAAACCGGCGACAGCCTGCTCGGCGCGTGGCTCGCCGATCTGCGGCACGCGCCACGCCCGCTGGCGCGACGACGAGCGGACGTCGAACTCCCGTTGTTTGCCGACGACGCAGTGGAAATTGCGCTTCGGGAGACGTTGCCTGTTCGCTTCACGCTCGAGTCGATGCCGAACGACTCGCTGGAGCAAGTGCGCCTCAAGGAACGCGCGTACGCATCGATCACGGCTCGCGATGCGGCGTTGTCGCGATGGAAACGAGTCGCGCATCTGTGGTGCGCGCCGTGGTTTGTCGGGCACGACGATGCGGCGCCAGCGGGCGCGTTTGGCGCGCTCACCGACGTCGTGCTGACAGGACGCAGCGACCTGCCTCGTCGCACCGCGGATCGCTACCTCGCCGCGGCCGATGCGGTGGCCGACGCGAAGCGGTTCTTTCACTGGGAACTCGAGTATCCCGAAGTGTTCTTCGATCGCGACGGCCAGCGCCTGCCGCTCGCCGGCTTCGATGCGGTGCTCGGCAACCCGCCGTGGGACATGATCCGCGCCGACGCCGGCTCGGCAGACGCGCGTGCGCATGGGCGGAACGACACCGCGAGCACTGTCCGCTTCACGCGCGATTCGGGAATTTACGGCGCGCAATCCGTCGGCCATTCGAACCGTTACCAGCTGTTCGTCGAGCGTGCCATGGCGCTCACGCGGCCGGGCGGGCGCATCGGCCTCGTGCTGCCGTCTGGGCTGGCCACCGATCACGGCAGCGCCGGACTCCGCCGCAAGCTCTTTTCCACTTGCGACGTCGACGCCCTGGTGGGCATCGACAACCATCACGGTGTGTTTCCTATTCACCGGAGCGTGCGGTTCGTCCTGGTGACAGCCTCAGCGGGTAGCGCCACGACGCGTATCGCGTGTCGCCTCGATCTCGACGATCCGGCCGAACTCGAGCGGTTGGGTGACGAGCCGGCTGATGCGACCACTTGGTTTCGAGTGCAGTTGACGCCAACCGCGATCGAACGCCTGTCCGGACCGGATCTCGCGATCCCGTCGCTCAGAAACACGACAGATCTCGCGATCGTGGAGCGTGCGACGTCGCTCTTTCCGCCACTCGGCGACCCGAGCGGCTGGGGCGCGCGGTTCGGCCGCGAATTGAACGCGACCGACGATCGTGACGCGTTCCATCCCGCCGGCCGCACGCTGCTCCCGGTCTTCGAGGGCAAACATCTCGAGCCGTTCAGGGTCAGCCGCGCCAACATCCGCCACCACATCCACCCACGCGACGCGGCGCGGCTGCTCGCGGACGGGCGCTACCGGCGGCCGCGGCTCGCGTATCGAGATGTCGCAAGCGCCACCAACCGCGTCACGCTGATCGCCGCGCTGCTGCCCGCCGACTCGGTGTCTACGCACACCGTGTTCTGCCTCCGCTCACCGTTGCCGCTGCGGGTCCACTACTTTCTCTGCGGTCTCTTCAACAGCCTCGTCGTGAACTTCCTCGTGCGGCTGCGAGTATCGACACACGTCACGACGGCGATCGTCGAGCGCCTGCCGATCCCGACCGCCCACCTCGCACCAGCCGCGTTCCGCGAAATCGCCGCTCTGGCCCGCCTCCTCGCACGGCGAGACGACTCAGATGCCCGTGCGCGCCTGAATGCCAGAGTCGCAGAGCTATATCAGCTGAGTGCCGAGGAGTTCGAACATCTGCTGAATACGTTTCCGCTCATTCCACTCGAGGACCGTCGTAGAGCGCTAGCAACATTTCGCACGGACGCTGCCAGGACACGACGATGAATTTGCCGCAGAGTCACAGAGTCACTGAAAACTCAGACCTCAATTCCCTCACATCTCGAATCATCGGATGCGCGATCGAGGTCCACCGCGTCCTCGGCCCTGGCCTTCTCGAATCGATGTACGAGGCAGCCCTGCGAATCGAGTTCGACGAGGTTGGCCTCGGCTATGAGCATCAGGTGCCGCTGTCCGCGTTCTACAAGGGCCATCTACTCGGCGAATATCGCGTCGATCTCGTCGTGGAAGGTCTCGTCGTGGTGGAGGTGAAGAGCGTCGAGCGTCCTGTGCCAGTCTTCGAAGCGCAGTTGCTTACATACATGCGTCTGATGAAGAAGAGGGTCGGCCTGCTGATCAACTTCAACTCCAGGCTGTTGAAAGACGGCGTCACGAGACGAGTCCTGTAGGCTGGCGCGTCGCACGACGCCGCGAAGCGGCGGGCGGCGTAGAGAAACGGCGAAAAACACGAACCTCAGTCTTTGCGGGACGGTTCGTGCTTTTTCGTCGTTTCTCTACGCCGCACCCGACCCGGCTGCGCCGGTCGGTCGTGCGACGCACAATTTCGGGGGGCTCTCTGTGACTCTGTGACTCTGTGGCAACACTGCCTCTGATCACGTCCAGCGAGAAATCCGCGTGCTATAGTCCCCACCCGGCGTGCCCAACTACGGCTTCGCGATCGACTTGCGCAAGTGCATCGGGTGTCATGCCTGCACGATCGCCTGCAAAGCCGAACATCAGATCCCGATCGGCGTGAACCGCTGCTGGGTCAAGACGGTCGAGCAGGGCACCTTCCCGCAAACGCAGCGCTTCTTCTTCCCCGTCCTCTGCAACCAGTGCGACGACGCGCCGTGCATGCGGATCTGTCCGACCAACGCGCTCTTCAAGCGCCGCGACGGCATCGTCGATCTGCATGGCGACGCCTGCATCGGCTGCCGCAGCTGCATGGCGGCGTGCCCTTACGATCAGCTGTTCATCGATCCCGGCACGCACACCGCCGAGAAGTGCAACTTCTGCGCGAACCGTGTCGAGAACCAGCTGCTGCCGGCGTGCGTCAGCGTGTGCCCGACCGAGTGCCGCATCTTCGGCGACCTCGACGATCCCACGAGCGAAGTCGCGCGCATCGCGCACCTGCACGATGTCGACGTCCGTAAGCCGGAGAAGAACACGATCCCGAAAGTGTTCTACATCGGCGCCGAACCGTCGGTGATCGAGCCGGAACTCGCGGTGCGGCCGTTCATCTACAAAGAAGGCCAGGTGCTCCTTCGCCCGCTCGGTTCACCGTCGCCCGACCCGGCGCGCGCCGGCGACGCGCGCGTGGACTACGACACGCCACACGCGAAGGCGTGGGGCATGGACATGGCGATCTATCTGCTGACGAAGGGCATCGCCACCGGCACGATGCTCGTCAGCGTGCTGCTGCCGTTTCTCTACGGCGATCGTCTGCCGCTGACGCTGACCGTCGGTCCCGCGATCTCGCTCGTGTTTCTGATCGCGACCGCCGTCATCCTCGTCGTCGATCTCGAGCGGCCTGAGCGCTTCTACTACATCCTCATCCGCCCGAACTGGCGGTCGTGGCTCGTGTGGGGCGCATACTTCCTCACCGCGCAGGGCGCGCTGACGACGTTGTGGCTGTTCGCGAGAGGCGCCGGCTTCGCCGTTGTGTTGCAGTTCCTGCTCTGGCCGCTCGCGATCGTGTCGATCCTGACGACCTGCTATACGGGTTTCCTGTTCGCGCAAGCGCGCGCGCGCGATCTGTGGCAAGGGCCGGTGGCAACGATCGATTTGTTGGCGCAAGCCGTCGCCGAGGGCGCGGCCGTGCTGTTGATCGCCGCCGCGGCGATGCCGTCGTTGACCGACGCCGGGTTCGTGCGCGCGTTGGCCTGGACGCTCACGATCGCGATGCTCGTCCACGTCGTGTTGCTCCTGGCCGAACACGTGCTCCGCCCGAGCCCGACGCGCCACCACGCGCTCGCAACCGCCGCCATCCGCCGCGGACCCTTCGCGCGCCTGTTCTGGCTTGGCGCCATCGCCGCTGCTGCGGTCGCCATTCTCGTCACGGTGCTGTCCACCAGCATGCCGGCGGCGCTCGCGGTCTCCGCTGTCCTCGCGCTCGGCAGCAGCTTCGCGTGGGAATACATCTGGGTCGAGGCCGGCCAATGTGTGCCGCTGTCGTAACGGTGACCTGTGCCCTCCGTGAGCTCTGCGAAATCTGCAATCTGAAATCTGAAATCTGAAATGGCAGCGTTTTCCTCACACCCCGACCCCGCGACCTGGGATGACTACGTCGACTACGAGTCCACGAGCTGGCCGAAAAAAGATCGCCGCCGCTACTGGATCATCCCGAGCATCTGTTTCAACTGCGAGTCGGCGTGCGGGATCCTCGCGTATGTCGACAAAGATGCGCTGACCGTTCGCAAGATCGAAGGCAATCCGCTCCACCCAGGCAGCCGCGGCCGCACCTGCGCCAAAGGTGTCGTGACGCCCAATCAGCTCGACGACCCGGATCGGATTCTCTATCCGCTCAAGCGCGACGGCGAGCGCGGGGCAGGCAAGTGGCGTCAGGTGTCGTGGAACGAAGCGCTCGACGAGATCGGCGGCCGAATTCGAACCGCGATCGTCGAAAACCGCCGCCACGAAATCATGTATCACGTCGGCCGTCCGGGCGAGGACGGCTACGCGAACCGCGTCATGCAGGCCTGGGGCATCGACGGTCACAACAGCCACACGAACGTCTGCTCCTCGTCCGCGCGGCTGGGACATTTCCTCTGGTGCGGCAACGATCGGCCGTCGCCCGACTACGCGAACGCCGAGACGATTCTGCTGCTCTCGTCGCATCTCGAAACCGGCCACTATTTCAACCCGCACGCGCAGCGGATCATCGAAGGCCAGGCGAACGGCGCCACGCTGATCGTGGTCGATCCGCGGCTGTCGAATACGTCGGCGAAAGCCAACATGTGGCTGCCGGCATATTCAGGAACGGAAGGCGCGCTGATTCTGGCGATGGTCAACGTGCTGCTGCGCGAGGATCTCTACGATCGCGAGTTCGTGCGCAGGTGGGTGGACTGGCGCGGCTATCTGCGTGCCGCGCGCCCCGATCTCGCGGTCAGCTTCGACAACTTCATCGCGGCGCTGAAGGAACTCTACGCAGAGTTCACGCCCGAGTTCGCCGCCGAAGAGACGGGCCTCGACGCGGCGCAGATCGTAGAGGCCGCGCGCGCGATCGGGCGCGCGCGTGGACGGTTCAGCACGCACAACTGGCGATCTGCCGCGGCTGGCAATTTGTGGGGGTGGCAGATCACGCGCTGCTTGTATCTGCTCGTCGTCCTCACCGGATCGGTCGGCACGAAAGGTGGCGTCGGGCTCCACCTCTCGAACAAGTTCGTGCCGGCGCATCCCAATCCGCCGAGCCCGCCGACCTACTGGAACGAGCTGCTCTTCCCGCGCGAGTATCCGCTCGCGTTTTTCGAGATGAGTTTCCTGCTGCCCCATCTGCTGAAGGAGCAGCGCGGCAAGCTCGACGTCTACTTCACGCGTGTCTACAACCCGGTGTGGACGAACCCCGACGGCTTCTCGTGGATCGAGATGCTGACCGACCAAGCCAAAGTCGGCCTGCACATCGCGCTGACGCCGACGTGGAGCGAAACCGCATGGTTCGCCGACTACATCCTGCCGATGGGCCTCGGTACCGAGCGCCACGACACGATGAGCCAGGAGACGCACGCGGCGCAGTGGCTCGGCTTCCGCCAGCCGGTGCTCCGTGTCGCCCGCGAGAAGCGTGGCGAAACGATTGCCGCGACGTACGAAGCGAACCCGGGCGAGGTGTGGGAGGAGAGCGAGTTCTGGGCCGCGCTGACGTGGCGGATCGATCCCGATGGCTCGCTCGGCATCCGCAAGCACTTCGAATCGCCGTACCGTCCAGGCCAGATGGTGACGATGGACGAGTACTACGGGTGGATGTTCGAGCACTCGGTGCCGGGACTGCCCGAGGCGGCGGCCGCGGAAGGACTCACCCCCCTCGCCTACATGCGGCGCTACGGCGCGTTCAAAGTGAAGGACAACGTCTACAAGCCGTACGAAAACCCGCTCGCGGCCAGCGTGCTCGCGGAAACGACGACCGACGCGGACGAAGAGGTCGTGCTCAAGAACGGGAAGCCTGTCGGCGTCGTCGTGAACGGCGTCGCGGTCTGCGGGTTTACGACGCCGTCGCGACGGCTCGAGTTCTATTCACCGACGCTCGTTGACTGGGGCTGGCCCGAGCACGCCGTCCCGCGCTATGTCCCAGGTCACGTCCACTGGCGAGACCTGCGCAGGCAGGACGGCGAATTCGATCTGCTTCCGAACTTCCGTTTGCCCACGCTGGTGCACACGCGATCGCCGGTGAAGTGGCTCTACGAAATCTCGCACAACAACCCGCTGTGGATCGCGACGGCTGACGCGCAGACATTCGGCATCGCGACCGGTGATCTCGTCAGAGTGCGGACGCGCATCGGCTATTTCGTCACGCGCGCGTGGGTCACCGAGGGCATTCGTCCGGGCGTGCTCGGGATGTCGCATCATCTCGGCCGCTGGCGCCTGCACGAGGAACTCGGCAACCGCAACGCATCCGCGCTCGTGACGATCGATCGGCAGGGAACCGGGTACAAGGTGTCGCAGGTCCACGGTGCGCAGCCCTTCTCCTCGTCCGATCCCGACAGCGCGCGCATCTGGTGGAACGAGATCGGCGTGCACCAGAACCTGACCTTCCCCGTCCAACCCGATCCGGTGAGCGGCATGCACTGCTGGCATCAGCGCGTGACGCTTGAAAAGGCGCAACCCGACGATCGCTATGGCGACATCTTTGTCGATACGGACCAGTCGCACGCGGTTTATAAAGAGTGGCTCGCGATGACGCGCCCGGCACCAGGACCCGACGGCCTGCGCCGTCCCCTGTGGTTCGACCGTCCGCTGCGACCGGTTCGGGAAGCCTACACACTGTAAAAGGAGGGCTCATGGTCATCAATCGAGTTGGACCGCTATCGGTTGGGAAAGTGGCTGGGACCCTGTATGCGGCGATGGGCGTGCTCATCGGCTGCGTTGTCTCGCTGATCGCGATGGCTGGCTCGCGCATGGCCGACGAGGCGGGCGCATCCCCGTTCGGCGTGCCGTTCGGCACGATGTTCGGCGTCGGCGCGATCGTGTTCTTTCCGATTCTCTACGGAGCGATGGGGTTTCTTTTCACGATGCTGTTTGCTGTCCTCTACAACGTCGTCGCCGGCATCGTGGGCGGCATCGAGGTCGATGTGCAGTAGTGGTTCTGCTGAGCCGTCGTAAGTTCCTTCGGGCATCCGGTGGGGCGATGTGTGCGGCTGCGGGTCTCGGTGTGTACCCCTGGCGCATCGAACCGCATTGGCTCGAAGTCGTCCATCACCCTCTGGCGCTCCGCCAGCTGCCGGCGTCATTGGCGGGCCGCACGCTGGTTCAAATCACCGATGTCCACGTCGGCACGCGCGTCGACGACGACTATGTCATCGAGAGTTTTCGACGCGCGGCCGCGCTCAAGCCGGACATCGTGGCGTTCACCGGCGATTTCATTTCACACCATGCGACAGTCTTCCCGCAGATGACGTCCGTGTATCAACACTTTCCGAAAGGCCAACTGGCGACGGTAGGGATCCTTGGGAACCATGATTACGGTGTGAACTGGTCCGACACCGTCGTCGCCAAGCGGGTGGCTGAAACCGCCGCAGAACTCGGGATCACCGTGCTTCGCAATGAAATCCACGAGGTGGAAGGGCTGCAGATTCTCGGGCTCGACGATTGGTGGGGCGGCCGCTTTGACGAATCCGCCGTTGCACGCGTGAAGACAACGAAAGCGCGGCTGGTCTTGAGCCACAATCCCGACACTGTTGATCTGCCGTGCTGGTCGACCTACCAGGGATGGATCCTCTCGGGACACACGCACGGCGGACAATGCAAGCCGCCGTTTCTGCCGCCGCCGCTGCTACCGGTCCGGAATCGGCGATACACGGCCGGCGAATTCGATCTGAGCGGCGAACGACGCCTCTACATTAGTCGTGGTGTCGGCCACCTGCTGCACGTACGCTTCAATGCCAGACCAGAAATCACCGTGCACGAGTTGCAGCCGATCTGATTCACGAAGACCGACAGCTTAGGTGGGATCGAGACGAGCGGCCGGCCGGCCGCCTCGCCGCCTGCTGGAGCGCTATGCGCTGACCTGGCGACGGGCGACCGGCGGCCGGCGGCCAGCTCGATAGCTACGGCTTCTTCACGCTCGCACGGACCTGTTCGAGCTGCGACTTCATTTGCTCGAGCGCCGATCGCTCGACGGATACGGTCCCTGTCGTCTGCGCGGCGGTGGCCTTGAGCATGCCGTCGATCATGCCGACGACCTGATCGAGCTGCGCGACGACGTTCCCATCACCGGCCGCTGGCGTTGCAGACGATGCAGCGGGAGTCGGCGCAGGTGTCGCGGGCGGCGGTGTCGCCGGCGGCGTCGCGGTCGCTGGTGCCGTGGCCGGCGCGGCCGCTGCAGGGGGAGGCGGTGCGACCGCGGCCATCGCCTTGCTGAACGCGGTCAAGTGCGTGCGAAAGTCCATCAGGTTCGCGGCGAGCACCGGGTCAAGCGGCTTTGCCGCTGTGCTGCCGCTCGTGCCGGTGGCGAGGGGCTCCGCGTTCGCCGGTGCCGGACCGAGCAGGTCGTTCAGCAGCGTGCTGATCGTCTGGTAGTGCGTGGCCCACTCCGGCGACGCTGTGCTCGCGGCTTTCTCGAGCGCGAGGTACTCCGTCTTGATCTGCGACATCTTCGTGAACGCCTCGCCGCTCGGCGCGGGCGAGGTCAGCACTTTGTTCAGCGCGGCGCGTGCCGCGGTGAGGCGTTCTGCCGCGGGATTTGGTTGAGCGGCGGTTGATGTCTGCGCGTTCGCGGTGCTCGACAGGACCACAATCGCCGACGCGGCAACAATTGTGGCGAACGTTTTCACACTTGGCATCGCATGCTCCTCCGTTGCCGGAGGGCAGCAACGCCGATGCCGCCGAAAAACGTCGTGGCGTCCGGCTTGAGCCGGACCTTACAGATAACCCTGAGTTCGCAGATGCTCGAGAATATGGTCGGCCGCCTGATCTGGCCGCACCTCGGTCGTATCGATCACGATCTCGGCGTCGGTCGGTGGCTCGTACGGATCTGACACACCCGTGAAGTTCTGCACCAGCCCCGCTCGCGCTTTCGCGTAGAGCCCTTTGCGATCGCGCTGCTCGCAGACCTCGATCGGCGTCGCCGCGTGCACGAGCACGAACCCGCCGCCGGGCTCGACCATCGCGCGCACTTCTTTGCGGATCGAGTCGTAGGGCGCAATCGGTGCGCAGATCGCGATGCCGCCGTTCTTGCTGATCTCCGACGCCACCCAGCCGATGCGCCGAATGTTGATGTCGCGATGCTCTTTTGAAAACCCGAGCTCCGATGACAGATGCTTGCGCACCAGGTCGCCGTCCAGCAGCGTGACCGGGCGGCCGCCCATCTCGAGGAATTTCACGAGCAGGACGTTGGCGATCGTCGATTTGCCGGACCCCGACAAGCCGGTGAAGAAGATCGTGAATCCCTGATCCATACGTGGGGGATGTGTGCGGCGCAGTTCCGTCGCGACGGTCGGGAACGTGAACCACTCGGGGATATGTCCGCCTTCGGCCAGGATTTTCCGCAGCTGCGTTCCCGACAGGTTCAACACCTCCGCGCCTGTCGGAATCTCATCGTCGGGGAAATACTGATCGAGATTACGTACGTAGACCATGTTACGGAACGGCACCATCTCGACGCCGAGCTCTTTCTCGTGCGTTCGCAGCAGTTCCTGCGCATCGTACGGTCCGTAGAACGGTTTGCCGCTGGAGTCGCTCCCTGGACCGGCGTGATCGCGGCCGACGATGAAGTGCGTGCAGCCGTAGTTCTTGCGGATGATCGCGTGCCACACGGCTTCGCGCGGACCGCCGAGGCGCATCGCGAGCGGCAGCAGCGCGAGCTTGGCGGTTCCCTCTGGATAGCTGGCGAGCACGTGCTGGTAGCAGCGCACGCGCGTGTAGTGATCGACATCCCCTGGCTTGGTCATGCCGACCGACGGGTGCACGAGGAGATGCGCGTCGACGTCGCGAGCGGCGCGCAGCGTCAGCTCCAGATGCGCGCGATGCATCGGGTTGCGCGTCTGAAACCCGACCACTCGCTGCCACCCTCCGGCGGCGAGCTCGGCGCGCGTCTGCGCCGGCGTCTGCCGAAGCCCGTTGAAGTCGTAGTGCGGCGGCAGTTGGATCGCTTCGACGCGGCCGCCGACATAGACGGGATTGGCGCGCGATACTGCGGCAGCACCGGGATGTTGCTTATCGTTGGTTCCGAAGACACGCAGCGCTTCCGCATCGCGATCCGGCGTCCAGATATCTTCCACATGCAGCACCGCGAGCATGACGCCCTCTGGATCGCGCAGGGCAACCTGACCGCCGACCGAGAGCTTTTCCGCGAACGCCTCCGGCACGTCGAGCGTGATCGGCATCGGCCACAGCACGCCGCTCGCGAGCCGCATCTGGTCGCGTACCGATTCGTAGTCGCCGCGGGTCATGAAGCCCGTCAACGGCGAGAAGCCGCCGTTCGTCAGGAGCTCGAGATCGCACAGCTGGCGCGGCGTCAGATCCCACGACGGCCACGCCTGCGACGCGCTCCGCAGTTCGGCGGCGCGTTCGGCACTGACGATCAGGTTGACGAGCGAGCCGCCGTGTGGCGGCACAAGGGCGTCGGTCTGAACCACGAATCCTCCACCTCAGTCCGCCTCGAGGCGGACCCGACGTACTGTTTAGAAAGGGAACGCAACGGGCGCAATCGCCACCGTCAGCGCCATCGCGATCAGGTCGAGCGGCACGCCGATTCGCACGAAATCGCTGAATCGATAGCCGCCGACACCGTACACCATCAAATGCGTCTGATAGCCAAGCGGCGACGCGAAGCCAGCTGACGCGGCCACGGCAATCGAGACACCGAACGGTAGAAAGTGTAACCCGGCGGCGGTCGCCCACGCGTGCGCAATGGGAAACGCGAGGACGGCAGCAGCCGCATTCGGAAGCAATTCTGTGAAACCAAGCGTCAGAAGATACACGGCGGCAAGAATAACGCGCGGGTTCGACGCGGTCAGCACTCCGGAGGAGGCCGAGGCGATCGATGCCGCAAGCCCGGACGATTGCATGGCGCGGCCGATCAGCAGTGCCGATCCGACCGCGAACAGCACCGACATGTCGAGGCTCGACCGCGCACGCTCGACCGAGCAGCAGCGCGTTGCCACTAGCAGCCCGGCCGTGATCCACGCCGCATGCAGCATCGTCACGCGCGTGAACGGCTCGAAGGCGGCTGCGACCACCATCGCGGCGAGCAGACCAAGCGCCACCCACGCACGATCCTGCCGCGGCGGGGCCGAATCGCTGACCGGCGAGGCCAGCACGAAGTCGCGATTCCGCCGTTGATACTTCAGAAACCGCGGATGCGTTTCGAGGAGCAGCAGATCACCGCCGCGCAAGACGATGTCGCCGACCTTTTTCGCGATCCGCTCGCCCTCGCGATGCACGGAGAGCACGACCGCGTCGTAGCGCGTACGAAACTTCCCGTCTCGCACGCTCTGCCCGGCCACCGGCGACGAGGGCCCGACGACGGCTTCGACGAGGCAGCGTTCATGCCTGGCCGACGTCATCTTTGTCACCTGATCGGTCGCCGGTGACAGCCCGCGGATGCGCTGCAGATCGGCGACCGATTCGACGACGCCGACAAACACGAGCACGTCGCCGCCGCGCAGCAGTTGTTCGGGCCCGACGGCGACGATCGTTTCCTCGTCGCGCTCGATCGCGGACAGAAACATGCCCGGCAGGCGTCGCAGCCCGGCGTCTTCGATCGAGCGGCCGGCGAGGCCGCCGTTCGGCTCGACGAACATCTCAATCGTGTACTCGCGCCGGTCGCCCATGGAGTCCGACGGTGCGCGGCGGTCCGGGAGCAAGCGCGGTGCGGCCACGACGATGTACGTGAGACCGGCGAGCGCCACCGGAATGCCAACCGCCGAGATCGTGAACATCGTCATCACCGGCATGGTGGGATCGGTGCGTTGCGCGTCGATCATCAGCGCATTGACGACGAGGTTCGTGCTCGTACCGATGAGCGTGCAGATACCACCGAGGATCGCGGCGTAGCTCAGCGGGATGAACAGCTTCGAGGGAGCGATGCCGGCGCGGCGGCTCCAGTCGTGGACGACCGGCATGAACATCGCGACGACCGGTGTGTTGTTGATGAACGCGCTGATCCCGGCGACCGGGAAGATTAGCCGCACCTGCGCGTCGGTGTCGGACTTCGGCCGGCCCAGCACACGTTCGGTGACCAGGTGGATCGCGCCGGTGTCGGTCAACCCGGCCGCGACGACAAAGAGGGCGGCGATCGTGAGCAGCGCTTCGTTACCGAAAGCCGACGCGACATCGCCCGCGCTCGGCAGGCGCGTGGAGAACAGCCCGAGCGTCATCAGCGCGCCGGCGCCCATGCCGAGGCTCATGTCGGGTGCGGCTGTGTTGGAGACGAGCAGATAGAAGACGACCGCCGCCACCGCGACGGTCGCCCAGGCTTCCCATGTCATTCCTGCTGTACGGGGCGTCCGCCTTCAGGCGGACTCGGTGAGGTCCGGCTAAAGCCGGACGCCACGTACTGGCGGAGACGTTCGTACTCGTCCTTCGGCAAGTTCGTCACGCCAAAGAACTCCGCGCGACGCATGCTCTCACCGTGAAAATCCGAACCACCGCTGACCGCCAGCCCCAGCGACCGAGCAAGCTCGACGTAACGGCTCACCGTCTCCGCGTCGTGCGCGCTGTGATAGGCCTCGATAGCCGACAACCCAGCGTCCGCGAGCGTAGGAATGATTTCGTCGCGCCTGGTCGTGGCCGGGTGCGCCATTGACGCCACCCCGCCGGCCGACCTGATGGCGGCAACCCCCTCCTCCGGCGACGGCCCGCGATGCGGCACGTACGCGCAGCAGCCTTCTGAGAGATAGCGATCGAACGCTTCGGCGACAGTGGCCACATGGCCCGCCGCAATCAAGGCACGCGCGATTTGCGGCCGCGCCAGCGAACGCGACGATCCCGGATTCGCGGCGCTGATCAATGTGTCGACGTCGATCGGAACTCCGGCTCCGGCGAGCCTCTCTGAAATCTCGGCCGCGCGCTCGAGCCGCAGCGCGCGCACGCGCTCGAGCAGCGCGACCAGCATCGGCGTGTCCGCATCCAGGAAATATCCGAGCATGTGAACGTCGTGTCCGTCGTGTACTGTCGTGATCTCGATCCCCGGCACGCACGTCACGCCCTCGCGCGCCGCTGCGGCGGTCGCGGTGGGTATCGCCGCCATCGTGTCGTGATCGGTGACGCTGAAGATGGTGATGCCGGCTTTCCGCACACGCGCCACGAGCTCCTCGGGCGTGGATGTACCGTCCGACGCCGTCGTGTGCATGTGAAGATCGATCATCGTCAGGGATTAGAGGTTAGGGATTCGGGATTCGGTTGCGGTACAGCTCCCGGTCCGCAACTGCGGCCATTGCCTCCACGTTCAAGCGGCCGCCGAGGAATTCGTTGATGCGGCGCGCTTCAGTGGCGGGATGCTCCACGACATCGCGGTAGTTGATTTGGAGCGTCTGGAAGCACGATCGATTTCGCAGGAAGCGGCCGACCTTCTCGAGATGCTTCCGGTACACGTCACGCATCTTCGCGTCGTCGGCGCTGTCGCCCGACTCGCCGCGGGCCGTCAGCATCTTGTTCTGCGAGACGAGTACCTCGTCGATATCGCGATTCATGAAGACGACCCGATAGTCGTACCTGTCGGGCAGATAGGTCAACAGGAAGGAAATGATCTTCACCGCCTTGCCGCGCGCCCCGCCGAGCCACGCCGCGTCGCCATTCTTGTCGAGCTCCTTCACGCGTTCGAACTCGTAGTAGCCCTTCGGATTGCTGTCGTCCGCCGTGCGGATGCCGTCGGTGACGATGGGCACGCCGCCCGCTTCGAGCATTTTCATCGCCATCGACGTGCCCGATCGCGGCAGACCCGACACGACAACGATCGGCGCGCCGCGGCGCATCCGGCGGAAGAGGCTGGTAATCATCGGCGGTGATAGACTACGAAACGATCGCGAACATCATGATCACAGCCTGTCCTGAGCGAGCTCGTCCTTCGACAGGCTCAGGACGAGCGAGTCGAAGGACGGAGCTACGTATATCACGCCTCGCGCTGGTGGCGTTGATTGTACTGGCTCTTCCCGGCCGTGCCGACGCGTACATCGGCCCAGGCGCCGGCTTCGCCGTCCTCGGATCGTTCCTCGTCATCTTCACGACGATCCTGATCGCGATCGCGTCGATCCTCGTCTGGCCGTTCCGCGCGCTGTGGCGATTTGCGACCGGACAGCGGCCGCCGCGGGCCGCGATCAAGCGCCTGATCTTTGTCGGCCTGGACGGTCAGGATCCGGGCCTGACCGATCGGTTCATGAAGGAAGGCCTCCTGCCGAACTTCGCGAAGCTGGCGAAGACGGGCAGCTACCGCCGGCTGCGCACGACGTATCCGTCGATTTCGCCGGTGGCGTGGTCGTCGTTCAGCACCGGCGTGCATCCGGCGCGGCACAACATCTTCGACTTCCTCGATCGCGATCGCCGCACGTATTTGCCGGTGCTCTCCTCCGCCTACATCGGCAAGGTCGATCGCTTTTTCAAGCTCGGTCGTTATCTCGTCCCGCGCCACAAACCCGAAATCAGGCTGCTGCGGAAATCCAAGCCGTTCTGGACGATCCTCGGCGAGCACCGGATCTGGAGCACCGTGCTGCGCGTGCCGATCACATTTCCGCCCGACAAGTTCTACGGCGCGGAGTTGAGCGCGATGTGCGTGCCCGACCTGCTCGGCACGCAGGGCACCTTCCTGCTGTTCACGACGCGGCCGGCGAGCGCGAAATTCAAAGAGGGCGGACAGCGCGTCGAAGTCGAGCGGAAGGGCGATCGGATCGACACCGCGATTCAGGGTCCCGACAACATGTTCATCGAAGGGAACCCGCCGCTGACGATCCCGATGACGCTGACGATCGATCGCGCCGCACAGCGCGTGCAGGCGAACGTCGATGGGACCGACGTGGATCTCGCGGTCGGCGTGCTGAGCGACTGGATCACGCTGACGTTCAAGGCCGCGCCAGGCGTCAAGATCGGGGGCATCGCGCGCTTGCAGGTGCTCGAGATCGACGACCACTTCTCGCTCTACGTCTCGCCGATCAATCTCGATCCGGATCATCCGGCGATGCCAATCTCGCATCCCTCGTACTACGCGACGTATCTCGCGAAGCGAGTCGGCGCATACTCGACGCTCGGCCTCGCCGAGGACACCTGGGCGCTGAACGAGTCGGTGACCAGCGACGCCACGTTCCTGCAGCAGGCCTACGACATCGATCGCGAGCGCCAGACGATGTTCTTCTCGGCGCTGGATCGACTGAAACGGGGCACGGTCGTGTGCGTGTTCGACGCAACCGATCGCATCCAGCACATGTTCTGGCGCTATCTCGAGGACGGCCACCCCGCGGCGCGCGGAAAAGATCCCGGTGAGCACAAGCACGCGATTCGCGAGCTCTACAAACGCAACGACGCCCTCGTCGGCGAGGTGATGAACAAGCTGCAGCCGGGCGACGTGCTGATGGTGCTGTCGGATCACGGCTTCAGCTCGTTCCGCCGCGGCGTGAACCTCAACGCGTGGCTGCTGCGCGAAGGCTACCTCACCCTCAAGCATGGTGCGGACGGCAGTTCGGAATGGCTGCGCGATGTCGACTGGTCGAAGACGAAGGCCTACTGCCTCGGGCTGACCGGCATGTTCTTCAACGTCCGCGGGCGCGAGCAGGAAGGGATCGTCGCGCCGGGTGCGGAGGTGCAAGCGCTCAAGACCGAAATCATGCGCAAGCTCAAAGGCCTGCGTGACGAAGACAAGAAAGGGATCGGCATCAACGAAGCGTTCGATCCCGCGAAGCTCTACTCGGGTCCGTATCTCGAAAACGGACCGGACCTGATCATCGGCTACAACGCCGGCTATCGCGTGTCATGGGATTGCGCGAGCGGCGTCGTGACAGGCCCGGTGTTCGAAGACAACGTCAAGGCGTGGAGCGGCGACCACTGCGTCGATCCGCGGCTGGTGCCCGGCGTGCTGTTCTGCAGCAAGTCGATCGACACCGACGACCCGCACATCGTCGACCTCGCACCGACCGCGCTGCGTCTCTTCGGCATCCAGCCGCCGGCACACATGGACGGCCAAGCGTTCGCCGTGGTTGTATGAAACGATTCTTTGCGCTCTTCGCGCTCTTTGCGTTCTTGACGAGCGCGGTGTCGTGCTCGCGCACCCACGCCACCGGCCGCCGCGTCATCGTCCTCGGCTTCGACGGCATGGACTACGAGGTCACCAAAGAGCTGATCGCTCAGGGCCGTCTGCCGAATCTCGCAAAGCTGGCGCAAACCGGATCGTTCACGCCGCTCGGATCGTCGATCCCGCCGCAGAGCCCGGTCGCGTGGTCCACGTTCATCACCGGCCTCGACCCCGGCCAGCACGGCATCTTCGATTTCATCCACCGCGACGCCAAAACGCTCGAGCCGTATCTGTCGACGACGAAGACGGAGGGCGCTGGCCGAACGCTGAAGATCGGCAAGTACCAACTCCCGCTGACTGGCGGCAAGATCGAACTGCTGCGTCGCGGCGAAGCGTTCTGGGAACCGCTCGAGCAGCGCGGCGTGGCGACGACGATCATCCGGATGCCGGCGAATTTCCCGCCGTCAGGCACCGCGACGCGTGAGCTGAGCGGAATGGGCACGCCCGATCTGCTCGGGACCTATGGCACGTTTTCGTTCTTCACGTCGGAGCCGTTCGCCTTCGGCGGCAGACCGCTCTCCGGCGGGGTCGTCGTGCCGGTCGATTCGACAAGCGGCGTCGTGCGCGCATCGATCGAAGGGCCCGACGATCCGTTCCTGACGCAGCCAGAGAAAACGCGCGCGGAGTTCGTGTGCTACATCGACGCCGGCCACAAGTACGTGAAGCTTGTCGCCGGCAGCGAAGAGCGATTGCTGAAGGTCGGCGAGTGGAGCGACTGGGTGCCGCTCGAACTGAAGATGGCGGCGTTTCAGAAACTGCACGCCGAGGCGCGCTTCTATCTGAAGCGGCTCGAGCCGTATTTCGAGCTGTATGCCAGCCCGCTCGATCTGGATCCGCTCAATCCGGCGCTGCCAATCTCGACGCCGAACAAGTACGCCGCCGAACTGGCGAAGGCGACCGGCCGCTTCTACAGCCAGGGCATGCCGGAGGAAACGAAAGGGCTGAAGACCGGCGTCCTGTCGCGCGACGAGTTCCTCGCACAGGCGAAGATCGCCGGCGACGAGAACAAAGCGCAGTTCCGTCACGTGCTCGACGGCTTCCGCGATGGCCTGCTCTTCTACTACTTCGGCAACGTCGATCAGGTGTCGCACATGATGTGGCGCGCGCGCGATCCGGGTCATCCCGCGTACGACGCCGCGAAGGACGCGCCGTACGCGCATGTGATAGACGACCTGTATGTCGGGCTCGACGAGATCGTTGGCGAAGCAGCCGCACGCCTCGGACCGAGCGATCTGCTGGTCGTTATGTCGGATCACGGCTTCACGTCGTGGCGGCGATCGTTTCACCTGAACAGCTGGCTGCGCGACAACGGCTATCTTGCGGTGCGCAACCCGTACCTGCAGGAAGACCCGGGCAACTTCGGCAACGTCGACTGGACCAAGACGCGCGCCTATGCCCTCGGACTCAATGGCCTCTACATCAACGTCAAAGGCCGCGAAAGCTCGGGCATCGTCGCTCCCGCCGATCGCGCGGCGCTTGCACGTGAGCTGTCTGCGAGATTGCTCACCGTGATCGATCCGTTGACGAATCAGCCCGCGATCACCAAGGTCTTCATGCGTGAAGAGGCGTATCACCTGAACGGCACCGACGACATCGCGCCCGATTTGATCGTCGGCTACGCGAAAGGCACGCGCGGCTCCGACGAATCGGCGCTCGGCGGCCTGCCGCGCGAGGTGATCGTCACCAACACGGATGAATGGAACGGCGATCACTGCATGGATCCCGACGCCGTGCCCGGAGTACTCTTCGCGAGCCGCGCGTTGTCGAAAAAAGCGCCGAACCTTCAGTCGCTCGCCGCGGCGATCGTGGCGGAGTTCGGCGTCCAGGCTTTTCCGCGTCAGAAGGAGAAATGATCATGTTCGGCTCCGGCATCAAGCTCGATAAGGCGCTCCTCGCCAAGGTGAAACGCTACGCCGACCTCGCGGGCTACTCGTCGGTCGAGGAGTTCATTACGCACTGCCTCGAGAAGGAGATCGCGCAGCTCGAAGAAGCGGATTCAGAGGAAGACATCAAGAAGAAGCTGAAAGGTCTCGGCTACATCTCGTGAAGTCTGAAGTGTCAGCTCTCAGGTCTCACGAGATAGCTGAGACTGCAGACGTCAGACTCGACACTTGATGCTCGCTCCGCTCAACGCCGCGCTCCGGTCGATCTTCGACCTGCTCCTGCGCCCGCTCGCCGGGCTGCCGCCGCTGGCGAGCCTGGCCGTCATCTCGCTCCTCACCGCCGTCGTCATGCTGCTGGTGGTGCGACGCACCTCCAACCAGCGCGCGATCGATCAGGTCAAGCGGCGCATTCACGCGGCGCTGTTCGAAATCCGGCTGTTCAACGACGATCTCGGCGCCATTTTTCGCGCGCAGGGCGAGATGCTGCGGCACAATCTCACGTATCTCCGGCTGTCGTTCGCGCCGATGCTGTGGATGTTCGTGCCGTTCGTGCTCGTGATCGCTCAGCTGCAGTTTCAGTACGGCTACGACGGTCTGGCGATCGGCCAGCCGGTCCTGCTCACGGCGCACCTCCGCACCGCGGGTGGCAGTGCTGCAGACGTCCCGCGCCTCGAATCGCCGGCCGGCATTCGCGCGGAGACCGACGCCATCTGGTTTCCCGCGGCGCAGGATGTGATGTGGCGGATCACGCCGGAAGCGGCCGGCGACTACGAGCTTCGCCTGATGGTCGGTGGGCAGGCGTTCACGAAGACCGTGCACGTGTCTTCGCGGGTGGCGCGCCGATCGCCGGAACGGCTCGAAGCAGGCATCATCAACGAGGTCCTCTACCCCGCCGAGCCTCCTCTTCCGGCAACCGCTCCGCTGACCGCCATCACCGTGCCCTATCCCGAACGCGAGATCACCGTGTTCGGCTGGCGGCTCAACTGGATGGTGGTGTTTTTCGCGTTGTCGATTGCGTTCGCGTTCGTGCTGCGCAAGCCGTTTGGCGTTACTCTGTAGCCGCTTTCAACCCTCAGCAGGAGGTCGAGTCGTGATCATCAGCAGGACTCCTCGGAGATCCCTCGTCGCGCTCGCCATCGTCGCCGCCAGTGCGTGCGGCAAGACATCGTCGTCCTCTGCGCCGGCGGTGATCCGGCTGGTGGACGAGGTCAAGAAAGAGACGATCGCTGGCGGCGGCGCGCCGCATCGCGACATTCCGCGCACCGAGTGGCGCTTCGACCAGCCCGTCAAAGAGAAGTGGGACGCCCTCGGCGGCGTCACAGGATTGGCGGTGAAGGACGGCAAGCTGTCGGGCCGCACGTCGACCACCTTTCCGGTGATTCACGTGCAGCAAACCAAAGGCCTCGACAACCAGGACATCCTGCATGCGATCGAACTGCGGATGCGTGTGTCTGCCGGCACTGAGCTGGCCTTCGCCAACGCTGCGCAAGAAAAGCTCGACACCGATGAGCTCATCAAGGCGGGCGACGGCTTCTGGACGAAGACCGCAATTACCGCGGGCAGCGATGTCCAGACCGTGACATTGACGCCGTCGATGCATTTGTCCGGCCGCGCGCTGCGGCACCTGATCATCAAGCCGACGAATCAGTCGGGCGCGAGCTTCGACATCGAATCGGTGCGCCTGGTGTTCCGCAAGGAGCATCTCGCGACGATCGCATCGGGCGTGACGTGGCAGGGGTTGAAGGAAATCTACAGAGAATCAATCGCGGCGCGCGCGCCGGAAACGGCGACGTTCACGGTCAACGTGCCCGAGCACGCCTGGCTCGATCTCGCGATCGGCACGATCGAAGACGATCCGGTCACGTTCCACCTCAGCGCCGCCGCGGGTGGCAGCAAGGGCGGCGAGCCGCTCCTCGAGCGGACAGTGACGACGGCGCATCGATGGGAGCCCGCGGCGATCGATCTGACAAAGTTCGCGGGGCAGACCGTGACGCTGACGTGTGCGTTGACCTCTCCAGCGGCGGGAACCCTGGGCTTCTGGGGCTCGCCGGTCATACGCACGCGATCGACGGCACCGGCGCGATCGTCCGGTGGTGTGTCGGCGGCTCCGGCCACGCGTCCGCGCGGCGTGATCCTCATTCAGGCGGACACGCTGCGCCGCGATCATCTCGACGCGTACGGCTACAACCGCGAAACCGCGCCGTCGATCAAAAAGCTCGCCAGCGAGGGCACGCTGTTCAAGAACTACACGACCCAGGCGACGTGGACGAAGGTGTCGACGCCGACGTTGATGACGTCGCTCTACCCATCGAGCCATACCGTTGCTGATTTCTTCGATCACCTGCCGGCGTCCGCCAACACGCTCGCCGAATCGTTCCGGAGCGCGGGCTACGCGACGGTATCGTTCTCGTCGGTGCTGTTCACCGGCCAGTTCACCAACCTCCACAAAGGATTCGAGGAGCTGCACGAGGCCGAGTCGGTGGCGAATCCGCTGTCGAGCAAGACCTCACGCGAGTTCGTCGATCGGCTGTCGGCATGGCTCGAATCGCATCGGGACGGCCCGTATTTCGCGTTCCTGCATGTCTTCGATCCGCACGATCCGTACGAGCCGAGCGCGCCCTACAACACGATGTGGGCCGACGGAGCGAAGAAAGAAGAACACGAGCACCAGGCCAAGGAGGTCAAGAAGTTCATCAAGGATCCGACGATGCGCCAGTTCGGGATGCCGGCACGCAACGAACTCGAAAAGGCCGGCTTCGATCCCGACGCCTACGTCGGCTACGACCAGGACTGGTACGACGGATCGATTCGGGCCATGGATGTGGAGATTGCGCGCCTCGTCGAACGGTTGCGCGCGCTTGGGCTCGACAACGACACGCTGCTGGTCTTCCTGAGCGATCACGGCGAGGAGTTCCTGGATCACGGTCGCATGTTCCACGGCCAGAGCGTCTACGGCGAGCTCACGCAGACGCCCCTCATCATGCGCTGGCCCGCGGCGATGCCGAAGGGCCGCCTCGTAGACGATGTGGTGCAAACGATCGACGTGTTTCCGACACTGATGGAGTTGAACGGGATCACGCCGCCCGCGGGCATTCAAGGGCAAAGTCTGGTGCCACTGCTGACGGGGCAGGGACAGTGGAAGAAGCGGCCCGCAGTCAGCGAGAAGCAGAAGACCTCGCCGGCCAGCGGCCTGCCATTGTTCGACACCGAATCGTTCGCGATTGTCGATGGCGACTGGAAGCTGATTCACAACAGCGCGCGGCACGACGGGGATCCTGAGTTCGAGTTGTACGACTTCATCAAGGATCCGCTGAACAAGACCAACGTCGCCGCCGATCACCCCGACATCGTCGGGCGCCTCTCGAAGCAGCTCGAGGGGTGGCACGCGATGACCAAAGCCGCGCGCCTCAAGCCTGATTCGGAAACGACGAAGACGCTGAGTCCAGAGCAGCTACAGCGCCTCCGCAGTCTCGGCTACGTGAGATAACGAGTGCCCCTGTCCGCCGGCGTTCGACTCGGCAGCTACGAAATCGTTCGACCGATCGGCGCTGGCGGAATGGGCGAGGTCTACTGCGCGCGCGACACCAAGCTCGATCGGGATGTCGCGATCAAAGTGCTGCCGGCCGATTTCAGCGCAAAGCCTGACGCGATCGGCCGCTTCGAGCGTGAAGCGCGCGCGGTCGCGGCGCTGTCCCATCCCAACATCCTCGCGATTCACGATTTCGGCGCCGCCGACGGGGTGAGCTATGCGGTGATGGAGCTGCTCGACGGCGAGTCGCTGCGTCAGGCGCTTGCGGACGGGCCGCTGCCACCGCGCCGGGCGGTGGACTTCGCGATCCAACTCGCGCGCGGACTCGCCGCGGCGCACGACAAGGGCATCGTCCACCGCGACATCAAGCCGGAGAATGCGTTCGTCACGGCTGACGGACGCGTCAAGATTCTCGATTTCGGTCTCGCCCGCCAGGATGCGCCCACCATCGCCAGCGGTACCGTCGCGCCAACAATCAACAACCCGACCGAGCCCGGCGCGGTGCTGGGGACGGTCGGCTACATGGCGCCCGAGCAGGTGCGCGGCGCCTCCGTCGATTCGCGCGCCGACATCTTCGCGTTCGGCGCGCTCCTCTTCGAAATGGTCACCGGCCAGCGTGCATTTCAGCGCGAGACCGCCGCTGAAACGATGACCGCGATCCTGCGCGAGGACCCGCCGGAGGCGGCGATGGCGGGTGTGCCGCCGGCGATCGAGCGCATCGTGCGGCGCTGTCTCGAGAAGAAGCCCGAGGCGCGCTTCCGCTCGGCGCACGATCTCGCGTTCGCGCTCGAAGCCTTTTCGGGCACGACGAGCGCGTCGACGTCGAGTCTCGCGCCCCCGGCCTCTGTCGTTCCGGCTGCTCGCCGGTCGTCGAGCCAACTCGCGCTCGTCGTCGCGGCGCTGCTGGCGGTCGCGCTCGCCGGCGCCTCCGGCGTGTGGTACGGCAGGCGCGCATCAGTCGGCCCTGTCCGCGCCGCCGCGCTCGAGCCGCCGCGATTCCGGCAGCTGACGTTCGACGATGTCGTGATCGATGCGGCACGCTTTGCGCCGGACGGCCGAACCGTGGTGTACGGCGCGCGTCGTGACGTCCGCAATGCCTCGCTCCTGATGACGCGCCTCGAGTCTCCCGGGGCGACGCCGCTCCCGGTGCCCAACGCGGTACCCTTCAGCATTTCTCGGGGCGCCGAAATGCTGGTCGGCATCAACCTCCGGCGGCATCGCCTCGACATCGAGGCGACGCTCGCACGCGTGCCGATGCTCGGCGGCGCACCGCGGCCGTTGCTCGAAAATGTGATATTCGCCGACTGGAGTCCAGTCGACGACAGCATCGCCGCGGTCCACATCGTGGGCTCGGAGCAGCGGCTCGAGTTTCCAATCGGGCACGTGCTGGCGTCTACCCAGGGCGAGTTCGCGTATCCGCGCGTCTCGCCCACGGGCGAGCGCGTCGCTTTTCTGGCGTGGCCGGTCAAGGGCGACGATCGCGGTACGGTCGTCGTCGTCGATCGCAACGGCCGGCAGGAAACGATCTCGACAACGTGGGAGGGCGTTCGCGGACTGGCGTGGACGCCGAACGGCGACGAGGTGTGGTACTCCGCGGCGTCCGCCGGCACGCAGTACGAACTGTGGGCGTCGGCGCCCGGTCGCAAGGAGCGCCGTATTTTCAGCGCGCCGGCCGGCCTGCTGCTGAACGACATCGCCAAAGACGGCCGCGCGCTGGTGGCGCAATACGAACGTGAAATCCGACTCGAGGGCATGTTCGACGGCGAGGCGGCGCCGCGCGACCTGTCCTTTCTCAACAGCACCTTCGCCTGGGACATCTCGCGAGATGGCCGCAGCGTGCTGCTGACGCATTTCGGACAAGGCAGCAGCGCCAACTACGACGTATACGTGCGCGGCGCCAACGACGCGCAGCCGACACGCGTCGGCGAAGGACAGGGCCAGCAGCTGTCACCAGACGGCACATCGGCGCTTGCCGTGCTCCATGGTCCTCCGTCGCGCGTCGTGATCTATCCGATCGGGATCGGAGAACCGAAGACGATCCCGACCGGGGACGTCCTCGTCACCAACGCGCGGTGGCTGACGAGCGACCGCTTCCTGCTGTTCGGCACCCAAGCGGCTCGCGGTGTCCGCGCCTACGTGCTGGGCAACGACGGCTCGGCGCCGCGTGCGATCACGCCTGAACGCGTGACCTTCTACAGCGAGCAGATTGCGCTCTCTCACGACGGGCGCGTGGTGGCATTGCGGTCGCCCGAAGGCGCGATCACGCTGTATCCGACCGACGGCAGTGCCGCCACGCCGGCGAAGGGGTTCGGCGCCGACGAGACGCCCATTGCCTGGACCGGCGACGATCGGTCGCTGCTGGTACTGGCGGACACCTCTCCGCGTCAGCTCGTGGCGGTCGAGCCCGTCAGCGGTCGCCGTACCGTGGTCCGGACCATCGCCCCGTCCAACGCGTCGTTCATCGGACCGACGGCCGTGTTCCTGACGCCCGACGGGCGATCGTATGTGGCGAACTACCAGCGCCGGGGGATGACGTTGTTTCTTGTCGACGGGTTGAAGTGACGTTCAGTACGTAGTGTCCGGCTTGAGCCGGACCTTCGCGGCATCCGATCTCTGGCGGGTCCTGTCCGCGAACAGCCCCACTGGGTGCTCAGCTGAAAAGCACCTGTCACGTGGGACGGCCTCCGCGCCCAGCGGGGCGCCCCGTTCGCGGCCACCCGCGTGACGTGCTACGGCGCGGTACGTGGGGTCCGGCTTCAGCGGTAACGCTAAAGCCGGGCGCCCCGTGCTGATTTACTGACGCTTTCGCAGCGCCGTCCAGTTCGCGCGGGCGCCGACTTCGTTCGAGAACTGACCCTTGATCTCGTCGCCTTCGATGCGGCCTTCGTAGAAGGCGTAGCAGTCGTTGACTTGCATCAGCACCGACGCGTCGTTCTGCTTCCACTGACCATCGGTATGCTTCCCGCTCGCGCCTTGGTACGTGAGACGGCCGCCATCCAGGAACTCGAACGTCGTCTCGTCATGCGGCCCGGGTTGCTGGCGGTCGCCGACCCAGCCTTCCGAGGTTGTGCCCGCGAGGCTCGGAACAGAGGACGTGGCGAACGCCGCTGCCTGACTGACCGCCGCCCACTTCGGCTCGCCCGCGCAGCCCTTGCGATCGATCCAGATGTTGATGCTCTCTGCCTGCGCCTCGCGCCGACGGTAGACATATTCGAGCCCAACCTTCTGCCCCCGCTTCAGCCACTCCGGCCCTGCAGGACCTGTCACCACCGCTGAACCCGGGCCGCGGAAATCCCACTTGGTTGCCGCACCGTAGTGAAACGCCTCAGTCTTTCCGGCGACGCGCACGTCGACGCGATCGGCCGCGGCGGAAACGACTTCGCCGTCACCGGACAGCACGGTGTTGGCCGGCGTGTTTCCGGTGATGTTCTCGACGATGGCGGGGATGACGGCCAGCAGGATGGGGATGAGCACGAGCACGCCGGACACGATTCCCACGATTCGAGCATCGGACTCGCGCGATCGGCCGCCGGCACGCCCCTGCAGCCGGACCGCGCCCGACACCGCGAGCGCGATGGGATACATCATGAACGGGAACAGGAACACCATCGCATCGTCGCGCAGCGGCCGCACGGTGTCGGCGATTCCAATCAACGACACGAACACGACGAACCAGATCGGCGTCGCGATCAGCGCGCCGCGCCACCAGGACGTGTACTTCAGAATGCGAATGACGTCGAAGACCGGATAAAGACAGAGCGCGACCAGGACGATGACGAGGCGGATCGCCGGAACGAGCACGATCAGCGGGATGGCGACCGCCGCCATCACGAGACCGATTCCGCCGGGCGCTCGCCACACGCGAAGTAGTCGGTTCATGAGACAGAAACCGCCGCCATTGTAGGTCCGGGCCGTTTTCGCCACCGGCTACGGCGGCCAAGAAAGCCGGACGGCCCGTACTTATAGGCGACGATTGAAGAGCAGCGCCGCGACCGCGCTCGCGGCAAGTTCGACGAGAACGATCGCCGTCAACGCCACGAACGCCCAGTCGCGGTCGGCTACGTATTCGGCAATCGAGACCAGCACGCGAACCACCGGCGTCGCCAGAAGCACGATCACGCCGGCGCCGAGCAGGAGTTGCGCGGCCGGGCCCGCGCCAAACAGCGACAACGCCAGCCCGCCGCCGAGACACACCGAACTGGTCATGACGCCGGTGCGCAGGACCACGCTGATGACGCGCTCGAGGCGGCCGGTGCTCATCGCGGCCTCATGAACATCAGGACGGCCACGGTGATGAGCACGATCGCCATCAGTAGCTTCAGCCACTTCGCCGGCACGCGTGCGGCGAGCTGCAGCGCCCGCCACGAGCCGAGCTGGACGCCGAGAACGGCGGCGGCGGCGAGCGCCGGCACGAGCTGGCCGCGGCCGTAGTAGATGATCGCGCCGGGAGTCGCGGTCACGCCGATCATGAACGCGCTGGTTGCGGCGGCGACACGCAGCGGTACGCCGCACCAGGCGTTGAGCACCGGGACCTTGATGATCCCGCCGCCGATCCCGAGCAGGGACGACACGTTGCCGGCGACGAACGACGCGGCCAGCGCCAGCGGCAGCCGCTTGACGCGGTAGCACACTTCGCCGCCGCTTTCCTGCTCGACGTAGCGGCCGCCCAGCACACCGATCTCGACGTTGCCATCAAAATCGCGAATGACATTCCGCCGGTTCAAACGCGTCATCACCGTCGCGGCAATCGCCGCCATGGTGACGCCGAAAAGCGTCTGCAAATGCGCCGGATTGACGAGCTGCGCCGTGATGCCGCCGAGCAGGCTGCCGCCGGCGGTGGCCACTTCGAGCAGCATGCCGAGGCGCATGTTGATCACGTGCTCGCGGCTGCGCGTCGCCGACACCGAACTCGACGTGGCGATGACAGTGGTCAAGCTGATCGCCGCCGCGACCGGAAACGGAAACTTGAGCGCCAGATTCAGGAAGGGTACGAGGAACACACCGCCGGCCAGGCCGAGCAGCGATCCCAACCCTCCGGCAAAGATGCCCGCGACGAAGATCGCGATTGCGAGCGATGGCGTGACGACAGGCATCAAAGGACGGTTATCGTTTCACGACGCCGACGGTCGCGATGGTATCGCCCTTCTGCAGCGACGGCACCGCGCGCACGAACGTGACGATGCCGGCGTCGGGAGCGGTGGGTTCGGCGATGACTTTGCCGAGGTAGTCGGTGATGTAGCCGACCTTCGTGCCTTTGTCGACGTACGTGCCGCGCTTCACGGAGGCGTAGAACATGCCGCCGGCGTCAGCGGCGACGGTCAGCGTGCGCTCGATCCACACGGGATGCTCGACCTGCTTCACGGCGCCGGGAAGCATCTTCAGCGCGCGCATGACGTTCACAGATCCGTTGATCAGGGCATCCACATCGTCGGTCTCGACGGTACCGGCGTGGCCGGCCTCGGCGGTGAACGACGGCTTGCCTCGCGTGGACGCCGTGTTCTCGAGGAAGCGCGACGCGTTGGGATCCTTCGGCCGGTCGGCGGAGATGATGATGTGATCCAAGCCGAACGCAAGAACGAGTTCGCGCGATCGCGCGTCCTGCGCTTGATTGCCGGTCACCGTCCAATAGCTGTACGGCCGCAGGCTTTCGTCGAGGTCGCCGCCGTGCAAGTCGATCAGGTGATCGCACTTCTCGACGACTTCCTTGGTGATCGCGTACGACGCACGCTCGGTCTGCGAACCCGTGGTCGTACCGGGATAGAAGCGGTTCATGCTCTTGTTGTCGACGGGATTCACGTGCGGGACCATGCGCTCGAACGACGCGACGTTCACGAGCGGCACCAGAATGAGCGTGCCCGCGAGCTGCGACGGATCGACCTTGTCGATCAATCGAGAGACCGCCACAATCGACGCGTACTCGGTGCCATGCGCGCCAGACACGATGGCCAGCACGGGTCCCGGCCGCGCGCCGTGAACGACCGCGACCGCGATGTCGTAACCCGCGTCCGAGCCAGCCGGCACTTTGATCACACCGCGGGCGGTCTGCCCGCGCGTCGCCGTGGCCGTTCCGACCGAGAACGTGGCGCGCACGTCCTGTGCGGCGGCTGGCGCCGCGGCAACCGACGCCAGCAGGACGACGGCCATTAGCTTTTTCATATGAATTGCCTCGCGCGGCTTGGGCGCCGAAGCGCCTCGCGCGAAGGCGGCCGGTCAACTTTACAACGGTTCGCGCGACTCAATATAGTGGGTCACTTGGTCCGATGAAGACTCATCAGCTCTACATCAACGGCGAATTCGTCGCGCCGAAGGCATCGGCCACGATCGACGTCATCGACCCGGCGACCGGCGACGTCATCGCGCGTACGCCGGAGGCGAATGCGGACGATGTGGACCGCGCGGTCCGGGCGGCTCGGGCGGCATTCGACGGCGGACCGTGGAAAGAAGCCACCGCGCAAGACCGCGGCCGCGTGCTGTTCAAGATCGCCGAGATCGTACGGGCACGCGCCGACGAGCTCGCGGAACTCGAAACGCGCAACAGCGGGAAGCCGATCATCGAGGCGGAAGGCGACATCGCCGACGTCGCCACCTGTTTCGAGTACTACGGCGGGTTGGCCACCAAAATTCACGGCGATGTCATCCCCGTGCCC
>JADMIO010930478.1_pt1 | contig 31614 bp, 26 predicted proteins | sample 8958161 | NCBI WGS metagenome assembly JADMIO01 (sample SAMN16585339, study PRJNA669376) | soil metagenome | isolation source: Crop rotation soil | place: USA: Cullars Rotation, Alabama | collected 2011 | reverse complement strand
GCCGCGACTTCAAGTCACGTGAATTCCAAGCTTCGGATCCCACTGTGCTGGAAAGTCGCGTCCGCGGTTGTTCCGCGAAGCAGGACGCCCTTCGCCTGCCAGCCAATCGCGCGCCTCTATTCCACGCGGGCCGAAATCATTCCACACATCGCGGCCGTCCGATCCGCCCGCGAGGAGATACTGCGCCACGTCGCCAAGCTGCGCCCGCGACATCAGTTCATAGTTCGGATGGCGGTTCCAGCGGTCCGAGACCTTCGGCAGGTCGATGCCCCAATAGGGCGCGTAGTATCCCGCGTCCCAGTCTTCAAAGCCGTAAAACGAGCTGACATACGTCTGCGTCGTGAACAGGGGATTGCCGTACTCGCGCCAATTGGCGTAGGCGAACGGCGACAGCAGGAAGAGCGTCGCGAGGTAGCCGACGTGAAACCACTGCTGCTTGAACACGCGAAAGCCGCAGCACAGGATCGCCAGCACGGGGTAAATTCCCAGCAGCCAGAGCTCGGATTCCTTGGCGTAAAACGCCCCCGCGGCGAAGATCCCCGCGAGGGCCAGCATCCACGGTTGCCGGCGCGCCAGGATGACCGATGCGCAGAATGCCGCCAGCAGCATCGCGGTGGCGCCATCCGAAAGCGTGCGCAGACTCGCGAGGTAAATTTCCGGCGTCGCCATCATCACCAGGCCCGCAACAAGCGCCACGTATCCGCGGCGGCTCAAGGCATACGCCAGGAGCGCCGTCGCCAGCGGCAAACCGATCGAGGCGTAGAACATCGCCGGCAGGCGCGCGACCCAGGCCTCCTTGCCCAGGAAGTAAAAGCAGGGCGCAATCGAGTAACCCATGAAGGGGGGCCAATGGTCCTCGCGATGCGTGATGTCGGGGGCGTACGGGATAAAAAACGTGCTGACGTAATCGACCTGGATGCCCCGCCCCTGGCTCAGGCTTGCGCCCATGAGCGCGTAACCCGCCTCGTCGGAATGGCCGATGTACTGCACCGGTTTGACGAGTTGCACCTTCTCGTTGAACTGCCGCAGGCCGAACATCACGATGACCGCTATCACTGCCGCCGCCGCGAGCGCCCGCAGCCACGGCCAGGCGCGCGCGCCTATTGCGGGCCGAGCGGTCGCATTCGCCGCAGGCTCAACTTTTGCCGACTCAACCGTCTCTTCCATCCTGGTTCCTCGATTGCCATCATGTTCTCCGCCGTCCAGCGGAACGCAACCCCCCTTCCCGTGCAAAGCGTCGCGTGCAAGCTTAAAATGCCGCGTCTGTCATCGTCCTCACGAAAAGGTGCCGTATGCCCGCCATTGCTCCGCTTCAGGCCATTCGTTATCCGCAGCAGAACCAGACCACGCTGGTGGCGCCGCCGTACGACGTGCTCACCGGCGAGGACAAGTCCAAGCTGCTCGCGCGGGACGGCCATAATATTGTGGCGGTCGACCTGCCGCACATTCCGCCCAAGGACGCGGGTCCCGACGCCGCGTACGAGGCCGCCGCCCATACGATGCGCATGTGGCTGGAAGCGGGCATCCTCAAGCAGGATGCGAAGCCCGCGCTTTATGCCTACCAGCAGACGTACACCGCCGGGGCCCCGGGATCGGCGACGACTTATCGGCGGCGCGGTTTCTTCTGCCGCGTCCGGCTTGAAGATTTCGGCCCCGAAGGTTCCATTCATCCGCACGAACAGACTTTTTCCGGTCCCAAGGAAGATCGTCTCAAGCTGATGCGCGCCACGCAGGCGAACCTCTCGCCGGTGTTCGCGCTGTACGACGATGCCGCCAACGATGTCACGGATCTGCTGTTTGAAGCGATCGCCAACCAAAAGCCGCTCGCTACCGCGGATCTTCCGACGCAGGATGGCAAGGGCGTCGTGACCAGCGACCTGTGGGCCGTCACCGACGTCGCGGTGATCAAGGACATTCAGCTGATGATGGCTGACAAGCATCTGTACATTGCCGACGGCCACCATCGTTACACGACGAGCCTGAATTACCGCAAGGAAGTCTCCGCAGCGCGCGGCGTGCCGCTGGATCACAACGATCCGGCGAACTTCGCGCTCGTGGTGTGCATTTCGATGCAGGATCGCGGCCTGATTATTCTGCCCACGCATCGCGTGGTCGCCGCCGCGTCACTCGAAGGGTTCTATCTCGAAAAATTCCAGGAGGTCGCCGAGAAGTACGCCCAGGTCATCGAAACGCAATTTCGCGGCGACTCGCTGGCCACCCTCGAACATGACCTGTCCACCGGCGCCTACGGCCCGCACGCCATCGGCGTATACGATCCGGTCGAGGACAAGGCCCTGGTCATCCGCCCCAACTCGAACGACCCGCTGGCCGAATTCAAGAATGATCCCGCCCTCAAGGGCAAATCCCCCGCGTGGCGGCAGCTCGACGTCGCGATCCTTCAGCACCTCGTGTTCGACCGCATGATCGCGCCGAATTTCGTCCCGAAAAGCGCGAAAATGAACTGGGCGTTTCCCCACGAAGCCCACGAAGTCGCCACCCTCTGCCGCGCCGCCGGCGGCACGCAGTACCGCGTCGGCTTCCTGCTGCAACCCACGCCGCTCACCGCCGTGCGCGACCTGTGCAACGCCAACGAGCTCATGCCGCAGAAGTCGACCTTTTTCTACCCGAAGCTCGCGACGGGCATGGTGATCAATCCGCTGACGTAAGAATTCCTGGGACGGCGTCACTTGCCCGAGCGGCGGATGCAGGCATTTAGTAGCGCCGGATATTCGCTGACGACGCTGGCAGCCATGCTCATGAGCGATGGGCGCATCATGAGGTTGGCGAAAAGATTTGCGGCAGCGCAGCGCGGCACAAATTCTTTTCGCCATGTTCCTTTGTAGCTGCGTCCGGCGGCGTCCATCTCATTCATACCGTGCCGCGCGATCGCATCCGCCAGCAGCGCGGCGCCGCGCAGGGCGAGGGTGATTCCTTCGCCGACGAGGGCGTGGACTTCGCCGGCGGCGTTGCCGACGAAGAAGCGGCCGTCGTGGTAGAGCGTGCGCTGGCCGGGACTCAGGGGGCCGGAGGTGAGCCAGGGAGAGACGCGGCGGGCGCGGCGGAGGAGGCGGCCGAAGGCGGGATTTTCGGCGAGAAGGGCGCGGAGTTGTTCGTCACCGGAGTTGCCGAGGCGCGCGAGGCGGTCGCGACGGATAACGAAGGCGAGCGAGGTGCGGTCGGCGCTGCTGCGGACGAGGCCGGCGTAGATTCCGGCGCCGCCGGCGATGGCGATGGTGCTTTCATCGAGGTCGCAGCTGTCGAAGTGGGTTTTGAAGCTGACGTATTTTTTGCGCGCGGGAGCGCGCGGCGGGAGAGAGCGGTCGAGAGTGCCGGACTGGGCGAGACCGTGGGCGAGGATGACGGTGCGGGCGCGGAAGATGCCGGCGGACGTGGTGATGGTGAAGCCATCGTGGGCGTCGCCGGTGATGTCGCGCACGTGGCAGGGTTGGCGGATTTGCGCGCCCAGTTCGCGGGCGCGGCGGAGGAGCATGTCGTCGAAGTCCGCGCGGCTCATGGCGCGCGGGAAGGCGCCGCTTTCATCGGCCGGCATGTGCCCGGTGAGCTGCTCGCAGTCGGCGCAGGCCAGGACGCGATTGATCGCGGGACCGGCGCGCTTGTCGAATTCCTCGAGCAGGCCGAGTTGCGCGAGCACGGGACGCAGGCGCGTGCCCATGAATTCGCCGCACACCTTTTCGCGCGGGAAAACTTTGCCCTCGCAAATCAGCACGCTCATCCCGTTCGCCACAAGCAACCCCGCCGTTGCCGCCCCCGCGGGTCCGCCACCGACGATCAGGATGTCCCAGGTTTCGCTCATGGGCTTTCCTTGCGGCAAGCGATTATCCGTTCAATCCCGCCGCTCGCCCGCCAGAGTGAAGCGCGCGGGCACATGGTGATGATAGACAAGCCAGTCACTGCCCGTCGCGGTTTTCCAGCCTTCGACCTCCTCGCGGGTCCACGCCTTCTGCACGCTCACGCGGCCATCGTGCTTGTCGATGGGGCCGGCGAGAAGCGTTAGAACGTGTATGCCCAGGCGGGCGAAGCGGGTACGCAGGAGATCATTAACGATAATGCCGCGGCGGGCGACGCGCAGCATTTCGCGCAACGCGGCGCGGGCGCTCTCGTCGGAAAGATGATGGAAAAACATCGAGCTGATGACGTAATCGATCGAGCGGTCCGCGAATGGCAGCGCGAGAGCGTCGCCGCGGACGAATTCCAGCGGCGGCGGTTCGGGAAAGGCCCATGAATTGCGGACGTGCTCCTGCGCCAGTTCGAGCGTCGTCGGATGAAGGTCGAGCGCAAAGATACGCGCCTGCAACTTGCGTTGCCGGGCCCACTGCAGAATCGCCAGCGGAATATCCGCGGATCCGGTGGCCACGTCGAGAATCGTGATCGTATCGAGCGGCGACCACCGTGCACTCCACTGCCGAAGATGCCCCATCACCGCCCGCGTGCCGCCGAGATACCGATTCACGCGCCGAATGAAAGCCAGCGACCCGGCAAGATCGGCCCGGTTGACGCCGGGCTCATCCATCCACTCGGTCAATTCGGATCGCCGCCGCACGCTGCCTCCATCATTGGGCGTTTCCCCGTACAATACCATGCTGTCCGCACCTGCGAGCGCCCTGACTTCATGACCGAACCGGCCATACGCTCACCCCGCACCACCGCGCGATCGCGACCCGATTTCGCCGTGTGGAGCATTTTCTGCATCCTGTTCAGCGTGGCGCTTGCCGACGTGTTCGTCTCCGGCCATCCGGCGCGGCGATGGTATGACTTGCTGGCGGTCATGGCCCTCGGGGCGGCGGCGGCGGCGCTGATCATCGCGATCCGCTGGGGGCGCGGCGGAGCGCGCACCGCCGACGCTTTCTTCCCCCTCGTGTTGCTCAATCCCCTGCTGTACCACCCGCGTATCACCTCCAACATCCCGCTGGGAATCGATCGCACGCTGGTGACCACCGGCCTGCTGGGCCTGATCGCAGGGGCGATCATCGCGATGCGGCGCGACAACCTGCTGCGCTATCTCGCGGTGGCGGCGTTGACGCTCGTGCTGGCCCTGCTTGCGGACAGCTTTTTGCTGATCGTGCCGGCGCTGGTGGCGTGGTTCGTGTCAGCCGGATTTATCCTGGCGCGCTCGGACAAGCCGCGGCTGCGCACGCACGGCATTGTCATCATGACGCTAGGCGAGGTGGGGCTGCTGCTGTTCGGCGTGGCGACGATCCTGGAGCAGTCCGCGGCGACGCCCTTGAACGCGGACTTTTTTTCGAAAATCGTCAACTTCGTCGATTTTCCGCTGCTGGTGGTGGCGATCCTGATGCTGGCCCTGGGATGGCGAAAGTCCCCCGGCGGAAAGACGCCGCCGCACTTCGCGGGCATGCTGGCTTTGCTGATGGGACTGCTGACGCTGCTGCTGAACAATTTCCAGTCGGGCTTTTTGCCCGAGCCGGGCACGGATCAAACCGTGATGCTTCTCTGCCTCGTCTACACGGTGTTCGCATTGCACGGCCCGCGACGATTGCAGTGGCTGGTGCCGCCGGCGCTCTTGCTGGCGGCAATGGCGTACACAGTCAAGATCGGCGGGATGTTGTAGCGAAGCAAATTCGAAGCACAAAACGCTCGGGAGTTCCGCCTTCAGGCGGTCCCGAATCAGCCCGCGGCCTTGACGACCATGTCCCAGGTCTTGGATCCGGGAATTTTTTCGGCGCCGTGATCGTCAACTTCATCACGGCCCACGCTGTAGAGGACGTAGCCGGAGCCTTCTTTGCGGTATTTCAGCGGTGTGTCAGCGAAGCTGTCGCGCGGAATTTCTTTCAGGTATTTCGGAGCGACGGCGCCAAGCGAATCGGGAAATGCGCCGTTCTCAAGCTGGTGGAGACGCAGCCCGAGGGCCACGCGTGCCAATTGCATTTCCATGCGCGCGGCTTCGGCGTACTGGACGGTGCGGTCGAAGGAAGGAGCCAGAATGTTCAGCAGGATATCGCAGAAGGATTGCGAAGGGTGCAGCATTTTTTTCGCGGTCGAGACGGCGTTCCGCGCCTGGAGGTCTTCGAGGACGGCTTTGACGGCGGTGCGCTGCTGGTGATACGTCGGCTGTTCGAAAGCTTTCGCGCTGCGGTCGTAGAAGTTATTCGCTTCGCGCAGGATCAGGTTGTAGTTGAGAGGAAGGGCGGTTTTGTTCATCCATGCTGCAAAGCCGTTCGAATTGTCGCCCAGCGTTGTTCCTCCACCGTAGGTTGCGGCGGCGCAAACGACGTCGAGCATCATGGCGCGTTCACCGATATCGATTGAGCGCCCGACCCCCTGCAGCGGGCGAAGGCTATTCATATCCTGCAGCAGCATCTGCGCCTGGTCCGACGTCAGCATGGCCGGCATTGCAGCAGCGCGCTGCACGGCCTGCAGGGCGGCTGATTCGGTGGCGACGGCGACGAGGGTCTCGATCAGGAATAATCGCTGATCAAGCGCGCGGGCGAGCTTCAGGGTGTCGTTGACGTCGCGGCGGAAGCCGGCGAAGTCCTTCTCCCCGAGGCAGCGCATGGCGTCCGCGAGCAGCGCTCGTCGCAGCGCGCCGGCTGGCCCAAGCTGCGGCAGAAGCGCGACCAACAAACGCTCGCTGCTGCCGGCGTGGTAAGGAACGAAGTAACGAGGCTTTTCGAGGGCGAGGTGCGCCTTGTCGAGGGCGGTTCTCTGGTCGCGAAGATACGCGATCCACCGCAGATGGTCGGCAGCGCTCCAGGGCTGCTTCAGCATCTCGTCGCTTTCTTTGGAGGCGAGTTCTTTATCGGCAGGCGGATGCTCTTCATCCCAACTCTCATAACTCCTGATGGCCGGCGGAACCTGCTGCTCCGGGATGCCCAGCCGGGCGCGGTTTTTCGTAAGCCATTCAGAAGGGGCATCGTATTTTTGTTTCGAGCCCAGCACCTCGGAAAGCAACTCCGCGGCATTATTCTCGGCGGTAACGCCCTCGGAGGCCTGCATGTTGGCGACCGTGATGTAATCGGGAAAACCGGCGGCATTGAGCGGTTCGGTGAAACGCGTGGTGTCGTGCGCGATGACGATGTGACGGCGATGCTGGGTCAGCAGGATGTCGACGGCGAGGAGAATAAGCAGGATGCTGGCGAGGTACAGGCAGATGCGCTTCCATCGTTTCGTCGGCAGGCGGCGTTTCAACCAGCTCATTTCACTTCTCCCTTGTCATCGAGACGCCAGCAATCGCTGGTATTCCAAGGCCATGCGCTGATGGTCCACGATTTCCGCGGGACTGGGTTGCGGTTGCCGGGGCGCGCTCATTTGCATCACGCCCACGAGGACGATAATGGCCGCCGCGACGGCGCCGAGGCTCGAGAACGTCACGAGAATGCGGTCGGCGAACGTGAGGTTGTCAGCCTCAAATACGGGTTCCTGCTGCAGGCGTTGACGCAGCGAATCAGGAAGCGGCGCCGGGCGGAACCGGGCGAGTTCGCGCTCCAGATCGTGCGGCGAAGGATCAGCCATGGTTCACCTCCGGCGTGAGGAGCGTCGAGAGCTTCTCGAGCGCGTAACGGTAGCGCGAGGCGGCGGTGTTGGCGGAGATCTGCAATGCGTCAGCAATCTGGGCGAATGTGAGCTCGGACCAGATCTTCAGGATGACGACCTCGCGCTGCTCGAGAGGAAGCTCGGCGAGGGCACGTTCGAGGGAGTCGCGGCGAGCGGCAGCGTCGCTATCGAGCGCGGTCAGCATGGGCGATTGCAGGGCGGCCTTTTCATCGCGGACGCGACGGCGGGCGGCGGACCGCTTCAAGTCGAGCGCCGCCGAGCGGACGCCGGCATAGAGAAGCGCCACCGGCTCGCGGGCGCCGTGCCGATGTTTCCAGAAGCGCATAAAACCTTCCTGAACGGAGTCCTCGGCGTCGGCCAATGAACCGGTGATCTGCCGCGCGAACAGCAGCGCCGCCGGGGCGTGCCGGTCGACCCACTGGTTCCAGGTCATTCCTTCTTCCGCCAATGATCACCTCAACGAGTAGACGCCGCGGAAGTCCGCGTTTGTCTAACCAGAAGTCATGAATTTATGCCAACCACAGTAAGCCACGACTGGCCGCGAATAACCGCGGATGAACGCGGATAATTTTTCAATAGTATTGGAAGGTCAGACCCAACCGCCACCCCCCTCGCCCTCCCACTTAACCACTTGACCACTTGACTACTTAACCTTTGCCAGACCTCCATTCTTTCCGTGGTTTATCGCCTCTCCCTGAATAGGTCGCACGAAGTTCGCAATCGGCTGCACCCTTTTTTCCGCCCCCTTGCAACCCTCCTGCGAACGCCGGAATATCACGTCTGGACCGGCGACGGGGACCCTCAAGGAACGGCCGTGACGCACGAGCAACTGGAAATTCTCATCCGCACCCACCAGGCGATGGTCTATCGCTACCTCCGCTACATGGGGGCGGCGGCGGACGTCGCGGAAGATGTCGCGCAGGAAACCTTTTTCGCGGCCTACCGCAGCGGCAAGGTCCCCATGGAAGACATGCACGCCGGCGGCGGACGCTGCGCGGCATGGCTGCGCGGCGTGGCACGCAATCAACTGCTCATGCATTTCCGCAAGGCCCGCTCCACGCCCCACGCTACCGACCCGCAGGTGATCGCCCATGTGCTCGAACAGGCGGAAGAAGTCTGGGCCGCGGAATTCCTGCGCGGCGGCGACGGGTTTGATTACACCGAGGCGCTGCGAACCTGCCTCGCGAAGCTGCACGGAACACAAAAGCAGGTCCTCGACATGTTCTACCGCGAAGAGCTCTCCCGGCTGCAGATCGCCGAGGCGCTCAAGATGAGCGAGGACGGCATCAAGTCAATTCTCCGGCGCGTGCGCGGCGCCCTCAAGCAGTGCGTCGAAATTCGCCTCCGCCAGGCGGGCGCGATCGCCAACCCGGAGGGGGCGGCATGAAATCGATCGACTTTCAGGATGCCCTGATCGACCGACTGCTCCGTGAAGAACTCGGCGGTGACCGCCCGCGCGACCTCACCAAGCGCGTGCTCTCGCAGGTACATGCGCACGAACGTCAGCGGCGGAAGTTCTGGGTGACCAGCGCCCTGGCAACAGCCGCGGCGGTGGTGCTGACCGTCACGCTCCTGGCCCTCTGGGCGCGCGGCGGCGGTTACCCCGCACCCAATGCGGCCGGGAATTACTCCGTCGACGGCGGCGGCACCCTGCAACGCGGAGCCACCATCGAAACCACGGGCCAGGCCACCGTGGCGCTGGGCGGTTATGTGAAAGCCAACATAAGCCCGCGCACCCGTCTGACGCTCGGCGGCGAAAAATTCGAAGAGAAACTACTGCTGGAAGAAGGTGTCGTGAGCTGCAACGTCGAAAAGGCGAAGGGCCAGTTCGACATCCTGGTCGGCCCCGCCGCGGTGCACGTGACCGGAACGACTTTCTCGGTGAACGTGACCAGGGGTTCCCGCGAAAAACAGGATGGTCGGTGGATGACGGTCGCAGTGGAGGAGGGCAGCGTCACCGTCAACGGCATCCCCGGAATCAAACCGCGAACCCTGGGCGGCGGCCGTGAACGCAAGGAACGCTTTTTCCTGCCGGACAACCATATGAAGCCGGCAACCGAAAAAATTGCACCAGCGCCCCCAGCAAGCCCACCGGCGCCCGCGACAACTTCCCCGGCACCGCCCGCGAAAGTAACCGCCCCGACGACCGCCCCGCGCATCGTGCCCGCGGAGGAGGCCGAAATGCACTGGAGCCCCGAGCGCTAGCGTGAGCGCGTCATCCCGTTTTCCCGTAAACGGCTAGTGGGGCGGGCGGTTTTTCATGCGCGAAATAGGCGCGCAAGCGAAGAGGCGTTGCGGTGGCAACGCCTCTTATCGCGTGGGATTCGGTTGGGGATGATCAGCCGTTGATCGATTCGATCTGGACGGCGATGTACTTCTGGCGGTGGCCGACGCGGCGGTGGAAGCCTTTGCGGCGGGTGAAGCGTTCGACATAGATCTTGTCGGCGGCGACCTGGCCGAGGATCTTGGCGGTCACCGAAGCGCCCGCGACGACCGGTTCGCCGATCTTGACGCCGGCGTCGCCGGAGACGAGGAGGACCTTGTCGAACTTGATGCTGGTCTGGCCTTCAGCGAGGTCGCGGAGGTCCACTTCCACGCGGTCGCCGGGCTCGACTTTGAGCTGGGTGCCGCTGTCTTCGATAATCGCGTAGGCCATGACGTTCTCCAATGATCAGAGCCGCCCGGTTGGGCGGAGGAAAGTCCCACAGTATGGGGGAAACGGGGTGTAATTGCAAGGCTTGGCGTCGGTGTAGGAAGGCTCAACAAGAACTGCGGAAATGGGGACCAGACTGTCGATATGGCCGGAATGGCGAAAAAACGGAGCTTTTTTCGGGGAGCGGGGCGGGGGATGGCCCTTTTTCTGGGGGGATTCACGCTTTTGAACTTGGCCGGTGAGTGGTGGTCGCCGGGGTTTGATTCGAATCTGTGGTGGATGGATGTGCGGTTCTTGCCGCGGGGCGTGGGGATGCTGCTGCTTTTCGTGGCGGCACTGGTGTTGATCGACTTTGGCGTAACGGGAACGAGAAGGCGATGGACCTGGGCGGTGATTGCGGTCCTGGGGGGAATTGCGATGCTAAACGCCGGCCTGTTTTTCGAGCGCTTGGTTATGGGCACGATCGTCAGCGGAATGCCGCTACCGCTTTCACTGTTGCTGTTCGGGGCGCTCGCATTGATTTTCAGCGCGGCCGGCATGGAGCGCGGCGGACCGGAATGGCGCGAGATTGCGATGGCACTCACCACTTGTGCGGCGTGCATGGTGCTCTTTCCGCTGGCGCAGATGTACTGCTTTGGAATGACGGATTACCGACGGAATGCGGACGCCATCGTGGTGTTTGGGGCGCTGGCGTATGCCGACGGCACACCGTCGCAGGCGCTCGCCGATCGGGTGAATACCGCGATTGATCTGTACCAGGACGGCATGGCGCCAGTGCTGATATTCAGCGGCGGGCGGGGACTGGGATCGGTCACTGAGCCGGAAGCGATGAAACGGGTCGCCCTCGCCCGCGGCGTGCGGGAGCAGAACATCGTGCTGGATAACGCGGGTTTGAACAGCGCGGCCACGGTCAAGAACAGCTGCTGGATATTCCGAGAACGGGGCTTCAAAACCGTGATCGCGGTGAGCCACTTCTATCATTTGCCGCGGGTTAAAATGGCGTATCAGCGTGAATTGCACAGTGTGGGGGGCGGATGCGAACTGGTGACGGTGCCGGCGCGGGAGACGCGGCCGCTGGTGGCGATGCCGCGGTTCATGGCGCGCGAGGTGGTGGCGTTGTGGGCGTATTATTTGCGGCCGCTTGTGGGCGCGTGAGTTTGTATGGTGCGTAAAATGCTGCGTCGTTCTTGATACGATTTAACCGCTCGGAGGTGCGTGCGAGACGCGCCCTCGCTGACGCTACGGGCTCTGTTTTGTCACGGGTTCTGTTTTAGCGGCGGACGACGGTGTCGGGTTGTTCGTTGGGGTTTTCGCCGGGAGGGAGGGGGAAGTGTTCGGCGAGGACGGCGCCGGCGCGAGCGATGACCTGGACGATGGCGTCGGTGTAATGGGCTTGTTTCAGCTGCGTGGTCATCTCGTCACGCAGGGTTTGCCAGAAGGATTCGCCGCAGCGTTCGTGGATGGCGACGTCGCCGAATATGGCGAAGGTGTGGGATTTCGGGGCCAGCAGGATGAGAACGGCGTTGCGGTGCCGCGTCTGGTCCATGCGCAGGGCGCGAAAATGTTTTTCGGCCGCGACCAGGGGGTTGGCGCAGGTGCCGCGCAGGATCAGGACGCGGATTTCGCCGGTGGTGCGGGCTTCGGCGTCGCGGATGGCGGCGGTAACGCGCTTGTCGTCGAGCAGTCGGATGAAGTGGTTGTGATTCATTACCAGCTGCCTCCCGCCCCGCCGCCGCCGGTGCTGCCGCCGCCGCCGGAGAATCCCCCACCCCCCCCGCCGCCACCGAACCCGCCGCCGCCCCAGGATCCCCTGGAGGATCGGCCGCCGCTGGAGGCCATCATGGCCAGCAAATAGAGCAGCGATGAACCGGTGGATCCGCCGCGTCGGCCGTAAAACGTGCCGCTGGCGCCGCGGGCCGCACGCATGATCAGTGACAGGATGACGAAACCGATAATGAGGATGACGAAGAGCGCCTGGAAAACGCCGCCGCTGCCCCCGGTCTTGCGGGGTTCGGGTTTGTACTCACCCTTGGTGGCCGCGAGGATGGCGTTGACGCCGGCCACGAGTCCTTTGCCGTATTGCCCCTGCTTGAACTGGGGTTTGATTTCGTCCTCGATGATGCGTTTGCAGAGGGCGTCCGGCAGCGCGCCTTCGAGGCCGTATCCCGTGATGATCTGCATCTTGCGGTCCTGGATGAAGACGAAGAGGACGACGCCGTTGTTCTTGTTTTTCTGGCCGACCTTCCAGGCGGTGAAGACGCGGGTGCAGTAATCGGCCATGTCGGAGTCGGTCTGCATCTTCGGGAAGACGGCGACGACGACCTGGTTGGAGGTGTCCTTTTCAAACTTCTGCAGGTGGCGGTCGAGGGCGCTGGCGGTGGGGGCGTCGACGACCCTGGCGTAGTCGTTGAAGTACGCGGCGGGCGGCGGCGGGATGACTTCGGCGGCGCGGGCGGGGGCGGTGCCGGCGAGAAGCGCCAGCAGCGGGAGGAGAAATATGACGAGCCAACGGCGGTTCATGGTTTACTTGTTGAAGTCGAACTTCACGCCGGGAGCGGTCTGCGCGGTTTCGGCGGCGGTGAAGTAGGGTTTCTCGCGGAAGCCGAAAATGGAGGCGAAGAGGACCGCCGGGAAGGTGCGGACGGAGGTGTTGTAGACGCGCACGGCGTCGTTGAAGCGGCCGCGCTCGACGGAGATGCGGTTTTCGGTGCCTTCGAGCTGGGCCTGGAGATCCCGGAAGTTGGCGTTGGCCTTGAGGTCGGGATAATTCTCAGAGACGACCAGCAGGCGCGAAAGGGCGGTGGAGAGCTGGCCCTGGGCGCGTTGGAATTCTTCGAGCTTGGCGGCGTCGGTGGGCGCGTTCTTCGCGTCGAGAGTGACGCGGCCGACGGAAGCGCGGGCGTTGGTGACGGCTTCGAGCGTGGATTTTTCGAAGTTGGCGGCGCCGGCGACGGTCTGCACGAGGTTGGGGATCAGGTCGGCGCGGCGCTGGTAGACGTTCTGGACCTGCGCCCAGGCGCTTTCGACTTGCTGCGATTTGTTGACGAGGCCGTTGTAGGTGGAGCAGCCGCTGATCAGCAAGACCACGACGAGGAGTGCGATCACGCCGAAGACGATCGTTTTCTTCACGGTAAGTCCCTCCCGAAATGAAGACATCCATCATATCCGTCGAATTCATAATGGCGGGAAGGATTTTGGATTATTTCGGCATGCCGGTGATGGAGGTTCGGTCGGATTCGACGGATTCGAACCAGGTTTCGAGTTGCCGGGCCATGTTCCGGACGCGCTGAGGATCGGTTTGGGCGAGGTCGCGGTGCTCGGCGGGGTCGGTGTCGAGGTTGTAGAGTTCGTAGGGGTGGGCGGGCGGAAGCGTGCGCGGGGGGAAGGGCTTGGTGAGCCAGGTGCGGTCGATTTCGGATTCCGGGGGGAACTTCAGGAGTTTCTTGTCGATGGCCTGCTCTTCGCGGGAGGTGGTGTTGGCTTCGTGGAGGACGGGGCGGACGAGTTTCCAGGGGCCGTCGCGCATGGCGGCGTTTGATTCGAGGGCGGGGCGGTAGCGGTTCCATTGCCAGAAGCGCTGCGGGGAGAGGAAGTTCCTGTCGCCCTGGAGCGCGGGCATGACGTTGACGCCGTCGATGGGGAGGTCGGTTTTGGGCGTGCCGCCTGCGAGGCTCGTGAGGGTGGGGAGCCAGTCGCAGTAATGGACGAGGGCGTTGAAGGAACGGTTGGCGGGGAGACCGTCGGGCCAGCGCATGACCATGGGGACGCGGATGCCGCCTTCGTAGACGTGGCCTTTTCCGCCGCGGTAGTTGCAGTTGAAGCGGTCCATGTTGCCGTACATGGCGGGTCCGTTGTCGCTGGTGAAGCAGACGAGGGTGTTGCCGGCGAGGCCGTTTTTTTGGAGGGCGTCGAGGACGCGGGCGATACCCTTGTCCATGCGCGTGACCATGCCGTAGACCCTGGAGACGTTGTCGTGGTAACGGCCGGTGGCGCGGTAGGGTGCGGCTTCTTCGTCGGGGACTTCGAGAGGATCGTGGGGGGCGTTGAAGGCGAGGTCGAGGAAGAAAGGTTTTTGCGCGTGGCGGTGGATGAAATCGACGGCGGCGTCGGCGAAGACGTCGGTGAGGTAGCGGCCGTCGGGCTCGATGCGCTGGCCGTTTTTCTGGAGGACCCAGTCGTAGTAGTGCATGTGGCTGGCGCGGAAGCCGAGGAATTCGTCGAAGCCGCGGGCGTTGGGGTGGTGCTCGGGGTCGAAGGCGCCGTTGTGCCATTTGCCGACGAGGCCGGTGTGGTAGCCGAGTTTTTTGAAGCAGTCGGCGATGGTTTTTTCGCGGGTGGCGATGCGGTCGAGGCCGCGGGTTTCGCGCATGTCGATGCCGCCGGTGCGGATGGGGTAGCGCCCGGTGAGGAAACCGGCGCGGGCGGGGGTGCAGACGGGGGCGGCGGAATAATGCTGGGTGAGGCAGATGCCTTCGCTGACGAGGCGGTCGATGGCGGGGGTGTTGCAGCGGCCTTCGGAGAAGCAGCCGAAGTCGCCGTAACCCATGTCGTCGGCCATGATGAAGAGGATGTTGGGGGGCATGGGGGTAGGGTAGGGACAAGCTGACAAGCTGACAAGGTGACAAGGTGACAAGGGGTGGGAAACACGAAATCCGAAATCCGAAATCCGAAAGGTGAAAGGTGAAAGCCAGTTGAAGTGGAGGGGTGGTTGGCCGGGTATGGTTGCGGCTGGTGCTCGGGGTATGATGGCGGAGAAGGCGAGACTTATTCGGCCGAGTTGCAGGAAATCAGCTGCGCCTCGTAATCGCTCTCCGGGCCTGCAGCATATTTTTCGCCCGCCGGGCCACCCCAGTGGAAGAAAACGATGTTTGACCCTTTTCTTTTTCTGGACGTGAACCTCGCGGCCGGTGTCTTCGACGCGGACATGTCCGTTGAGATCGCAACGACGGCCCGGTAACCTTCATCGTTGACAGTCGGCCAAACAGAAAGCCCACCGTTGAACCAACAGACCACCCTCAACAAGGCACCTTCATGCACCACACAAAACGCGTCGTCGCCCTACTTCTCCTCTCTCCCGCCGTTGCCCTCGCTGCCGAACGCTCCCTCTTCGACACCCCCAACCGCTTCCTCGACAAAACCATCGAGACAACATCCGCCCGAATCATCCCCTCCACCACCGTGATCGACTCCTTCGAAGACGAAGAAGCCACCGCCGCCGACTGGCAGTTCAAGAACGTACAACAGTCCCAGGACGACGCCCACACCACCGACGGCAAACATTCCCTCAAGCTCATTTTCAAAGATTCTGCTTCCGTCGCCGGATACCGCAAAGGCCTCGACGGCTGGGGCGGCGGCAACGACGGTCAGAAACCCGAAGACCTCTCCAGCTGGTCCGCCCAGATCATCTTCAACGACGAATTCCATCTCGACGTCTTCAACCCCCAGGATCACCAGCTCACCCTCACCGTCAAATTCGGCAAAACCTTCACCTTCAAACTCGCGCCCGGCAAAAATGCCATCGCGATCAGGAACAAGGACGCACTCGACTTCGCCTACCGCTCCACCTCCATCCTTCAGAACACCGATTTCTCCGTCTCCGAACCGGCCACCCTCTATTTCGATAACCTCCACTGGGTCGGGCCCGGCATCGGCGAAAACCTTCTCAAGTTCGGCAAACTCTTCGACTGCGGCAGCGGCTTCGCCAACTACCTCCGCCCCCAATTCAATTCCCTCTCCGACATGACCGCCTACGACAAACAAAATGGCTTCGGCTGGAAAGGCCCCCTCAAACGCGTCAACGACCGCCACCATTCCATCTCCGGCTCCTCCGGCCGCCAACCCACCGATCAACTCATCCGGGATTCCATCCGCGACATTGCGTACCCTCTCCTCGTCGATCTGCCTGACGGCAAGTACCGCGTCCAATGGGTCGAAGGCGAGTCCTTCCCCTACTTCAACGACAACTTCGCGATGGATTACGACCTCGCCGTCAAAGCCAACGGCGGACCCATCATCCCCATCCGCACCGGCGCAAAAACCTTCGACGACCGCGCCCGCTACGTCTACGGCCGCGAAAAAGTCGATTACCTCCCCAACCAGGACAAGTGGTCCGCCTTCATGGGCGACTGGTTTTCCCCTATGGAAGCCGACGTCACCGTCACCAACGGCCAACTTGAGCTCGAATTCGTCACCAACCCGCCGCGCCGCGCCAACGCCGCCTTCATTATTGTCTACCCCATCGACAAAGCCGCTGTCATCGAACCGGAACTCGCCCTCTTCTGGCGAGACATTCGCGAGCGCTTCAACACCATGTCCTTCCAGCAGGCCACCCCCGCCATGGCCAGGCAGATGAATCTCCCCGGCCTCCACGAAGAATTCCTCGACCCCGCCGCCGCCCAGAAGCGCCACGCCGAACTCGCCGCCCTCCCCGCAGCCAAAAACGGCCTCCTCACGTTCAACCGCCCCGCCGCCGACGACGTCTACCCCGACACCGTCCCCCAGCCATCCGAACTCTCAACCTCCCTCGCCGCCACCGGTGTCGCCGGCGAGATCTGCTCCCTCGCCCTCAATCTTCACGCCACCAGGGACATCCACGAGCTCAAAGTCACCCTTGGCGATTTCACTTCGCAAGATGGCAAAAAAATCCCGCCGGCCGCCGCCTCCCTCCGCTTCGTCCGCTACGCCTACCGCATGACCGGCAAGCAAACCCACGGCGACTGGAAATACATGATCATGCCCTGGCACCTCGTCCAGCGCGAAGCGATCGAAATGCCCAAAGCCATGTCCACCCGCTGGTGGATCAACCTCGACCTCCCCGCCGATACTTCCCCCGGCGCTTACACCGGCACCGCCACCCTCCAATGCCCCGACATCACCCCCATGCAGATAAAAATTAACCTCACCGTCCTCCCCATCAAGCTCGACCCTGTCCCCCCCACCATCGACTTCGCCACCGTCTGGCATCCCCGCGGCGAGCACGGCATCGAGCCCGACATCTGGAGTTACTTCACCACCACCAACGCCCCCGACGATGTCGGAAACCGCATCAAGAAAGAGCTTGCCGAAAAACGTGCCCAGCGCATCTCCGCCGAGTTCGCCCTCATGAAACGCTACGGCATCAACACCGTCTACCACAACCCCAACGATCCCCCGCGCAAAACCGACATCCAGGACATCCGCCTCCTCCCCTTCTCCGATGCTCCCAAACGCACCTTCCTCCAATACCTCAATTCCATGAATGAAACCGCGCTCGCCAAATCCAAGGACCCGGCCCTCACCAGCCTCATGGGCGGAAACATCGAGTCCATCTCCGCCGTCCAGGAAGAACCCAACGTCTACCGCTTCTGCACCGGCCCACTCCTCTGGCGCATGCACGCCGGTGGCACCTTCCTCAAAGTCTGGCGCGACCCCTTTGGCGATCCCTACCACCCCTTCGATTACCACTGCGGTGAATTCGGCGACCTCGCCTCTCCAGCCAGCACCAACTGGCCCACCATGAACTCCACCGTCCTGCTTGAAGGCATCCGCGAAGGAATTCTCGACTACCGCCACTTCATCACCCTCGAACGGTTGCTCAAGGAAAATCCCGGCCACGCCGCCGCCCCCGCCGCCAAAAAGCTCCTGCAGGACCTCCACGACAAAATCAAACCCGACGCGAAACAATATTTCGTCGAAGTCGGCTCACGCGGCGGATGGGACCACACCTGGCACCAGAAGGAATCCGCCTGGAAAGCCGCCGACTACCTCCAGACCCGCGCCCAGCTCGCCGCCCTCATCGCCGAGTTCCAAAAACCCTGACCCGCTCAATTCTCCCGCTCCTCGTTCGGAGAAAGATACGCGGACGCAGCTAGAATTTTTCCTTGCGTGGGCGGCCTTCGGCTCCGACGTGCGACGCCGCTAAATGTTGGGCGGGAGGCGGGGTTCAGTGCCAGGTGACGGTGATGGGGTCGGTGTTGGGGGGAAGGTCGATGAGAATGCGGTCGGGTTGACGGTTGATGGCGATAGCGTCGCCGGCGGCGGTGGCGGCGCGGACGTCGTCGCTGTTTTCGTTGAGGGGAAGGGGGAGGATGACGGTGAGCGGGACGGAGGGGTTGGTGGTTCTTTCGTGCTCGATGAAGAAGGTGAGCTCGCCGGGGACGGATTCTTCGACGTTGAGCCTGGCGGCGGTGCGTTCGAGCTGATAGGCGGCGACTTCGGCGTAGGTGTCGACCCAGACCTTGTCTTCGAGGGTCTTGACGTAGGCGAGGTGCTCGCGGAAAACCCTGGATGAGAGCGGGAGGAAGCCGCCGTCGATGCCGTGGATCATGGGGACGAACCAGTTGTGGTTGCGTACGGCGTTGTCGACCAGGGCGTTGGCGGTTTGGGTGTTGAAGTTGGCGCCGCCGAAGTCGGTCCAGTTTTCGCGGACGGCGAGGTGGTGGCGAAGGACGACTTCCTTGCAGTGGGGCGTGTACTCGTTGTAGGGGAAAGCGAAGGTGACGGGGGGCTGGCCGAGGTTTTCGGTGATGAGGGCGGCGGCGTGGTTGACCTGGTCTTCGAGCTCGGCGTCGGACTTGATCTTGTTGAGGAAGGTGTGGGTCATGGAGTGGTTGCCAATTTCCATGCCGAGGTCGCGCAGGTGGCGGATTTCGTCCCAGGAGATGGCGGCTTCGCCGAAGCGGAAGTGGCGGGCGCGGAGGGAGGGGAAGACGGGGTCGGACTTATGCTGGCGGGCGAGGCCGGCGACGACGTAGAAGGTGCCGCGAAAACCGAAGTCGTGGAGCATGGGGGCGGCGATGTCGGCGTGGGCCTGGAGTCCATCGTCGAAGGTGTAGGAGACGGCGGCGGAGGCGTCGTCGCGGAACTGTGCGATGCGGGGTTTTCCGGCGAGGGGGAGCAGGCCGGCGCTGGCGCCGTCGGGGATGCGCAGGGCGAGGATCGCGAGGAGGGAGGCGAGAGCGGTGGGAATGAGCCAGCGTTTCATGGGTTCCTGTAAAGCGACGGAGCGACGAAGGGTGATAGTTTAACGAAGTGCGAGGTGGATTGCTGCTTTTTTTATCGACGCGATGGGGCGAAAGGGGTCAAAAAGGGCGGGAAAATGCGGAAATGGGTTGGCAGGGGCTTTTTCGGGGGTGTGGGCGGGCGGGCGCGGTGGGGAGGAGTTCGCGATAAAGCGCGGATGGGACAAGTCATAGGGGGAGCATATGGGCGCTGCGGGCGCACCTATGTCCCTCGCTGCCGCTACGGGCTCTGTTTTGCTGCGGGATCTGTTTTTTTACTTGTTGGAGCCGAGGCGGTAGTCGGCGTTCATGGATTCGATGATCTGGTTGGTGATGTCGAAGTTGGGGTGGACGTAGAGGATTTTGCGCATGGCGATCTTGCTGGTGAGTTCGCGCATGTCCTTGGCGTTGAGGTCGATGTCGTCGTAGACGAAGACCATCGCGATCCCCTTGGCCTTGCTGTACTTTTCGACGGCGGCGTTGATCGAGCGGTAGATGCCGGCGGTCTTGATGCGCTGCATCATGAGGAGGCGGGTTTCGGACTTGCCGAGGAAGGCCTGGTAGTCGACGGTGGCGTCGAGCAGGTCGTCCTGCATTTTCTTGAGCTCGGGAGAGTTGGCGCTGAACATGGGGTTCTTGAGGGCGTCGGTGAGTTTCTGGATGTCATCTTCGCGCTTGCGGCGTTCGTCGTTGATCTTCTTGCCGAGCTCCTCGATCTCCTTGTCGCCGTCGAGCTTTTCATTGAGCGAGGCGAAGACCTTGACGATGTTGACGACCGCGAGCTGCGTCGGCTTGGGGTCCTCGGCGCGGGCGGAGCGGAGGGTGAGGAGGATTCCGCTGGTGAGGAAGAGGGCGGCGAGACTGGCGATCAAAGTAAAACGGGAGGCGGTGAAGCGTGAAACGGGGGACATGTGCGATCTCCGTCAGAAGATGAATGCAAAGGGCAAAGGATAAAGGCCAAAGGAAGCCGGTTAAAGGGTCAGAGGGGGATGCCGAGAGCGAAGCTGATAAGCTGGGTTTTGTCCTTGTCACCCTGGCTGATGGGGACGGCGAAGTCGAGGGCGAGGGGGAGGGAGCCGAAGAACGGGATATTGATGCGGGCGCCGACGCCGATGTCGGCGCGGATGGTTTCGATGGTGATGTCGCGTTCGACGGTGCCGACGTCGACGAAGACGACGCCGCGGAGGATTTTTTCCCAGATGGGGTAATTGACTTCGATGGTGGAGATCCATTCGAAGTCGCCGCCGATGGGATCGTTGAGGGGACCGGAGCGGGGCCCGACGCCGCGGAACTTGAACCCGCGCAGGGATCCGATGCCGCCGGCGTAGAAGCGTTCGTAGAAGGGGGAATCGCCCGCGACGTCGAAGCCGATTTCGTTGCGGAGGGCGAGGGTGGTCTTGCGTTCGAAGAGGTCTTCGTAAAGCGTGAAGTACTTGTCGAAGCGGAAGACGAGCTTGGTGAAGGTGACGTCGCCGCCGAAGATGCCGTACTGCTCGAGCGAGGCGGCGAAGCGTGAGCCGGAGGTGGGGAAGACGCGGGAGTCGGTGGTGTCGCGGACGACGCCGGGCTTGATGGAGGTGAGGAAGTGGGAGCCCTGTTCGTCGAGGATTTCCTGCGTGGTGTCGGAGAAGGGGCCGACGGGCTGGCCGGAGTTGGGATCGGTCAGGAAGTATTTTTCGTCGGTGATGTCGTTGTTGTTGTGGTCGGAGGGATTGTTGATGGTGACCTGCTCGACCCGGAACGAGAGCGAGGCGCCCCAGATATCGCCGAAGCGGCGGCCGAGGGTGATGATGTCGCCGATGCGGCGTTCATCCCAGGATTCGCGCGAGCGGGTGAAGAAGTAAATGTCGTTGGAGAAGGAGTAGGGCGAGTCGAAGAGGTAGGGTTCTTCGAAGGTGACGCGGTACTGCTGGAACTCGGTGCCGGGCTCGAGCAGGATGCGGAAGTACTGGCCCGCGCCCTTGAAGGCCTGGCCGCGGAAGAATTCGCCCATGGAGCGCGGCGGGTTGGTGATGTCGAAGTTCTGCTGTTCGAGGGAGATCTGGCCGACGATGCCGGAGTTGGTGGAGATGCCGGCGCCGACGAGGAAGCGCCCGGTCTGGCCTTCGGCGACTTCGACGAGGGCGTCGCGGGAGGTGGGGTCGCTGCCGATGGGGGTGATCTTGACGTCCTGGAAGATGCGGATGCCCTTGAGGCGGTCGATGGATTTCTTGACGAGCACGGCGTCGTAGGTCTGATCGGGGTAGATGCGGATCTGGCGGCGGATGACACGGTCCTGGATGTTGGGATTTCCGCGGACGATGATGCGGCCGACGATGTAGGGCTTGCCGGGGGTGATGGTGAAGTTGAGATCGACGACGCCGGGGTTGTCGGTGTAGGCGAATTCGACCTTGACCTCGCGGTAGATGTAGCCTTCGTGGCCGTAGCGGTCCTCGATTTTTTTCTGGAGGGCCTCGATTTTTTCGCGCTCGGCGAAGGAGCCGGGGCCGAAGCGGGAGAGGTCGCCAAGGAGTTCGAAGCGCTTGAAGATGGAGTCTTCGGTGAAATTGAGGTTGATTTTGCCGATGCGGTAGCGGGGGCCCTCGATGATGGCGAAGCGGACGGCGATCTTCGATTTGTCGTTGGAGTAATCGAGGAAGTAGGAGACGCGGGCGTCGAGGTAGCCGCGCTTCTGGTACTGGTCGCGGATGGTGACGAGGTCGGCCTGGATTTTTTCCTCGTCGAGGACGCCCTTGCGGAAGATCCAGAAGTAGGACTTGGTGGAGATCTTGAACTTGAGGTAGGAGCTCTTGAGGTTCTGGTTGCCGGAGAACTCGATGGAGCTGATCTTGGCGCGGGGGCCCTCGGTGATGACGTAGCGGACGATGCCTTCCTGGAGGAGCTTTTCATCGACGTTGACGGCGACGCTGGCGTAGCCTTTCTTGTGGTACATGTCCATGATGGACTTGCGATCGGTCTCGATGCTGAAGCTGTCGAGCGGGCCGTTGACGTGTTCGATCAGGACATCGCGGAGTTCCTCGGTCTTGAACTGGCGGTTGCCGCGGATTTCGACGGCGGCGATGGTGGAGCGTTCCTCGACCACGAAGTGGACGGCGACGCCGCGGATTTTGCCGGCGTCATCGCCGACGGGTTCGACATCCGCGCGGACGGTGACGAAGCGGTCGAGGGAGGCGACGGAGCGGGTGTCGACGTCGATCTGGGCGCGGGAGTACGGCTGGCCGGGTTGGGCGCGGACCTGGTCGAGGATGAGGCGGGCGTCGGTCTGGCGGTTGTTGACGACGTCGACACGGAGAATGGGGAGACCTTCCAGCGACGACGGACCGGCGGGGGTGCTGCGGGGCGAGGGAGTAACCGCGGAGGGCGGATTGGTTTGCGCAAGAACCGGGGCGGTGAAGGAAGCGAGGATGGCGGCGGTGACGGCGGAGCGCAGGAGGATGGAGAGGGGAACGAACGGGCGGAACTTGGGAGCATGGGGCATGATGGTTCTCAACGCGAGATCGGGCCGCGATGGCCGGTGGTTCGCTTCAGGGTATTGGAGGCGTAGTTTAGCCGGGGTGGAGGGAGGGGGGAAGGGAACTTGGGGGGAAATTAAGTCCTGAGTCCTGAGTCCTGAGGCTTGAGGCTTGAGTCTTGAGGTCTGAATAACGATGCGCTTGCTCGGGACTTTTTACTCAGGACTCAGGGGTTAGAGATTAGGCCAGGGAGGGAGGGGGGCGGGATCGGGAAGGGCGGTACAGGATTCGATGAACTTGTCGAGGGCGGCGGTGAAGACGGGGTCGAGAGTGTAGGGGATGTCGCTGGTGACGGGGAGGGTCTTATTCTTGGCCTTCATGCAGAAGAGGTTCGAGGCGGCGGGTTCGCCGACGATGATGTCGATCCAGCCGTTCTGGTCGCCGGGGAGGTCGGTGAGCTTCGGGTCCGGGGCGAGCAGGAGGATGGGGTGCGCGGGGTCCAGCAGGGAGAGCATGATGCGAAGCCAGAAGAGGAGGGCGTCGGGCGTGGAGAGACCGCAGGTGGGGACGCGGATTTGTTCGGGGCGGCGGGTGCCCGAGGCAGCGGCGCCGGGGCGGTACATGCCCATGCCGCGGATGATTTGATAGATGATGCGGTGGAAGCCTTCGCGGCTGGCGTGCATGTCGGGATGGTTGGCGACCTGGGCGACGGTCGCGGGGCGAAGGGGCATCGGGGCGGGGGCGTTCTTGAGGGACGCGCGGAGGGTCTCGCGGTCGGTGTCCATGATCTGGCGTACCGTCGAGGCGGTGGAGGCGGAGGCGCAGCGTTCGTGGGTTTTCGCCAGCGAGGGCAAGGCGGTGGTGACGGCGAAGGAATCGGGCAGGTCGACGATCTCGACGCAGAGGACCATCGGGTACTTGTCGCGGCCCTTGCCGTCGACGGAGGCCCACAGTCGGCCGGCGATCAGCGGCGGCGCTCCAGAGCCGCGGGGCATGTGCCAGAGGAAGTCGTGCAGGAAGGAGTCGATCCGCTGATCGGGCTCGAGTTTTTCCCAGGCGGCGGCGTCGATGTTCTGGTTGATGCCCTGGAGGTAGAGGAGCTTCTTGGCGGTGACGAGTTCGTCGGTGTCGAGACCGAGGTCGTCGATGTGGTCGTTCCAACCCGGGTGCTTGCCGAAGGCGGCAAGGTGCACCTGCGGTTCCGACTTGGAAGGCCCGAGGAGTCGGGCAAGGGATTTAAGGAACGCGGCCAAGAGATTTCCCTGGGATGCGAGGGTTGTATTTATCTAAGGATAACGGGGCGCGGCGTCCGCGTCTCGGGCGCCGCACCCGTGGTTATTTATTGAGTCTTCACGGTCGGGACGGGCCATTCCTTGACCTCGGGGACTTCGGCCTTGAATTCCATGAGCAGCCAGAGGGACCAGGTCTTCTTATTGGGGTCGGTGACGGTGTATTCGAGGGTCCACTTGTTGGCTTCCCGGCTGATGACCTTCACGTTGGGGCTCTTGATCAGGCGGAAGGGGGACCAGATGCCCGGGAAGGTGTCGGTCTGGATGACCGGTCCGTTGGGAACGTCGCGGAAGAGGAAGGCGAGATCGCCGCCGGGATACTCGATGTCAGCCTTGTCGGGGTCGAGACCCTGGAGGTAAGCGGTGCGGAGCTCCTTGCCGTTCTCGGTGATGGCCATGTAGGCGTATTTCTGGGAGACGGCGGAGGGGTCCTTGAGCTTGTCCTTGATGACGGAGAGGGTGACGGCGACGGGCCTGGCATCGACGGGGAGCGCGACGAAGAATTTTTCGAGGCGATCAAGGTACTGCTGCTGTTCCTTGAGGAGGTGAGCGCCGCGGAGGAGTTCGAGGGTGGAATCGACTTCCTTATCCTTGGTCTGGCCGCCCTGTCCGATGGAGTTGACGCCGCCGGCGTTGTTGACCCCGGTGGCGCCCTTGACGAGTTCGAGCGCGGTGCGGGCCTTGAGGAGGTCAGCGCCGGAGAGATCGTCTTTCTTGTCGACGGTGGGAGCCAGGGGGAATCGCTGGTACTTTGTGAGCTCGATGAGGCCGGCATTGATATCCTTGGTGGCATCGTTGGCGAGCACGCGGAGGGCGCCGACGGTCAATCCCGACCAGTAGCGTGCGGAGAAACTGTCGAGGCGCCGGGCGCTGGTGACGACGTATTTTTCGAGGAACTTGTTGGGGGCCATGGCGAGGATGTAGGTTCGGACTTCGCGATAGTCGTCCTTCAGGTCCTTCCAGTTGTTGAGGACCTCGGAGCATTCATCCTTGAAGCCGCTGCCGCGACCGATCTGGATTTCGGTTTCGAGTGCGGCATTCCCCTGCTGGTCGTTGACCTGCTTGAGGGCGTCCTGGGCCTTGCGGGCATATTCTTCGAGGGCGGAGCGGATGGTCTGTTCCTTGATGCCGACGAAGCCGGCGGCGAACTCCTTCCAGTCCTTGGAAATGAAGCGGAGTTCATCGAAGCAGTCTTTCTGCCAGTACTTCCTGTAGGCGGGGAGGTAGCCGTCGAGGCCGCGCTTGATCTCCGCGGACTGGGCGGTGATTTTTTCGGCTTCGAGGAGGCGGGGTCCGGAGGCGGCCTCGGCCTTGGGGCCAGAGGCGGGGTCGGTCTTGCACAAGCGATCGATGGAAGAGATCGCGTCGTAACACGCGCCGACGCCATTCGGGGAATACTTCGCCTGGAAGTTCTTGTCGGTAATGGTGAGGGGGACTGCCGGGCGCACCAGCCGATCGGCGTGCGCGGCGGCCAGCGCGGTGATGTAATTTTCCCACGCGGCGGGCTGGGTCGGCATGGAGGCCAGCGCGGCGGTGACGACGACGTAGCGGCTGTAACGGGCGCCGGTATCGACGACGCTGTGCGCGAGATCGCCGGCCTTGCCCAGGGGCTCCGTGGAGGGCGCACCGGCGACCAGCTTGACGATGGTGTCGCCCGCGGCAGTGAGGTCAGACTCGACCTTGGCGAGGGATTCAGAGACGAGGGCCGAGGGGGCGGTGGTCGGCGCGCCGGCGGGCCGCGGCAGCAGGGCGTCGGCGACCTGGTAGAGCATCGCGTGAACTTCGAAGCGGCGGCGCGGGGTGCCGTCGGCGGCCCTGGCAGTCACGAGGTAGTCATCGAGGGCGTTGATGTCGGCGAGGACGGCTTTCGCGTTGGGGCCGTTTTTCCATTCGTTGGCGGCGTTGATGGAGTCCTGGATTTTCTTGTGGTTGGCGACGCTTTCCTCGGCGAGCGTCTTGGCATCGCCCTTGGCGCCCGCAGGCACCTCGGACAGCGTCAGGCGGAGCAGGTTGGCGTAGACTTTCTGCGAATCACCGGCGATGCGCTCGAGAGCCGCGGTGTAGAGGGCGGTGAGGGTGATGTTTTCCGGGGAGCCCTTGCTGGCGGCAGCCCACTCAGTGGAAGCCTTGTCACGGGCGGCAATCAGCTTGCCATAGGCGGTGCGCCAATCCTCGACGTACTGATTGTACGGGTCGAGCTTCAGCACGTTGCGGGCCTTGAGTTTCTGGAGGTTGTCCTCGGCGGCGCGGAAATCCGCGAGCGCCGCACGGACGCGAAGGATGTTGCCCATGCGGGGCGACTGGTCGGTGACCTGCGCCGCCCAATAAGCCAGCGCGGTATCGAGTCCGCTGTTGACGACGCGGCGCGATTCCTCGGTGCCGGGTTGCAGCGCGGGAGCGGGCCACGCCCGCGAGCGATCGCCGGTGTAGACCCAGTCGGCGATGGCCTGGAGATCGGCCGCCTTCTTGGGATCGTCATTGTCGGCCTTGGCCTTGGCGTAATCGGCGGGGGAGAGGACGAAGCGGAACATCGGATCGACCTCGACCCACGGATGCGGATCATCCTTCGGGGTGGAGCGCGAGGCGTTGGCGTACTCGAGCTTCATGAGCTGTTCGAGGGTGCCAGTGGCGTCGTCGTTCCAGGTGTCCTTGTTGAGGGTCGGGATCTTGTTGCGCGAGGCGACGAAGAGCGGATAGAGGATGGTGGATTCGTAGAGGGCGCGGTAGGCCTCGGCGCGCTCGGTGTCGGCGCTGCCGCCGAGGAACGAGAGGGTCATCGGGCGGAAGATGATGGGAATTTCGATGCGTTTCTGGACGACGGGGAGGTTGTCGCCGAGGAGCTTGACGATGGTGGTGTTCTTCTTGTTGATGCCTTCGCCGATGCTGAATTCGTCGTTGACGTAGGTGTTGTCTTTCTTGACGTTCACGACGCGGAGGAGCTTGGGATCGTTCTTGGCGACCTCGGCCCAGAAATCCTTCTCGGTGCCGATGCTCTTTTGCAGGCTGCGCGAGCCGAAGAAGACCAGGGCGAACAGGATCAGCAGGGCGACGATGCCGCAGCTCATGACGATCGCGCGGCGGCGCGACTGCTGCTTGTCGGCATTGTCGGCGCGGGTGACCAGGCCCTTTTCCTTGAAGACTTTCTCGATGAAGAGATCGCGCAGGAAGTAGGCGCGATCGCGGCGCCACACGCGGCCTTCGGGGAGCGAATCGACCGGCACGCCGAGCACCTCGGCGAGTTCGGCGTCAAGCGCGGAGCCTTCGGTCATCGAGCTGGTGAAATAAATCCCGCGGAGGAAGAGCGGCTTGGGCGACCATTCGCCGGCGACGAAGATCATCTCGAGGTAGCGGCGGAGACGCGGACCGATCTTGGTGATCGAATCGGGCAGGGCGTACAGGGCGTCGACCTGGTCGATGCGGCGCGACTGGGCGTCCTCGGTGTTGACCGGGTCGAGCAGCAGCTGCTGGCGACGATCGGTGAGGCGCTTCTTGACCGTCTCCAGGTGGTTCGTGACCGCCTTGGGATCAAACTTGGAGTCGAGCGGCTCGGGGTTGGACCAGCCCATGATCTGGTGCTGCAACTGCGGATCGTTGAGATCGTCGAAGAACTCGCGGAAGCCGTTCAAAAGGTCGCACTTGGTGACGATGATGAAGACCGGGAAGCGCACGCCCAGGGAGCGCTGGATCTGGTCGAACTGCTGGGCGATCTTGCCGGCTTTTTTCTCGATGGAGTCGGCGGTGTCCTTGATCAGCGTGTCGACGGGGATGACCAGCAGCATGCCGTTGATCGGGCAGTTCGGGCGGGTGTTTTTCAGGAGCTTGAGGAACTCGCCCCACTCGTTGGTGGTGCCGGGAGCGACTTCTTCGAACATGAGTCGTCCGGCGGTGTCAACGATGATGGCCTGGTTGGTGAACCACCAGTTCATGTTCAGCGTGCCGCCGGCGCCTTGCAGCTGGTCCTGCAGGCCGGGGGGGAAGCCGACGTTGCAATGGCGGATGGCCTCGGTCTTGCCGGAGCCGGGTTCGCCGACGAGCACGTACCACGGGACGGAGTAGAGGTTCTTGCCGGCGGCGCGGAATTTTTCGATGCCCTGTTCGAAGTTGCGGCGGAGGTCATCGAGGCGGGCGCGGCGGGCCGGTTCGGAGATGGCTTGCGGGGCGGCGGCAGCGTTGCCGGCGATGCCCTGCGTGAGAGGATTGCTCTTGCGCTTGCGCGACCAGCTCAAGAGGCCCTTGAAGGCGGCGAGCAGCAGCATGACGACGACCATGCCGATGATGATGATCATCAGGGCCATGGAGTTGCCGGCGAACAGGATGTAGAGGGCGGAGAAGATGGACCCTCCGCCGAGGACGGCCATCGTGGCTTTCATGGGGGCGGGAAGCCCGGAGAGCTTCGGTACGCCGGGAATAAGGTTTCTCACTTGCCGGACTCCTTGTCGACGATGGGTGCTTTCTTGATGTCACTGAGGGCCTTCATGAGCTTGTTGGAAGCGTCACGGTAAAGGTAGCCGTACGCGAAGAAGAGGACGATCATGAGGCCGACGAGGGCGATGGCGATGCCGATCAACTTGGTGCCTGGGGGTTCGATGAGGTCGCGGGAGTCGACCTTTTCGTAGGCATCGGGGCAGATGCGGTCGGGTTCGGTGAACATGCCGGCGGCGTGGAGGCGGGCGGCGATTTCCTTCATCTTGCGACGGAGGTATTCGGGCTGGCCGGTGTACCAGCCGGAAAAACCCAGGCCCATGCAGGCGTAAAAAACGGCGAGGCGCTCGTTGGCCGACGGCGACTTGTCCTTGAGCGTCTCCTCGAGCAGGTCGAAGAATTTTTCATCGCCGGCCATTTCGTGGCGTTCGAAGGCGAGTTCCTTCCATTCGCGTGCCCAGGGGAGCGAGGATTCCTTGATCATGAAGTCGCAGAAGAACATGAGGATCAGCTCGGTTTTTTCCCACTGGTCGGCGAGGTTGGCGCCGACGGACTTGGACCGGGCTTCCGCGAGGAAGGCCTTGATCTCCGACTGGACCTGCGCGATCTCGTAGTTGCCGCCCTTGCGCGCAGAACGATTGAGGCGGCAGATGTACTGGAAGAGCGGCTCCGCGAGATCCAGGAGGGTCTGGGGCTTGGGCTGGGAGATCATCGAGGTGCTGGAAGCTAGGGCGGTCATTGGTCACCTGGGGGTTAAGTGGTTAAGTGGTTAAGTGGTTAAGTGGTTAAATGGGATTCGACGATTGAAGCTTTTTTGGTAACAGCGTCGCGTTTGGCGCTGTCCTTAATCTTGAGGTATTTCATATATCCGTTGATTTCCTTCAACAGGGAAAGAGCATCCATCTTAAGATCGCGGAGGTGTTCCGGTTTTGCATAGCCTTCGTCGTCACAGAGAATGATGTCATCCACCGTTTCCTGGAGCGATGCGCGGGCATCAACAAAGAATCGCTTGCGGTCGGTGTAAGTGAAGCGGCCGTGGCCTTCCGCGATGTTGTTCGTAAGACTCCGGGCCGCATCGCACATCTGGATCCGCAATCTAAATTCGACCTTCGGAAGCAAGCGGGAGAGCTTGTAAATGCGCTTACGAAACGCGCGCGCGTGCTGATAGACGCGCAACTTTTCGAAGGAGAACATGATGTCACTCACGACATTGCCCTCGAATGTATGTTCCCACTTGACCATTTAACCACTTAACCATTTAACTGCCAGTTACGGAATCGGCATATAGAGCGAGATCTGGTAATCACTGGTCTGCATGTCGGGCCAGCGGATGGCCATGACTTTTTCTTCCTTGATGCGGTCCCACATGCGTTGGGATTCGGCGCGCATCAGGCGGTAGTAGAAGAGGTCGCCCTTGGCCGGCAGCGTGAGCGGCGGATGGCGTTCTTCCTGGAGCTTGATGCCCCAGATGCGCTGCTGGATCATCGACTTGGCCATGAGCTTGAACTTGTCGCCGTCTTCCACGAGCTTCGCCAGGCCGGCGTGATCTTCCTTGGTCTTGATGCCCAGGAAGTAGTCGGTGGGCTTGTCGAAGTGTTCCTGTTCGAGCGGCTTTTGCAGGACCAGGACGCCGCCCTCGGCGACGAAATCGATCTTGAGGAAGCGTTCCTGCACGGTGCCGCCCAGGAGGGAGCGGATCTTGTTGATCAGGTCGTCGTAGGAGCCGGCGAGGTTTTCGTGGTCGTACTCGGGGACGATGAATTCCTTGTCGCGGTCGGGGTGGGCGGCGGAGAGCTCGCCGAGGAGTTCGCGAAGCTCGAGGTAGAAGTCGAAGGGGCGGACCTGCGGCAGGACGTTGATCAGCGAGCCGAGCCGCGCGGCGTAGCGGTTCAGCGTGCGGAGGCGCATGGCCTGTTCGAACTGGACGCCGCGCATGGCGTCGATGGAGAAACCGCCGGCAGTGATCTGCTGGGCGAGGGTGGAGCGGGAGGCCTGGACCTGGTTGGCGAGGTCGCGGAGTTTTTCGCGGAGCGTCGCGGAGCCGTTGATCAGCAGGCACGGGGGGATGTAGGTGGGATCCTGGCGCGCGGTGCCGACGTCCTGGCCGGTCGCGTGGCTGATGCGCAGGAGGGGCAGCGTTTCGAGGTCGGTGTGGTCTTCATCGTCCAGGATGAGACGGGCGTTGATCTTGCGCACCATCATCGGCTGCTGGTTTTCGCCGGTGTTTTCGTCGGGGGATTGGACTTCAGCGGTCTTGTAGATGCGCTTGATGCGCCAGTCAGCCCCCCCACCGGTGGAGGCGGCGGGGTCGACGGTGTTGGCGCGGGTGGCGTACCAGAGGGGAACGGCGATCGAGACGGTGAAGGCGTTGGAGGAGGATTCGAACGGCTGCTTGATGTCGATCGAGGGGAGGTCGGCGTTTTCGGGGAAATTCACTTCCAGGCCGGAGGGCATGATCACGCGGAGACGGTCGAAGCGTACGAGCATGTTTTCGAGGGCGTCGGCGGACATCTTCATGTCGACCACGCCGTACGGAAAGACGAAAGCGAGCTTGCGGTCGCCGCCGAAGCGTTCAAGCAGGTGGTGCTGCATCGCCTGCAGGTGATGCGGCTGAAGGAAGAGGCCTTCGTGCCAGTGGACGGGTCCGGCCATGAATGTTTCCTTTAAACGGCGACAGCACGAATTCTGCGGAAATGACGAATGACGAATGACAAATGACGATTCAAATTACAATGACAAATGAACGAAGGAGCGAAACGGGAAACTGGCCCATCCCACTCATTGGTCCATTGGTCATTGAGATTTGATTCGTCATTCGTCATTTGTCATTCGTCATTCAATCAGGCTCGGCTTCTGCCCTTGATGAGCGTCTCGGTGTATTCCGCGATGGCGTTCTGGATTTCGATTTCGATCGTCTGCACGTCCATCGCGGTGGCTAGGTCTTTGTATTGCCGCCAGCACTTCACTTCCTTGCTCACGAGCATTCCGGGCATCTTATCGGCATAGGCTTCGATGTTAGCGACAGAGAATTTGCCGACATGCCGTTGTGCGAAAAGATTGCCGGCTTGCGCAATTGCGGAGATCAGGCCGGCGCAAAGCTGGCGGAGGCGATCGACGTCGGCGGCGACCTGGGTGCGCGAGATCTTTCCAGCACATTGGGATCCTAAGCTTAGAATTCCACGTGGACAAGTTGTCGCGGCCGCTTCTATAGTGTCACCTAAATACTAGTGACTCCAGCGTAACTGGACTGGCCACAGTTAGGCCGCAAATGTAATCACACTGGCTCACCT
>JADMIO010817170.1_pt1 | contig 31614 bp, 16 predicted proteins | sample 8958161 | NCBI WGS metagenome assembly JADMIO01 (sample SAMN16585339, study PRJNA669376) | soil metagenome | isolation source: Crop rotation soil | place: USA: Cullars Rotation, Alabama | collected 2011 | reverse complement strand
CAGGTCCTTCAGGTCTCAATGGAAATAACGGTTTAGATGGAACAACGGGACCTACTGGCCCAACAGGTATTGGAGGTGGAGCAACGGGGCCAACGGGTGACACCGGCCCTCAAGGTCTTCCGGGAACTCAAGGTACAACAGGAGCGACTGGCGCAGGAGTTACAGGTCCAACAGGTCCTTCAGGAATCAACGGGAATACTGGTTTAGATGGAGCAACAGGTCCTCAAGGAATTCAGGGAGTAACAGGAGCTACAGGCGCAGGAGTTACAGGTCCCACAGGTCCGTCAGGAGTCAATGGAAATAATGGTTTAGACGGAACAACAGGTCCTCAAGGAATTCAAGGAGTAACTGGTGCTACCGGTCCGACCGGAGTTAATGGCATTGGAACAACGGGACCTACTGGCCCAACAGGTATTGGTGGAGGAGCAACGGGGCCAACAGGTGACACCGGTCCTCAAGGTCTTTCCGGAACTCAGGGTGCAACAGGAGCTACAGGCGCAGGAGTTACGGGCCCGACAGGTCCTTCAGGTCTCAACGGAAATAATGGTTTAGACGGAACAACAGGTCCTCAAGGAATTCAAGGAATAACAGGAGCTACCGGTCCGACCGGAGCTAATGGAACTGGAACTACGGGACCTACTGGCCCAACAGGTATTGGAGGCGGAGCAACCGGGCCAACAGGTGACACCGGTCCTCAAGGTCTTTCCGGAACTCAGGGTGCAACGGGAGCTACAGGCGCAGGAGTTACAGGTCCCACGGGTCCTTCAGGAATCAACGGAAATAATGGTTTAGATGGAGCAACAGGCGCCCAAGGTCTCCAAGGAGCTACCGGTGCAGTCGGTAATACCGGTGCTACAGGTCTTCAGGGAGCTACCGGAACCACCGGTCCTTCGGGTATTGCAGGAGCAACGGGAGCGCAAGGAATGCAGGGAGTGACGGGCGCAGCAGGTGACACTGGCCCGCAGGGAATTCAGGGAGTTACTGGTCCTACTGGTCCTTCTGGTATGGCGGGGGCAACTGGGGCGCAAGGTATCCAGGGTATTCAAGGAATACAGGGAGTTACCGGCAATACCGGTGCACAGGGGATTCAAGGAGTAACGGGCGCAACTGGTAACACAGGTGTACAAGGAATCCAGGGAGTAACCGGAGCGAATGGCAACACTGGCGCTCAAGGCATACAAGGAAATACAGGAGCAACCGGTGAAACCGGTCCTCAGGGAATTCAAGGGTTACAAGGCATACAAGGAATACAGGGATTTACCGGCAATACAGGCGCTCAAGGGATTCAAGGAGTAACGGGCGCAACTGGTAGCACAGGTGTACAAGGAATCCAGGGAGTAACCGGAGCGAATGGCAACACAGGCGCACAAGGTATTCAGGGCATACAAGGAAATACAGGCGCAACCGGTGAAACCGGTCCGCAGGGAATTCAAGGGTTACAAGGAATACAGGGAGTTACCGGCAATACAGGCGCACAGGGGATTCAAGGAGTGACGGGTGCAACTGGTAACACAGGTGTACAGGGAATCCAGGGAGTAACGGGAGCGAATGGCAACACAGGCGCACAAGGTATTCAGGGCATACAAGGAAATACAGGAGCAACCGGTGAAACAGGTCCTCAGGGAATTCAAGGGTTACAAGGCATACAAGGAATTCAGGGAGTTACCGGCAATACAGGCGCACAAGGAATAACAGGAGCAACCGGTGAAACGGGGCCACAGGGAATTCAAGGAGTAACAGGAGCAATAGGTAATACAGGTCCTCAAGGAATACAAGGAGTTACTGGAGCAACAGGTTCCCAAGGTATTCAAGGCATTCAGGGAGTAACCGGGGTTTCAGGAGAAACGGGCCCGCAGGGAATTCAGGGAGTAACCGGAGCAACAGGTCCAACCGGTAAAATCGGCCCTATTGGACCGCAGGGCATTCAAGGCATTCAGGGGGTCACCGGGGAAACAGGGCCTACTGGAGATTTTGGTGCGCAAGGACCTCAGGGAATTCAGGGAGCAACAGGAGCTACAGGCGATGTAGGGCCTACAGGAGCGCAAGGTATTCAGGGTAACCAGGGTCTTCAGGGAGAAACAGGGGCAACAGGGGCTACAGGGGCGCAGGGAATTCAAGGGTTTACAGGAGCTACCGGGGCAACAGGTCTTCAGGGTGCTTCAGGAATAAACGGAGTAACCGGACCAACGGGTTTACAGGGTATAACCGGTCCTACAGGCCCACTTGGTTTTGCGGGCGGTGACTTGGCGGGCTTATATCCGAACCCCACAGTAGTTGGTTTGCAGGGTAATCCCATTTCTAATGTTATGCCTACAACCGGACAAGTATTAATGTGGAACGGATCGTATTGGGTTCCTTCCGATACCCTCGGAAATTTCTGGGCGCTGAAAGGAAACACCGGAACAAATGCGGCAACTAATTTTGTGGGAACCACTGATAATGTTGATCTGGTTTTCAGAACTAATAATACAGAGAAGGTAAGAATAAAATCAAACGGAGCAGTAGGTATTAATCAACCAGCACCGGCTGCAACCGCAATACTTGATATTCAAAGCACCACCAAAGGAGTTCTTTTCCCGGCCTTAACTACCGCTCAGCGCGATGCTATTGCAGGTCCTGCGGTGGGTCTTACTATTTATAATGCTACCTTAAATGTCCATCAATTTTGGAACGGCACCTGCTGGGTGAATGTAGGGCAAACTGTTTGTTCATTTGCTTACGCAGTTAGTCTTAGTCATCCTTCCGATTGTCTATTGCGAACCAATTTCAATAGTGTGTCCGATACCATCACGGTAAGCTTAGTTTCGGGAACTCCATCACCTGTTATTCTTTCCACATCGGGTGTGCCTGCAGGTGTATTGGTTAGCTTCTCCAACAGTTATGTTACTCCTACCGCTCAATCCGTAGTGACTTTCACTGCGTTACCGAGTGCGGCCTTGGGAACATATACCATTACTATTCTCGCATCTTCTGGTTCAACAATTCAAACTCTTACTTATACTCTTACTGTTTACGATTACGTATTATCTATTCTGCCACTTTCCGGAACTGTGAATGAAATAGGTATTTCTCCCAATACACTCACTGCTTCTACCACTGTTACCATAGGCAACCCCGGAAGCTGTGCATCTTCTGGTTCTACTGCCCTCATGTCCGTAAACGGATTACCTACCGGGGTAAGCGCCACTTTCGGCAATAGTAATATGAGTATACCCGGTTCAACAAGTCTTACCTTCACTTCCTCATCTTGCGCGGTTCCCGGAACTTATTCGGTGCAGGTAGTGGCTACTACCGGAGGTTTATCTTCTACCACTTCGTATACGCTTACGGTAGACCCCTCAGTCATAAATATCACTTCCAGTTCAAACAATGTCAATCTATACACCTTGGCAGGAAATCCCGGCTGTCCTGTTTCTATCACTTTCAATATTTCTGCCTCAGTCACTATAGGAAGTATCTCCACTTCACAACCGGCATTAACCACCGGCTCATTTGCCAGTGTCAGTACCATCATAGTTAATAACAGCGGAAAAATTATTGGAAAAGGCGGTGATGGTGGCGATGATGCGGGTCACAATCTTACCAGTTGTCCAAACATGGACGGAAAAGCCGGAGGAAATGCTTTTGAATTAGCCACTACCGGAGTAGTAATTAATAATTCAGGAACCATTGGCGGTGGCGGTGGTGGTGGTGGTGCGGGTGCCGAGTTAGGCGGTGGCAACCCTTGCTTTACCTTCTATGCCGGAACGGGTGGTGGCGGAGGCGCTGGCTCCACGGCCGGTGCTGGCGGTGGAAACGGTGCACCAAATGCTTGTGCTGCCGGCAATGCCGGAACTCTTTTGACGGGAGGAACGGGTGGAGCTAATGGGGGCTGTGGTGTCAGTTGCTTCCTCAGTTTTGGTTCTACCTATTATCCCGGAGTGGGAGGTACAGGAGGCAACCTCGGACAGGCCGGTGCTTCCGGCACTGCGGCAAACGGATTCGTAGATGCCGGAGTTTGTACCCAGGGCGCTGGTGGTGCCGCAGGTTGCGGAATCAAAACCAACGGAAACGGATATACCTTAACCGGAACTGCTGTATTGGGTGCCGTTTGTCCGTAATTAACCCCTGATTCCTCGCTTTTTTACTCCTTCTCAACGCTCTTTTGCGGCCGTTGTACGATCATTTACATCGCAGCAACGCTCTTTTCCACCCGTTGTTCGATCATTTACATCGTAGTAACACTCTTTTCCACCCGTTGTACGATCATTTACATCGCAGCAACACTCTTTTCTATCCGTTGTACGCTCATTTACATCGCAGCAACGCTCTTTTCCACCCGTTGTTCGATCATTTACATCGTAGTAACACTCTTTTCCACCCGTTGTACGATCATTTACATCGCAGCAACACTCTTTTCTATCCGTTGTACGCTCATTTACATCGCAGCAACGCTCTTTTCCACCCGTTGTTCGATCATTTACATCGTAGTAACACTCTTTTCCACCCGTTGTACGATCATTTACATCGCAGCAACGCTCTTTTCTCCCCGTTGTACGCTCATTTACATCGCAGCAACACTCTTTTCTACCCATTGTACGATCATTTACATCGCAGCAACACTCTTCCTCATAGTTTCTGCGAATATCTATCTGCCGGCATAAAATTTTTAGTTCCCGCTTTTCGCGAATCATTTTTATGTTTGAAACATGAGAAACCTCTGCCTTATTCTTTTCCTTTTCTTATCCACTTTTAATCTAATGGCGCAATCCGATTCCTCCCTTGCCCAACCCTTACCACCCGTTTATACACGCTACGATTCTATTCATCTCCAAAAGCTGAATAGTAGTGGCAACCTGATGATTGCAGCGGGTGTGGGTTTGTGCGCTGCCGGAAGTTATCTGGTCTATCAGGGACATAAAGTTTATTCCACCGCTCCTTTTCCTAACAGCACTAACCCCGCAGAAGAAACCGCACGGAACCATCGGCAAGGAACTATTTATTATGTAGCTGCTGGAATCGGCCTTGCGGGAGGTGTCATTCTTGTGGCTCTCGGTGCTCGTAATAAAGTTGAATTTAAGAGGAGAAAAAAAATGATGGAACTTCAATCCGGAATTCTCGATAACGGAAATCTTGGTGTGGCGCTGAAATTTTAAAATCCAGGAACATTAAACATTTCTCTCTTTTATTACTTTAGCCGCGCTTTTTAAAATTATACATTAATCATACCTCACATGTCAGACAAAGCAACGGTTAATTTAGACGGAAAAGCCTATGACTTTCCGGTAATTACAGGAACTGAAAACGAAAAAGCATTTGACATTTCGAAGTTACGGGCGCAAAGCGGCTACGTCACTTTCGATGAAGGTTATAAGAACACCGGTTGCACCGTCAGCAACATTACTTTCCTCGATGGAGAGAAAGGAATTTTACGTTACCGCGGATATAGCATCGAAGACCTCGCAGAAAAATCAACGTTTACTGAAGTTGCTTATCTGCTTTTATATGGAGAGCTGCCTACCAAGACTCAGCTAAAGGATTTTGAAGATAATCTTACACAGCACACTTTAGTTCACGAGAACCTGATGAAAGTATTTGAAGTGTTTCCCTCAGGCTCCCATCCGATGGGACAATTGATGACACTTATCTCTGGTCTTTCATCTTTCTATCCTGATTCTTTGAATCCGAATAAAAGTCCCGAGCAGGTGAATCTTACCATTGTTCGTTTGCTCGCAAAGATGCCAACCATCTGCGCTATGATTCAGAAAAAGGGCAAAGGACATCCTCTCGTATATCCGCAGAATAAATACGATTATGTTACGAATTTTCTTCGCATGACTTTCGGTAACGTAACTGACGATTATATGCCAGATCCTGTTGTGGTCGATGCAATGAACAAGCTTTTAATTCTTCATGCCGACCACGAACAAAATTGTTCTACTGCAACAGTTAGAATTGTTGGTTCATCACATGCTAACTTATACGCTTCGATTGGAGCGGGTGTAGCAGCTTTGTGGGGGCCTCGTCACGGAGGAGCCAATCAGGAAGTACTTGAAATGCTCGAGCACATTCAAACTATTGACAAAGGTGATGTAAAGAAAGTAGTAGCTGAAGCAAAAGATAAAAAGCGTTTACTCTTCGGATTTGGTCATCGCGTGTATAAAAACTTTGATCCGCGTGCCATCATTATTAAAAAGGCTTGCGATAACGTATTGAAAAAGTTGGATGTACATGATCCTCTTCTTGACATTGCAAAACAATTGGAAGAAGCAGCGCTCACCGATCCTTACTTCGTAGAAAGAAAGTTATATCCGAATGTTGATTTTTATTCGGGTATCATTTACAAAGCACTTGGATTTCCAACACCGATGTTTACCGTGTTGTTTGCGCTCGGTCGTTTGCCCGGATGGATTTCACAATGGAAAGAAATGCGCGAGAAGAATGAGGACATCGGTCGTCCGCGTCAGATATATAATGGGCCCGCACTGCGTCCGTTTGTAGCTATTAAGGATAGAAAATAGTTTTCTTCCCTACCGCGTTGCTTTAATATAACCGTATCCTTCACTCTGCTTCGAGATGACTTCGTAGATGCCATCCGGTACAGGTTCTACACCTGCAATTAGCTGCGAATTGTCCACATGATTTTTCTTCATCGCAATCGCACAAACCCTGAAAGCCACGTTCTTGTTTTTTGCTAATTCCGCAACCTCATGGCCTACTACTGATTTTCCTTGGGTAATCATATCCAGCGACTTGGCGTACAAAACTACTTCAACCTTTGCTTTGGGATTATTGTCCACTATTTCGTGAACCCAGTTAATGACCATTTTGTGGTCAATTGTATCTCCGCTCGTTAAGTCAAACACAACATTATAAGGTCTCGTCTGCGCCATTAAAAAATTAGAGAAAACCAGGAGCATACCTGTGAATAGAAGATATCGTTTCATAAGATTTATTTTAAGTAAATTTAAAAAGAAAGAATCGAATCGGGAAAACTATTCAATAACCAATCTGCGAACAGATTGCTGATTTCCTGAGCGAAGAGTAACGAAGTAAAAGCCTCTTGCCCAATTTTCTGCATCCACATTTTCTGTGTTGCTGACTTCCTCTTTATGGAGGATAGTTTTGCCGCATACATCAGTAATAGTCAGTGTAGGGTTAGAAAGTTCTGAAGCGGAAATAACTATGAAGTTGTTATGGGCGGGATTGGGAAATATGCTGAAGTCAGGTTTAGAAGTCTGCTCATCTGAGATGGAAGAAATTACAGGATGAATACTGTCGCGGTACACCACACTTGTAATAAATTCAAACGTTCCGAAAAAGCGTGTATTAATTTGCAACAGAGGCTCATCCCAACCGTTGCCTATCCATTTGTATTCGCGCTTATGAGGCGAATTTCGTTTATATTGAAAATCGAGAGTATCAATAGTTACCGAATCAGTGCCGGTAATATCTGAAACAATTCTCAACGCATCGTGCGTTCCGAAAGGAGTTGTCAAAGAGCCCCATCCATCCACCGTATTTACCCGTGTTTGTTCATGATAACAAATACCTAACAGCGGGACAGAAACAGTATAGTCGGAAAAAGAAGTGTCAGCATCTCCATATTCCACTGGAAATCTGTATAGAGTATCCTTATGAGTAAAACCAACTGCCTTGGGAGTTGTTGAGTTCATAGTTGCGCCAAAGCCGGGTTGTATATAATAAGAAGTGCTCTTGTAATAGAAGTTGAAAACCTTGGTGAACGAGAGCAAGTACAAAGGAACCGGAGTAAAATCACTTCCGCGAACAGCCATGCTGGCACGGTGAGGGTTAAATGAAGTATTTGAAAAATAAAAGGAGTAAAACGGAGAGGTCAGGAAAGTGTAAAGGAACGTGTCTAATTTCTGACTATTCTGCTCCAGCATAGAAAAGTCCCAATTACTATTCGGACCTGTAGTAGAAATGTCAAGCCCTTGGTCATTCACTCCTACACTCATTCTCACGGTATTCCCGGGATCTGCAAAATCAGCTTCTGTAACGGTAATTTGCGCCTCACTAAAAACAAAAGCGGCTAGTAAAAAGAAGGATAGGAAATACTTTTTCATTCTTCAATCGCCAAATGTGGTAAATCTTTATTGAATTATACAATGTGCCTGATTTAAATCATTTGTCAACCCTCAGGAAGTTCTCACTCATTATATTCGCGCCATGAATTATAAGAAGATTGATGACGGGGATTTAGCTTTTTTCAGAAAGACAATCGGCAGCGATTTTGTTTTTACGGACGAAGCCAACATTGAAAGATTCAGTCGCGATGAAACAGATGGAGTGCAGTTTCCTCCCGAAGTTATTCTGAAGCCCATCACCGCGCAGGAGATTTCTGCTGTTCTCAAATATTGCAATGACAATTTAATTCCTGTTTCTCCACGGGCTGCCGGAACGGGATTGAGTGCTAATAGTTTGTGCGTACATGGTGGTGTGATGTTGTCGGTCGAGCGCATGAATCAGATTCTGAATATTGATGAGCGCAGTTTGCAGGTAACCACTGAACCGGGAGTTATAACAGAAGCCTTGCAAAACGCCATGCAGGAAAAAGGCCTGTTCTATCCTGTTGATCCATCGAGCAGGGGAACAAGTTTTATCGGTGGCAATGTGGCATGCAATAGCGGAGGTCCAAGAGCCGTGAAGTACGGAGTGGTGAAAGATTTTGTTCTGAATCTTGAAGCAGTTTTGCCAAACGGAGAAATAATCTGGACGGGTGCAAACACCTTAAAAAATTCAACAGGATATAATCTCACACAACTTTTAGTAGGCAGCGAAGGAACACTCGGCATCGTTACAAAAATTGTTTTGAAACTTCTTCCTTATCCCAAATTCAACAATGTAATGCTGGCTCCTTTCAAAAGTATGGATGATGCGGGTGCAGCCGTAAGCGCAGTGTTTCGGGCGGGAATCATTCCAAGCTGTATTGAGTTTATGGAGCGCGAGGCAATTGAATATGTGATGAACTTTCTGGGAGATGTCACTGTTCCGCTTGCGGAAGATACGCGTGCTACACTTTTGATTGAGGTAGATGGAAATGATATGGAGGTAATTCAAAAAGACTGCGAGAAAATTTACGAGGTGCTTACTGAGTTCGAAGTAGGAGAGATATTATTTGCCGACAACGAGGCGCAGAAGATTGATTTGTGGCGAATGCGCAGAAACATTGCTTATGCGGTGAAGAAAACAAATGTAACGGTGGAAGAAGATACGGTTGTTCCGCGTGCGGATTTGCCGGAGCTATTGAAACACATTAAGGAAGTTGGCAGGAAATATAATTTCAGAACGGTGTGCTACGGACATGCAGGTGATGGAAACGTGCATGTAAGAATTCTTAAAGATCAATTAACGGATGATTACTGGAAGAGCGAAGTGCCGAAAGGCATTCGTGAAATATTTGAAAAGGTAGTGGCGCTCGGGGGAACCATTTCGGGAGAACATGGTATTGGCTGGTACCAGATTCCTTATATGAATATTAAATTCCGCGAAGTGCAGCTGCAATTGATGCGCGATATCAAGAAAGTCTTTGATCCTAATAATATTTTAAACCCGGGAAAAATATTTCCGTCTGTTTAAAGGGTGGAAATCGTCTTTAGGAAGATTAACTTTTACAAAATACATCATCCCGCAAAATAACTTAACTTCGATTGCGTTTGAACGAATATAATTTTAGATCGTGAAGAAAATTCTGCTTTTAATTCCTGCTTTCATTTTTGCCGCCAACATTCTGGTTGCACAGGATGATGATTTACCCCCGCCCAGCAGCAAGCCTAAAAAGGAGGAGGCTAAAAAAGACGATCAAAAGCCGCCACCGGACCCGAACGATTTTGAAGGGTTTAAGAAAAAAAAGAAAGTTGATTGGAGCAAGTTTATTATTGAGCCTAATGTGAATCTTTCTATTCTGCCCGGTTCTATTGATCTTGGTTTATCCCCTTATGTAGGTTACAAAGTTTTCGAAACAGAGAAGAGCAAAGCAAACGGTAGTGGTACCGGGTTATTCGTGGGCGGAGGTATCGTCTATCGCTTCACTCAGTATAATGTGCAAACAGACTATAATGGCGCACTGGTTAATGGAAAGGGCAGATTTCATACATACGGAGGAGGTGCCTTTTTACAATATAATATCTGGAGAGGCTTTTTTGCCAGAACGAAATTTGAATTGCTTCACCGTTCTGGCGATGATCTTTTTCAAGGTTATGTATATGTGTCTCAGCGAAATGGAGTCAATGAAATGTCATTTCCGCGGCTGAATAAAACAATCCCTGCGCTGCTTGTGGGTGTTGGCTACAATTTACTGCGAAGCAAAAATTTCTTCATGCCTCTAATGATTTCTTATGATGTTCTCCACTCAGTGGTAGATACCAAATACTCGCTTTATCCCAGAGGCCTGGTGGTGCAAATAGGTTTTATAAATCTGTTCTGATTTACCGGCTGATCACAATTTCCTTTACAGATTTCTTCTCTGTCTGCTTTACTTCGAGCAGATAAACTCCAGCGGAAAAAACGGAAAGATCAATTGCTGTGACGGCTGTTGAAATAGACTGCGTGAAAAGAGTTTGTCCCAAAACATCTTTAAGGCTAACCGAAATCTTATCCTTCTTTTCTTTCATCACCACAAAAATTGCATCGGAGGCAGGATTTGGATAAACGCGGAAAGAAAGTTCTTCATTGATCTGATTCAATCCCGTTACTTCGTTTACAACTGCGCTGTCTGTTATGGTACAACCGTTGTTATCGGTAATGGTAAAGAAATATGTTCCTGCCGAAAGATTTGTTCCGTCTCCCCCGTTTGACCATTGAATGGAATAAGGAAATGTTCCTCCGCTAACCGTAATATCAACGGAACCATTGCTCATTCCAGTTGTTGCGTCAGCAACAGAAGCAGTATTCTGCAATTCGCCCGGCTCCGTAATTAAAGCAGTAGAAATAGTATTACATCCGTTTGCATCGGAAATAGTTACTGAACAATTTCCGGCACTTAAGTTACTCGCAAGAGAGGTTGTACTTCCATTGCACCACAGATACGAATAAGCCGGTGTTGCGCCTGTCACAGAAACCGTGGCGCTGCCGTCAGCGGATCTAAAGCATGAAATGTTGGTTAAGGTAGTATTCACAGAGAATGAAGCAGGTTGGGCTATAACCATTGAATCTGAATGAACACATCCAACACCATCGGTAATAGTTACAAAATAGTTTCCGGCCATGAGATGGTCTACCATAGAAGAATCTCCTCCATTGTTCCAAACGAAAGTATAAGGAGGTGTTCCTGTGGTTACATTTACTGTTACACTTCCGGTTGCAGCTGCATGGCAAGTGACATCATTTACAGAAACTGTTGCCGTTAAGGAAGAAGCATTGATAATAGTAATGGAAGTTTCAGCACTGCAACTATGACTATCACTAATTGTTACCGTGTAATCTCCCGGAGAAAGATTGGACAATGAAGAAGTGATTTCTCCACTCCCCCACAAATAAGAATATCCTGCTGTGCCTCCTGAAGGATTAACGGTAATGCTTCCGTTGTTTTGATTACAGGCAGCATTCGTGCTTTGCACATTAATATTTAAAGCTGTCGGTTCCGAAACAGTTTGCGAAGCAGTAACCGAACAACCCGCGCCATCGGTAGCGGTAACGGTGTAATCTCCCGAAGGTACATTAATAATATTAGGAGCGGTCATTCCGTTCGACCAAATATAAGTGATCGGCTGTGCTCCGTTGATGACGGTAATATCAGCCCCGCCATCCGCGCTGCCGAAACAACTTGCAGCTACGGAAGAAGTATTTGCGTTAAGTGCCGAGGAACTGCCCACCGTAGCAGCGATTGAAGCGCTGCACGAATTATCATCTGTAACGGTCACAGAGTAATTTCCAACACTGAGGTTTGAAAGAGAAGAAGAGGTTTGCCCCTGATTCCAGAGGTAATTAAACCCTCCGGTTCCGCCCGAAACATTTGTTGAAATACTTCCATTCTGCAAACCACACGAAGCATTTACAGGAGTAGCGGTAACATTAATTGCGGCAGGCTCAATAATAGTTGCCGAGGAAGTAGCCGTGCACGAATTGGCATCGGTAACTGTTACCATATATGTACCGGCAGTTAAGGAAGTTCTTACGGGTGTTGTAATTCCTCCGCCCCAGTTGTAACTGTAAGAAACGGTTCCGCCCGAGACAACCACCCCTGTTGTGCCGGTGGCTGCGCCATGGCACAAAATATCTGAATGGACTTGGCTTACGTTTAAAGCACTCGGTTCTGAAACAGTCTGACTGCTCAATGTGGTGCATCCAACCGCATCGGTAACAGTGACGAGATACAAACCGGCAGGCACATTTGATATGGTCGCGGTATTTGCACTATTGCTCCACAGATAACTAAAGTTCGGTGTTCCTCCTGCAGGTGCTACACTCACGCTTCCGTTGGTTCCGCCAAAGCAGGAAACATTAGTGAAAGTTGATGTGGCTGTTATCGCAGGTTTAATAGTAAGAGTAACCGCTGATTGCAGCGAAATACAATCGGCTTCTTTCACTTCCCAATCATAGAAATAATAATAGTTGGTAGGGGCGGTGGAATTGTTTCCTGTGATTCTGACTATTCCGCCTGCATCGTTATAAGGATATACTGCTCCCCCCTGATTGCGGTATAAGTTGGTTGTGTCTTTCAAACGAAGCAGGAAAGCATTGCCAACCTGCAAATCCATATTCAGTGTTACGCGGCTGGTTCCGTTGGGAATGAAAACACTGCGTTGCGAAATAACTCCTCCTATCGAATCGCGGTACTGAATGGTTCGGTAACCATCACCTGTGGCATATACCAGCACACTCACCAACACCGATTTCTTGAATACATTAAACACGCAGCCGAGTGTTACATTATTATTAAAATTACTTCCTGTAACACCTACTGCTGTATTACTTACAGGACCCACTTTACGAATCGGCTGCGATTGAGTATCCTGAACAAAGTAAGTGGCAGTGGTATTTAAAACGGGAGTGATGAACGGATTGGCGTTTGACACAACAGTTCCCGTGTTATCAAACCATGATACAGGATTAGTGGTATTTGCTGTTAAGCTGAACGACTGCGCCCCGCAGGAAGATGAATTGCCCGCTGCAGGCCCTGCAGGTTTCGAAACAGTGATGTAATTATTTTTTGTGGCGGTGTTGTTGCCAAAGTTATTAGTGGCAGTCAGTGACACTGTGAAGACTCCGTTGGTTTGATACACATGCAGCGGATGCTGAAGAGTGGAAGTATTTCCATCACCGAAATTCCATGACCATGCGTTGGCGCCACCTGTTGTAAGGTCGGTAAACTGAATGGCACCTGTGCAGCTTTGTGTTGCATCGGCTTTGAAATTAGCAACGGGTGTAACTACCGGGAGGGTGCAAGTCCATTGAATAGTAAATCCTGCGCCTTCCACATAGGGGTCGCTGTACTGGCGAACAGTAATAGATGAACCGGTTGATGTAACATCGGCAGGGATGGTGTTGCCGGTGAAACTTCCAATGATGGGGCTGGTAGTATTCGGTCCGTCATATACATACACGAAATCGTAATTGTTTTCTAAATCCAGTTGAGTGAAATGCAGCTTTACATTCGAAGCGCCTATCGGGGAGATAGTAACGGTACTGCTGGTGTTGCCGGTATAATCTCCGTTGGGTCCGCCACTATCATAAATAGTTCCGGTGCAGGAAGTTTGAGTGGGGTAGGAGCCGCTGGTTGGCAAAATAACCTGGCAGGGGTTAGCAACGTTTACATTTATCAGGTTAGGATAAGTAATACTATCGCTGCCGCAGGTGCCGCCACCAATTGCTACTAATTTTACGGTATAAATTCCATTGGCAGCGTAAATGTGCGAAGGGCTCGTAGCAGTGCTGGTAGTGCCATCGCCAAAATACCACAGGTATGAGCTCGCATTCGTGCTTTGGTTGGTAAAGGTAATGGTAGCGGGAACGGTGCAGCTGGTAACCACCGATGGTGTAAACTGTGCATCGGCACCGGCCACATAATCGGCACCGACACCTACGGCATACCATGCTTTGGTAGTGCTTACCACTTCCTGCGAACAGGAGCCGAATAAATCATTGGCAGATTGAATGGCATAGAACCGCGCATCGGCATAGTCGCTGAAGTTGCTCAGATAATTTACATCATTTCTCCATGCTATTTGAGTGGCTTTGGTGCGGCCTATGGCCTGAACGCTGAACGCATTGCCCAAATCATTGGTGCCGCTGCCGCCCACGCTCAAACGATAATACCAGTGGTTCTGCACGCTGCTGTTGGTGTGCACTCCACCGTTATCGCCCGTGCCCGTGTACCAATTAGTGCCGGTGTAAGTATCAGGGTCACCATATCCGTTGGGGTTGCTCATGGAGCGGAAAGCCCCGCCAAGGTCTTCGCCTATCAGCCAGTTAGCTTGTGTAGAATCAGCATACCATTCTACAGCCGTTCCGAAAATATCGCTGAACGATTCGTTGAGCGCACCGGACTCATCCTGATAATCTAAGCCCGAAGTATACTCCGTTAAGCCGTGGCTGATTTCATGGCCTGTAATATCGAGCGTGGTAAGCGGAGAGCCGTTGCCGTCACCAAAGGTCATGCGCGTTCCGTCCCAGAATGCGTTGAAATATCCATCATCATAATGCACATACAAGTTGAGCAGAAGCCCCGCGTTGTTGATGGAATTTCGTCCCATGGTTTGATAAAAGTCGTAGGTCTTCTCCGCACCCCAGTGTGCATCGCCTGCATATTGGTCGAGGTTGGCGTTTACATTGTTCCAAACATTATCAGCATCGGTAAATTCAACAGCAGCAGTGTAGCTGGTGCCGGTTTGCATGTTGCGGGTGCGTATGCCCAGGCCGCGGGTGGTTTCGTAAAGGCGGTAAGCACCGTTGTAGCTATCGGCTACAATAGGACGGCTGCCACGGTAAGCCGTTATGGCAGTGCCGTTGGTGTTGGCTTCGTGAATGCGGTTAGACCTCTTCAGTACTTCACCGGTTTGCGCATCTATATATATGTATTGGCGGCTTATGGGTTGGTGTGCATAGATGTCGAACTTCCATGCCAGCCTGAAAATGTTGGAAGTGGTTTTTCCGATCTGAACGATCTCTAATTCGCCTTTCGGAAAGAAAGTTGAACTGGCATTACCGGTTTCTTCTTTCAGAAATTTTTCTTCGTCCGGCAATTGCCATTTATAAACCCGGGCGTTTACATCTTTCAAGGCAAACGTAAGTGCCGATGACTCGCTGAGCGAAGCCCCGGTATGGATATCTGCTTTGAGGAAAAGATAGCCGTTGTATTTTTTCACCTTGCCATTCATCAGGTGCAGAAGAAATATTCCGCTGTTTACCGGAACATTGTTGACGGTGAGTTGGTAGCGTTTGTGTTGCCAGCCCATGTTATCTTTTTCGAATCCAATCTGTTTGAAGGTGTAAGAGGAGGGAAGAAGAAACTGTTTTTTCAGTATGATAAAAAATGTTGATTCATCGGGCTCGCTGCCGCTGCGGAATTCTATAAATGCAGGAACGCTGTTCTCCTGTTTCAGCCAGATGTGCTCAGCACCTTGCCAGATGGCATTGGCTTCGGAGCCTCGTAATTCTTTGGGTTGAAATTTTTCTTGTGAAAAAGAAAATATGGTTGCAAATAGCAACAGTAGAAGGAAGTATGGCTTCTTCATTTCTGCGATTTAGGTATTCAAAGAAATGAAATCTTATCGGGGAAAGAAAATTTATTTGGGGGGTTCTTACCTGTTCAATTTTTGAACTATCCGAGTATAGGAAATGTCAGGCTGAGCTTGTCGAAGCCCTTCGCCATAATCACCCTTCGACAAGCTCAGGGTGACATGCGCCTTTTTAATCGCCCCTGGCTCAATAATACTGATTCAAAATATCCAGAAAAGCTTTGCCGGTGAGTGGCTTGGTGATATAGCCCATGACTATATCGCCATATTTTTCGATGGTCTTTATGTAATCATCGGGCCTGTCGGAGGTGCTGAGAATAAAAATTTTCATTTCCTTGAGCCGGTCGTAAGGGTCGGGAACCTTTTTGATTTTATCTAACAACTCGAACCCGCTAAGGGCGGGCATATTAATATCGAGGAAAACGAGTTCGGGAAGTGGCGGCTGGTTTTTATTTTCGAAGGCGCAGCCGTTTTTCCAGCATTCTAATGCCTTTACGGGGTGGTTAACGCTGTGCAGCTTCACATCAACGCCTGTTTTTCGGATGCTGAGAGAATGAAATTCATTGTCATCATCATTGTCATCTACAAACAGCACTTGCATCACTCGTTTCATGGCCGCGATTTGGGTATCCAAAGAAACTAAATAGGATGGAAGAAGGAAAATATTTGCAGAAATATAATACCCCTAAATCGCCTAAAATGGACTTTGAAAGGTAAAATACAAATCTGTCTTTGATTCATCCCGCTTATTGCGGTAAGGGGGTTTGGATTTACACCATTGCCGTTACCTTATACTCTCCCTCGCCAGAGCCTACCACCTGCACATGAAGCAGCGAATTGGTATCGGGGTTCCATCCCATTTCACCAAGTGTTTTAGTATCGGAACTGCCGGGCGCCACATCTACAAAAATAGTAGCAGGGCCGGGAGCATCGCCTTGTGCATGGGCAAAGTAATAGCGCAAAGGTTTGGTGCCGGGGTTTTCAAATTTAGCTTCTGTTTCCTCTGTTGCATTCTCCACTTCATCGGTATTGATGTATTCATTGGTTGCTTCGGCAACAGGGCCTGTAAATACAACACCTTCGCCCTCATCGGCAACGCCCGATCTGCGGATAATGCTTTGGTCGAAATAATCGGGCATCATGGTGATGTCCCCTACATTGTTCGAGGCGGTGATCAGCAGGTTTTTCATCAACTCTATTTCCAATGCATCGCGCGTGTTGGCTGCTGTTGATTTTAGTCCTTCTACTTCTCCCATGGTAGCAAGCTGAGCAGTGCGCGCATCCTGAAAAGTAGTGCGCAGGTCGGTAAACAGGGTTACAAAAGGGGCGCCCAAATCGGCCACGTGAGCAGTGGAAGCGGCAACCATGCGATTCATCAGCAGCCCGGCAGTGGCTAAACTGATCTGGTCATATTCATCCAAACCGTGAGGGAAAAATTCCTGGTATTCTTCACTCTCCTTACCCCAGGTTCCTCTTACAATACCTTCTTTTTGCTGAACCTTATCTACAAATCCGGTCATGGCATTGTTCATTGTAATGGTAAGACCCTGTTGCACCGCTTCCTTTACGTCCTCGCTGCTAATGGCACCGAAGTAGTTGGTGTAGGCGGTGGTGGTGGCGGTAATGCGGGTGGTGTAAATGCCACCGGGGTTGTTCGCAGCTATGCGCTGCAAATGAACTTCGGCAAACAGTCTGAGATTGTTATCGCTGATGTTCTTATTATCAAAATGGTTTTTGAAAAATACTTCTAAATTGATCATGGCTTTAGGTTTAATGGTTATTGAATATGAATAGTAAATAGACTACCTGTCCAAATTCCCAACTTTGGGAAAGCTACCGCAGAACTCTGCCGCCCTATTCCCAACTTTAGGAAAGCTACTGCAGAACTCTGCCGCCCAATTCCCAACTTTGGGAAAGTCACCGCAGAACTCTGCCGCCCTATTCCCAACTTTAGGAAAGCCACCGCAGAACTCTGCCGCCCTATTCCCAACTTTAGGAAAGCTACCGCAGAACTCTGCCGCCCTATTCCCAACTTTGGGAAAGCCACCGCAGAACTCTGCCGCCATATTCCCAATTTTAGGAAAGCTACCGCAGAACTCTGCTGCCCTATTCCCAATTTTAGGAAAGCCACCGCAGAACTCTGCCGCCCCATTCCCAACTTTGGGAAAGCCACCGCAGAACTCTGCTGCCCCATTCCCAACTTTAGGAAAGCCACCGCAGAACTCTGCCGCCCTATTCCCAACTTTGGGAAAGCACCCCCTTCTCAAAACATTTCAAAAAAACGATGTGCAATAGTAGGGCAAGGGCGCGGGGGGCGGATGAGGTTTGTAACCAAAGCGCGGTTTTAACGAACGAAGGGAGGGAGGGAAGGAACAAAAGGGGTTTTTGGATAAATCACAGGGGGGGTGCCGTAAACAAAAGGCATTTTAACAGGGAAGGGAAAGCAAAATCAACGCCTAGGACTTGGGTTCAAGCCCCTCTTTGAACGCTTTGCGGAATTTAGGGCCAATGGGAAGAAATTCTTTTGGGCAATTATGAACCTTTACAGTAGTGGTGGTGCGGGAGAAGACACGCTTTAAATTGACCAGCCATTTTCTATGTGAGCGCAGTATACCTTTGGGCAGGCCGAGCTTCTCGAAACATTTAAGATGGCGGGTATCGTACAGCTTCAGCCATCCTTCTTTTTTGCTGTGGTTATCCTTGGTCAATATCAAATTCTTATGGCGCTTGTCGCCTTCTTTATATTCCACGTAGGCCCAGGCATTTCGCCTGTCGGCCTCAAAACAAACGTACTCCTCATCTTCAAAATAGAGGATTTCCTTTCCGGTGCGGATGCCTATTCTTTTTTCCATGGGTGGTGGTTGTGGGTTTTTGTGTCACAACAAAATTAAATCGGATATAAATAAGAAGTGTCACAGTAATGTAATCTTTTAGTTAAATATGAGGAATGGGGGAATTGTGGTTACATTCACTTACTCAATAAAAAATAATGAAAGGGTTTGTTGTTGGAATAATTTTTTTGTTGTTGGGTGAGGGGGCGAGAGCGCAGGTATTATGTATTAAAGGGTACGAACAGAACGATTCGATAAGCTCTGGAGTGAATAATCTGTTGTTCAATGGAAGTTTTGAAAATGGATGTCCAAATTATGGTAATAGTCGATTTTGTCCTAATGCTACATTCCATGCATGTGATCTTGTGAATTGGTCATGCACTGGTGGGGGGACCAGCACCTATGCTAGTGTGAAGGATTCTACTTTATCAATTATCCCGGATGCCTCCTCAGTGGCATATTTTGGCAATTATTACTCTCAAATTTGCTCGCCAACTCCCAATGATACGACATGCCTCCACGATTCAGCTTGGGTAGTTACTGGTGTCCCTTCAGGATATCCGATAAATAGTGCCGACTTTGGTGGAATTACAGGAGTTAGTTTAGAACAAACTGTAACTGGATTGATACCATCTGCTACTTATGTATTAGAATTTTGGGCTGGTGGAGAGGCTCATAGTCGTTGGACTAAAAGAAGCATATTTGCTGTAAATGTAGGGTTTGGAAATACCTTCCTGCGATGTAAACCCACTCCTCCAATAATAGGCATAGGATATAGATACATTGTTGAATTCAAAGCTATCTCTACCTCTCACATCATTAAGTTTACCAACTGGGGGCATGCGTGTGATTCTTGCACCGAACTAATCCTAGATGATGTTAGGTTATATACGCTGGCACAGTTGTCCCCTTCCGTTCCCTCCTGTTCTACTGTAAGTATTGATAACCTCACCGCAGAAGATATAGTAAGTGTGTTTCCAAACCCCTCACAAAACAATTGGCAATTGGAAGTAGACGATAATTTAATTGGCGGCCTTGCAGAAGTATTTGATGCCAACGGAAGAGTTGTATTCAAATCAGAAATCATAAACCATAAATCAGAAATATCTCCCGGGGTTTCAAGAGGTGTTTATCTGTTGCGTATAAGTTCAAGCAAAAGCAGTGTGGTGAAGAAGCTGGTGAGGTTGTAAAAAGAAAGTTTACTTTTATACAGCCATCTAAATCGCCACATTATGAAAGCACTCGCTACTACTTTCATCTTTTTAATTTCCTTTCTATTTGTATCATCTCAACCACCGCTGGTAAAGCAGTGGGATAAAAGGTATGGGGGATTGGGCAAGGAATGGCTTTTGGCGTTTCAGCAAACTGCAGACGAAGGATATATTGTAGGGGGCTGGACTTTTTCTCCGCTGGGAGGAGATAAGACCCAAGCTTCCCGGGGATTCTACGACTATTGGCTGGTAAAAGTTGATTCCCTTGGGGCGAAGCAATGGGATAAAAGATTCGGAGGGGACAACTATGATTATTTTACCACTGTAAAACAAACACGTGACGGAGGGTTTATTGCCGCGGGAAATACTTTGTCACAAATCAGCGGAGATAAAACACAAAATAACTGGAATGCTGCTTTTGATGGCTGGGTAGTAAAAACAGATGCTAATGGTACCTTGCAATGGGATAAAAGATATGGAGGAGATGGGGGAGAGGAACTTTATTCGATAGAACAAACGGCTGATGGCGGATATATGTTAGGCGGGTGGACCACTTCGCATAATGTTGGGGATGTAAGCCAACCGCTTACCGGGGCAGGTGATTTTTGGATGGTAAAAATTGACTCGCTCGGAATAAGGCAATGGGATAAGCGTTGGGGAGGCAACTATAATGATGAGCTTCGTTCCATGCAAAAGACTGCCGATGGCGGTTTTATATTAGGCGGCTTTACTATTTCAGATAGCGGCATGGCTGTAAGCCAGCCGAAGAGGGGAATACACGATTACTGGATTTTGAAAACCGATTCGCTTGGAAACAGGCAATGGGATAAAAGGTTTGGAGGCTCCGGTGGTGAAAACAAACTATATTCCATTCGCCAAACCAGCGATAAGGGATTTATCATGGGGGGAATATCCAATTCGGCATCAGGCGCAGATAAAACCGAGCCCAACTGGGATACCACCTTAGCTACTTCCGATTACTGGATTATAAAAACCGATTCGCTTGGAAACAAGCAATGGGACAGACGGTTTGGAGGAATAGCTGAAGAAGATGAGTTTGGAAATATTACACAAACGCCTGACGGGGGGTATTTAATGGGTGCCACTTCGTACTCGCAAATCAGCGGAGATAAATCAGAAAGTAATTTGGGCATGGAGCAAACGTGGATTGTAAAAATAGGCCCGCAAGGCAACAAGCAGTGGGACAAAACTATTCGTACCAACGGTCACGATGAGTCCGGCTATGTAGTTAGAACCAGGGACGGATGTCTTGCAATCGCTAACGCTACTCATGGCGATTCGGCAGGGTATAAAACACAACCAAGCTGGAATAATAGTGAGGATTTCTGGATTATTAAATTTTGCGATACAACACAACCCCAATGCAATTTGACAACAAACATTAATGCCAATCAAACGTCCTTCTGTTCCGGTGACAGCACTCTCATTTGCGCTCCTACTATTTATATTAATTATCTGTGGAGCAATGGCTCAACGGACCAATGCATAACCGTAAGCCAGGCAGGCGATTACTTTGTAACTGTAACCGATAACAATGGTTGCAGTGCAGAGAGTAATCATGTTGCAATTACGGTTTACCCTCCACCCGTTGTTTCAATCATAACAAACGTTGGCGCGAATGGAACTACACTTTCCGTTCATACCGGGGTAAGTTGGCAATGGTATTTAAACGGCACCACTATTGAAGGCGCTACCGATTCCACTTATTTTACTCACCAGTTCGGCAGTTACACGGTCACCGTTACTGATAGCAATGGCTGCACAGCAACTTCCAATCCTGTAATTATTTCAGGCATTGATAATTTAAGCGCAGAAGATATAGTAAGCGTGTTTCCAAATCCCTCACAAAACAACTGGCAATTAGAAGTAGGCAACAATTTAATCGGAGGCCTTGCAGAAGTATTTGATGCCAACGGAAGAGTTGTATTCAAATCAGAAATCATAAACCATAAATCAGAAATATCTCCCGGGGTTTCGCGTGGTGTTTACCTGCTGCGCATAAGTTCAAGTAAAAGCACTGTGGTGCGTAAGCTGACAAAGTTGTAAGATTGCATCAAACAAAAACCATCCCATGAAACAACTCTTCCTTCTCACCACCCTTGCATACATCCTTACTGTCACCTCCTGTAAAGTAGATAAATGTAAGGATGTGAATTGCCAAAACGGAGGCATTTGCAACAATGGAAACTGTCAGTGCCCTCCGGGTTATTCGGGAGCTAACTGCGGCATTCATTCCAACCCTTGCGATACCAGTACCTGCCTGAATGGCGGAATGTGTGTCTCGGGCGTTTGCAATTGTCCCACCGGATTTACGGGAGTGCATTGCGAGGTACACACAAACTCCTGCGTAGGCATTACTTGCCTTAATGGCGGAACCTGCGTAGATGGTGTCTGCCAATGCAATTCAGCATTTACCGGAGACCGTTGTCAAACGCATACTAACGCTTGCGATACACTGCGCTGCCATTATGGATATTGTGCTACGGGTCATTGCAATTGCGATCCACATGTATCTGGCGACAGTTGCACTATTCTTGAAACCCCTTCGAAGATGTACATTACCGGAGTTACCATAGATCACTTTAGCCCTGCTACATTAGGTGGATATACCTGGGATTATGATGAAGTAGGTATGGAACAAGGCACCCGCCCCGATATTTACCCTGTTATTAAAAAGAATGGTATTACCATTTATGCGGGACGTCAGCACAATTTAAGTTACAATTACTTTCAAGATGCTCAGTACGACTCACAGCATAAGTTTATTTTTCATGAAGATTCGATTCCGATAACCGGCTCCGATGTATCTGATTCTATTTTCCGATTCGAATTATATGATTATGACTTCGGCAGCGGTGTAGATGACTCCGATTATATGGGCGGATTTAATTTCCGACCTTTTACCGGTCGCGATGGATTCCCGGGCGGTGTAAGTTATCACGACACCACCTTTTACTATGATGAGTTTGAGTACAGACTTAATTACAGTCCTTATTATGAGTGGTAGCCTGAGTAAATGACCACTGCCTATTGGCCACTTGCCACTTGCCATTTTTTTTTACATTTGTCCGCACCTCAAAAAAACACCGATCATGAAACAAGTATTTTACCTTTTTATTGCCGCCTTCATTATTACCGTTGCATCGTGTAAGCAAGACAAGTGCGAAGGAGTAGTCTGCAAAAACGGAGGCACTTGTCAAGACGGTACGTGTGCCTGCAACGAAGCTTGGACCGGACCCACTTGCGAAATTCACACTAATGCCTGCGATACTTTGCGCTGTCATTGGGGATATTGCGCTACAGGACATTGCAATTGCGATTGGCATGTATCAGGTGATAGTTGCACCATCCTTGATACTCCGTCAGTGATGTATATTACCGGTGCTACGGTAGATCACTTCAGCCCCGCGGTATTAGGTGGAAATACCTGGGATTATGATGAAGTAGGTGTGGAGCAAGGTACCCGTCCGGATATTTATACCGTTATTAAAAAGAATGGCATTACCATCTATTGCGGTCGCCAGCACAATTTGAATTACAATTATTTTCCCGATGCCCAATACGACTCGCAGCACCGGTTTATTTACCATGAAGATTCTATCAAGATTACCGGCCAGGATGTATATGATTCTATTTTCCGATTCGAATTATATGATTATGATTTCGGCAGCGGTATAGACGACTCCGATTACATGGGCGGATTTAATTTCCGTCCGTTCACCAGCCGCGATGGATTTCCGGGCGGTGTAAGTTATCACGACACCACCTTTTACTATGATGAGTTTGAGTACAGACTTAATTACAGTCCTTATTATGAGTGGTAGAATGCAGGTTCACAGTTGACGGATAGCAGTAATACAAAACAAAAGCCCGAATTATGATTCGGGCTTTTGTTTTTACAGAGAACTGTGAATTGCTAATCATTAGCCAATTTACACATCTATCCTTGCAAACTTCGCGTGGCTTTCAATAAACGCTCTGCGGGGTGGCACTTCATCGCCCATCAGCATACTGAAAATATAATCTGCTTCGGCAGCGCTTTCTATAGTTACTTGTCGCAGTGTCCGTGTGTTCGGGTTCATGGTGGTTTCCCATAATTGCTCGGCATTCATTTCTCCGAGACCTTTGTAGCGCTGCGTATTCACTGAACTTTCATTTCCACCTTTCGCCAAATCTTTGATAGCGGCAATGCGCTGTGTATCATCCCAGCAATAAACCTGCTCTTTTCCTTTCTTCACTAAATACAACGGAGGTGAGGCTATATATATATGACCGCCCTCTACTAATTCCTTCATGTAACGGAAAAAGAAAGTGAGAATCAGCGTAGTGATATGGGAACCATCCACATCGGCATCGCACATGATTACAATTTTGCCGTAGCGAAGTTTGGTAATGTCGAGCGCTTTAGAATCTTCCAGCGTTCCAATCTTCACACCAAGGGCGGTGAACATATTGCGGATTTCTTCGTTCTCGTAAATCTTATGCTCCATCGCTTTCTCTACATTCAGAATCTTTCCGCGCAGCGGAAGTATTGCCTGAAAATGGCGGTCGCGTCCCTGCTTGGCAGTTCCACCTGCTGAATCTCCCTCAACTAAAAATATTTCGCATTCATCTTTCAGCTTGCTGCTGCAATCTGCCAGCTTTCCGGGAAGACCGCTTCCACTCAGCGCACCCTTGCGCTGAACCATCTCGCGGGCTTTGCGCGCAGCGAAGCGCGCGGTAGCCGCAAGAATCACTTTATCGAATATGATTCTTGCCTGCCGCGGATTTTCTTCAAGATAATGCTCTAAAGTTTCACCGAAGATTTGCTCCACTGCACCTGCCACTTCGTTGTTGCCGAGTTTGGTTTTTGTTTGTCCTTCAAATTGCGGCTCAGGAACTTTTACGGAAATAACACCTGTTAGTCCTTCGCGAAAATCATCACCGCTGATTTCAATTTTCAGTTTCTCAAATATTTTATTCTTCTCACCATACGATTTAAAAGTTCTCGTCAGCGCCCGTCTGAAACCCGCTACGTGCGTTCCGCCTTCAATCGTGTTGATGTTGTTTACATAGCTGTGAACGTTCTCGCTGTACGAAGTGTTGTATTGCAATGCCACTTCAATAGAAATATTGTCGCGCGAACCTTCCACCCAAATAGGTTCGGGAATAAGTGGCTCGCGCGTGCTGTCGAGATACTTTACAAACTCAATCAATCCGCCTTCGCTGAAGAAATGATGCGAAAGAAAATTTCCTTCTTCATTCTTTTCTCGCTCATCAGTGATGTCCAAATGAATTCCTTTATTGAGAAAAGAAAGTTCTCTCAACCGCGCAGCGAGCGTATCTAAGCTATAAACTGTTTGCTGAAAAATAGTGGCATCCGGCTGAAACGTAACGATTGTTCCGCGGTAATCTGACTTGCCCGTTTCCCTTACCGGGTACAAAGGCTTCCCTTCGGAATATTCCTGCTCATACACTTTTCCTCCCCTGTGAACCTGCGCCTTCAAATGACTTGAAAGAGCGTTCACGCACGAAACCCCCACACCATGTAATCCTCCCGAAACCTTGTAGGAATCTTTATCAAATTTTCCACCGGCATGAAGCACCGTCATCACCACCTGAAGCGCACTCACGCCTTCCTTCTCATGTATATCCACCGGAATTCCGCGACCATCATCCTTTACCGAAATGGAATTATCGGGATGAATGGTTACAAAAATATTTTTGCAATGTCCTGCAAGCGCTTCATCAATGGAGTTATCGACTACTTCATAAACTAAGTGATGAAGCCCTCTGATTCCAATATCACCGATATACATGGCGGGTCGCTTGCGCACGGCTTCCAAACCTTCCAACACCTGAATACTGCTTGCTGAATAGTCGGTCTTTTTCGTTGATTCTTCCATAATTATCTCGGTCGTTTCTTCACTCATATTTTCTGTTTCTGTATGAACGTGCGAATGTAACAAAATTGCCTTCAGTTGAGCCGATTGCCGATGTTTTTTATCCCCATGTTTGCGCAAATTTTTTTATCATGACCGGTATAATTATTAATGCACACGAAAGAATTGTGCGCGGAAGATTTTATGAGGGAAAGTCATTTCATTTCATGCGGAGGACTACAGTAATTAAATTCGAAAAAATCTTTTCGATAAAATAAGAGGCGTGCCTTATTGCTGATGGATATTACTTTTGAACAGGACGCTTTGTATTGTTGGGAAAAATTTCTTCACAAAACTTTTGAATTCTGCATTTACATCTTACTTTTCACCCAAAATTTACAATCACCCGTAATAAACTAAATTCTTAAACATGAGATATTTTTTATTCTCGAACCGTACCTATTCTCGTTTTTTTCTAATTACGTGTGCCGCGCTTTTATTATCTGTCAACACAGTTGTTGCCCAGTGCGGTTTTGCAGCCTTCAATGAAGGAGGTACACTTACTCCCATCAACAATACCTGGTCAACAGTAAGCGTAGGAAGCGGAACCTATGTAAATTTCAATATCACACCCGGAAGGATTTACTCCTTCGGATATATCGGATCATCTGCCCTTCTTCCGTATGTATGGGATATGACCTTATCCAATTCCGGAGGTGTAATGCCATTTGATAACTCCTTAACTCCTGTTCAAGATCCATGGACAGGAGGTGCATGTCCACCAGTTCCAAGACCCGAATCTGCAGAGTGGTATTCGGGAGCCTTTAGTGGAACTATTTCTGTAAATACACATTCATGGAGCGCAGGGACCGGTTGTGTAGGCTTCGTTCCTCCGCAAGGATCTGCAATTCTTTCGTATAAGGAATGCACCCCTTCAGCTGATCCGGGGTCAGGTTCAAATGTTTGGAATGTGGAAGCTTTTGCCACTAATAATATTGCTATCCCTATCCCGGCAGCCCGCTACGGATATTACGTAGATAATCTCGGAACAAATTTCAATACTCAAAACTATTGGAGCAACACTACCAGCCCTGCGACTGCATCTACATGGAGTGGCTGTATGATGCCGACTGATTACTTTACAATTCGTGCCCGCAGAACCGGATTCCCCTGCGGAAGATATATTATTTCTTTAGTGGATGCGCAGGATCAATTTCAGTTATATGTAAATGGAGTGCTTCAGTCAAGTTCCACTACACCCGGTCAAATTGCTGATATGGTGTTAGGCTCAACGGATGAAGTGGAGATAAGAATGGTTGCTACTTGTGGTGCTGACTTGGCGAATGTTACAATTACTCCGCAGGCAGGACCGTTTGTTATTGCCCCGGGAACGATAGGTGGACCTTCGGATGCGTGCGAAGGATTTCCGATTGGTAATTTTACCGATGTGGTTTCGGCCAGTGGCGGTGTTACAGGGTTTAATAATGGCGGTTCTATCATTTACAGTTGGGAGTATTCCAGTAACGGAGGACCGTATTCGGTAATACCCGGTGCAAATTCTGCTACGTATAACAGCGGCATTATTATTCCTCCGGGAAGCACTTACAGCTTTATTCGCAGAGCAACAGACCGCTGCGGCAACACCGATATTTCCAATGTTATTACGGTTACTGGACGTCCAACTCCTAATGGCGCCATGTCACCTGCCACTCAAACCATCTGTCCAGGTTCAATCCCATATATTACTTTGAACTTTACTCCGGGCACAGGACCTTTTAATATCAGTTATACCGACGGGTCTTTAACTTACTCCAGAACAGTAAATAACGGAGACACGCTACAGTTGGTTCCAGGCACTTATGATTTCACTTCTATTACCGACCTGTATGGCTGTAATCGTACGAGCGGATTTACCTCGGGGGCACAGATTCTGCAAGCGCAAGGCATAACGTTTAGTCTTGCTAAAGCTGATGCAAGTTGTGCTAATGTTTTTGATGGCAGAATTGATGTTACAGTATTTAACGGTACCCCGCCATTAAAATACTCACTGAATGGAGGTCCGCTCCAGCCGGGGGCTACTTTCAGTGGTTTATATGCCGGATTTTACACAGTTACTGTTTATGATGCTTACGGATGTTCGAAAACAGATACTATCACCATTAATAATACCTATGTTATATCGGTAAGCTTAGATTCTTCAAGCAATATTTCTTGTTACGGTGGAGCTGATGGTTCATTGACAGTTCACGTAAATGGTGGAGTTCCTCCGTATTCATACTCAAGAAATGGGTTTACATTCCAATCATCCGGAACATTCACAGGATTAAGTGCCGGTAATTATATTATTGTAGGGCGTGATTCAAAAGGATGTACTGAAACAGTAAATGTTGATATACTTCAACCCGGGCAGCTCGCCTTAACCATCGATTCTATCAATAATGTTTTGTGTAATGGAGATTCGACCGGAGTTATTTATGTTACTACTACCGGTGGAACTCCTCCATATACTTATTTATGGAACGATGGTGCTACTACGGAAGATAATACCGGCCTTCAGGCAGGTCAGAGGAATGTTACCGTTACCGATTCGAAAGGGTGCACTGCAACTACGGGCGCTGCTGTGACTGAGCCGCTTAAACTGTTCCTGAATGTGGCCATATATAATGACTTATTATGTTTCGGAGATACCTCGGGTGCTATTGATGTTACTGCAAATGGTGGGGTGCCTCCATATTCGTACTCATGGAGTAACGGGACCATGACAGAAGATCTTTCCAATCTAACAATGGGTTGTTATACGGTCACAGTAACCGATGCTAATGGTTGTTCGGAAGTGCTTACACAATGCCTTACTGAGCCTACTCCAATTAATTCATCTGTAACAGGTACTGATGTGGTTTGCTTTGGTGAGAATAGTGGTACAGCAGACTTAACTGTATCGGGTGGAAGTCCGCCTTATTTTTATTTATGGTCCACCTTTGATGCCACGCAGGACGTAGCAAATTTATCCGGTGGATTATATTACGTAATTATTACGGATAACAATGGTTGCGAAAAAAGAGATTCCATTCTCATTAATGAACCGACTAATCCGCTTACCATTTCTCTCAACGTAACTCAAATTACCTGCTTTAATGCAAATGACGGCAACCTTGATTTGACGGTAACAGGTGGAACACCAAACTATACTTTTGCATGGAGTAATGGGGCAACTACAGAGGATTTGGATAGTTTACCGGGCGGGACTTATTGCGTAACCGTCAGCGATGCTAACGGATGTACCGCCAGCGCTTGTTCTGTTATCATTAATCCTTTGGAAATCGGTACTAACTATGTAGTGACAGATCCTCTTTGTTTTGGGGACACTAACGGAGCCATCAACTTGATTACTTCGGGTGGCACTCCTGGATATACTTTCCTATGGAGCAGCGGGGACAATACTGAAGATTTAAGTAATAAACCTGCAGGTACTTATTATGTTACCATTACCGATTCAAGAGGTTGCACAAAAATTGATTCAGCAGTAATTACGGATCCACCGGCATTATACGTATCCGGAGTTATTAAACATGTTAGTTGCTTTGGATACAAAGACGGAGCTATCGACATAACTGCTTATGGAGGTACATTGCCATATAGTTTCAGATGGGAACCCGTGGGTGAATCAACAGAAGACCTTTGGTTTTTACCCGGAGGCAGCGATACAGTGTATGTAACGGATGGCCATGGGTGTGAGAGGATTCAACGTTTTGTGGTTAACGAACCACAGCCTTTGGTTGTTGCCATTGCGTCTACAAATGTGCAATGCTTTGGAACTAATACAGGCTCATTGGTTGTTCTTCCTTCAGGAGGAACTACTCCTTATGAATACTTGTGGAATGATTTTTATACAGATTCAATGCGAACAGGAGTCAGCGCAGGTCGTTATGTTGTGTTGCTTACAGATTCGAATGGCTGTCATACTTATGATACAGCTGATGTTTCAGAGCCAAACCAAATTGTAATTACCGGAGAAGTGACGGATGTATTATGTAATGGATTCTATAGCGGAGCGATTGATATTACTGTAACGGGAGGAACAGGTGCGTTTACGTACCTTTGGTCAAATGGTTCTACTACTGAGGATATAGGTAATCTTCAGGCAGGTACATACTTGGTTACAGTAACAGATGAAAACGGCTGCACCCAAACTGCAACGTTTACTGTTAATGAAACTATCCTTTTGTCAACAACCGTTTCAGTAAGCAATCCTACTTGCTACGAAGGAAGCAACGGATTTATTTCTGTCTTTGTTACAGGTGGACTTTCGCCCTACCATTATACATGGAGCAATGGGGCACAGGGTGCTATAGCTACCAACCTCAGTGAGGGCTCATATTCAGTGACAATTTCAGATGCAAATAACTGTTCCACATCTGTGCAGGCTAGCGTTAACAACCCACTGAAGATAGACGTTACCGCCACTCCAACACCTGCTAAATGTTTTAATACTGCAACAGGTATTGTTACCATTACCGTAACCGGTGGCAGTCGTCCATATGTTTACCAGCTTAACGGAATCATCCAGGATGATAGTGTGTTCAATAATTTGCTTCCAGGAAATTATATTGTCGCAGTCAGAGATGCAAATGGTTGCGAAGGTGTTGCAGCTTTTGAGATTCTAGCTCCAAGTCCGGTTACGGTTGATTTGGTTGCGCCTCAGGATGTTATTTACCAGGGTATGCGCACGCAACTAATTGCAAATGCTACCTCTCCTAACTCACCTATAGTTCAGTACATCTGGGATCCGCTCTTCGGATGGGATCCATCTATTCAGGGTGACACTATTATTTTTGATTTTAGTGACTGTCAGCCTGATACCTTGCTGTGTAAGGATCCTTATGTTAGCCCTCGCATTACTACTTTATTTACTGTGACGGTAATGAATGAAGACGGTTGCTTTGGTTATGATACCGTAACTGTCTATGTTGAAGTTCAGCCATCTTCATTTATTCCAACCGCATTTACGCCCAACGGGGATAGAAGAAATGATTTGTTTGAATTTGATATTCTTGGTGCAAAAACAGTTGAGATATCTGTATTTAATCGCTGGGGCGAAAGAGTTTATTATAATCCGGCACAGCATAACGGAATTAAAGATAATGGCGATGCATGGGACGGCACAAAAGACGGTAAACCACTTCCGTACGATACCTATGTTTATCAAATGAACATTACCTATGAGGAAGGCATTAATCCTCAAGGCTTGGCAACAAACAAAGCCGGAACCATTACCATTATGAGGTAGTAAAATTTTGTCAGCGCCCCGCGAATATCGCGGGGCGCTAATTTTTATAGAGTTTTTTCAATAGAGTGTTACCTTGTTAGTAATCTTCCTTTAAGAGTAATGTTCAATCTTACATCTTTGCTCCGAACTTTAACTACTCCAATTAACTACAATGCACAACTTTCTACCCGCTGACGGCAAATGCCGTGGATTTGTATTACTGATTTTTTTCTTCCTCAATCTGGCTATTTTCCCTACTTCCGGATTTGGGCAATGTGGTAACAATAATAATTTCACAGCAGCCGTTGCCTCTATTCCGTGTGGGGTGGATGCTATTGTAGGGGCAGGCGCGGGAACTTACGTTACGTTTCCGGTTGTAAGTAATGCCACCTATATTTTTAAAACTTGCGGAACCGTAAGTGCTCATCCGGGTTTTGATACCCAACTTACGGGCTATGACGATGCAGGCGGCAGCGCACTTTTTTATAATGATGATGATGCCACCGGAACTTGTACCGGCAGCCCGGTTCGTGACTCCTATGTAAGCTGGACATCTACCTATACCGGTACGTTGCGCGTATTGGTTGATTTATTCAGTTGCAACACATGTACTTCCAGTAATTGCCCATCCTATGGATCGGCTATCTTAGCGTATCGTCAGGTTAATAATTTAAGTATTTCTTCCACAAATACTTTCCAGCACATTGGGATCCTAAGCTTAGAATTCCACGTGGACAAGTTGTCGCG
>JADMIO010819988.1_pt1 | contig 31620 bp, 35 predicted proteins | sample 8958161 | NCBI WGS metagenome assembly JADMIO01 (sample SAMN16585339, study PRJNA669376) | soil metagenome | isolation source: Crop rotation soil | place: USA: Cullars Rotation, Alabama | collected 2011 | reverse complement strand
CTTTCCCGGGCGGCGCCGCCCGGACCCCACAGCACCGGAATCCAGGCCGCGACATATTTCCGCGCGCTGGCCTCGGTGTCAGCGTCCGACAGCGTCGTCAGGCGAAGCTTGACGAACTTGTTGTTCCAGGAGGTGACGCAGAGAAAGCCGTCCTGAGGCTTGGCGCCGTCGCGGGTCAGGTGGAACGCCGCGCACTGGAAGCGGGTGCGCCTGGCGGTGTCGTCGATGGTGAAGTTGCGCCGCAGATAGACCTGGGCGTAGAGCCCGCGCGGCTGGGCCAGGAACGCGTCCGCCCGCACGCGCTCGAATTCGGCGCGCACGATCGCCGACCTGGCATCCTCGGGGATGGCGGCGCGCTTGAGGTCGTAGATGAAGACGTCGAGCTTCCAGCCGGACTGCGAATAGTCCAGGCCGAAGCCGTCGCCCGGCTTGATCTTCTCGAAGTTCGTGGAGTCGTTGAGGGTGAAGCCCTCGATCTCTTCCGGGGCCTTCAGCCCGAACACATTGACCGACGCAATGCCGAACGCCGGCACCGTCGCGGCGGCGGCAAAAACCAACGCGAACAGTGCAGTCCGGGCGGCGTGCATCAGGTGTTCATCGACTCGAAGAATTCCGAGTTGCTCTTGGTGTTGCGCAGCTTGTCGAGCAGGAAGTCAATCGCATCCATGGTTCCCATCGGGTTAAGAATGCGCCGCAGCACGTACATTTTCTTGAGCACGGCCGGGTCGGTGAGCAGCTCTTCCTTGCGCGTGCCGGAGCGGGTGATGTCCATCGCCGGGAAGGTGCGCTTGTCGGCGACCTTTCTGTCGAGAATAAGTTCGGAATTGCCGGTGCCCTTGAACTCCTCGAAGATGACTTCGTCCATCCGGCTGCCGGTGTCGATCAGGGCGGTGGCGATGATGGTCAGCGAGCCGCCTTCCTCGATGTTGCGCGCGGCGCCGAAGAAGCGCTTCGGCCGCTGCAGCGCGTTGGCGTCGACGCCGCCGGTCAGCACCTTGCCCGATGACGGCACGACGGTGTTGTAGGCGCGGCCGAGCCTCGTGATCGAGTCGAGCAGGATCACGACGTCGCGGCCGTGCTCGACCAGGCGCTTGGCCTTCTCGATGACCATTTCGGCGACGGCAACGTGACGCGAGGCCGGTTCGTCGAAGGTCGAGGACACGACCTCGCCCTTCACCGAGCGCTGCATGTCGGTGACTTCTTCGGGACGCTCGTCGATCAAGAGTACGATCAGGTAGCACTCGGGATGGTTGGCGGTGATGGCGTGCGCGATGTTCTGCAGCAGCACGGTCTTGCCGGTGCGCGGCGGCGACACGATCAGCGCGCGCTGGCCCTTGCCGATCGGTGCGACGATGTCGATGACGCGCGGCGAAAGGTCCTTCTTGGTCGGATCCTCGTGCTCCATCTTCAGCCGCTCGTCGGGATAGAGCGGCGTCAGGTTGTCGAAGTTGATCTTGTGGCGCGCCTTCTCCGGGTCCTCGAAGTTGATGGTGTTGACCTTGAGCAGCGCGAAATAGCGCTCGCCCTCTTTCGGGCTGCGGATCTGGCCGTCGAGGGTGTCGCCGGTGCGCAGCCCGAAGCGGCGGATCTGCGATGGCGAGACATAGATGTCGTCGGGTCCGGGCAGGTAGTTCGCCTCCGGCGACCGCAGGAAGCCGAAGCCGTCGGACAGCACCTCGACGACGCCTTCGCCGATGATGTCGACCTCCTTCACCGCGAGCTGCTTGAGGATGGCGAACATCAGCTCCTGCTTGCGCATGGTGCTGGCGTTCTCGATCTCCTGCTCCTCGGCGAACGCCAAAAGCTCGGGCGGGGATTTGGACTTCAGGTCTTGTAGTTTCATTTCCCGCATGCGGGTGGGTCCTTGAGGGGGTGACCGCCGGCGCTTCAAAAAACAAAGCCGCGCGGACGGAAAGGTAGGGAAGAGAGGCGCAGGTCTTAGGTTCGGCTGGGATTTAAGGGGCCTGACCTGATGCGCCGGTGGTCCGAATACGCCGGACCGGGACTCGACTGCATCCGCCTACGTTCGGTGGGATGCCGTAAACATACGTAAAAACAGGCGAATTTGCAAGGGAGGAGTGGCGGCGCCGGTGAATTTCGCCGTTCCTGGGCAACCCGTCAGAACGGCTTGACCACCACAAGGATCACGATGAGGATCAGCAGGACGGTAGGTACCTCGTTGACAATACGGAAGAATTTCGCCGATTTGCGGCGGCGGTCGGCGGCGAATTCGCGGACGTATTTCGACAGGATGCCGTGGACCCCCATCATCCCGAGCACGAGCGCAAGCTTCACGTGCAGCCAATGCGCCGCGAACCAGCCGCCTCGCCAGGCAAGCCACAGGCCCAGCACCCAGGTCGCGATCATCGCCGGATTGATGATGGCCCGGAGCAGGCGGCGTTCCATCACCTTGAAGGTTTCGGACTGCCGGGAGCCGACATCGGCCTCGCAGTGATAGACGAACAGCCGCGGCAAATAGAGCATTCCCGCCATCCAGGCGATGACGGCGACGATGTGGAAGGCGAGCAGCCATTGGTACATGGGGTGGGGGTGCTCCGGCTGCCGTCCAGGCCACAGCGTCATTGCCGGGCTTGACCCGGCAATCCATCATGAAGAATGAGCGCTTGGTTGTATATCCTCGCCAGCAAGCCTGGTGGAACGCTCTACGTCGGTGTCACCAACGACCTTGTCCGGCGCGTGTTTGAACATCGCGAAGGATCGGTTCAAGGTTTCACCAAGCGCCATGACGTGAAGATGCTGGCCTATTACGAGCAACACGAAACCGTGCCTTTGGCCATCCAGCGCGAAAAGAACATCAAGCATTGGTCGCGCGAATGGAAAATCGATTTGATCGTGTCGCTCAATCCCGATCTGTACGATGATATCTGTCGCTGATTTGTTTTGATGGATCGCCGGGTCAAGCCCGGCGATGACGCCCCAATGGCTGCGCCGTGGCAGCCCACTCCAACAACTCGATCATCCCCGCACCCGCTTGAGCATCTGCTCGACGTGGGCAACCGGCGTATCCGGCAGGATGCCGTGGCCGAGATTGAAGATGAACGGCCCGCCGGCGAGCGCCTGGAGAATCGCATCGACGCCGCGGTCGAGCGCCGCGCCGCCCGCGCGCAAGGCCAGCGGATCCAGATTGCCCTGCACCGGCCGGCGGCGCTGGATGTCGCGCGCAAAATCAAGATCAACCATCCAGTCGAGACCCACAGCATCGATTTCGACATCCCCGACGTAGCGTTTCAGATTGCTGCCGGCGCCGCGCGGGAACCCGATGACCTTCGCGCCCGGCACCGCGCGCCGCACATCGGCGACGATTCGCATCGTCGGCGCAATGCACCAGCGCTGGAATTCGTCGGGCGGCAGAATTCCTGCCCAGGTATCGAAGATTTGCACAGCATCGACACCGGCACGCAGTTGACGAACCAGATAATCCGCCGACGCCTCGACCAGCATATCGATCAGATGCGCGAACGCTTCGGGATGACGATAGGCGAACAGCCGCGCCGGCGCCTGATCCGGCGTGCCGCGGCCGGCGACCATGTAGGTTGCAACCGTCCAGGGACCGCCGCAGAAGCCCAGGAACGTCACCTCCGGAGGGAGTTCGGCTTTGACGAGCCTGATCGTTTCGTAGATCGGCGCCAGCACGGCGTCGTCGGCCGGACCGCGAAGCTTCATCATCGCGGCCGGATCGTCGAGCGGCGGAAGCCGCGGCCCTTCGCCCGCTTCGAACCGGACGTGCCGGCCGAGCGCATGCGGGATCACCAGGATATCCGAAAACAGGATCGCGGCGTCGAATCCGAACCGCCGGATCGGTTGCAGCGTCACCTCGGCTGCGAGCTTCGGCGCAAAGCACATCTCGAGCATGCTGCCGACGGTTTTCCGGATCGCCATGTATTCCGGCAGATAGCGCCCGGCCTGGCGCATCATCCAGACCGGCGGGACCGGCTGGCGCCTGCCGTCGAGCACTTCGCGAATCGGTTTATGCACGGACTCTCCGGTCGGGCACTCTTCACCACTCAATACTAGATTCTTAATTGTAGTGTCTGTTACGCCGTGGGTTAGACTCACGCTTGCGCTTCCACAGCCGGTCCACGCGCCGTGCCGCTGTCCCCACTGTGCGAAGGCGCTCCTGTGGACGCCGTGGGATAGCGGTTTTCTCTGACATTTCAAAGCGTAACGGCGGGATAGCGCGGCTCGTCCCGGTTGCGGATCGCATCTCCCGCAATGACTCCGGCGCCGCCGGATTCGCATGCAGCGTTCGATGGTGGGGACGTTTTGGCGTCTCAATCCCGCCGGATGCTTGCACGCGGGCGGAAGGCGTGGCCTCCTCCCCAGCGTTCCACAGGATGATCGGCATTTGTCCATGCCTCAGCGCGGCACGAATTACTTTCATCTGCACCTGGTCTCCGATGCAACCGGCGAGACCTTGATCACGGTCGCGCGCGCAGCGGCTGCGCAATACACCGCGGTCTCGCCGGTCGAGCATATGCATCCGCTGGTCCGTTCGGGGAAACAGCTCGATCGGGTTTTGACCGAAATCGAAAGCGCTCCCGGGATCGTGCTCTACACGCTGCTCGAGCATGGACTGGCGGAGCGGCTGGAGAAGACCTGCCGCGAGCTCGGGCTGCCCTGCCTCTCGATCCTCGGTCCGGTGCTCGGGCTGTTCCAGGCCTACCTCGGCGGCGAAACCAAGCCCCGTGTCGGCGCCCAGCACGTTCTCAACGCGGATTATTTCAAGCGCATCGATGCCCTGAACTACACCATGCTGCACGATGACGGTCAGCATATCGACGACATGGAGCAGGCCGATGTGGTGCTGGTCGGCGTCTCGCGGACCTCGAAAACGCCGACCTCGATCTATCTCGCCAACCGCGGCGTCAAGACCGCGAACTTTCCGCTGGTGCCCGGCATGCCGGTGCCGATGAAACTCGAAGCGCTGGCGCAGCCGCTCGTGGTCGGTCTCACGGCAAGCCCGGAGCGGATCGTGCAGATCCGCCAGAACAGGCTGCTCGGACTGCGGGCCGAGCACGACGCCGACGATTACGTCGACCGCCAGGCGGTGGCGGCGGAAATCGCGGCGGCGCGGAAGCTCTGCGGCAAGCACAACTGGCCGATCATCGATGTGACGCGCCGTTCGATCGAGGAAACCGCCGCGGAGGTGATGGCGCTGTTGGCTGAGCGGCGAAGGCAGCCGGCGAACTAGGGACGGGAATGTGATGCCGCTTTGGCTCGCCGCGCAGCCGCTGATGCTGGCTTCGAAAAGCGCGGCGCGGCGCGCCTTGCTGGAGGCGGCCGGCATTCCGATCGAGATCGAGCCCGCCGACATCGACGAGCGCGCGATCGAGGCGCGCGCCGGCCTCCAAGATGCCGGGACGGTGGCGGCGCTATTGGCGCGCGAGAAGGCCCGGGCGGTGGCGGCGAAGCATCCCGGCCGCATGGTGCTTGGCGCCGATCAGACCTTGGCGCTTGGCGAGCGGCGGTTCTCCAAGGCGGCAGACCGCGCCGGCGTGCGCGAGCAGCTTGCCGCCTTGCGCGGCAAGACCCATACGCTGCATTCCGCCGTTGCCGTGGTCCAGGCCGGCGCCGTCAATTTCGAGCACGTCGATGCCGCGCACCTGACGATGCGGGCGTTCTCCGACGGCTTTCTCGACCGCTACCTCGATGCGGCCGGCGGCGCGGCGACGGCGAGCGTCGGCGGCTATCAGCTCGAGGGTGTCGGCATCCAACTGTTCGAGCGCGTCGAGGGCGATCATTTCACCGTGCTCGGCCTGCCGCTGCCGCCGCTGCTGGACTGGCTGCGGCGCTCGGGTCATCTGGCGAAGTAGGGCGCATGTTCATCATCGGTCTCACCGGCTCGATCGCGATGGGCAAGACCACGACGGCGCGGCTGTTCGCGGAGGAGGGCGTGCCGGTGCATGACGCCGATGCCGCCGTCCACAAGCTCTACGACGGCGAGGCGGCGGGCCTGATCGAAGCGGCGTTCCCGGGATCGACCCGGCAGGGCCGGGTGGACCGCACGGCGCTCGGCAAGCAGGTGCTCGGCGATCCGCCGGCGCTGCGGCGGCTGGAAGAGATCGTGCATCCGCTGGTGCGCAACGCCGAGACGAGGTTCCTGCGCGAGGCGGAGGGTGCCGGCGCCAAGGTCGCGGTGCTCGACATCCCGCTGCTGTTCGAGACCGGCGGCGAGCGCCGCGTCGATGCGACCGTGGTGGTGTCGGCCCCGGAGGCGACCCAGCGCGCGCGGGTGCTGGAACGCGGCGTCAGTGCGGAGCGGCTCGACGCATTGCTGGCGCGGCAGATGCCCGATGCGGAAAAGCGGCGGCGGGCGGATTTCGTGGTGGATAGCGCGCAGGGCGTGGAACACGCCCGCACGCAGGTGCGGCAAATCCTGGCGGCGGTTGCTAGGATGCCGAACCGGCGCAAATGATTCGCCGTGAGCTGTGACGAAGGTTCCATGCGCGAGATCGTGTTCGACACCGAAACCACCGGCCTCGATCCCCTGCAGGGCGATCGGCTGGTCGAGATCGGCTGCATCGAGCTGATCAACCGCTTTCCTTCGGGCAAGACGTTCCACTGCTATTTCAATCCGGAACGCGACATGCCGGAGCCGGCCTTCAAGGTGCACGGCCTCAGCATCGACTTCCTCAAGGACAAGCCGCTGTTCGCGCACAAGGTGCAGGAGCTGATCGAGTTCCTGGGCGACGCGCCGCTGATCGCGCACAACGCGGTGTTCGATCTGGGCTTCCTCAACGCCGAGCTCGAGCGCGCGCGGAAGGCCGCGGTCGCCCGCGAGCGGCTGGTCGATACGCTGATGCTGGCGCGCCGCAAGCATCCGGGCGGATCGAACCGGCTCGACGACCTCTGCGTGCGCTACAGGATCGACAACTCCAAGCGCGTCAAGCACGGCGCGCTGCTCGACGCCGAGCTGCTGGCCGAGGTTTATGTCGAGCTGATCGGCGCCCGCCAGGCCAATCTCGGTCTCGCCGCCATCGACGCCGCCGCCGGCGAAACGCGGATGACGGCGATCGTGGTCCGGATGCGGCCGCAGCCGCTGCCGCCGCGGATCGCCGCGGAGGAGCGCGACGCCCATCGCGCGTTCATCGCGACGCTCGGTGAAGCCGCGGTGTGGCGGAAATACCTGCCCGCGCCGTAGCGAATCCTCAGCCGGGCGTCGGCGGCAGCTCGGCCTTGATGCGATCGATAACCTCGTCCCAGTGCCCCGGACGCTGCTGCCGGCACAATCGGGCGCTCGGATACCAAGGGCTGTCCGGCCGGTCCAGCAGCCAGCGCCAGTCGGGATTGTAGGGCAGCAGTATCCAGACCGGCTTGCCCATCGCGCCCGCGAGGTGAGCGACGCTGGTGTCGACGGTGATAACGAGGTCCATCAAGTCGACAAGCGCGGCGGTGTCGCTGAAGTCGCGGAGGTCGTCGCTGAAGTTGGCGATGCTCGATTGCTGGAGTGCGATGCGGTCGCTCGCCCTGATCTCTTTTTGCAGGCAGAACCATTCCGCATCCGGCCCGACGATCGGCAGGAGCTGCCGCAACTCCAACGAGCGGTTGCGGTCGTTCTTGTGGGCCGATCGTCCGCTCCAGACCAGGCCGATCCGCGGTTTGGTTTTTGGCGGCAGGCGGGCCTCCCACGAGCGCCGGCGTTGTGCGTCGGCCTTCAGATAATGGTGTTGGGCCGGGACGGTCTGCAGTGTGGTGCCGCAGGCGAGCGGAAGGCTCATCAGCGGACAGTAATAATCGAAGGACGCCGGAACTTCGGCTGGCCCGACGATCCGGATGTCCGGGCCGATTTGCGTCAGCAGTTCGACGAGAGGCTGCTGAACCGACATGATGACACTGGCGCCGCGATCCGCGACAAGCCTGGCGTATCGGCAGAACTGAATGGTGTCACCGAGGCCCTGCTCCCATCTGACGAACAGGGTTTTGTGCTCGATGCCGGGCTGGCCGAGCCAGAGCGGAGCTGCCGCCGGGGCGGGCTTCTTGCGCGATTCATACTCGCGCCAGCCGGCCTGGAATCGTCCGAGTTGGAGCAAGCACAAGCTTCGATCCACGCGCACATCATCGTCGCCCGGCGCAAGTTCGATGGCTCTGTCGTAACTTTCGAGCGCGGCGTCGGTGAGCTTCAACTCCTTCAGGGTCGAGGCGCGGTTGTAGTGCGCTTCCGCATAGTCGGGCTTGAGGCTGATCGCCCTGTCGTAGCTCGCCAGCGCCTCGTCGTGCAGTTGCATGTCCCGCAGCGCGTTGCCGAGGTTGTTATGAGCTGAGGGAGCCGCCGGGTTGAGCCTAATGGCCCTCCTGATCAACGCCACGCCCCGTTCGGTTCGCCGTGTCTGGTAGGCGATCACGCCGAGCAGATGTAGCGCATCGAAGTTCTTGGGCGCTTGCCGCAGGATTTCGCTGTAGAGACGTTCCGCGGCGGCGAAATCGCCCTGCCGATGCAGCGTCATTGCCTGACCGATCTTGGCTTGCAACGACATGCCGCGCACTCTGGTTCGCTGGCCGATCCCGCGAACAACGTTAGCGGACACGGCTATGGCGAACAATGTCAGGCCGAGACGGGACGCGGCATGGCCGCCAACGCGGCCCGAACGGCGTCGATCACGCTGGCCCAATCGCCGGGCCTGGGCTGACGAAACAATCGGGCGCTCGGATACCAAGGGCTGTCCGGCCGGTCCAGCAGCCAGCGCCAGTCGGGATTGTAGGGCAGCAGTATCCAGACCGGCTTGCCCATCGCGCCCGCGAGGTGAGCGACGCTGGTGTCGACGGTGATAACGAGGTCCATCAAGTCGACAAGCGCGGCGGTGTCGCTGAAGTCGCGGAGGTCGTCGCTGAAGTTGGCGATGCTCGATTGCTGGAGTGCGATGCGGTCGCTCGCCCTGATCTCTTTTTGCAGGCAGAACCATTCCGCATCCGGCCCGACGATCGGCAGGAGCTGCCGCAACTCCAATGAGCGGTTGCGGTCGTTCTTGTGGGTGGGTCGTCCGCTCCAGACGACGCCGATCCTCGGCCTGCTGTTGCGCGGCAGACGCCCCGCCCAGGCGCGGCGCAGGTCTTCGTCGGGTGCCAGATAGCGCTGCTGCGCCGGAATCGTCTCGAGCGTCGTTCCAAAGGCGAGCGGCAGACTCATCATCGGGCTGTGATGATCGAACTCGGCCGCCGTTTCATTCGGACCGATGACCTGGATGCCCGGGCCGAGCTGCTTCAACAGGGTTTGCAGCGGCTGCTGCACGGACAAGATCACCTTCGCGCCGCGCGCCTCGGCCAATTTGGCGTATCGGGAGAATTGAATCGTGTCGCCAAGACCCTGCTCCCACCAGAGAAACAAGGTCTTGCCGGCGACAGGCGCATCGGCAAGCCAGCGAGGGCGCTCCCCGAGCGGCCTGGTGGGAAGCAGCCCGCACTGGGCGCGCCATTCGTGCTGCTTCCAGCCCTCTTCCAACCGGCCAAGTTGCAGCAGGCAAAAGCCCTTGTTCAGGTTGGCTGGGCCGGAGCGAGGGTTGAGGGCGATCGCGCGGTCAACGCTCGCCAGCGCGTCGGCCTGACGCCGCAGGTCCTGCAGGATGGTGCCGCGGTTGGAAAACGCCTCATCGTAGCCGGGCTTTAGCGCGATGGCCTTGTCGCAGCTCGCCAGCGCATCGTCGAGCCGGTTAAGCGCTTTGAGAACGACCGCGCGGTTGCAATGCGCCTCGGCGTAGTCCGGCGACAATGCTATGGCGCGATCGAAGCCCGCGGTCGCCTCATCAAGCCGGCCGAGAGCGTGGAGAGCAATGCCCCGGTTCAGGTGCGCCGCCGCATAGTCCGGCTGCAGTTCGATGGCCCTGTCGCAACTCACGATGGCTTCGCCGGAGCGCTTCAGGTCATTGAGGCATTTGCCCAGGTTGTTGTGAGCGGCGGCGGAACGCGGATTCTGCCGCAGCGCGCTCTTTATCAATTCCGCGCCACGTTCGAGCCGCCCATCCTGGATGCACAGGACGCCGAGGAGGTGCTGCGCGTCGAAGTGGTTCGGTTGCCGCTGCAGAACTTCGCCATAGAGTCGCTCGGCATCCGCCAGCCTTCCCTCCCGGTGCAGCGCAACGGCGTTTTTGATCTTGGCCTGCTGGATGCTGGCAGAGGAATTCTGGAGGCGCGGAGGCCCAGAGCCCTTGGGCATTGTCAGCCTCGAACCGCGAGGAACGGTATCGTGGGCCCGGTTAGCCCAACAGCGTGACGTTTCATGCCCGCCTTCGGCATCGGAAGAGGCATCCTATCGCCTCCGGCGGCGGCTTCGATAGAGGCCGAAACCGCCTTCGCTATTCGCCCATGCCCGGAGTGCGACGCAGGCGCCTACGCCGTGGTGGGCGGCGCCGCCTGCGCCAGACGCTGCTGGTAGAGCGCGACGAAATCGATCGGATCGAGCATTAGCGGCGGGAAGCCGCCGTTGCGTACCGACGTTGCCACGATCTCGCGCGCGAACGGGAACAGCATCCGCGGACATTCGATCAGGATGATCGGCTGCACCTGCTCCTGCGGCACGTTCTGGATGCGGAACACGCCGGCGTACTCCAGCTCGAAGTTGAACATGACGCTGCCGGCGGCTTCGGCCTTGCCCTCCAGCCGGAGCGTGACCTCGATGTCGGTGTCGCTCAGCGGGTTGGCGGTGACATTGACCGAGATGGCGATCTGCGGCTGCACATTCTGCTGCAGGGAGCGTGGCGCGTTCGGATTCTCGAACGAGAGATCCTTGATGTACTGCGCAACGACCGCGAGCGCGGGCGCCTGATTGGGGGCGGCGGCTTCGGCGGGTCCGCCGTTGGTGGTGCTCACGATGAACTCTCCCTGGAACGGTGACGCTCGTTGGTGCAATTCGCGGGTGTGGCTAACACGGCGCTCCCATGCGGACAAGAACGCCGCATGAACGTCCTAGTCGCGCCGGCGCTTGCCGGGTTCGCGGGGAAGTTCGCGGTCGGGCATCTGCCGCCATTCGCCGGGCGCGAGATCGATGGTGGAGCGGTCGCCCGGGTCGCGACGGCGCACCCACAGGCGGAAGGTCCTGCCGCACCAGCGGCGCACCGGCCCGATCAGCAGCGCGGCGCCGATCAGGTCGGTAAGAAATCCGGGCAGAAACAACAACAGCCCGGCCAGCACCGTGAGAAATCCGCTGGTGTTGGCCTGGATGCCGGCGACGTCGGTGTCGGCCACGGCGACGCGAAATCGGGCGATGCCGCCGCGTCCGGCCCGGCGCAGCACCAGGAAACCCGCCACCGTTGTCGCCACCATGAGCAGCAGCGCCCAGCCCAGCCCGACGATGGCGGCGACCAGAACAAAGGCAACGATTTCCGCCAGCGGAAGCAACAGGATGGCGGCGATGATCCATTTTACCATGGCTGGTGCTCGTGCCGCTTTTTCTTGCCGCCTTTCTTGTCGCTTTTCTTGCCGCATTCCTGCCGCAGGCGAGGTTGGCGCGGGGGCGGGGATCGTCTATGGTCCGTTCGAGGCAACTCTGCCGGCCGTGTCGACCGACGCGCCTCTTTATGGCTGCAGTCGCGTGCCTACATTATAGCTTGGAACGGGCAGGGCAGGCTGCGGATTGGCCTCGCGGTTGACCTGTACCGCCAGGATGGGCGCTGGACCGGATCGCCCTGGACGACCGCCGCCTCGGGAGCTTGGAATTCGTGTTCGACATCTACACCATCATTTTCCTGGCGTTGGCGGTGTTCATTTTCCTGCGTCTGCGGAGCGTGCTGGGCCAGCGCACCGGCCGCGAACGGCCGCCGTATGACCCCTATTCCTCCGCGCCCGGCACCATCCGGCCGGCCCCGGGCGACAAGGTCGTGGCGCTGCCCGGCCGCGCCCCGGACACCGCGCAGAAGTCCGCCGAGCCGGCCGAGCCCGTCGACCGCTGGAAGGGCATCGCCGAGCCGGGCTCCACGCTCGCCAATGGCCTCGACGCCATCGCGCGCGAGGACAAGAGTTTCGATGCCAGGCACTTCCTGACCGGCGCGCGCTCCGCCTACGACATGATCGTGACGGCCTACGCCGCCGGCGACCGCCGCCAGCTCAAGAACCTGCTCGGCAAGGAGGTCTATGACGGCTTCGAGGCCGCTATCAGAGAGCGCGAGCAAAAGGGCGAGACGGCCGAAACCCGCTTCGTCTCGATCGACGGCGCCGACCTCACCGCCGCCGAGCAGCGCGGCAAGACCGCGCAGGTCACGGTGCGCTTCCGGTCGCAGCTCATCTCGGTGACGCGCGCCAAGGACGGCGCGGTGATCGACGGCAATCCCGACAAGGTGACGGACGTCACCGACGTCTGGACCTTCGCGCGCGACGTCAGTTCGCGCGACCCGAACTGGAAGCTGGTCGCCACCGAAGCAGGGCAATGACGTCGGTTCGCTGGCGGCATCACGGATGTGCACGGATCGGCATCGCCGCGCTCTTGCTGTCGGCGTTGAACGCAGCGCCCGCTGCGGCTCGCAATCCCCTGAAGCTGCCCGACACCCAGTATGAGCCCATCACCTGGGCCATGATCGACGGCTGGGCCGACGACGATCACAACGCCGCGTTCGCCGCCTTCCTCAAGAGCTGCAAGGCGATCCTGCAAGGTTCGGAGTCCCGGCCGGGCCATCCGATGCTCGGCGCGCTGTTCAGGGTGTGCCAGAAGACGGTGGAGGCAAAACCGGAAAAGCCCGGGGAGGCGCGCGCTTTCTTCGAGCAGAACTTTCGTCCGGTCCGGATCTCGCCGCTCGGTACGCCTGACGGTTTCGTCACCGGCTACTACGAGCCGATCGTCGACGGCGTCCGCACCAAGGGCGACGGCTACGACCAGCCGCTTTACCGCAAGCCGCCGAACCTGCTGCCGGGCGGGCGCATGGCGGTGGCGGGCCCGGCTGCCCCGGCCGAGGGCAAGAAAAAGAGGAAGCACGGTCCGAAGCGCAAGCTCGTGGCGTTTTACGATCGCACCGCGATCGACGATGGCGCGCTGGCCGGGCGCAATCTGGAGATCTGCTGGCTGAAGGACCCGATCGACTCGTTCTTCATCCATATCCAGGGCTCGGTGCGCGTGCTGCTCGACGACGGCAAGCTGATGCGGCTGAACTATCAGGCCGCGAACGGCCATCCCTACTACGCCGTCGGGCGCTACCTGATCGACCGCAACATCGTGCCCAAGGACGAAATGTCGATGGACCGCATCCGCGAATGGATGGAGCGCAATCCCAAGGAAGGCGAAGAGCTGCGGCGGCGCAACAAGTCCTACGTGTTCTTCCGCGAGACGCATCTGTCCAGCGATGACGAGCCGGTCGGCGCACAAGGGATATCGCTGACGCCGGGCCGTTCGATCGCGGTGGACCGCAAGCTGCACACCTACGGCACGCCGTTCTTCATCTCGGCCTATCTGCCGATCCAGGGTCTGACGCCTGACACCTGGTTTCGCCGGCTGATGATCGCGCAGGACACCGGCGGCGCGATCGTCGGGCCGGCGCGCGCGGATCTCTATTTCGGCGCGGGCGACGAGGCCGCCAGCGTCGCCGGCCGGCTTCGCCACGACGGCCGGTTCGTCATGCTGGCGCCGAAGGAGCTGGTGCCGGCGAGGGACGACGAGATTCCGCTGCCTCGGCGCCGGCCGACTATCGAGGAGATGGCGGCTTACGAGAAGGTTGCGGCCAAAGAGGAAGAAGAGGCCAAGAAAAACGAAGCCAAGTCAGAGACCAAGTCAGAGACCAAGTCGGAGACCAAGTCCGAAACCAAATCCGGTTCTGACAAGGCGCCTGCCAAGACCGCGAGCAAAGCGCCGGCGGCGAGTGTCGCTAAAAAGCCCGCCGAGGCCGCCGGGAAAAAGGCCGCGGAGAAAAAGGCTGACAAGATCGTCGAAGAAAAAAAGCCCGCGAGCAGGAGCAAGCGTGAGGCCAAATCCGACGCCAAGTCCGAGATCAAGTCCGAGGCCAAGTCCGAGACTAAATCGGCATCGAAGTCCAAATCCAAGGGCAAGCCTGAAACCAGGTCCGGCGTCAGGCACGACCCGCAGACATGAGCAGGCGGCGGCTGAGCGACGAGGAGCGCGTCCTGTGGAAGGGCGTCACCCGCTCGATCGCACCGCTGCGCAAGCCGTCACGGCCGGAGACGGACGCTGTCGCGCCAGAGGCGGCGCCACCGGCAGCGGCCAAGCGCCGGCCGAGACCCGCGCCGCCGCCTGCCGCACCCGTTGCGCCGCCGAAGCCCGTCCCGCCGCCGCTCGCGCCGCTGACCCGCAAGATGAAGCATCGCATTGCGCGCGGTGCCCGCGCGATCGACGGCCGGCTCGATCTGCACGGCATGACCCAGGCCGAGGCGCATGACGCGCTGTTTTCCTTCCTTCGCGCCAGGCAGGCGCGCGGCGCCAAGGTGGTGCTGGTCATCACCGGCAAGGGCGCGCGCGGCGGCGGCGACAACGGCGGGCGCGGCGTGCTCAAGCGCATGGTGCCGATGTGGCTGCGGCTGCCGGAATTGCACGGGGTGATCCTGGGATTCGAGGATGCCGCCGTGAGCCACGGCGGCGAGGGCGCGCTTTATGTGAGTATTCGGCGTGCGCGAAGCGAATGATCACTCCGCCGCCTGAGCGGTGACGTGCTGGCCGAACCTGGGCATCACCTCGTGGGCCAGCAGCCGCATGCCGTCGCGCTCCCAGGCCTCGTTCGGCCCGCCCCAGTCGAGACCGATCTGCAACAGCGTGCCGAACGGACCGACGCGCTCGCGCAGCGCCACGAGCTTGTCGAGCACGGTGCGCGGCGAGCCGTGGACGACGCATTCGTTCATGATCGCTTCGGGCGTGCATTCGTCGTCGGTCATCTCCGGCCGCGGCTTGATCATCGCGAGGCGTTTCGCCGTCGCCAAGGCGGTGCGCATGTAGTTGCAGTAGTAGCGGTTCGAGGCGCGCTCGCCGAAGACCCGCTCCTCGGCCTCGCCGTCGGTCGGCGCCACGATGACCAGCCGCGACACGCGCCAGTCCTCGCTGCGCGCCGGCTTGCCGGCTGCCTGCCGAGCTTCGCTGTAGGCCCGCCAGTGATTGGCGACGGCATAACGCGGCGCGACCGGGCCCGAGATGACGCCCCAGCCTTTCGAGCCGGCGAGCTTCGCCGACGCCGAGTCCGGGCTCGCGATCGAAATGTGGATCGGCGGGTGCGGTTTTTGCAGCGGTTTCGGCATGAAGCCGACGCCAAGTTCCGGCAGGATCGCCTTCTTGATCTGCACGTTCCAGAATTCGCCCTGGATGTCGTAGGGCGGATCCTGCGCCCAGATGCGCAGGATCATGTCGATCGATTCCATGAAGGCGCGCTGACGCGTGGCCGGGTCGATGTTGAACAGCTCGAAGTCGGAGGCAAGCCCGCCGGAGCCGACGCCGAACAGGAAGCGGCCGCCGCTCATGTGATCGAACTGCGCGGCCTCGCCCGCGACGATGGCAGGATGATGGTTGGGCAGATTGATGACGGCGGTGCCGAAGGTGAGGTTCCTGGTTTGTGGCACAAGGCCGGCGAGGAACATCAGCGGCGAGGGGAACGGCTCGGTGGTGGCGGAGAAGTGCTCGCCCATCCAGAGCTCGTCGTAGCCGAGCCGGTCCGCCAGGATCGACTTGGCGGTATCCTCGGCGAGGGTATCGGCGAGCGCGCGGCCGGGGGGATGCACCGGCATCATGAACATCCCGAGACGCATGTGTGGTCGTTTCCTTTTTGCCCGGGGCATTCTAGCGTGCGGCGCGACGATCACAACGCCAGGGAATGCATCATGAAACGGGAAGACATGGTCGGGGTCTATCGCCAGCTCGGCGAGGACGCCGTGAACGCCAAAGGCGAGATCACCTTTGCCAACAACGAGCGCAGCTCGCAGATCATGTACAGCCCGGACGGCTATGTCGGCGTGCTCAGCGGGCCGGCCAATCGCCGGAAGGTGTCGGGATCGGACAATCGCACCGATCTCAACGGCGCGACGGTCGAGGAGCGCGCCGAGGCGGCGTCCGGCCTGACATGCTACGCGGGTCATTACGAGGTGAAGGAGGGGCGCGTGTTCCATCACATCGAGATGGCGCTCAACCCGAACCTCGTCGGACAAACCTTGATCCGGCGCGTGCATATCGACGGCGCCGATCTCACGCTGTCGTCCGTGCCGGACCAGGACGGCAATTATCGCCGCATCAAATGGCGCCGGGTGTCCGGCCGGTAAATCGCCTACGCCGCGGGGCCGGCCGCCTTGATTTCCACCAGGATGGAATGAAACCCGGTGTCCTCGAGGTTGAACAGCTCGTGCGGGCCGCCGCTCGCGTCGCGATAGACGACGTTGCCGAGCACGTCGACGATCTCGCGGGTGCGGCCATCCTCCCATCGCATCAGCGCCTTGCCTTCGCTCACCGGCACGATGAGATAGGGATGCTCGTGCTCGTGCAGCGGCTGGTGGCCCTTGCCGGGAAGCTCGACGCTCCAGACGCGGATGTGCTCGTTCTCGAACAGCACCCTGGTGCCGATCGGTCCGAGCGGCTTGCCGGATCTTGATTTTTTCTCGGGCATGGTTCCTCCCGGCACGGAGGATAGGCCGTGCGCCTCACAAAATGAACCGGCTCAAATCGGTGTTCTTGGCGAGATCGCCGATATGCTTCTCGACATAGGCGGCGTCGATCTTCACGGTTTCGCCGGCGCGGTCGGTGGCGCTGAACGAAATCTCGTCGAGCACACGCTCCATCACGGTTTGCAGCCGCCGCGCGCCGATGTTCTCGACGCTGGAATTGACCAGCACCGTCACGTCGGCGATGGCGTCGATGGCGTCCTCGGTGAATTCGAGCCTGACGCCCTCGGTCGCCATCAGCGCGACATACTGCTTGATCAGCGCGGCTTCGGTGTCGGTGAGGATGCGCCGCATGTCGTCGCGGGTCAGAGCGGCAAGCTCGACGCGGATCGGCAGGCGGCCCTGCAGTTCGGGGAGCAGGTCCGAAGGCTTCGAGATGTGGAACGCGCCCGAGGCGATGAACAGGATGTGGTCGGTCTTGACCGCGCCGTGCTTGGTCGAAACCGTGGTGCCCTCGATCAGCGGCAGCAGGTCGCGCTGCACGCCCTCGCGCGACACATCGGCGCCGACGCGGCCTTCGCGCCCCGCGATCTTGTCGATCTCGTCGAGGAAAACGATGCCGTTGTTCTCGACCGCATGGATCGCCTCCAGCACCAGCGCGTCCTGGTCGAGCAGCTTGTCGGATTCCTCGGCGACCAGGATTTCGTGCGACTCCTGCACGGTGACGCGGCGGGTCTTGGTGCGGCCCCCGCCCATCTTGCCGAAGATGTCGCCGATGTTGATGGCGCCCATCTGCGCGCCGGGCATGCCGGGGATTTCGAACATCGGCATGCCGCCGGAGGCGGCGACCTCGATCTCGATCTCCTTGTCGTTTAATTCGCCGGTGCGGAGCTTCTTGCGGAAAGCCTCCTTGGTCGAGGCGCCGGCGCTGGGTCCGACCAGCGCATCAACCACGCGCTGCTCGGCGGCCTGTTCGGCGCGGACCTGCACGTCCTTGCGCTTTCGCTCGCGGGTGAGCGCGATCCCGACCTCGAGCAGGTCACGCACGATCTGCTCGACATCGCGGCCGACATAGCCGACCTCGGTGAACTTGGTGGCCTCGACCTTGATGAACGGCGCGCCGGCGAGGCGAGCGAGCCGCCGCGAGATTTCGGTCTTGCCGACGCCGGTCGGACCGATCATCAGGATGTTCTTCGGCAGCACCTCTTCGCGCAGCTTGTCGTCGAGCTGAAGCCTGCGCCAGCGGTTGCGGAGCGCGATCGCGACCGCGCGCTTGGCATCGGCCTGGCCGATGATGAAGCGGTCAAGCTCGGAAACGATTTCGCGGGGTGAGAAGTCGGTCATGGGTCCCGCCACATCAGGAGCGCCGGCCCGTCCGGCGTGTCGACGACGCGGTCGCGCTGGAAGCCGGCCTTTTCATAGGATCGGATCGCGCGAACGTTCGCGGGATCGGGGTCAATCACGACGCGCGGCGTACCGTTCGTCAGCAGCCGCTCGGCGAAGGCGCGGATGAACGCCGAGCCATGGCCGCGGCCCAGCATGTCGGCCTCGCCGATGAATTGATCGAGGCCGCGCGTTCCCTCGGGCTGGGGACCGAAACCGGCATTCCAGGCGCTGAGATTGTAGCACTGCAGATAGGCGAACGGGCGCTCGCCGGTAACGACGATGAATTGCGCCATGTCGGGATGGCCGAGATCGCCGCTGACTAGTTCGAACTGCTCGGCAGCGTCGTGCCACCACGCGGCGACGTGCGGCGTTTCAAGCCAGCGTTTGATTGTCGGCAGGTCGGCGGCGGTCATGGGGCGAAACTCATACATGCGCGCACGGACGCTCAGGCCTTCAGCGTCTCAACCGTGACGTTGCGGTTGGTGTAAACGCAAATATCGGCGGCAATGTCGAGCGACTTGCGCACGATCGCCTCGGCGTCGAGCGGCAAGGAATCGCCCATTCCGGCAAGCGCGCGGGCGGCGGCGAGCGCGTAGTTGCCGCCGGAGCCGATGCCCATGACGCCGGCCTCCGGTTCGAGCACGTCGCCGGTGCCGGTGAGCACCAGCGAAACCTCCTTGTCGGCGACGATCATCATGGCTTCGAGCCGGCGCAGGTAGCGGTCGGTGCGCCATTCCTTGGCGAGCTCGACGGCGGCGCGCATGAGCTGTCCGGAGTATTGTTCAAGCTTGCCCTCCAGCCGCTCGAACAGGGTGAAGGCGTCGGCGGTGGCGCCGGCGAAGCCGCCGATCACGTCGCCTTTACCCAGGCGGCGCACCTTCCGGGCGTTGGCCTTGACGATGGTCTGGCCGATCGAGACCTGGCCGTCGCCGCCGATCGCCACCAGGCCGCCCTTGCGGACGGTGAGGATGGTGGTGCCGTGCCAGAGTTCGGATTGTGTTGGTTGCATGCGCCGTACCCCGCCCCCGCCATCATGTAGGCAGCGCCCGACGCCGATGCAAACGCTGGCCTGCTCCCTCCCCCGCTTGCGGGGGAGGGGTGGGGAGGGGGAATTTGGCCGATGTTGTCTTGCCCCCTCCCTGACCCTTCCCCGCAAGCGGGGGAGGGGACGCGGTGGCACCGCTGTGGCAAACACAACAACCTCCTGATAGAACCCGCGCATTCCAATTGGACAGCGATTCCCATGGCCCGCGGCCGCAAAGTCATCGCGAAGAAGCCCGCCCCAGCGGCCAGGAAAGGCCGCAAGGGCGCGGTCAAGCGCGCCACCAAGGAAACCGACATCGAGGTGGCGGTCGATCTCGACGGCAAGGGCGTCTCGAACGTCTCGACCGGCATCGGCTTCTTCGATCACATGCTCGACCTGCTGGCGCGGCACTCGCGCATCGACATCACGGTCAAGGCCAAGGGCGATCTGCACATCGACCATCACCACACCACCGAGGACGTCGGCATCGCGCTCGGCCAGGCGGTAAAGCAGGCGCTGGGCGGCATGAAGGGCATCACACGCTATGCCAGCGTGCATGTTCCCATGGACGAGGCGCTGACCCGCGTCGCCATCGACGTGTCGGGCCGGCCGTTCCTCGTCTTCAAGGCCAAATTCGGCCGCGACAAGGTCGGCGCCTTCGACACCGAACTGGTGCAGGAGTGGTTCCAGGCGTTCGCCATGAACGCCGGCATCACTTTGCACGTCGAGGTGTTGTACGGGACAAACGATCACCACATTGCCGAGTCCTGCTTCAAGGGCCTGGCGCGCGCGTTGCGGGCGGCCTTCGCGATCGATCCGCGCGCCGCCGGCGAGGTGCCGTCGACCAAGGGCACGTTGGGCGGCTAGAGAGTTTCGCGGGCAGGGGCGTCGGAGAACGAGATGACGGTTTTTACGGTTCACCAGCCTGCGCCGCGCAAGAGCGAGGACACGGCGCCGCCCGAGCGCTTCGCATTCGTGCGCGACGGGTTTTATTTCTGGGCGTTCCTGCTCGGGCCGTTGTGGATGCTGTCGCGCCGGCTGTGGCTGGTGCTGGTCATCTATCTCGTCGGCATGGCGGCGATCCAGGCCGCGCTCTGGGCGCTCGGCGTATCGGGCGTTGTCAAATTCGCGGTCGCCGTTCTGATCGCCGTTCTGGTCGGATGCGAAGCCGGCACGTTGCGGCGCTGGAGCCTGCGCCGGCGCTGGACCAATGTCGGTCTCGTGGTCGCACCGACCCAGGAGGCCGCGGAGCGCCGGTTCTTCGAATCGTGGTCGGCGGATTCGGCATCGCCGCCGCCCGCGGCCGCGCCGCCGCAGTCCTCGCGGATGCCGGAGCCCGCGCCCGGCGTCATCGGACTCTTCCCTGAGCCGCAATCGCGGCCATGATTTCCGGCCGGCCATGAGTGTCGCCATCGTCGACTACGGCTCGGGCAATCTGCATTCGGCAGCCAAGGCGTTCGAGCGCGCCGCGCGCGAAAGCGGCCACGATCAGCCGATCAAGGTGACGCGCGATCCGGACGACGTGCGGCGCGCCGAGCGCGTCGTGCTGCCCGGCGTCGGCGCCTTCGCCGATTGCCGGCACGGGCTCGACGCGGTGCCGGGAATGGTCGACGCGCTGGAGGAGACGGTGCGCGGCAGGGGCCGGCCGTTCCTCGGCATCTGCGTCGGCATGCAGCTCATGGCCGAGCGCGGGCGCGAGTATGTGGTGACCGAGGGCCTGGGCTGGATTCGCGGCGAGGTCGACAAGATCGCGCCCGCCGACCCGGCGCTGAAGATCCCGCACATGGGCTGGAATACGCTTGCCGCCGCGGCCCCGCACCGGCTGCTCGACGGCATTCCGCTGGGGCCGGACGGCCTGCATGCCTATTTCGTGCATTCGTATCAGCTTCGGCCGCTGGACGGTGCCGATCTCGTTGCGCAGGCGGACTACGGCGGGCCGGTCACCGCGATCGTCGCGCGCGACAGCATGGCCGGCACGCAATTCCATCCGGAAAAGAGCCAAAAACTTGGGCTTGCGCTCATTGCCAATTTCCTGAGATGGAAGCCTTGATGTTTTTATCGGTGGTGCCGCGAGTTTCCCTCCCCCCGCGAGCGTTTGCGAGCGGTGGGGAGGGTCGACGCACGAAGTGCGTCGGGGTGGGGGGTCTGGTTTCTTTCCCGGCGCTTGGATCGCCCGCCACCCCCGACCGCTCCCCACCACTTCGCTTCGCTACGTGGGAGGAGGGGAGCCGCCAGCGCCCTGCACGGAAAACGCAGTTCCAAGTATGATTTTATTTCCCGCCATCGATCTCAAGGACGGCCTCGCCGTGCGCCTGGAGCAGGGCGACATGGCGCGCGCCACCGTGTTCAACCGCGATCCGGCGGCGCAGGCCCATGCGTTCGAGACGCAGGGCTTCAGGCATCTGCACGTCGTCGATCTCGACGGCGCCTTTGCCGGCAAGCCGATGAACGTCGCCGCGGTCGAGCGCATCCTCGAGACCGTCGGGCTGTGCGTGCAGCTCGGCGGCGGCATCCGCGACATGGCGACCATCGAGGGCTGGCTCGGCAAGGGCGTCAACCGCGTCATCATCGGCACCGCGGCGGTGCGCGATCCGGCGCTGGTGAAGGAGGCGGCGAAACGATTTCCCAAGCGCATCGCGGTCGGACTCGACGCCAAGAACGGCAAGGTCGCGGTCGAGGGCTGGGCGGAGACCTCGGAGCTGACCGCGCTCGATATCGCCAGGCGTTTCGAGGACGCCGGCGTCGCCGCGATCATCTACACCGACGTGTCGCGCGACGGCATGCTCAAGGGCATCAACTGGGATGCGACCATCGCGCTGGCCGATGCGATCTCGATTCCGGTCATCGCCAGCGGCGGTCTTGCATCCATCGACGACGTGAAAAAAATGACCGAGCCGCGCGCGCGCAAGCTCGAAGGCGCGATCACCGGTCGCGCGCTTTATGACGGACGGCTCGACGGAACCGAAGCGCTGGCCGTGCTGCGCGCCGCGCGCCGTTGATTGTTGCGCTGCGTCACGTCAAAAACATCATTAACGCTCGGTGGCGCGACAAATTGCCCGCGAAACCGCGGAATGTTTTTACGGCTGTTTAGACTCTTAAACGTAAACAGGCGCGCGTGCCGCCGGTATCGCACGACGCATCCGCGGCATGTCTCGTGTCACTCTCTGAGGGCTGATCCGTGAAAAATCTCGTGACGCATTTCTTGAAGGACGAGTCGGGCGCGACCGCGATCGAGTACGGCCTGATCGCGGCCGGCATCGCTGTTGCGATCATCACGATCGTCAAGGGCGTGGGCACCAAGCTGACCGCGACCTTCACCAAAGTCTCGAACGCGCTGAACTGAGCGCTCGACGATTTGAGATTGCCGCGCCGTCCGGTGACGGCGACGGCCTTGCGCGCTGAGCCTGGTTGGGCCTAACTCGGCGGCATGTTCAAGGTCCGCGTCATCCCCTGCCTCGACGTCAAGGACGGACGGGTCGTCAAGGGCGTCAACTTCGTCAACCTGCGCGACGCCGGCGACCCGGTCGAAGCGGCGATCGCCTATGACGCCGCCGGCGCCGACGAGCTGTGCTTTCTCGATATCACCGCGAGCCACGAAAACCGCGACACCATCTTCGACGTGGTGACGCGAACGGCCGAGGCCTGCTTCATGCCGCTCACCGTCGGCGGCGGGGTGCGCACCGTGGAGGATATTCGCAAGCTCCTGGCCTGCGGCGCCGACAAGGTGGGGATCAACACCGCCGCGGTGATCCGGCGCGGCTTCGTCAAGGAGGCCGCCGAGAAATTCGGCGACCAGTGCATCGTCGTTGCGATCGACGCCAAACGGGTGTCACAGCCCGGCGAGCCGGACCGCTGGGAGATTTTCACCCACGGCGGCCGCAATCCGACCGGGCTCGACGCGGTGGATTACGCCCGCGAGGTGGTGGCGCTCGGCGCCGGCGAAATCCTGCTCACCTCGATGGATCGCGACGGCACCCGCTCCGGCTTCGACATCGCCCTCACGCGGGCGGTCGCCGACGCCGTGCCGGTGCCGGTGATCGCCTCCGGCGGCGTCGGCAACCTCGATCACCTGGTCGCCGGCATCCGCGACGGCCACGCCACCGCGGTGCTGGCGGCCTCGATCTTCCATTTCGGCGAGTTCACCGTCCGGCAGGCCAAGGCGCACATGGCTCAAGCCGGCCTGCCGATGCGGCTCGACCCGTGAAGCCGTCAATGACGGCGGCGGCCAGAAATGCTATTGGGGCGGGATGAGCAGCAGGTTCACCCTCGCCGACCTCGAACAGCGTATCAACGACCGCGCCAGCGCGCCGGCGGAGGTGTCCTACACCAGGAAACTGCTCGACAAGGGCGCGGCGCAATGCGCCAAGAAATTCGGCGAGGAGGCGGTCGAGGCGGTGCTGGCCGCCGTCAGTGAAGACCGCGAACGGCTGACCGCGGAAGCCGCCGACGTGCTCTATCACCTGCTGGTCATGCTTCGCGCGCGCGGGGTGACGCTCGCGGAGGTCGAGCAGCTCCTGGAATCGCGGACCAAGAAATCCGGCCTGGAAGAGAAGGCCTCCCGGTAGAGCAGCGTGCGCAAAAGACCCGGCGAATGAATCTCGGCATGGAACAACGCACCGACGACGGACTGTCGCCCTACCGCAGCTATACGCGAGCGGAATGGGCGGCGTTGCGCGACGACATGCCGATGACCTTGACGCAGGACGAGGTCAGCCGGCTGCGCTCGTTGCACGACCGTCTCGACATGAAGGAGGTCGAGGACATCTATCTGACGCTGTCGCGGCTGTTGTCGCTCTATGTGGCGGCGACCCAGCGGCTGCATCGCGCGCAGCAGCGCTTCCTCGGCGGCGAGGAAGCCAAGGTGCCGTATATCATCGGCGTCGCGGGCTCGGTCGCGGTCGGCAAGTCCACCACGGCGCGCGTGCTGCAGGCGCTGTTGGCGCGCTGGACCAACGTGCCGAAGGTCGATCTCGTCACCACGGACGGTTTCCTGCTGCCCAACGCGGTGCTGGAACGCGAAGGGCTGATGGAGAAGAAGGGATTTCCCGAAAGCTACGATCTGTCGACGCTGCTGCTGTTTCTGTCCGACGTGAAGGCCGGACGCCGGCCGGTGCGCGCGCCGATCTATTCGCACCTGGTCTATGACGTGATGCCGAACCAGTGGATCGAGGTCGACCGGCCCGACATCCTCATCGTCGAGGGATTGAACGTGCTGCAGACCGGGCGCCTGCCGAAGGACGGCAAGGCCATTCCGTTCGTGTCGGACTTCTTCGACTTCTCGGTCTATCTCGACGCCGACGAAAGCGTGCTGAAGCACTGGTACGTCGATCGCTTTCTCACGCTTCGCGGCACGGCGTTCCGCGATCCGAAATCCTACTTCCACCGCTATTCCAAGCTCAGCGACGACGAGGCGGTGACCACGGCCACCTCGATCTGGGATCGCATCAATCTCGTGAACCTGCACGAGAACATCCTGCCGACACGGCAGCGCGCCGATCTCATCCTGAAGAAGGGCGAGAGTCACATGGTCGAGGACGTGGCGCTCCGGAAGTTGTAGCGCCGTACGTGACTACGCCGCGATCGCGGCCTTCTCCACCGCCTCGGCCAGCGCTGCGGCGAGCCGTTCGCGGTCGAGCGGCTTCACCAGGAAGCCGTTCATGCCGGCGTCGAGGCAGGCCTGCCGATCCTCGGCGAAGGCGTTGGCGGTGAGCGCGATGATCGGGGTGGGCGCTTCGTCGCGTTCGGCTTCGGACAGGCGGATGCGCCGCGCCGCTTCGAGGCCGTCCATGCCCGGCATCTGCATGTCCATCAGGACGAGATCGTAGGCCGCGCCGGCGTCGCGCGCCTCGTGCCAGCGCTGCAGCGCCACCGCGCCGCTCTCGGCCACGGTCGGCCGGTGTCCGAGCCGCGTCAGCAACGCGCGCGTCAGCAGCGCATTGATCTCGTTGTCTTCGGCGACCAGGACGTTGAGCGCCTTGCGGACGCCGGCAACGGTTTCGGGCGCGGCGGGAACATCGGACTGGGCGGCGGCCGGGCTGTCGAAGGCCGGCGCGGCACCGAGCTGGGCCATGAGCGACGCGGCGCGAACGGGCTTCACCAGATAGCCGGCGAAGCCTGCGTCCTTGAGCGCGGGCAATCGATGGCGTTCGCCGGGCGTGATGAGGACGATCCGGCGCGCGGCGGCGATGGCGGCGATGCGCGTCTTCGCCTCGGCGCCGATCGAATGATCGACCAGCACGGCGTCCCAATGCCGCTGCGCGAACATGTCCGTCAGATGCGGCGCGAGGTGCATCGCGCTGGCGCCCCAGCGCGTCAGGCGCCGCTCGATCAGCGCGGCTTCGACGGTGTCGGGCGCGACGATCAGCACCGCCCGGCCGGCGAGATCGGGCGGCGCGGTTGCGGCTCCCGCCCCCTCGACCGGAGGCAACACCACGATGGCGCGGAAACTAGAGCCCTTGCCCGGCGTGCTTTCCACCTCGATGCGGCCGCCCATGCGCTCGACGATGCGGCGCGAGATCGCGAGGCCCAGGCCGGTGCCGCCGAACTTGCGGGCCGCGCCGCCGTCGGCCTGCTCGAACTCGCCGAAGATGCGCGCCTGCTGCCCGGGCGCGATGCCGATGCCGGTGTCGCGGACCTCGAACACGATTTCGCCGCGGCCGCGGCCGGCTTCGACGATGACGCCGACGCCGCCGGTCTCGGTGAACTTGATGGCATTGCCGGCGAGGTTGAGCAGCACCTGGCGAAGACGCGTGGCGTCGCCCAGCACCCGTTCCGGCAGCCGTTCGTCGACATCGGAGGCGATCTCCAGGCCCTTGGCCTGGGCGCGCGGCCCCAGCAATTCGACGACGTCCTCGACCAGGCCGGTCAGCGAGAACGGCTCGGTCTGCAATTCGAGCTTGCCGGCCTCGATCTTGGAGAAGTCCAGGATCTCCTCGATCAGCGACAACAGCGCGTTGCCGGAGGTCCTGGTGGCGCGGACGTAGGTCGCCTGCTCCGGCGTCAGCGGCGTGTCGAGGAGGAGGCCGGCCATGCCGAGGATGCCGTTCAGCGGCGTGCGGATCTCGTGCGACACCATGGCGAGGAAGCGCGACTTGGCGCCGCTTGCCGCTTCCGCCGCGTCACGCGCTTCGGCGAGGGCGCGCTCGGCCTCGATGCGCTCGGTGACGTCGCGGCCGACGCTCTGCACTTCGGCGTGTTCGGCCTTCTCGGTCCAGACCACGACGTCGCGCCAGGCGAGCCAGCGCGCGCCGTCGCCGGTCATGATCTGCTCATCGTGCAGCCGCGTGCCGTCCGGCAGCACGCTCAAGCGGCCCTGCTGAAGCGCCGGCAGCGCGTCGGCGCTTCCGATCAGCGTCTCCCGCGCCGCGCCGGTCAGGGCGCAATAGGCGTCGTTGACGTAGGTGATGCGGCCCCGGCTGTCGCGGCGGACGATCAGGTCGCCCTGCGCCTCGAGCAGGCTCGTGGCCCGTGCCTCGGATTCCTTCAATTCCCAGGTGCGGTCGGCCAGCTCCTCGCAGCGCGCCTTGGCGCGGCGCAGCTCAAGCGCGAGACGGCTGTTGCGCGACAGCACCATCAGCATCACGCCGCACAGCAGGCAGAACAGGCCGGCGGTTCCGATCGCGAACTGCGCTGGATCGTAGATCGTCTCGTTGACGCGATAGAGGTGCGCAAACAGGACCGACGCCGTGGCGAGCGCGCCGATGCCGATGAATGTCCAGCGCAACAGCGCATGCACCAGCCGGCGGATGAAACGATAGGACTTGCGCGGCATGCCTGTGACGGGACGAACCTGCATTGAACGCCTGGCCCCTTTGTCCCCCACAGGTTCGGCCGGACCGCGGCGACCTGTTTGTTGAAAGTGTTCGGGGTGGATTTTGGCCTGGGGAACCTTGCGATTTCCCTTTAGCCGGAAAACCGAAAGGCGGGCATGGTTGACGCCGCGCTAACGCGGCTGGCTCAGGGAGCCGGTCACTTCGCGGCGCTGGCCGGTCTTCCACATCGCCGCGAGCAGGGCCGCGGCGTCGTGCTGGGAGAACCGCACCGAATGGACATAGATCTTGTAGTCCGGCGCGTCGGCGCCGGCTGAAAGGTCGACCGTCACATCCGGTCTGGCCGCATCGGCGTCCAGGGTCACCGTCCGGATCGGGGTCGAGGAGCGGCAGGGCGCCGCCTCCCGGCCGCTGAAGTCGTCGACCAGCACGAAATCGGCGATCTCGGCACGATCGACCAGTTGCATCCGCAAATCGGGGCGCAGGCCGGGACCGGCTGTATCGGCGGCAATCCTGATGCGGAAATCGGGCGACGAGGCGTCGCGCGCGATCCGATAGGTCGTCGAGCCGCTGGCGAAGCAGAGGCCGTCCGCGGTCGGCGCGAAGGTGGAGTGCGCGGCCGCAGGGATGGCGATCGCGGCGATCAGGACGACGGATTTCTGAAGGCGATTCACGCCGCCCAGGCTAGGGCCGGTATGGTTACCACGGCCTTAATAGGAGTTGACGCCCGCGCGCGTGCTGCGGGACAGTTTGCGGAACCGAGGGAGAGCATCATGGCGGTCGCCAGCCGAGCGAATTCCGATTACGGGCGGTTCGTGGACGAGGTGAAGGACATGAGCCTGTTCCCGCTGTGGGAGCGGACCGGCGGGTTGAAGCCCGGCACCGCCTGCGTGCCGGCGCACTGGAGCTATTCCGAGGTGCGGCCGCAGCTTCTGCGCGCCTGCGATATGGTCACCAAAAAAGAAGCGTCGCGCCGAGTGCTCTGCCTGGAGAATCCGACGCTGCGCGGCACGACATTCGTCTGCGACTCGCTGTTCGCAGGATTGCAGATCATCATGCCGGGCGAGGTCGCGCCGTCGCACCGTCACACGCCGAGCGCGCTGCGCTTCATCGTCGAGGGCGAGGGCGCCTACACCGCGGTCGCCGGCGAGAAGCTGCCGATGAAGCCCGGCGACTTCGTGGTGACGCCGGCCTGGGCCTGGCACGATCACGGCAACCACGGCACGGCGCCGGTGGTCTGGCTCGACGGGCTCGACACGCCGTTCGCGCGTTTCTTCGGCGCGGCGTTCTACGAACCCTATCCGCAGGACACTCAGCCGCTCGACCGGCCGGAAGGCGAGTCCATTTCGGTTTACGGAATGAATCTCATTCCCGACGAGTACCAGTCGGACGGGCATTCGACGCCGGTGCTGATCTATCCCTACGATCGCACGCGGGCCGCCCTCGACAGCCTGGCGAAAGCAGGCAAGCCGCATCCGGCGCACGGCTTCCGGCTGCGCTACGCCAATCCGGCGACCGGCAAGCATCCGTTCCCGACCATGGCGGTGTCGATGCAGCGGCTGCCGAAGGGTTTTTCCGGCAAGACCTATCGCTCGACCGGCAGCGCGGTGTTCGCGGTGCATCGCGGCGCCGGGACGGCGCAGGTCGGCGACAAGACTTTTGCGATCGCGCCGCACGACGTGTTCGTCGCGCCGCCGTGGCAGCCCTACAGCTTCAAGGCCGACAGCGAGATCGAGCTGTTCAGCTATTCCGATCGGGCGGGGCAAGAGGCGCTGGGCTACTGGCGCGAAGAGGTCGGTTGAATACGACGCGCGATGCGGCGTACCGCGCCATTCCGCGGCAAGCCTAGGCGGCCCGTCTCATTTCATCGGTCAGCGCGCGGTACGACAGCGCCTCGGCGAGATGCACGCGACCGACTTTCTCCGCGCCGTCGAGATCGGCGAGCGTCCGCGCCACCCGCAGCACCCGATGATAGCCGCGCGCCGAGAGGCGCATGGCGTCGGCGGCGTCGCGCAACAAGGCAAGCCCGCTGCTGTCGGGCCGTGCCACATCCTCCAGCGCACTGGCGGGCGCCGCCGAATTGGTGGTGATCCCGGTGAGGCCCAGCGCGGCGTAGCGTTCGAGCTGCACCATGCGGGCGCGGGCCACGCGCAATGCGACCTCTTTGCTGCCCTCGGCCGGCGGCGGCAGGATCAGGTCGGCGGCGGTGACGGCCGGCACCTCGATGTTGAGATCGATCCGGTCGAGCAGCGGCCCCGAGAGTCTTGTCTGATATTCGGCGGCGCAGCGCGTGTTCGGCCCGCGCCGGCAGGCAAATCCGGGATCGCTGGCGCGGCCGCAGCGGCACGGGTTCATCGCTGCCACCAGCATGAAGCGCGCCGGATAGGTGACGCGGTGGTTGGCGCGGGCGATCGCGACCTCGCCGGTTTCCAATGGCTGGCGCAATGCGTCGAGCGCCTGCGGCTGGAATTCCGGCAGCTCGTCGAGGAACAGCACGCCGTGATGGGCCAGCGACACCTCGCCCGGCCGAGCGCGCAGGCCGCCGCCGACGAGCGCGGGCATCGACGCCGAATGATGCGGCGCGCGGAACGGCCGCTTGTCGGTGAGCGCGCCGTTTTCGATGACGCCCGCGACGGAGGCGATCATCGACACTTCGAGCAGCTCGGCCGGCGTCAAGGTCGGCAGGATGGTCGGCAGCCGCGCCGCCAGCATCGACTTGCCCGAGCCGGGCGGGCCGATCATCAGCAGGTTATGCCCGCCGGCGGCCGCGACTTCGAGCGCGCGCTTGGCGCTTTCCTGGCCCTTGATGTCGGCGAGATCGAGCGTCGTGCCCGGAGCTTCGGTGCGGATGCCGGGCTTCGGCCGCGTCAGCACCTGGGTGCCCTTGAAATGGTTGGCAAGCTGGATGAGCGACGAGGGCGCGACGATCTCCATCTCGGGGCTCGCCCACGCCGCCTCCGCACCGCAGGCCGCGGGACAGATCAATCCCTCGCTCCGCGAGTTCGCGCCGATCGCCGCGGGCAGCGCGCCGGCGACCGCGGCGATCGAGCCGTCGAGGCCGAGCTCGCCCAGCACCGTGAAGCCGCTCAGGGCGTCATGCGGCACCGCGCCGATGGCCGCCATCAGGCCGAGCGCGATCGGCAGATCGTAATGGCTGCCTTCCTTCGGCAGATCGGCGGGCGCGAGATTGATGGTGATGCGGCGGGCGGGAAGCGCCAGGCCGGAGGCGATCAGCGCCGCGCGCACCCGCTCCTTGGCCTCGGACACGGCCTTGTCCGGCAGGCCGACGATGTTGAAAGCGGGCAGGCCCGGCGCGACCTGCACCTGCACATCCACCGCGCGGGCCTCGATGCCCTCGAACGCCACCGTGGAAACGCGCTGGACCATGTGCCCCTCAGCCGCACGGAAAGGTAGCAGAGGCGATTGTGGCGCACAAGAACATTTGCAGAACAAAACGACTCGATTACAGTCCCCGCGCCGCTTCGCGGCTGCAACTTCAAGGACGCGCCATGATCGACCTGAAAACCGTGGAATTCGAGCTGCACCAAGCCCGGCAGGCCCGGATCGAGGCACAGGCCGCCGGCTCCGAGGTGGAGGACCTGATCTGGTCCGTCCAGCATTTCGAGCCCGGCCGCGGGCGCATGGTGTTCATGATCGATTGCGGCGACCCGGAGCTGCTCGGGGCGGCGGACTGGGCGTAGCCGCGGCCGAAAGGGCGGCGGCGCTGCCGCGCCTATACGGGCCGGCGATCCAGCCTCCATGCAAAGACGTTGGACCGCCGGGTCAAGCCCGGCGGTGACGCGGCGTATGCGGATATGCTCAGCCCTGCCGCTTCTGCTCGATCTTGTCCCAGATCAGCGCGGCGATGTCCGGTCCGCCGAGGTTCTTGATGGCGCGGATCCCCGTCGGCGACGTGACGTTGATCTCGGTGAGCAGGCCGCCGATGACGTCGATGCCGACGAACAACAAGCCGCGCTCGCGCAGCGCCGGACCGATGGTCTTGCAGATTTCCTGCTCGCGTGGCGTCAGTTGCGTGTCCTTCGGCGAGCCGCCGCGCACCATGTTGGACCGAAGGTCGTCCGCCGCCGGCACCCGGTTGACCGCGCCGGCGTATTCGCCGTCGACCAGGATGATGCGCTTGTCGCCGTCCTTCACCTCGGGGAGGAATTTCTGGATCACCCAGGCCTCGCGGAAGGTCGCCGAGAACATGTCGTAGAGCGAACCGAAGTTGAGATCGTCCTTGGTCAGGCGGAACACGGCGCCGCCGCCGTGCCCGTACAGCGGCTTCATCACGATGTCGCCGTGCACGGCGCGGAACGCCTTGATCTCGGCGAGGTCGCGCGTGAGCAGGGTCGGCGGCATCAGGCCGGGAAATTCGGTGACGAACATCTTTTCGGGCGCGTTGCGCACCGCCGCCGGATCGTTGACCACCAGCGTCCTCGGATGGATGCGCTCGAGCAAGTGAGTGGTGGTGATGTAGTTGAGGTCGAACGGCGGGTCCTGCCGCAGCAGCACCACGTCGAACGACGACAGCGCCGTGCGCTTGCCGTCGCCGAGCGTGAAGTGATCGCCCGCCTTGTCGCGCACGCTGAGCGGCTGGACGGTGGCGAACACGCCGTCCTGCACCATCGCCATGCGGTCCGGCGTGTAGTAGCTGAGCTTGTGGCCGCGGGCCTGCGCCTCGAGCAGCAGCGCGAATGTCGAGTCGCCGCGGACGTTGATCCGCTCGATCGGGTCCATCTGCACCGCGACATTCAGAGTCATGGACGATCCCTTGGGAAATCCCGGAGTCCGGACGGACAGCCTAAACGAAAGGTTAACATCTTAGCCCCAATCTGCCTGTCATACAGTCACGGGGAAACTATGCTTTCCAGCACATTGGGATCCTAAGCTTAGAATTCCACGTGGACAAGTTGTCGC
>JADMIO010932635.1_pt1 | contig 31634 bp, 21 predicted proteins | sample 8958161 | NCBI WGS metagenome assembly JADMIO01 (sample SAMN16585339, study PRJNA669376) | soil metagenome | isolation source: Crop rotation soil | place: USA: Cullars Rotation, Alabama | collected 2011 | reverse complement strand
ACCACTATCATCGAAGTATCGGCCGAGCCTTCCGTACTGGCCGGTTTAAACAGCCCGCCCGACTACCTGATCAATACCAACCTGGCCGGCACTATCAATTGCCTCTACCTGGCCGCCAAACTGAAAGCCGATTTTATCTTTATTTCCACCAGCCGGATATACCCGGTTGAAACCATCAACCAGGCCCTGTTTGCGGAAGAGGACACCCGTTTTGTACTGTCGGCGCAGCAAACGGTACGGGGTTTATCGCAAAACGGCCTGTCCGAGGATTTTCCGCTGGAAGGCTACCGCTCGCTGTACGGAGCTACCAAGCTTTCCTCCGAGTTCCTGATCCAGGAGTACAATAAATTCTACCATATCCGGACGGTGATAAACCGCTGCGGGGTGCTTACCGGTCCCTGGCAAATGGGAAAGGCCGACCAGGGCGTGATTGTGCTCTGGGTGGCCCGGCATTACTGGAAGAAAAAGCTGTCGTACCTGGGCTATGGCGGCCGGGGAAAACAAGTTCGGGATATATTGCACATAAATGATTTCTTTGCACTCGTGGATTTTCAGCTTCACCACATGGACGAGCTGAACGGCCGCCTGTTCAATGTGGGAGGTGGCACCGAAACAAGCGTATCGCTGAACGAATTAACGGCGCTTTGCCGCAAGGTAACCGGCAATACCGTTGACATCGATGAAGTAAAGGAAGATCGCGAGGCGGATATCCGCATCTATATTTCTGACAATTCCCTGGTGCATGCAACGACCGGATGGCGGCCGGCTGTTAGTGTCGAACAAACCGTGACAGATGTGTACAACTGGATCAGGGAGAATGAAACGGCATTAAAACCCATTCTGATCGGATAAATTAAATTCTACCAATGAAGATAGCAATCGTTACAGGCTCCGCAGGTTTGATAGGCAGCGAGGCCGTTAGCTTTTTTTCCTCCCGGTTTGACCGTGTCATAGGGATTGACAACAACCTCCGGCAGTACTTTTTTGGCGAGGGCGGTTCAACCGAGTGGAACAAGGTGCGCCTGGAAGAAGCCATTCCCAATTATACACATTACAATATCGATATCCGCGATAATGCAGCGCTTGGCAAACTGTTCGGCGAATACGGCAGCGATATAAAGCTGATCCTTCATACGGCGGCGCAACCAAGCCACGACTGGGCTGCCCGTGAGCCGCTGACCGATTTTACGGTAAATGCCAACGGTACGCTCAACCTGCTTGAAATGACCCGCCAGCATTGTCCCGGCGCCGTGTTTATTTTTACTTCCACCAACAAGGTATACGGCGATACGCCCAATTACCTTCCCCTGGTGGAAACCGAAACCCGGTGGGAAATAGCCGATACGCATCCCTATTTTAAAAAAGGGATCGACGAGCATATGACCATCGACCAGTCCAAGCACTCTTTGTTCGGCGCATCGAAGGTAGCGGCCGATGTGCTGGTGCAGGAATATGGCAGGTATTTCGGGATGATGACAGGTGTATTCAGGGGCGGATGCCTGACGGGGCCCAATCATTCGGGCGCCAAGCTGCACGGGTTTTTATCGTACCTGATGAAATGCGCGGTGACAGGCGAGGCATACACCATTTTTGGGTACAAGGGAAAGCAGGTGCGTGACAATATCCACAGCTATGACCTGGTAAACATGTTCTGGCATTTTTACAATAAGCCGTCGGCCGGAGCGGTATACAATGCAGGCGGTGGCAGGTTTGCCAACTGTTCGATGCTGGAAGCGATAGCGATCTGCGAACAGATAACCGGTAATAAGATGAATTACAGTTATACCGAGGATAACCGGATTGGCGATCATATATGGTGGATAAGCGATATGACCAGGTTCAAAACGCATTATCCCGATTGGAGCCCGAAATATGATATTACCGGGATCTTAACGCAGATAAATGCCGCGCTGATGGCAAGGCATACCCATTAACCCCCTAAATCGTTGTCAACCCAGATGAAATTAAGCGTAGTAATACCGGCTCATAACGAGGAGGGCAGTATTGCCACGAGCATACGGGCCGTGGATACGGCCCTGGTGGCAAATAATATCGAACACGAAATACTTGTTGTAAACGACAATTCAAAAGACCGGACGGAAGAAGTACTGCAATCACTGCTGCCCGAAATCCCTGCGCTGAAATACATCAATAACCCCGGCGCCAATGGTTTTGGCTATGCGGTCAGGGTAGGCCTTGAAAACTTTTCGGGCGATTGCGTGGCTATCATGATGGGCGATATGTCCGACTCGCCCGACGACCTGGTAAAGTTTTACCGCAAGATGCTCGAAGGCTACGATTGTGTATTCGGCAGCCGGTTTATCCGGGGCGGCAAAACGTATGATTATCCAAAGATAAAACTGGTGATCAACCGCCTGGCGAATGCCATTGTGCAGGTTTGCTTCGGGATACGGTACAACGATACCACCAATGCATTCAAGCTGTACAAAAAAGAAACCATCCAGGGGTTAAAGCCGTTCCTGTCGCCACATTTCAATCTTACCCTTGAGCTTCCGCTGAAAGCGATAGTAAGAAGATATTCCTATGCTGTGTTGCCCAATTCATGGACAAACAGGAAGGCGGGCAAATCGAAGCTGAAGATACGCGAGATGGGAAGCCGCTATTTCTTTATTTTACTGTATTGCCTGATAGAACGATTCTTCTCAAGAGGTGATTTCAGGAAGACGGATACGGTAAAATAGCGGCTCCGTTCATTATTTCACTTCAATTTTTGATTCGCTCATCGGTGCGCCTTTTGCATTAAAGACAGCCAGGTGGTACATGCCGCCGGGCAGGTTGCTTACGTTCATGGGTATGGTCTGTTTATAGCTGCTGAGCATAGCGGTACTGCGCAGCACCAGTTGGCCCATGCTGTTGTACAGCACAAACGAGTACTGGCCCGGGGTGATGCCGCTTACCTCAACGTTCAGCCGGCTGTGCACGGGGTTGGGCCATGCCGATACCAGGAAGTTGTCTTTTCTTTTCAGCAATACCACATCTGTATACTGTTTGGAGCCGTCCAGGTTGATGATGGCGAGCCGGTAATAGTTATCGGTCATATACGGCTGGTCGTCCTTAAACGTACCGTTGTTCGATACCGCTGCTGCAGCAATGCTGCCGATAGGGCTAAAGGTTTGCCCGTCGGGGCTTCTTTCAACGACGATTTGCTGTACATCGAAATATTGATCGAGCACCCAGTACAACTGGTTGTAGTTGCTGAAGGCGGTGCCGGTAAACGAGCTGAGCTTCACCGGCAGGGCTGCGCCGGCAAAAGTCATATTGAAGCTGGCTTTTGTATTTTCTATGCCATCGGCTACCAGCAGGTAGCTGGTGCTGGCGGAAAGACCGGTAAGGTTAACCACCCCGTTGGCGTTAAAGGTGGCGCAGGCTACCGTAGCGGGATAGGATTGTCCGGCGGGACAGGCGCTTACCGGGTACAGCGCCAGTTCAATGCCGGCTACGCTACAGGCTGCCTGTGCGGCCGGTGAGGTGGCATACCCCGATACGGTAATAGACACGGTGCCGGCCCCGTTGGTTTTAAACGGATAGTAAGCAGTGTTGGTAATACCGGTGCCGTTGGGTACGCAAAAATCCCGGTATTGCGGGTCGGTAAGCTTGTTACTGGTGGTATGCGCCAGGTCAAAAGCCACGGTGGTGCCGGCTGCAAGGGCAGTAGAAGGGAAAGTGACGGGACACTCGTCTTTCGACTCAACGGTTCTGCTGAGCTGTGTCATTTCGCTGGAGTATAAGCCGCAGGACCCGTAGGTATTGCCTTGCGGGGTGACTAAATACAAAGCACCCTGGAAAGCCGAATAGTCGGGTGTATTTCTTTTTACGCCGGTCAGTACGGCCCAGTTCATCAGCTTACCGGGATTTATATAGGGATACCCGAAACCTGCGTATTCATAATTGTCGTTAATATGGCCCAGACCCAGGCCATGCCCAAGCTCGTGCAGCAATACCGTTTCAAGATCTATATCCGAAGTGGACGTTGAAAGGGGAGGGCAAGGGCCGCTGGTAAAGGAGGCGCTGCCTGTCGATACGCCTGCATTGCGGATGACGATATCCAGGCCAGTCCTTTGCGGCTGGTTGGCGGTTACGGGGCCGCACATGCTGCTGAACGAATAACATACGGCCAATACACCGGCTCCCAGCGGGGGCACGGTGGTATTCGTATTGTCGAACATAATTGTTCCGTTGCCGCCCAATGCCTGGTTGGTCGTGGTATTGGGTGTGCCTTCAATAATATTAGCCCCTGTCAGCTCTTTCCAGGTAGCCATGGCACGCTGGAATGCAGCCTGCTGGGGAGTACCGTTGAGGTTTACGCCACCGCCCAGGGTACTGGTGCTGTAAAAAACACTATAGCCGCCGGTACCGTTTTTATTCATCAGGTTAAGTTCTTTTGTCACGGTAGTGCCCGCTGTAAATGTGCCGGTGAGCACAGAAAACCATACGTTGAGCGCCGTAGCCGAAGTAGCTGTATTGCCCAGGCCGTCGGATACGATAAAGGTACCCGTTCCGGCCCGGGAGGGCACCCGTAGCTGGATAGTAGTATTGGTCCACGAAATTATCAGCGGGTCAGTGGCGGGAACTGAATAGTTGACCGTACCGGCCGAGTAGTTGTTATCCTCGAAAAGAACGGCGGCGCCGCCACCGGTGCTGTCAAAACCTGAACCTGTAATCGTCAGCACATTATTGGCCGGGTCAAGGGTGGCGCCCGCGTTTACGGTGGCGGGCGAAAACGAGGTGATCGATACCGCATTGGTTTGTGCGGCCTTCGCTCCCGCAGCGGCTATCCGGAAGGAAGGTCTTTTATTGATCAATGTTTTCCCGGTAAGCTTTTGCAGCGACTGGTACAGTTCGGTTTCAATTTGCCCGTACCGGGCCAGCGGATCACTGGCGGTTTGTGTGCGCAGGTTGTATTTAAAAAAGCCCTGGGCGCTGCTGTATACATCATACAATATATTGCCGGTGCGCGGGGCGGTAAAGTGAAGATCATTGGGGTAGCAACAGAAGATGCCCATATCGTTTTTCCGCAGGTTGAGCAGGTCGCTTACGTCTACCTGCTGGTTGCCTACCGTTCCGCCCTGGGTCATTACTTCAATGGTATCCCTGACTGTTGTTCCCTGGAACACTTTGTATACTTCCACTTTATTGGAAGTAAAAATCATGGTATGACCGGCATTCCAGAACGATTCCTGGCTGATCACTTTGCCTTCCACCACCAGGGGCGAATGCTGTATTTTTTCTTTCAGCGATACCGGGGAAAGTGTTTGGGAAATACCCATAAGGGTAAGGCATAGCAGGGCGAACAGAAAAGTGGCTTTTCTTACAAGGGATATTGAATTCATGGAGGTATACAGGTTACAGTTTGGGAACCAAGATAATAAAAGGCCTGATTCGGGAACAATAAAAATTATTGTGTAAAGGCGGCCAAAAATGTGGACAGGCGTATACATTTTCATAAAGTGGCTACAATTTGATGATGGTTGCGTAATAAATTACATGGGAAGCGGGTACCGGGTAAGAGGCGTGCAAGAGGATACAAGGGGCGATTCCCCGAAATTAACGGCTTGCTATGATGTAAAAAATATATATTTATTAACATGCCTGTAAAAGCCCGGCGGGATGCCAGAAACTGGTAACCCGGAGCGTGTAAATGATTTTATTATAAACCGGGTCCCCTTCCTTACATTCGGGAAACCGGGAAAAACACACATTCTGATGGAGCATACACTAAAAAACTGGGCCGGCAATTATACCTACAGCCATTTTCCGGCGCAGGCGGCAGGCTCGGTAGAGGAAGTACAGGCTTTGGTTAAAAAACACCGCCGCCTCAAAGTGCTGGGCACCCGGCATTGCTTTAATCACATTGCCGATTCAAAAGAGCAGCTCATTTCGCTGGAACGGCTCAATACCATACGGGCGCTGGACAGGGAGGCGCTTACGGTAACTGTCGATGCCGGCGTTCGTTACGGCGAACTGGCCGTATGGCTCAACGAGCGGGGGTATGCCCTGCACAACCTGGCTTCATTACCCCATATTTCCGTCGTGGGCGGCTGCGCTACGGCCACGCATGGATCGGGGGTGCGCAATGGCAGCCTGGCTACCGCCGTCCGGGCCATGGAGCTTATTACGGCTTCCGGCGAACGGGTGGTGCTGTCGCGGGAAAAGGATAAGGAGACTTTCCCGGGCGCTGTCGTTCACCTGGGCGGCCTGGGCGTGATAACCGGTATTACCGTGGCGATAGAACCTGCTTACCAGGTACGTCAATATGTGTATGAGGATCTGCCGATGTGGGAGCTGGAAAAACATTTCCCCGCGATCATGTCGGCCGGGTACAGCGTCAGCCTGTTTACCGGCTGGCGCGATGAAAACATTGACTCGGTATGGATAAAAAGCAGGGTAGGGGTCACAGGGGAATGGCAGGGCGACGCCTCTTTTTTCGGCGCCCGGGCAGCCAGGCACGACCTGCATCCCATTAAAGAGGTGCCGGCCGAAAATTGTACCGCGCAAATGGGCATCCCCGGTCCCTGGCACGAGCGGCTGCCGCATTTTCGCATGGGCTTTACACCCAGCAGCGGCAAAGAATTACAATCCGAATATTTTGTTCCCCGCGATCAGTCCCGGGAGGCGATACGGGCGGTGGCGGCGCTGCATGAAAAAATAGTGCCTCACCTCCTGGTTTCTGAGATCCGCTGCGTGGCGGCCGACGATAACTGGATGAGCCCCTGCTACGGGCAGGCGGTTACCGGCATCCATTTTACCTGGCAGCAAAACTGGCCGGCCGTTCGCGCGCTCCTGCCCCTGATAGAGGAGCAACTGGCTCCTTTCGGGGCAAGACCGCATTGGGGAAAGCTGTTTACCATGCCGTACCGGCGCATGCAAAGCCTGTATGAAAAGCTGCCTGTCTTTCAGCAGTTGCTAACGACATACGACCCCGAAGGCAAATTCAGGAACGACTACCTCGACAGCGTCATCTTTGGCGTTTGATAACTAAAAGATGAGAACCGCGGGTCGCAGAATATTGTCGTATTTTTAATGACTCCCCTGCTTCATTCATAAAAACCTTCTGTTATGAATACACGCCGCGATTTCCTGCAAAAACTTGGTTTTACGGCTGCCGCCTTGTCGTTGTCCCGCTACAGCATGGCCGCCAGTTGCAATGCTTTTGATGCCACGTACGACGGGCCGGTGCTGCGGGTGGCGATTATGGGGTTGGGCGGTTATGGCACCCGTGTGGCGGAAGCCATGCAATCCTGTACAAAGGCGAAGCTGGTGGGGGTGATCAGTGGCACGCCCGCCAAAATCAAAGCCTGGCAAAGCAAGTACAATATCCCCGAAAAGAATTGCTACAATTACGAAAACTTCGACAATATCAGGAACAACCCCGATATCGATGCGGTATATGTTATCACGCCCAATGCCCTGCACCACGACCAGGTGATACGGGTGGCGAAAGTCGGTAAGCACGCGATTTGCGAAAAACCGATGGCCGTCAATGCCCGCGAAGGGCAGGAAATGGTGGACGCCTGCAAAAAAGCGAATGTCAAGCTGCTCGTGGGCTACCGCATGCATTTTGAGCCAAAGACCCTGGAGATTATACGAATGCGCAAAGACGGAGAACTGGGTAAAATCCTGTTTTTCCAGGGACTGTCGGGTTTCCGGATCGGCGATCCTACCCAATGGCGGCTCAACAAACAACTGGCCGGAGGGGGCGCCATGATGGACATCGGCATTTATTCAATTAATGGTGCGCGTTATATGGTAGGCGAGGACCCCATCTGGGTTTCTGCCGAAGAAACAAAAACCGACCCGGTGAAATTTAAGGAAGGGGTAGATGAAACGATCCAGTTTCAGTTGGGTTTTCCCGGCGGGGCCGTGGCCTCCTGTTTGTCTACCTACAGCATGAACAACCTGGACCGCTTTTTCCTCAATGGCGAAAAAGGATGGGCCGAATTATTACCGGCCACCGGTTACGGTCCCATACAGGGGCGCACCAGCAAAGGCGAGCTTACACAACCCCATACAACGCACCAGACGGTGCAGATGGATGAAATGTCCGGCATTATTCTCCAGGGTAAACAGCCCATCGTGCCGGTAAACGGCGAAGAGGCGGTAAAAGATCTTAAGATCATCGACGGCATTTATGCCGCGGTTAAAACGGGCAACCGGGTAAACCTGCAGCTATAGGACTAGCTACCCGGCTTTTTCCGGGGATACAACGGGTTGGGCATTTTTGAAGGAGGAGCGGGGGTATATTTGTGACTGCCCGGCATTTTCTCCACCTGCCTCATATCCGGCATTAATACGGGCATATTATCAGGCCGGGCGATACGTATACTGTCACCGGACCTTACAATATCCAGCGACGGTATCATTTCTTTTAATAAACGTTGAATATCCTCACTACTGTTCTCGCGGGCGCTGGGCGCCGGGGCTGCCTGCGCCGGGGAAATTTCCTTGTCAAGTACGGCTTTCCAATGGTCCTTCCAGTAGGAGTCGCTTAGCGGTTTTTGCTGGGACATGGCGACAAAGGATGCCAGCAGGAGCGACAGGATAGCAACAGGCTTTTTCATGGCAGTAACTGATTATTTGAGCAGGATGCCGCAACCCCGGGAATTACATAAAAGGAATGTGAAAAATGTGGAAATGTGGAAATGCATAGGCGCCGCTTTCATTTGCCATATTTCCACATTAATTATCCCTTCCGCCATTGCTTATAAGCGTTGATCAGCCCGTTGGTGGAGCTGTCATGCGTGGCGATGCTTTCTTCGTTTTGCAGTTCAGGTAATATCTTGCCCGCCAGTTGTTTACCCAGTTCCACGCCCCATTGGTCGAAGCTGAAAATATCCCAGATAACGCCCTGCACGAATATCTTGTGCTCATACAGCGCTATGAGCTGCCCCAGGGTAAAGGGGGTGATCTTTTTGACCAGGAAAGAATTGGTGGGGCGGCTGCCTTCAAACACCTTATGCGGCAGCAGGGCGGCGATGGCTTCCGGTTTCATGCCCGTTTTTTCGAGTTCGGCTTTTACTTCGGTGGCTGTTTTGCCATTCATCAGCGCTTCGGTCTGGGCAAAGAAATTCGACAATAATTTGGGGTGGTGGTCACCGATAGGGTTGTGGCTGATAGCCGGTGCGATGAAATCGCAGGGTATCAATACCGTGCCCTGGTGGATAAGCTGGTAAAAGGCATGCTGCCCATTGGTGCCGGGCTCGCCCCAGATAACGGGGCCGGTTTGCCAGTGTACCCGCTCGTTGCTTCGGCTTACATATTTACCATTGCTTTCCATATTGCCCTGCTGGAAATAGGCCGCAAAGCGGTGCATATACTGATCGTAGGGCAGGATGGCTTCTGTTTGCGTACCGAAGAAATTGGTGTACCACAGGCCGATAAGGGCCATCAGCACCGGGATATTCTTTTCGAACGGGGTTTGTGCGAAATGAACATCGGTTTCGTGTGCGCCTTTCAGTAACTGCTCGAAATGATCGTAACCAACTGTGAGAACGATCGACAGGCCGATGGCGCTCCACAAGGAGTAACGGCCACCCACCCAATCCCAGAACTCAAACATATTGGCTTTGTCGATACCAAATTTCACCACTTCTTTTTCGTTGGTGGAAAGAGCCACAAAATGTTTGGCCACCTGCGTATCGTCTTTGGCCGCTTTCATAAACCAGTCGCGCGCGGTATGCGCATTGGTCATGGTTTCCTGCGTGGTGAAGGTTTTGGAAGCGATCAGGAACAGGGTTTCTTCGGGGGTGACTTTTTTAAGCGTTTCGGCGATATGCGTACCGTCTACATTCGACACAAAATAGGGCTGTATGCCTTCCACCCAATAGGGTTTGAGCGCCTCGGTCACCATAACGGGCCCCAGGTCGCTGCCCCCGATGCCGATGTTGACGATGTAGCGGATTTTTTTGCCGCTATAGCCTTTCCATTCGCCGCTGTGCACGCGGGTAGCGAACTGTTTCATTTGCCGTAATACGCGCAGCACGTCGGGCATTACATCTTTGCCATCGCTGTACACGGGTTTGCCGCCCAGGTTGCGCAGGGCGGTATGCAATACGCTCCGGCCCTCGGTTTCATTGATCTTCTCCCCGGCGAACATGGCGCTGATGGCTTCCGGCAGCTTGCACTCAGTGGCCAACTGCAATAAAAGCCGCCATGTTGTATCGGTCATGATATGCTTGGAGTAATCGAACAGTATATCGCCAAACTGTGTGGCGTATTTGCCAAAGCGGCCGGCATCGCTGGCGAACAAGTCCCGCAGGCGGGTTTGTTTCATTTCATTGTTATAGTGCTCCTGTAATGACTGCCATGCGCTGGTGGTGGTGGGAGATATCCGGGGAAACATGATTATTTATTTATCTGCTGCTGAATAGGTTACCGTGGTGCAAATTAAGCAAATAAATAAAATAAAGCCTGTGGCATGTCTCGCTCTTCAGTCCGATCACACTCGCCAGGCTTTGTGGTTTTCGCAGGAATGCCATACCGCCCAAGGTTATTAGCGGAGATGGCACACCCTCCATGTTACTGGGGGGTACGCGGTTACATTTATCCTTTCAGTTTTTTGATGGCTTCGGTTATTTTGGGTACTACTTCAAAAGCATCGCCCACGATACCATAGTCGGCGGCTTTGAAGAAAGGGGCTTCCGGATCTTTATTGATAACAACAATCACCTTGCTGCGGTTTACTCCGGCCAGGTGCTGGATAGCGCCGGAGATGCCGATGGCGATATAGAGATTGGGCGCAATGGCAAGCCCGGTTTGTCCCACATGTTCATGGTGCGGGCGCCAGTGTGCATCGGCTACGGGCCGGCTGCAGGCCGTGGCGGCATGCAGGGCATGGGCCAGGTCTTCCACCAGGCCCCAGTTTTCAGGGCCTTTCAATCCGCGGCCGCCGCTGACCACTATCTCCGCTTCGCTGAGCGGCACTTCGCCGGTCACCTTATTAACGGACACCACTTTTGTTTTAGGCGCTTCCACGGTGGCGTCGAGCGCCGCTACTTCAGCGCTGCCTTCGCCGGCTTTGATGGCATAGGCATTCGGGTTGAGCGCAATAATTTTTATAGGGGTAGCAACGGCGATATTGGCGAAGGCCTTTCCGCTGAACACGGTTTTTTTCACCACGAAGCCATTGCTGGTATCGGGCAGGGCGATGGCGCCGGCTACCAGTCCGGCTTTCAGCCGGGCCGACAAACGGGGCGCGATGGCTTTGCCATCTACATTGTTCGAAAAGACCACTACCGTGGCGCCGCTGGCTTCTACTGCCCGGGCGATGGCTTTGGTATAGGCCTGCGCATCAAAATGATCGAGCGTATCCTTATTAATATGGTGAATCTTCTTCACCCCGTATTTGCCCAGGGCGGCCAGGTCGTCTTTGGTCGTGCCCAGCACCACGCCTTCGGCGGTAGTACCGGTTTGTTCGGCTATTTTGGCGCCGTAGCTCAATGCTTCCAGCGATGCTTTCTTTACATGTCCGTCGGCCTGGTCGATGAATATTAATACGCTCATATTATCTTAACTATGGGGAGGGTGAAAATAATTTATTGCTGTATTTAAAATGCTTTGGCTTCTTCATGAAGCAATCTTACCAGCTCTTCCGGGTTGTCGGCCGGCACCAGCTTTACACCTGCTTTGGCGGGCGGGAGTTCAAAACCGGCCACGGAAGTCAGTGCATCCACGGCCACGGGCTCTACCGCTTTCAGCGGCTTGGTGCGGGCGCCCATAATACCTTTCATATTGGGAATGCGTTGCTCGGCCATGCCTTTCTGGCAACTTACCACCAGCGGCAATGCAGCTTCGATGATTTCTTCACCGCCTTCTATCTCGCGGGTGATGGTGGCGCTGCTGCCATTGAGATCGAATTTGGTGGCCAGCGATACGTACGGGAGATCCAGCAGCTCGGCTACCATGCCGCCAATGGAGGAACCGTTGTAATCGATCGTTTCCTTGCCTGTAAAAATTATATCATAAGCGCCTTGCTGTGCTATGGCGGCTATCTGCGAGGCGATGTAAAAACTATCATGGCTGTCGGCATTTACCCGGATGGCTTCGTCGCCGCCCAGCGCCAGCGCCTTGCGGATGATGGGGTCGGCATCGGCGGCGCCTACCGTCACCAGGTGAAGGGCAATCGTGGGATCTTTTTCTTTTAGTTCGATGGCCCTTACCAGTGCATACCACTCATCATAGGGGTTGATGATCCATTGTACGCCATCGGCGGCGAATTTCTTATTGTTATCCGTGAAAGCTATTTTTGCCGTGGTATCAGGGGTTTTACTGATGCAGACTAAAATCTTCATGCTTCTTTTATTTTGTTTGTCATGAACTCCCGGGAGCGCCGGTGATGCCGGAACTACTGGAACTCATAAAGTTGTTTATGCAACTAACGCAAAGATAAGTGAAGCAAAGATATATTTCAACCGGTAGCGAAAAAATTATTATGTGTTTATATGGATCGACTGTCGCAACTTATAGAAATGTTAAAATCAGATCCTGCGGATAGTTTTTTGCAGCATGCATTGGCGCTCGAATACATTAAGAAAGGAAATGATATTACCGCCCGATCAATTTTTGAGGAAGTATTGGCGCGTGATCCGGGATATATCGGTTCTTATTATCATCTTGCAGCCTTGTTGGAACGAAATGGCGAAATAAAAGAGGCGATGGAGTGGTATAAGAAAGGAATGGATCAGGCAAAAGCCGCCGGCGAACAGCGTGCCTACAATGAATTGAGGGCTGCTTACGAAGGGCTGGCGGATTAAAGACTGATTAAATCTACCGGGAGTATAAAAGGAACGCATGAAATTGCGGACTTTAATGGCAGGATATTCAACAAAGGTTCACTAAAATTCAATATTGTTATGGCAACTACGAAGAAACATTCGAAGAGAAAAACGGTGCAGGTACTCCATCCCGGGGAAATACTCAGAAGTAAACTGGCAGACAAAAAAATTACCCAGAAAGCTTTTGCACGTTTAATTGACATGCAGCCGCCGCACGTAAGCGGGCTTATCAATGGCAAGCGGCATATTTCGGCCATGCTGGCGTTGAAGCTGGAAAAACTATTGGGCGTAGAAGCCATCAACTGGATGAAATGGCAGATGCTGTACGACCTGGAAACCGCCCGCAAGAACCAACGGGTACGCCGGCGGATTAAGTAAGGTTTTGTAACTTTACTAATGAACCTTCTTGCTTCATTTACGGCTGCCATCGCAAAGGACCGGTTATTTTCACCGGCAGACAGGTTATTGGTGGCGGCCAGCGGCGGTCTTGATTCCGTCGTATTGTGTGAGCTATGTTATGAGGCGGGCTATGATTTTGTCATAGCCCATTGCAATTTTGGGCTGCGCGGAGCGGAAAGCGATCGCGACGAAATATTTGTAAAAAGCCTGGCCTCCCGCTATGGCAAGCCCGTATTGGTAAAGCAGTTTCCAACAGAAAAATATGCGTCGGGGCACAGGCTGTCTATACAGGAGGCCGCACGGGAACTGCGGTACCAATGGTTTTTTGAGTTGATAGGGGAAAGTGGAAATGAAGCGCCCTCCCGCATCCTCACCGCCCATCATGCCAACGACAATGCCGAAACCATTCTCATGAACCTGGCCCGCGGTACAGGGCTACATGGGCTGACAGGCATTCCTGCGCAGTCGGCACATGGCCGGCTGGTGCGTCCCTTGCTATCATTCCGCCGCGATGAACTCGCGGCCTTTGCCAAAGACCGGGGGCTGTCATGGGTGGAAGACAGTTCGAATGCCTCGGTGAAGTACACGCGTAACCTGTTTCGCCACGAAATAATCCCCGTCATCGAAAAAGCCTACCCGGCCATGGTGGACAATCTCAATGCCGCCGCCCTGCGTCTCAAAGCCGTGGAAGCGGTATACCTCGATGGCATCGCGGCCATCAAAAAGAAATTATACAAACAGAAAGGCGCCGATACGCATATCCCGCTCAAACAATTCCTGTCGTATAACAATACCGCTGTATGGTATGAGCTGATCAAAGACTTCGGCTTTACCGAAAAGCAGGTAGACGAAGTCGTTAAACTTTGCCACAGCGCCTCCGGCGCATACATCGAATCGCCGGCGTCGGGCCCCGGAGAGCCCTGGCGGCTTATCCGCCATCGTAACTGGCTGATTGCCGCCCGGCAGAAAAGCGAACAGGCCGAAACGATTGTCATCAATGGCTATGAAGGCGAAATTGGGTTTCCCTCCGGCCGTCTTCTGCTCGAAACAAAGAATGCCGCTTCCTTTGCCATTCCTTCGGCCGCCGCGCAGGCCTGCCTCGATGCCCGCCAGGTGCAGTTTCCCCTGCTGCTGCGCAAATGGAAAACGGGCGATTATTTTTACCCCCTGGGTATGAAAAAGAAAAAAAAGCTGGCCCGTTTCTTTATCGACCGCAAGCTGTCGAAAACCGATAAGGAACAGGTATGGGTGCTCGAAATGAATAAAAAGATCGTTTGGGTGGTGGGCCACCGGATCGACGAGCGGTTTAAGATCACCCCGTCTACCAAAGACGTGCTGAAGATCAGGTGGGTGAGCCAGGAATCCCTTACAGGTTAAAATGCGATTTTATCTTAAAGATGAATTCCTGCAGCAGGTTATGATCCGACAACGCGCTGCCGGCTACGATAAGAAAGGAAATGCCGTAGAGCGCCCCCCAGATATGCGCGGAATGGTTCACGTTGCCGCCGCCCCGCTTGTCGAGAATGGATGACACCACCAGGTACACGATACCGAATATAAAACCGGGGATATAAAACCCGGGCACGATAATCAGCCCGATGCCTTGCAGCGGGTTCAGGAAAATAAAGGCAAATACCACCGCCGACACGGCGCCGGAGGCGCCAAGGCTGCGATAGTTATAATTTTCCCGGTTGCGGGAATAGGTAGGCAGCAGGCAAAAGAAAAGGGACGATATATACATCAACAGGTAAAGCCACTGGCCCTTGTCGCCGAACGTCCAGAGAAACTCCTTTTCCACCATTTCGCCGAAAATCCAGAACGAATACATATTAAAGCCCAGGTGCATCAGGTTGGCGTGTATAAACCCGCAGGTGAAAAAACGGTAATACTGTTTACGGAAAGTGATGGCGGGCGGGTCGAATATCAGTTCGTCGATGATTCTTTGGTTGGTGAAGGCGGGAATGGATACGGCACAGGTTACAATAATGATGATAAGCGTGATGGATATATGCATTTCGTTGTGTTGTTATTGGTGATGGTATTTTTCATTTCGCTGTATCGTGCAGGCCCGGTATACCTGCTCCGCTAAAATAAGGCGTACGAGCTGGTGCGGGAAGGTAAGCTGCGAAAGCGACCAGGTATAATTGGCCCTTTTGAGCACCGTATCGTGCAGGCCATAGGCCCCGCCGATTAAAAATACCAGTTGCCGGGCGCTTTCATTGGCCCGGGCCTGTATAAAAGCCGCCAGTTGGGCAGACGATAGCTGTTTCCCCCGTTCGTCGAGCGCTACCAGGTAATCATCCTTCGACAGGCCGGCCAGTATCATCCCCGCCTCCTTCTTTTTTAATTCGGGCTCGCTCAGCACGCCGGCGTTTTTGGGCGGGGGCATTACCTGCCAGGCCGCCGGGTAGTAATTGCCGGTGCGCCGGGTAAAATCGTCCACCCCGCTTTTTACATAGGGCTCGTGGGCTTTGCCGATGGCCATAAACTGTAGTTTCATCCCGGAAAATTAATAAATAAACGCCCATTTTGGTATATGATTGCCCTGGGCGCGGCAGGAGGTATTGTTTTGACGCATAACTACTTTCCCGGCATCGATTGCGTAAAAAAAGACCCGGTGCAGCGATGCTATTAAAAAATATCTCTTTAGAATTGATGCGGAATTAACGAACCGGATAACCATAACTAACGACTATACGATTGTCGGGAACCCCCTGTTACTACGCCAATTCTTATTGCCTGACATTCAAAAAAGCCATTATGAAGAGATCCTCGCTCGTTTTTTTTCTATTCGCTCCCTTGTTGATTTTTGCCCAGACCCGACCGTTGAAAGGAAAAGTAACGGATGAAAACAATGTGCCCGTTCAAGGCGTCAATGTAGTGGTAAAGGGTTCCCGGGGTGGAGCACAAACCGATGTAAACGGTAATTTCTCGATCAACGGCCCTGCCGGTACGGGAAAGCTCCAGCTTAGCTTTTCACACACGGGTTTTAAACCGGTGACCGTTTCGGCCGATGAAAACCAGCCGGTAAACGTAACGCTCCGGAAATCGGACGTTTCCCTGGAAGATGTAGTGGTGATTGGTTACCAGACCAAAAGCCGCAAGGATGTGTTGGCGCCGGTCGCTTCCATTTCCGCCAAAGATTTAAAGGACGTTCCCCTCAATTCTGCCGAACAGGCCCTTACAGGCCGGCTGGCCGGGGTGCAGGTCACTACTTCCGAAGGCTCGCCCGACGCCAGCGTTAAAATAACGGTGCGTGGCGGTATTTCCATTACGCAGGACAACTCGCCTTTGTATATTGTCGACGGCATACCCATCGATAATGCGCTGGCCTCGCTCTCTCCACAGGATATCCAGAGCATTGATGTGCTAAAGGATGCTTCCGCTACGGCCATTTACGGCGCGCGCGGCGCCAATGGGGTAGTAATCATTACCACGAAAGCCGGTAAAAACGGCAAAACCAATATCAGCTACAACGGTTTTTACGGTATCAAAGACCTTCCGAAAGAACTGGACGTATTGCATCCCTATGATTTTATCCAGTTCCAGTATGAGCGCAGCCGTTTTGGCCGCTATATAAATAATGTAAACTCAAGCGCTGAAAGCTCTTTTGCTTCGGGCTGGGGCACCACGTACGATACCCTGAAGAATTATGCCAACGTACCGTTCGTCGACTGGCAGCATATTATGATGGGTAAAACGCAAAGCACGCAAACGCATAACCTGAGCATGAGCGGGGGGAACGATAAAACCACCTACAACCTGAGTCTTACAAACAACAACGATTATGGGCTGGTGCTGAATTCGAAATACCTGCGTAATATGATTACGTTCAAAATGGAAACAAAGGCCACCGACGCGCTCAAGGTAGGCTTGAGCACCCGTTACACCAGCCAGGTGGTAAACGGCTCAGGTACTTCCGATGCAGGTTCTACGGCCTTTAACCGCCTGCGCCAGTCGGTAAAATATAAACCGGTGCTGCTGCCGGGACAGGATGTAGATGCATTCGACCCGGCCTATGCGGCCGAAACCAATGGCAGCAGCCTAGCCCTGCTCAATCCCGTTTTGTTATCCAATGCCGAATACCGCAAACGGTACACCACGGTGCTCAACATCACCGGGTATGCGGGTTATACCTTCGACAAGCACCTCAGTTTCCGCAGCACCTTTGGACTGGATGTAAACCGATACCGGGAGAACTTCTTTGAGGATACCATTACGCCCGATGTCCGGCTGAACGGGCAGGGCAAACCGATTGTGCAAATCACGACTACGGATAAGATCACGCAAAGCAATTCAAACGTGCTCACCTATAATTACACCATCGGCCGCCACCATAGCATCGACGGTGTGGTAGGGCAGGAGCTGACGGTGGTAGGCACCAAAACGAGCATTGCACGCATATTGAATTATTCGCCCGGTATCGACCCCGATAAGGCCATCGCCCTCCCCACGCTGGGTAATTACCAGGCTGGTTATCCCGCTAACGTGGAAACGGAACAGAGCCGCCTCTCTTTTTTCGGGCGTATTAATTACGATTATGATAAGAAATACCTCCTGTCTGTAACGATGCGCGCCGATGGTTCTTCCAAATTCGCACCGGAAAACCGGTGGGCCTATTTCCCCTCGGTATCGGCCGGTTGGAGAATATTCAACGAGAACTTTATGAAGGATGTGTCTTTCCTTTCCGATCTTAAACTGAGGGCGGGCGTAGGCGTGACAGGCAATGACCGGATCGACGATTACCGGTATGTTTCACAGTATGCCTATACCGCCATTTACGGCCTGAATAATACTTCTGTGCTTGGGTACCAGTCTACCGGCCTCGCCAATCCAAACCTCAAATGGGAAAGCAACACCACGCGGAATATCGGTGTAGACGCCGCCTTTTTCAAAAACAGGCTTTCCTTAACAGTGGATGTATACCAGAACACCGCCTCCAACCTGTTGATTAACGTACCAATTCCTACTTCTACCGGTTACCCGCCCCCCACAGGCGCCACACAACCCGTTCAGTTACAGAACATAGGTGGTGTGACCAATAAAGGAATAGAAATCAGCCTGAGCGGTATCGTGATGCAGAAAAAAGATTTTACCTGGAATGCCAATTTTAATATTGCATTCAATAAGAACGTAATCGATAAAATATCCGACGTTCAGTCGTTTTACTACGATAACTCGGGTTCGCTCACCGGGCAGACGGCCGACTTTATTGTTAAAAAAGGCCAGCCCGTAGGCAGCATGTATGGATTTGTAACCGATGGCATGTACCGGGTAGATGATTTCAATGCTACCCTGAACACCTCCACCGGCCAATATGTATACACGCTCAAACCCGGTGTGGCCGATAATACTTCTGTAGCCGGTGCGGCTTATCCCGGCACCGTTAAGTTTAAAGACCTTTCCGGCCCGGGCGGCAAACCCGACGGCATCGTGGATGCGAACAACGACCGCACGATCATCGGAAATGCCAACCCGAAATTCACCGGTGGCTTTAACCAGACCTTTACATACAAAGGTTTTGACGCCAGCGTGTTTGTGAACTTTGTGTACGGCAACAATATATTAAACGCCAATAAGCTCGAATTTACCAATTCATTCACCCCCGATGCCAACGTACTGGGCATTATGAAAGACCGTTGGCGATACATCGATGCCAGCGGTAACGTGGTAACCGATCCCGCGGCGCTGGCCACCATGAATGCCAATGCTAAAATATGGATACCGTCACAGGGTACAGGCGCTACGGCTTTTGCGCTGCATTCATGGGCCATCGAAGACGGTTCGTTCCTGCGCATCAACAACGTATCCATCGGCTACACGCTGCCTTCGGCGTTGTTAAGCCGTATAAAGATTAGTAAGGTGCGTTTTTATGTGACCGGCAATAACCTGGCGGTACTTACCAGCTATACCGGTTACGACCCCGAGGTCAATTCACGACGCAATACCAATACCACACCCGGTGTTGATTATTCGGCTTATCCCCGGGCACGCAGCATTCTTTTTGGCATGAACCTCACCTTCTAATCGTACAAAAGCTTCGAATATGAAAAAGATACTTCAATATACCATCATAATTGCGCTGGCGGTTGCCGCTATAGCGCTCAATGCCTGTAAGAAAATATTACAGGAAAATCCCAAGACTACGTTTAGCGAACAATATGTATTTTCATCCGTGAACGATGCGTATAAATTCATGATAGGCGTATACAGCCAGCTCGCGGGCGACCAGGGCTATGGCATCCGCATTAGTATGTATTTCCCCGTAGACGACGATGAGCTGACCGGCCCCACCGGTAATGCCGATGGTGATCGCCGCGATATTGCCCGCTACAGCCTTACCGCCGCCAATGCACAACTGGAAAAACCCTGGGAGCAATTGTATACCGGTATCGAAAGAGCAAACATAGCCATCGACAATATTCCCAACATGGACCTGTACAAAAACGGCACCACGCAGCAGCAAAAACAATTGCAGCGCATGTATGGTGAAGCCCTCACCCTGCGCGCACAGTTTTATTTTGAGCTGGTGCGCAACTGGGGCGATGTACCCGCCCAATGGGTGCCAACGGCCAAGATGGCGGATACGTACATACCGCGCACCGACCGCGATACCATTTATGCTCATTTGCTCAACGACCTGCTTACGGCGGAAAACCTCGTGCCCTGGCGCACGGAAGTAGCCGGTATCGGTGATGTGGCAGGCGATGAGCGCATTACAAAAGGCGCGGTAAAAGCATTGCGTGCCCGGATAGCCCTGTTCAGGGGCGGCTATTCGCTGCGGGTCAATTCAAAACAAATGGAGCGCCGCCCTGATTACCTGGATTATTATAAGATTGCCAGGAGCGAATGTGCCGATATCATGGCCCGTACCACCGATCATGCGCTCGACCCCGGTTTTAAGGATTTGTGGAAGAACTATGTGTGCAATGTGGGCCTGTCGTCACCTACCGATCCTTATGGCGAACTCATATTCCAGGTAGCCATGTCGGGCGGTAACAGCGCTTCAGGCGATAGCAAACTGGGTTATTATGACGGCCCGCGTGTAAACGGCGCCCGTGGCAACGGCCTGTTTATCTTGCCTACTTATTTCTATTCCTTCAGCCGTTTTGATGCACGTAAAGATGTTACCTGCGCTTTTTACAATACACTAGCCGATAATACACGCCAGGGCATTGGCGTTATAAATGTGGCCGACGGAAAATATCGCAGCGACTGGGTTACACCTGCTATACCCACTAATTCCACCGCGCAGTATTTTGGCATCAACTGGATCGTTATCCGCTATTCCGATGTATTGCTCATGTTTGCGGAAGCCGACAATGAAATCAATAATGGACCCTCCGCCGCCGCTGTTACCGCCTTTGAACAGGTACGTAAAAGAGGCTTTGGCGCAAATGCCTCGCTGATAGGCACTACGCCCACCGACCACGATGGTTTCTTCAACGCCATCGTCAACGAACGCGGCTGGGAATTCGGCGGTGAAGGCATCCGTAAATACGACCTGATACGCTGGAACCTGCTGGCGCAAAAAATAAGCGATACAAAAGCGGCGCTGCTGGCCATGTCTACTTTATCAGGCCCCTATACGCAATTGCCTACATCGATGTATTATGTGACCGGCACCAAGGCCGACGATTCGACCATGTACAGCAATTCGTTTTATTCCAAATCGCCCACATCCACACCGGCCGGCACCACCAAGGTCACCTGGATATCCCCCACCGCAGGTTCTACCATATCGGGTCTTGACCCCACTACCGGCAATACCAGCACCATGGGCAAATACGCACAATTTTTTGTACACAATAAAGGCGAATTGTTTCCCATACCGCAGGTATCTTTGGATGCTAATTTCAGGTTAACACCGCAGAACCCTAATTACTAACTATGATGATGACAACGGCCGCAAGGCAAAAAAAATGGGCAGGACTTTTTCTATTCACGGCGCTGGCATGGGCCGCGCCACCCAAAACCACCATCTACCTCGTAGGCGATTCTACGATGGCCAATAAAGAAATAAAGGCATACCCCGAAACAGGCTGGGGTATGCCTTTTCGTTATTTCTTCGATTCCAGCGTGGTGGTCGATAACCGCGCCAAAAACGGGCGCAGCACCAAATCATTCATCGCCGAAGGCTTGTGGCAACCCATCCTCGACAACCTCAAAGAAGGCGATTATGTGCTGGTGCAGTTTGGTCACAACGACGAAGTGCCTACCAAGAAGACCTATACCACCGAACAGGAGTTCCGGGACAACCTCGTGCGGTATATAACCGAAACAAGGCGCCAAAAAGCCATTCCCGTATTGATTACACCCGTGGCCCGCCGGAAATTCGATGCCGCCGGCAAGGTGGAAGGAACGCACGAAGTCTATTCGGCCATCGTGCGCGCCGTGGCGAAAGACAACAACGTGCCGCTGATCGACCTCGACAAAGAAAGCCAGGCCCTGTTGCAGGAGTGGGGCGTCGATAAATCGACCTGTTTATACAACCACCTCGCGCCGGGGGAGAACCCCCATTACCCCGGGGGTAAGGCAGACGATACCCATTTCAGCGAACTGGGCGCGAGAAGAATGGCCGAAATCGTGCTGGCCGACATCAGAACGACTCTTCCGGAGCTGGCCGCGCGGATAGTAAAACCGGATACAAAATAAAGTTGACGGCTGATAGCGGATAGTTGATAGCGGATGCCTGATAATTAATAGTTTAGCCTTTGAGCTATCAACTATCAGCCATCCCCCGTCAACTATTCTTATTTCCGGCATCGATTGCGTAAATAAACTGTTGATACTACTGCTTTTCTAACCAATATATTTCTAAAATTGACATGGAATTGACATCGACGAAATGACGATTGTGACAGACAAAACGATTGACTGAATAGATTATCACCCTACTACGACGACCAAAACTACATTTCTCTAAAAAGAAGCCATATGAAAGGACCCCTGCTATTACTAGCGGTATTGGCATGTATTATGCCCATATCGATCTTTGCGCAATCCCGGCAAATAACGGGAAAAGTCAACGACGACAAAGGACTGCCGCTGCAAGGCGCCAACGTGGTGCTCAAAGGCGCTAAAAACGGCACTACCACAAAAGCCGACGGCAGCTTTACCCTCAGCGCTCCTGCGAGCGGTAAAGCAGAAATCGTCATCACCCACAAAGGATTTACGGCGGTGACCACCGTGGTGGACAACAACAAGCCCGTTACCATTCAGCTCGAAAAAGAAATCTCCGCCCTCGACGACGTGGTGGTGATTGGGTATGGAACGGCCCGTAAAAAGGATTTGACCGGTTCCGTGTCCTCCATCGGGGCCGACCAATTGTCAAAAATACCGGTATCAAGCCCTGCCGAAGCCATTACCGGCCGCCTGCCGGGTGTTCAGGTGACGACGGTAGACGGTCAGCCGGGCGCGGAAATCGTGATCCGTGTGCGTGGCGGCGGCTCTGTTACGCAGGACAATTCACCCCTGTACATTGTAGATGGTTTCCCGGTGAACAGTATTAATGATATTGCCCCCGGCGATATTGCCAGTATCGATATCCTCAAGGATGCCGCCTCATCGGCTATCTATGGCGCCAAAGGGGCCAACGGGGTGGTGATTGTGACCACCAAAAGCGCCAAAGCAGGTAAAACCGTGGTAAGCTATACCGGTTTCGGGCAGGTAAGAACACTACCGAAAGAATTGGATGTGCTCTCGCCTTACCAGTTTGTGCTGGCACAATATGAATATGCCAAATTGAAAAATGATACCACCGATTTTATCAAATATTTCGGGGTGTACGATGATCTCGAACTGTACAAAAACCAGAAGGGCACCGACTGGCAGCACGATTTGTTTGGTAAGCCTATTATATCGCAGCAGCATAACCTGAGCGTTACAGGCGGTACGGATAAACAGAAAATGGGCTTTAGTATATCGGAGAATAAAGAGCCGGGTCTGCTGGCCGGCTCAGGATATGAAAGACAATACCTCAACTTTAAATTGCAGCAGGAGATATCCAGAGCGTTTCGCCTTGATTTAAATGCACGTTTCAGCAATACTGTTACTGATGGGGCCGGTACGGCCGGCAGCTCGAGCCTGCGGATAGGGGATGCCATCACCACCCGGCCGGTCAATGGCCTGGCCGATCACATCGATATCAGCGATCTCACAGCGGGGGTGGGCGACGATTACGACCAGTTTCTGAAAAGCCTGCTCAACCCCGTGCAACTGGCAGCACAGGACTATCGAAAAAGAGTCAATAAAACGCTTAATCTGAGCACAGGACTCAGTTGGACTATATTACCAGGCCTGGTGGCCCGTTCAGAATTCGGTTTCGACCTGGCTGCAGAAACGTTGAAAAGATATTATGGGCCGCTTACGGGCGAATCAAAAAATGTGGGCAACAATTTGCCATTGGGTGAGCTCACCAATACCGATGGCAATCGTTTTCGCTGGGCCAATACCCTCAGCTATTCCTTTAAAAAAGGCGAGAGCCACAATTTCAGCTTTTTAATAGGGCAGGAAGTCAATAAAGCCAAAGGTCTGGTTGAATATAGCCGGGCAAAATATTTTACCCTGGCTACTACGCCGGAAGCCCTGTTTGCCAATATGCAAAACGGGACAGCCGATGGACATACCACCCGGGTAGTGGAAGGAGAGAACATGACCTCGTTTTTTGGTCGCGGCTTTTATTCACTAAAGGATAAATACCTGCTTACCGTTACTGCGCGTGCGGATGCGTCGAGCAAATTCGCCCCCGGTAAAAGATGGGGCATCTTTCCGGCCATGTCGGCCGCATGGCGTATTTCGAAAGAAGCGTTCATGGACAACGTAACGGCCGTACAGGATTTAAAACTGCGTGTGAGCTGGGGTAAAGCAGGCAATAACCGCATCGCCGATAATTTATGGCGGCAGATATGGTCCAATTCCGTCAGCAGGACCTATGGATGGGGCGATGTGAGCAATACCTACGAAACGCCTTATAACACTTCCGGCACCCTGCCCAATCCCAATATCAAATGGGAAACGACCATTACCAGGAATGCGGGCCTTGACTTTACCATTCTCAAAGGCCGCCTCACCGGTACGCTTGACGTTTACTGGAATACCACCAAAGATCTGCTTGTACAACAGGCTATCCCGCAGTATACCGGTTATACCAACCAGATCATAAACATAGGGCAAACCTCCAACCGGGGCGTCGAGCTTTCGCTCAGCGGTGTTATTATGAGCAAAAAGGACTTTAACCTGAACGCTACCTTTAATGTAGGTATGAACCGCGCCAGGATCGATGATTTAGGCGGCGTGAATTCTTATGCCCTGAACTCCGCCTGGGCGAGCACAGATTTGAAAGCCGCCGACGATTACCTGTTCCAGGTAGGCAAGTCGATAGGCCTGATATATGGTTATGTAACGGATGGTTTTTACACTACCGACGATTTTGAATCATATGACCCCTCTTCAAGAAAATATATCCTCAAAGCCGGGGTAGCCAGCGATGCAGGCATCATTAGCCCGCCCAACGGGCCCATCCAGTCGGTGGTGCGGCCGGGGGCGCTCAAACTGAAGGATCTTTCCGGTCCCGGCGATAAGAAAGATGGAAACGTGGATGCTGTGTACGACCGCCAGGTTATAGGCAATGCCATACCAAAGGCGCAGGGCGGCTTTGGCGTAAATGCCACCTGGAAAGGCATTGATGCCAGCCTGTTTTTTAACTGGTCGTATGGCAATGATATTTACAACACCGGTAAGATCGCCTTCAACATGTACTACCGTACTACTTATGGCAATATGCTGAATACGGTCAATTATGATCACCGCTTTAAATACATTGATGGCAACGGGGCGGTAGTCACCAACCTGGCTGCACTGGCCACACTGAATAAGAATGCTGATATATGGTCGCCGTTCTCTATGGGCAATGCGGCGCCTGTAGTGCACTCATGGGCCATTGAAAACGGATCATTTATACGTCTCAACAATGTTACGATAGGCTATTCGTTGCCGAAGAGCCTGGTACGCAGGGCATATATGACCAATGTACGGGTATATGCTACTATTTATAATGCCCTGCTGTTTACAAAATATTCAGGTTTTGACCCTGAAGTGAGCACTACCAGGAACTCCGGTTATTCACAGTTGACGCCGGGAGTAGACTATTCAGCATTTCCTAAATCACGTACCTATACTTTTGGTGTAAACGTAAGCTTCTAATATTATCAACTTACAATACGTAATTATGAAATATATTATCATTTTTAGTGCGGTGGCTGTTATGCTGGGCCTGGCTGCCTGCACAAAAATCCTCGATACCAACTCGCCGTCCGATTTTACCACGGCGCTGGTTTTCTCCAATACCACGGAAGCCCAGAAAGCCGTTTCCGGCGTATATGCCCTGTTTAACCAGGATGCGTTTACCTCCCGTGTGTCAAACAACTTTACGGGCAATACCGATATCGAATGTGGTGGCGTAGGTGCTGCGCCCGATAACTCGCGCCGTGATATCTGGTCTTTCGAATGCGGCGATGGGAATGCCGATCTGCTCACGGTATGGAACAATGCCTATAAAGCCATCAATGCGGCCAATGAAGTGATAGACGGGGTAGACAAAAGCTCCATCAAAACCGATAAGATGATGCAGCATATCAAGGGCGAAGCGCTTACATTGCGCGCCATCTGGTTTTACCTGCTGATAAACCATTGGGGCGATGTGCCGTATAAAACAACGCCCAGCAAGGCCGGGGATGATTTTTACCAGCCAAGGACGCCGCGCGACAGTATTCTCACCAACTGTATACACGACCTGATAGCCATTGAAGGCAGCATGTACTGGGGCGATGAACTGGACTATGGCATTGAACGCATCAACCGCGATTTTGTGCTGGGTATGATAGCCCGGCTTTCGCTCATGCGCGGCGGCTATTGGATGTACCCTGATCAGTCTATGCAGCGGAAAGCCGATTACCAGAAGTATTATGATACTGCCAATATATATTGCAGAAAGCTGCTGACACTGAAGCCACATATTATGAGCGATTACGCCACGGTGTTTATGAACGAAAACAAGTACATAAAGCCGAAAAACGATGATGTGTTGTATGAAGTGGCTTTCCAGCCGGGCTTTGGCGATGTGGGCTGGTGTAATGGTGTGCGGGTAGACGGGTCTGATGGCACTGGTGGGGCTCCGCCACATCCTTACGGAGGTGGTTCCAATTACCTGAGCTTCCCCATTACGTATTACCATTCATTCGATACCACCGACAGCCGCCTGCCCGTGACCTGCTCGATTATTTTTTACGATAAGTTTTTGAAAATGCAGCCCACGGGTACCGGCAGCATTGCACCGGGCAAATGGGACCGCAGGCTGGTGCCTACCGCGTTGGGCCCCTCGTCCAGCAAAGGTACCGGTATTAACTGGCCTATGATGCGTTATGCGGATGTGCTGCTGATGCTGGCAGAATCGGAAAACGAGCTGCGTGGTCCCGATGCGGATGCGCAAAATGCATTGAAACAGGTGCGCAAAAGGGCTTTTGCGGCTGCTGCATGGGCGGATAAAGTAGATAGTTATATAGCTACGGTATCGGCCAGCAAGAACAGCTTTTTCGACGCCATCGTAAATGAAAGGGCCTGGGAATTCGGCGGCGAATGCCTGCGTAAATATGACCTGGAACGCTGGAACCTGTTTGGTAAAAAAGTAGCGGCTACGAGAAATACGCTCACCCAATGGGGCCTTGATGCCTTTAATAAAGTGGCTACCAACATACCGGATTACCTGTACTATAAATGGAATAAAGACAGTACCCAGATCACCTGGCTGAACAGGTACACCAAAGTAGCCGTAGTGCCGCCGGTAGTAGACCAGCCCACCAAAGGCGACAACCCCGATGGTTACCAGCGGGTATCCTGGGCACAGAGCATGTACAGCGCTACGAATCCCGGGAATGCGTCTGATTATACGATACGGCAGTGGAGAGGGTACAAAGACAATACCGGCGCCACGCCCCTGCGCTATATCCTGCCGGTGCACAGCGGTGTGGTGTCTAGCAGCAGGAATGCGGTATCCAATGTCGGGCAGTATGGCTATTAATAAACCCTAAACTTACTACGAATGAAAAGCAATATCATTAATACAAAAATTCTGGCGGGTCTTTACCTGGTTATACTTGCCCTGCCCGCCTGTAAGAAAACCGGTCTGCAAACCGATGGCGGCGGGCCCGATCGCCTTTTCCGCCCTACTATCAGCGGTACCCTGCTGTCCGATGGTAATTATATAACCGCTGCCTGGGAAAAAGTGACCGGTGCTGTTTCGTATACGATACAGTTGAGCCGGGATACGTTTAAGACCATCGACGTGAAGTATACGATTGATTCAACTCATATCACTTTCCTGAACCTCTATTGGGAAAAACTGTACCAGATTCAGATACGCGCCAACGCTGCCGATACCACGAAAAGCTCAAAGATGGGCCTGCTGGGTATCATCAAAACCGCGAAATTCCCTACCATTCTCAATACACCAGGCCTGAACGATTTGACCGACGAGGCCGTGCGGGTAAGCTGGACAACCAGCGGGGCGCCGGTGACCGATATTAAGATACTGAAGACCGACAGCTCGGTGCAAACATCTGTATCGCTAAGCCAGCACGACAGGGACACAGCATTCCGCGAAATTCATGGCCTTCCGGCCAATACCTCTTTTATCATTTTCCTGTATAGCGGCAGTACGGTGCGGGGCTGGGCTAATTTCACCACCAAAACTACATTGACCGGCAATATCGTTGACCTGCGGAATATCTCCGGCCGCCCTGCCGTGCTTACAGACACACTACCCATCATACCAGCCGGTAGTATCGTATTGCTTAAAAGGGATGAAACATATACCGTTCTCAATAGTTCCTATGTTTTTACAAAATCAGTCACTATTATGACGGGCTCCGGTTTAAGCGGCGGCCCGGCAAGAATCTCGATGAGCTATAACTTCGATATGAACGGCACGTTCGACTCCCTGCATTTTGAAAACCTGATCTTATCGAAGGCCGGTACCAGCGGCGCCAACTACTTTATGAATGTCAGCTTCGCGGCCAAAGTAGGAACGATGACTTTCGAAAGCATCACCACCGAAGGCGTTTTTGACAACTCGTTTATACGACTGAAAACGACCGGCGACGAAGTGACCAACCTGAATATCAATAATTGTGTCATCGATAGTTTTGGTCTCGGTCTCAAATATCCTATCGTATACGCGGGTACCCCCGGTATGGTATTTACCAATGTGAAGATTACCAACAGTACCTTCAATTCCATCTATTATTTTGTACGGCAGGATAATACCCTTCCCGCCAGTTCGCTGGTTGTCAATAAATGCACCTTCAACGATGCTATCAACCAGGGGGGGACTTTTATCAATTATTCCACCTTCCCCGCCACGTTTACCATCTCGAACAGCATTTTTGGGAAAACAGCCGATTCTACCAATGCCAAATTCATGACGGCATCGGCCCCGGTTACTTTCTCTAATTGCTATTCTACAAGGGATTGTGCGTTCAGCTCGAGTAAGATAACCGCGTTCACGTCGGGTATTACGGCGTATACCGGCTATGCGCCGGCCTTATTCACCGATCCCACGATAAGCAATTTCAAAATAAAGGACGGAACATTCGCTGGTAAAAGCAGCGCCGGAGACCCCCGCTGGTATTACTAATTTTTTGAAAAACAAGGATATATTGCCTTCTACACAGGGGTATGCGGCGGGACCTGCATACCCCTTCTTTTTGGGGTAAAAATCGATATCGTTACCGGGAACGATTGCATAAATAAATTAGGCCCCCGGCAGGGGGCTAAACGATATTCTGAGTAGCTTGTATTCACTTTAAGTGTAATGCAAACGCTTAATTAACTAACACTAATTGCTTGTCCATATGTATGTAAACTCTACGCGCAACCGGGGTGCCGGTAACATTTTCTTATTGATTTGTTTGCTCTTTACTAATGCCTTATGGGCACAGCAACCTGCTTTCCCGGGTGCCGAAGGCGCGGGTATGTATACTACCGGCGGACGGGGAACGTCGTCGGTGGCCACCACCGTTTTTGAAGTCACCAACCTGAACGACGATAACAATCCCGGCAGCCTGCGCTACGCCCTGCAGGCATCGCAAACCACGTATCCTTACCGCACCATCGTATTCAGGGTGTCGGGCACCATACACCTTACCAGCAAGCTCAATATCCGCGGTAATACCACCATCGCGGGACAAACAGCTCCCGGCGATGGCATCTGCACGGCCGATTACCCGGTTGTCATCAGCGGCGACAATGTAGTAGTACGCTATATGCGGTTCCGCATGGGCGATAAAAACCAGAACAAAGGCATGGTCGACGGCAGCGGGGGCGATGACGCCTTTGGCGGCCTGGGGGTGAACAATGTCATCGTTGATCATTGCAGCGTAAGCTGGAGCGACGATGAGGCGCTCACCATTTACCGCGGCGATAACCTTACCATACAATGGTGCTTTATCAGCGAACCCCTCAACTATTCCTACCATTTCGAAACCGGCGATGCCGATTACGAACAGCATGGCTATGGCGGTATCTGGGGCGCCAAACAAGGTACTTTCCACCACAACCTTTTTGCCCATTGCCGGAACAGGAACCCGCGCTTTGCCGGCATCAGCACCTATACACCCGCGACGGTAGGCGTTGAAAACGCCGATTTCAGGAACAATGTTATTTACGATTGGGGCATCAATACCGTATATGCCGGCGAGGGCGGCAATTATAATGTGGCCAACAATTATTATAAATACGGGCCTTCCACCAGCAGCGGCGTACGCTACCGGATATGCAACCCCGGTAATACCAGCACCATTCCTTTTGGCAAATGGTATGTAAACGGTAACTACGTAGACGGTTCTCCCACCAATACGGCCAACAACTGGTCGGGCGTGGTCATGAGCACGGGCGTAGCGGCCGACACCGTACAGTCGAAAGTAACAACGCCTTTTAACCTCGGCTTCCCGCTCACCGTTCAGTCGGCTACCGATGCCTACGATTCCGTATTGAAAAAAGGCGGCTGCGTGTTGCCCAACCGAGATACGCTCGACCAGCGCATCGTAAATGACGTGATCAACCGTACGGGCCGTATCATCGATGTGCAGGGCGGCTATCCGCATGGCACGGCTTACAGCCTTACGGTCAATGCCTGGCCCACGCTTCAGTCGACCGCCGCACCCGCCGATACCGATCACGATGGTATGCCCGATAGCTGGGAAACGGCCAACGGCCTCAATCCCAATGACGCCAGCGATCGCAACGGTTATGCCTCCAATGGCTATACCAACCTCGAAAATTACCTGAATAATATTGTCAATACCAATCCCGCCATCGCAGCATCGGGTTCATTGAACAGCTTTTCGCAGGTGCTGGGTACTCCTTCCACGGCGCAAAACTTTACCGTGTCGGGCAGCAACCTGACCGGCGATATCACGCTTACGCCGCCGGCCGGTTATGAGCTGTCGCTCAACAATACTACCTGGGGCGCCACCGCCCTTACCCTTACACAAAGCGGCGGCGCAGTAGCCACCACCACCGTTTATGTACGGCTGAACGCATCATCGCAGGGAACGTATGCCGGTAATATCCTTGCATCGAGCAACGGCGCTTTGAGTGTAAACATAGCCGTGACCGGTACGGCGGGCACGGTGATAACTCCGCCCGTCACAGGGCAAATCATCGGTAGCTTTCCGGATATGGACGGCGGGTTTGAAAAGCAAACCATCGGCGCGGGGTCACAGGTGGCATCCCATCAATCTACGAGCAAATGGGAGGCTTCCTCCACTTTTAATATTGCAGATACGGGGGCAAGAACGGGCGCCCTTATGATGCACTGGACGGGCGCCAGCACCAGCACCAAATACCTGGTTACGCCGGTACTGACATCGCCCGTATTGCAGCCATCGACCAGCTATGTGGTGCAATTCTGGTATAAAAAAGCTTCGGGCGTAGCTGCCGGCAAGCTATACCTGAATGGCTACTCGTTTATCCACGGTAGTCTCAGCGGCGGTTCAGGCACGGGCACCACGCAAATCGATTCCATCGCCAATACCGATCCTACCAGCGGATGGGTGATGTTCAAAGGCCTGCTGACTACGAAAAGCGGGGTCAACGACAGCACTTACGGCGGTATCAAGATTATGGACCCGCAATTACCGTTTTTTGATGTCGACGATTATGTAATATACCCCGGAACGGCTTTCGACGTAACGCCTCCCGATGCGGCCACCGGCCCTACCGCCAGCGGCAGCGCGGCCAGCAATACCATTACGCTGAACTGGGTAGCGCCGGCCACCGGTGTTGACGGCGGCGGTTATGTAGTGGTGCGCAGTACGTCTTCCACGCCGCCCACACCCAATGCCAACGGCGTATATGTGGCGGGTAATACCATGGGTGCGGGCAATA
>JADMIO011478683.1_pt1 | contig 31636 bp, 32 predicted proteins | sample 8958161 | NCBI WGS metagenome assembly JADMIO01 (sample SAMN16585339, study PRJNA669376) | soil metagenome | isolation source: Crop rotation soil | place: USA: Cullars Rotation, Alabama | collected 2011 | reverse complement strand
CGCGACAACTTGTCCACGTGGAATTCTAAGCTTAGGATCCCAATGTGCTGGAAAGCGGTTTCCAGCAGTTCACCGAGTTCCTGAACTACGCGCAGGACAAGACCGTGGTTCGATTGGAACCGAGCGAAGAGCAAGGCATGCTGGTGTACCTCGGCGCGGAGTTTTATCCGCCGGCCGAGCCCGTGCAGCCGCAGGTGGAAGCGCCGGTGGAAGAGGTGGAGGAAGACGAGCCGCAGCCTTACGTGGAAGGCCAGCCGACGATCTTCGAGCCCAATCCGCCGCCGGCCAAGCCCAAGCGTGCACCCGCGCGTAAGCGTCCGCCAAAGGGTCCGGGAGGCGGGGGTGGTGGACCGCGCCGTCCGCGACGGAAGAAATCGGACGGGAACGCATGAGCATCCAGCGAATTTTTCCGCACGAAACGCCGACACCGCGTGGGCCATACTCGCCCGCGGTGCGCGCCGGCGATTTCATCTTCGTCAGTGGGCAGGGTCCTATCGATCCTGTGACGGATAAGATTTCGCTGGGCGACATTCAACATGAGACGCGGCTGGTACTGGCGAACATCCAGCGCATTCTCAAAGCGTGCGGCGCGACGATGGCAGACGTGGTGAAGTGCTCGGTGTTCCTGCGCGATGGCGCTGAGTTTCCGCTGATGAACGAGGTGTACAAGGAGTTCTTTGGCGACACTCGTCCGGCGCGAACCACCGTGGCGTGCCGGTTCTACAATCCCGAGATGCGGGTGGAGATCGACGCGATCGCTTACAAGCCGACGACGTAGCGCGTCGTTATTTGCGCGGCCGTAGTGCTTCCGCGGGAACTGTAAATCGGCCCTCCAGCGCGGCGGCTTCAACAGCGCGCGCTTCGGGCTCGCGTTTCATGTCTCGCAGCATCGCCGCGTAGCCGTACAGAAGCGCGAACATTTCCTGTTTTGAAATTCGAGCCCGGCGCGCCGTCTCGATTCCCGCCAGCCAGAGGCGCTCGGATTCGTCAAATCTTCGATCCAGCCGCTCGACTGTCGCGAGATTGATCAGCGGCGCCAACGCCCGTGGATCGGACGGCTTGAGCAGCCCCAAGGAATGCAGCAAACACTCCCGAGCTTCGGCGAGCTTGCCGCGATCGAGCAGCGTCGCTCCCCGCTTGTTCCAATCCGCCGCGGGATCTGCTGCCAGCGCGCAGCCACAGGTGACTAAGGTCGCCATGAGAAATCGCATCGCGATCCACCGTAAACGCGGTGCCCGGGTTTGGCCTAGCGCCGTCGCGCGCCGCGGCTAACTTGGCGGAATTCGGCGTGTTGGCGTACTTTGGCGCGCCAGAAATCTTGTCGACGGCGGCGGGTCCGCGTATATTGGGGAAGCCATGGACGGCACCGGCGATCGCCTGAACACGTGGAAAGAAATCGCCACCTACCTCAAGCGCGGCGTCCGAACGCTGCAGCGCTGGGAGCGCGACGAGGGCTTGCCGGTTCATCGATTACCGCACCAGAAGCTCGGGTCGGTGTACGCCTATCGACACGAGTTGGACGAGTGGTGGAAGAAAAGGGGAAGCGAGCTCACAACGGCCGGCGTCGACGAAGCGGCGAACAAGCGCGCCAGCTTTCCCTGGCCTGCCGCCATCGCCGCGAGTTGCCTCATCCTGATCGCCAGTTGGCGTCCCGTCGCACACGCGAACGTCGATCCACAAATCCGCATTGTGCCGGTGACAACCTTTCGCGGCAGTGAACGCTCGCCATCGTTTTCGCCGGACGGAGAATCGATCGCGTTCACTTGGGATGGAGAGAACGGCGAGAACACGGACATCTACACGATGCGCATCGGCGCGACCACGCCCGTGCGGCTGACGCGCGATCCTGCGCCGGATTGGTTCCCCATCTGGTCTCCGGACGGAAAGTGGATCGCATTTCTGCGGCAGATTCCGGGCGCGCTCGCTGTGTTCGTGATTCCCGCGAGCGGAGGAGAAGAGCGCAAGTTCGGCGAAGTGGCGTATCCGGTGGATCTCCCGTCGCCGGCGATGGCGTGGCGCGCCGATTCTCGCGCACTGATCCTGGCGGATCGGAAGCAGTCGGGCGGTCTGTACGGGTTGATTGAAATTGCGTTGGATGGCAGGCGTCGAACCCTCACCGAACCGCCGGCGGGCACATTGGCGACGGCGGGGCTGCGGTGTCCCCCGATGGAAAAACGATCGCGTTTGTGCGTAACTCCGCTTTCGCCAAAGGAGACGTTTTCCTGTTGGATCGCGACGGAGTGCAGCAGATCACGTTTGAAGGCGCGCGCATGAGTAACTTGATGTGGTCGCCGGACGGCCGGCGCTTGTACTTCACTTCAGCGGCGAACGGACTGACCACTTTTTTGCGCGTGGATGCGCGCGCCGGCGGTCGTCCGGAGAGGGTCAACCTTCCGATCAGCGCCATCGCCAGTCCCACGCTTTCGCGTCGTGGCAATCGCCTGCTCTTTAGCGAAGGAAGGGCTGATGCCGATATCTGGCGCCTGGAGATCGCCACCAGAAAACAGGAACGCTGGATTGCATCAACCCTGCCGGATCAAACACCGCAGTATTCACCCGATGGGCGAAGAATCGCATTCGCGTCGGCGCGCTCCGGGACGACGCAGGTGTGGATTTGCGACACGGATGCTTCGCACGCCGTGCAACTCACATCCATCGCGGGCTCCGCGGGAACGCCCCGTTGGTCGCCAGATGGATCGCAGATCGTGTTTGATGGACGCGTGAATGGGAATCAGGACATTTACGCGATCGCGGCGAGCGGTGGCGCGCCCCGGCGCCTCACCGATCACGCTGCAATCGACGGCATTGCCAGCTGGTCGCGCGATGGTCGTTGGATCTACTTCGCTTCGAATCGCACCGGCGAATTTCAGGTGTGGAAGATGCTCGCCGGTGGCGGCGAAGCCGCGCAGGTCACACGTCACGGCGGATACGGAGCTTTCGAAGCGGAGGACGGCAAGACACTCTACTACGCGAAAGGTCATGGTTCGACATCGTTGTGGACCATGCCCGTCGCGGGCGGCGAGGAGCGGGAGGTCTTGCCTTCCCTGATGAGTCGACACAATTTCTCGGTGACACCGTCGGGAATCTACTTCAGCCCGGTGCAGGAGAACGATACGGGAAGCATTTGGCTGTACGGGTTCGCGTCGCAACTTGCTCGACAGATCGCGACCATTCAGAAGCCGCTGGGGCTGGGGTTGAGTGCATCGCCGGATGGGAAGTTCGTGCTGTTCACCGCGGGCGAAGTCGGCGGGTCCGACCTGATGATGATCGAGAATCTGCGCTGGTAATTTACGCGAGCGTGTTGATCGATCCCACACGCCGCGATTCATATTCGCGAATCGCCGCGTCCTGCTGCAGGATGTAGCCCAGCTCATCGACTCCTTCGAGCAGGCAGTGCTTCGAGAACGCGTCGATGGGAAATTCCATCGACGTTCCGTCTGCGAGTGTCAGTGTCTGCGCGGCGAGGTCGATCTTCACGATCGCGCCGGGTGACGCCGTAAGTTTCGCGAGCACAGGCGCGGAAACGACGATGGGCAGTAGACCGTTCTTCAGCGAATTCTGCTTGAAGATATCCGCGAAAGACGTGGAGATCACGGCGCGGAATCCGAACTGCGTCAGCGCCCACGGCGCATGCTCGCGCGAGCTACCGCACCCGAAATTGTCTCCCGCGACGAGCACGGCGGCGTCTTTCGCCTCGGGCCGGTTCAGCACAAAATCCGGTTTCGGCGTGCCCGACGCATCGTAGCGCCAATCGTAAAAAAGCTGGTCGCCGAGGCCAGTCTTCGAAATCGTCTTCAGGAATCGCGCGGGGATGATCTGATCGGTATCGACGTTGTCCATCGGCAGCACGACCGTCTTCGATTCGAACTTCATGGCGTTACTCACAGAAGCGTCCTCACGTCGGTGATCATTCCGGTGATCGCGGCCGCGGCTGCGGTGAGCGGACTCGCCAGAAACGTCCGTCCGCCCTTCCCTTGGCGGCCCTCGAAATTGCGATTGCTGGTCGACACGCTGTACTCGCCCGGCTGGAGCTGATCGCCATTCATCGCGATGCACATGGAGCAGCCGGCTTCGCGGAAATCGGCGCCGGCGTCGCGGAAAATGCGATCGAGTCCTTCGGCCTGCGCCTGCGCGCGCACCTGTTGCGATCCCGGCACCACCAGCACCCGCACGCTCGGGTTCACCTTGCGACCCTTCATCAGCGCGGCCGCCGCACGCAGGTCCGTAATCCGCGAATTCGTGCAGCTTCCGATGAACACGACGTTCACGGGATGACCGGTGAGCGGCTTCCCTGCCGGCAGATCCATGTAACGCAGCGCCTTCGCCAGCGTTTCGCGCTCGCCTAGATCGGCGATCGCCGAAGGATCGGGCACCGCGCCGGAAATCGGAATCCCCATACCGGGATTTGTGCCGAAAGTGATCATCGGCTCGAGCGCACTCGCGTCGATGGTCAATTCGCGATCGTACGAAGCGCCGTCATCCGTCGGAAGCGTGCGCCAGCGCGCGACTGCAGCGTCCCAATCCGCACCCTTCGGCGCATACGTGCGCCCCGCGACATATTGATACGTCGTATCGTCCGGCGCGATCAGGCCCGCGCGCGCGCCGCCTTCGATCGACATATTGCACACCGTCATGCGCTCTTCCATCGAAAGCGCGCGAACCGCCGGCCCGTGATATTCGAACACCGAACCGGTTCCACCGCCCACGCCGATCTGCGCGAGCAGTCCGAGAATCATGTCCTTGGCCGTCACGCCCGGTTTGAGCGATCCGTCGAACCGCACGGCGAACGTCTTGGGGGGCCGCTGCAGGAGGCACTGCGTCGCCAGCACGTGTTCTACTTCACTGGTGCCGATGCCGAACGCGAGCGCGCCAAACGCGCCGTGAGTCGCCGTGTGCGAATCGCCGCAAACTACGGTCATCCCAGGCTGCGTCAATCCCTGCTCCGGCCCCATCACGTGCACGATTCCCTGACGATCGCTCGACAATCCGTAGCATCGAATGCCGAAGTCTTCGCAATTTTTCTCAAGCTGCGCGACCTGCGCCGCAGCGACCTGATCGACGATCGGAAGACCGCGCGGAGTGGTGGGCGTGCTGTGGTCCGTGGTCGCGATCGTAAGATCGGGCCGGCGCACCTTGATGCCGCGGCGGCGCAATCCATCGAACGCCTGTGGCGACGTGACTTCGTGCACCAGATGCAGATCGATGTAAATCAGCGCGGGAGCTCCGGCGTCCTGAGCCACTAAGTGGCTATCCCAGATCTTTTCGATAATCGTTCGCGGCTTCGTCATAATGCCTCACACACCGCTTCACCAACTTGTTGCGTCGTTGCGGGCGCGCCTTTTAGCTTGAGATCGGCTGTGACGCGTCCCGAATCGAGCACCTTGCCGATGGCTGCGTTCACCGCCGCCGACTCCTTCGTCAGACCGAACGTGTATTCGAGCATCGCCGCCACCGATCCGATTGCGCCGAACGGATTCGCTTTGCCCTGCCCCGCGATATCCGGCGCCGATCCATGCACCGGCTCGTACAATCCCTTTTTCTCGCCGAGCGACGCGGAAGGCAGCATACCGATGGATCCGGCCAGCACCGCGCCCTCGTCACTCAGAATGTCGCCGAACATGTTTTCGGTCAGCACGATGTCGAATCGCTTCGGATTGAGAATGAGCTGCATCGCGCAGTTGTCCACCAGCAGGTGATCGAGCTCCACATCGGGATACTGCTTCGCCACGTCCACCACCACGCGACGCCACAACTGCGAATTCTCGATCACATTCGATTTATCGACGCTCGTGACTTTCTTTCGCCGCGCCCTCGCCAGTTGAAACGCCTTGTGCGAGACGCGCTCGATTTCCGCGCGTGTGTAGATCATCGTGTTCACGGCGCGATCGTTCTCGATCCCGCGCGGCGTGCCGTAATACAACCCACCCGTGAGCTCGCGCACGATGATCATGTCCGTGCCTTCCACCAGGTGATTCTTCAGCGGCGATGAATCCACCAGCACGGGCCAGGTTCGCACAGGCCGCAGGTTCGCAAATACTTCGAGTGCAGCGCGCAAACCGAGCAGGCCTTTTTCGGGGCGCTTGTCCGGCGAGACGTTATCGAACTCGGGCAGGCCGACCGCGCCCATCAACGTCGCGTCCGCGGCCAGCGCTTTCTCTACGGTTTCTGCCGGGAGGGGCGACCCAGTTTGGTGGATCGCCGCGCCTCCCAGCAGACCCTCCGATAGCTCGATGGTGTGCCCGAACTTGGTCGCGACGGCTTCCAGCACGCGCCGCGCTTCGTTCGTGACTTCGACACCAATCCCGTCTCCGGGCAACAACAGAATCTTTAGATGCATCGGGGCTTGCCACAAGTCTAGCCGAGCACAACGCCGGCGTTATGACTTATAGCTCCTGTCTCCTGACTTTTTCAGTCAGCCGCGGCTCCCGCTGCTTTCCTGCCCTCGGCGATCTCGCGCGCCAGCGCGGCGATCTCGTCATTGCGCACGCCCTTCTTCGTATCGGCGAGCGCTGTGAAGCGGTGGTACATCGTATCGAGCTGCTCTTTGGTCATCGGATAACCGAGAGCCTCGACGCGCTTCGCCAGCGCATGACGCCCGCTGTGCTTCCCGAGCACCAAGCGCGTTTCCGGAACGCCCACCGAGTGCGGCTCGATGATTTCGTACGTGGTGCGTTCTTTCAGGAACCCGTCCTGATGAATGCCGGCTTCGTGCGCGAACGCGTTCTCGCCGACGATCGCTTTGTTCGGTTGCGGACCGAACGTGATTAACGATGCGAGCAATTGGCTCGCGGGGAAAAGCTGTTCGGTCACGATGCGCGTTTCAAACGGCAGACGGTCGCGGCGCGTATTCATCGCCATCACGACCTCTTCCATGGCTGCATTGCCTGCGCGCTCGCCGATTCCGTTCACCGTGCACTCGATCTGTCGCGCGCCCGCATGCAGGGCCGCCAGCGAATTCGCAACGGCCAGACCCAGATCGTCATGGCAGTGGACGCTGACGATCGCGGTATCGCCCAGCGCCTGCACCATGCGCCCGATCATGGCGCCGTATTCATCCGGCACCGAGTAGCCCACCGTATCCGGAAGATTTACCGTGCGTGCTCCCGCGGATACTACGGCGCGCGATACCTCTTCCAGATAATCCCAATCGGTGCGCGTGGCGTCTTCGGCCGAAAACTCCACGTCGTCGCAATACTGCCGCGCGAGCGTCACCGCATCGACGGCCTCTTCCAAAACCTGCTGGCGCGATTTCTTCAGCTTGTACTTGAGGTGAATATCACTGGTGGCGATGAACGTGTGGATGCGCGGGCGTCGCGCATGCTTCAGCGCCTTCGCGGCCGCTTCCACGTCCTGGCGATTCGCGCGTGCGAGCGCAGCCACATGCGCCCACGGAAATTCTCGCGATACGGCGTCCACAGCTTCGGCGTCGCCTTCCGACGCGATCGGGAAACCCGCCTCCATAATGTCGACGCCAAGCTCCACCAGCTTCGCCGCCATCTTCAACTTTTCGGGAACCGTCATGCTGCAGCCGGGGGACTGCTCGCCGTCGCGCAGGGTGGTGTCGAAGACGTAGATTCGGGTCGCCATAGTTCGATTATCCGGGGCCGCGGTAGATTTGACAAATCAATAAGATTCGCGGGTTGTATAATGTCGTTTTATGGAATTGCACTCCCTGAGGGTGTTCCTGAGCGTCGCGACGGAGAAAAGCTTTTCGCGGGCGGCGGAGAAGATGCTCCGCACTCAACCGGCTATCTCCTTGTCGATACAGCGTTTAGAGGCGCAGCTCGGGGAGAAGTTGATCGATCGGTCCGCCAAGGACCTCCTGCTCACCGATGCCGGCCGGATCGTCCTCGAATACGCCCGGCGGTTCGAGAACCTCCAGGGCGACCTCGAAAACGCGCTCGCCGAACTGCGTGACAAGTCCGCGGGACGGCTGATTATCGGGGCGAACGAGTCGTCGACGTTGTATCTGCTGGACCACATCGAGCGCTTTCGGGAGCGCTTTCCCAAGGTCAAAATTCAGATCCGAAGAAGCCTTTCGAGTCGTATACCGGCAGAGCTGCTCGACGGAGATCTGGAGCTGGGCATCCTGACCTTCGATCCGGAGGACGAGCGGCTCATTACCAAGGTCATCTACACCGATCACCTCGCGTTCATCGTTTCTCCGCAACATCGGCTGGCGGGGCGCCCGGAGGTTTCGATCACCGAGCTCGGGGATGAGACGTTCATCGCGCACAACGTCGTCTCGCCATACCGCGCGCTGGTGGTTCGTGAATTCCAACGCCACAAAGTGCCGCTCAACATGGACGTGGAGATGCCGACCATCGAGGCGATTCGCAAGATGGTGCAGCGCAACGAAGGCGTCGCGTTCCTGCCGCGCATGGTGGTGGAGGATGAGGTGCGGCACGGGATCGTGCGCGAAGTTCGGGTGAAAGAGATGCGCGTCGATCGTCCGATCCGTCTGGTGTATCCGGCGCGGCGGGCGCTAAGTCACGCGGCGCAGGCGTTTCTCGGCGTGCTCGACAGCTAGCGGCCGGCCGCCGCTCCGCGACAAGGGTAAAACTAGCGACGCACCGGGAAGCCGCCCGACGATCCAGGCACGCGAACGGAGCCGGGGCGGGGAGCCTTCATGAGAATCACGCCGTCGCCGGTGCGGAGCTGAATGCTGGTGATCGCTGGCCCGGTGTTTCCATCGGCGGTCAACGGGTAATACGTGCCTCCCAGGTCGATGGGCTGCGACGGCACCTCAAGCTCCTCCGGCACGGATTCACCGTTGGCGTAAGCACGAACCAGCACGATGGCGCGCGTGTAATCGCGACGCCAGACGTCGGCGCACTGAAGTGTACGGCTGCAATCCATGTTCGGAAGACCGGTGATCGACGTACCTTTCTTCCATTGGAGGTCGCGTGCGCCGCCGCGATATCCATTCGGATCCGGCGTTCCGATATCCACACCCATCGCGGGAAACCACGCGCCCCAACGATGAATCTGATTGACCGGCGGAATCATGTCCGTAGACTGGTGTCCGTTGATCACGAACGCCGTTTCATCTCCGGCCTTGTGCGCGCGAAAAATCGGACTCTCCGTGGTGAGCAGCGTATCGCTCACTTTTACCGCGCATGGGGTTTCCTGAGTTCCATCGGCGGCACCCAATCGAATCGGGTAGCACAGCGGGTGGCCCGCCACGTCGGTTGTGTTCGTCGGGAATTTCGACGCGTTCGCAGGAATTCTCTTAACTGTGTTACTCAAATCGACGGGGACGTCGGCCGTAATTTTCGCTGGAAATGAATAATAGAAGAAATCGTCGTTATCCAGATAAATAAAACCGAGGCTGTTGTATTGGAACAGCGTATTCGGGTTGGCGCCCATATAGTAAGTCGCCAGCGCCATCATCGGTCCACGATTTCCACGCTCCCAGGGGAACCAGCTATCTCCGATCTTCATTCCATCCGCGAAGTTGTCCATGGTCATCATGAGCGCCTTGGTCCCGTTGGGATTGTTGACGTCCAGGAAAGCGTCGAAGCTGGCGGAAATGTCCGAATTAGGATCGGGGAACAGATTGAAACGCGTACCGCCCGACCAATGCGACGTATTGAAGGCCTCGATGTATCCCAGATCGGTCGCCAAGGCGAACGCCATGGTGGAAGTGTTCGCGGACACGCGAAAATTATCGCCGAACAATCGATGCAGGTCGACCGTTTCCTGCCGAAGCTGCGCGATCTGATCCGCGAGGTAGTTCGTACCCGACCAATCGGATTGTTTCAATAACGCGTCCGGCGGACTGGTGATGTTCGGCTGCGCGCCGCCGTCGTCGAACATCACGCCGTTGAATCCTCGCGTGCGCGAGAACGATTCGGCCTGATCGGTGAGAAATACCGCCCATGCCCGTTTGCCGTTTTGAATATTAGCCGGATTTCCGGTGATTCCGTTATTGGTCCAAAATCCGGTGTTGGCGCGTGCCTGGTATCGAAATTTCGCGGTGGCTCCGGCGGGCGGATTCGGATTGAACTCCAAATTTCCCAAGCCGACGTTCACGCGATTTATATCGCTCGAATCCCAGCCGCGGCACAGTGTCGTGTCGCCCCGCCGGATCCAGTCATCGCCGAAAATGCGCGATGCGACGGGCAGGTCACCCCCGTTCGTCACGGCTCGAACCCAATACTTCACCTTCGATTTGTTTTCCGAGCGTGGAACCCAGTCGGCGGGCGGAGTAAAGAGGATCTTCCCGTCCTGCGTGAGCCCGCGTGTCTCGTCACTATCCAGCCTCAGCGGAACATACGCCGTGCCGTTCCAATACTGCCATTCCACTGCGGTCCCGGAACCCGCCTTCGAAAACACGAAATTGATTTCGGCGAACGGCTCCATATAGCCGAGCAGCAACGTGTCGGCGAGCGGCACATCGCCCGGTGTCTTGTCGTACGCCGCCACGGTGCGGTCCGTATACACGCCGTTCTTCACCACGAAAACCCCGTTTACAGCCGTGTTGTACGGACCGCTAATGGAAGTCCGCTCGAACGCGTCGAATTGGCCCATATCCAGCCACCCGAAGCGGGCAACCTGATAATCGGTTTTTAAATGATTCAGCGCGTCTTCGTATTTGTAATTGTGTCTCGCGCCGGATTCTTTGAGCGTGTACATCCCATCCGGCGGCAGCCAGGTGTGGTCGACGTATGCAGTCCAGGTAATGTTCTGGTTGTAATCGAGCATGTTCACCGTGCCCTCGATGAACAAGCTGAACCGCTTCGACTCCCACTGCATCGCTTTTTCGCGAATATCAGCCGCGACGTTGCCTGCGTTGTAATTGGTGATCGCGGTCCCCACACGGCCCGGATCGATATTCGGATTGATCGCATTAACCAGCGCTACCGCGTCGAATTGACAACTGGTTTTCTGATTGTTGCCGTCCGTCACGGTGAGTTTGAAGGTGTAGAACCCGTAGACCAATCCGAGAATCGACGGCTGCACCGCCGCGGGATCCTGGATCGTAGCCGCGGGTCCACCGATCTGCTCCCACGCATATTCGAGTTTCGTTCCGCCGTCTAGCGGATACGATCCGCGGCCGTCCAGTATGCCGCCCACGCCCGCATACAGCGTCGGTGCGGTCGCGACGCACGCCGGCGGATACCGTGGAGCATCTGCGAATTTCGCTTGCCCCACCTGGATCTTCAATCCGTATGGCCCGCTATCGTCGGTCACTCCATTGAAGGTCCAGTTAGCCAGATCCGCGGCGTCGCGGACCTGAGGAAGCGTCGAGTTGAGCGGTACGGCTGTCGAATGCCACTTGAGCCACGCCAAATTGAAGGACGCGCCCGGCCCGCCGATGCTGCCCGCGCCGTGCCAGTCGGTGAAGGCGATCTTCGCGATAGGACAGGGAAAAGGATCGAGCGTCAAGCCGCAATAGCCCGCCAGGTATTTACCGCTCGCGGTTTCCCAGCCCTCCATGCGAAGTTGACCTTGCGCGCCGGTCGTCGATGCGCGCTGAATGCGCACGGTGAGGTCCGTGGTGGCGGTGAGCGCCATGCAGGCGGTGTTTCCGTAATCGGGGGTTGAATCTCCGCCCTGATCGCGCGCGCACAGCTCCGTTTCCGTCCGGAAGTACACTACCAGGCCTTCCTCGGGCAATTCCAGAACTTTCGCGCCCGTGCTCGAAGTGATTCCGAACATACGAAATTCCACGCGCGAATTTGTGAGTGAGTTGAACGGCTTGCTGTTGGGAATTTGGAGGCTGTTTGTGCGCGAAATCACCAGCCCTTGGGCCGATGCGATTGCCGAAAACACCGCACAAACGAGTGCCAGGATGAGGCCGACCACACTCTTATCCCTGTAAGCAGACAAGCGACAGTATAGCATCCAAGGCACTTCCTTCTAACGGCACTACGCCTTTTACCTTCTATCGGATGAGTGCGACTGTCCGTACAGGATGGCGACGTCAGATCGTCAGGGGAGCCACTGAAATTTCGGTGACGACGCTTCGCGGGTGCATCCGCAGGCAGGCGAGGATGGCTTCCGCTACATCCTCCGGAAGCAGCGCCTTTTTCAGAGCTTCGGGATCGGGCTTCTCGGGCCGATGTAGGACAAAATCGGTATTTACCCAGCCCGGACAAACGACCGTCGTCCGTATGCCATTTGCCTTTTCTTCCATGCGAATCGCATGCCCAAGGCCGATCATGCCGCGCTTCGACGCCTGATAGGCGGCCCCGGAAAAATCGGGAGCCAGGCCGGAAATCGACGAAACGTAGACCAGGTGCCCGTCGCGAGCTTCGCGCATCCCCGGCAGCACCGCGTGCGTGGCATAGTAGGCGCCGTTGAGATTCGTGGTGATAATTTCATCCCAGATCGGCGGCCGCATCCGCGCCATCGCCCGATCCGGAGTGTTCGTGCCGGAGCAGAAGATCAGGATGTTCGGGTTCCCGAATCGATTGAACGAGGCCTCCGCCAGCCTCGTCATGTCGTCGGGCTTTGTGCAGTCAGCCGCGAAAACTTCGAGCGTACCGTCACGTTTCGCCGCGTCCGATTTCAACGACTCGAGCCGATCGGCTCGGCGCGCTGACGCCATCACTCGTGCGCCTTCGTCCGCGAGCATCAACGCGGTCGCTTTTCCGATCCCGCTCGAAGCACCTACGACGATCGCTACCTTGTCCTTTAGCGAGACCGGCATGCGGAGTCGATTCTACCGTACTGGCTCGTTACGATAGACAACGTGCGCGATTTCCCCACGAGCATCGCTCGCCTGCTGCGCTGGTGCCGAAACGGCCTTGCACTTCTCGGGGCGCTCGTCCTGCTCGTTACGATCACGCCCGCCGTTCGCTGGCCCGCGCGCTGGCTCGCCGGCCACTGGACCGATGCCGATGGAGCAGTGCTGATCGTGCTCGGGGCCGACACGATTAAGCACCCCACGTTTCCTTCCGGCGTACTGATCGGCGAAAGCTCGTACTGGCGCAGTATTCACGCAGTGGAAGCATGGCGGCACGGGCACTTTCAGAAAGTCGTGTTGCTGGGAGCCGACGCAGCGGGCCAGATGAGACAGTTCCTGCGGGCGTATGGGCTTCCGGATGAAGCCATCATCGTCGAAAGCGCTTCGGCGACGACGCATGAGAACGCGCTTCTGGCGCGCCCCATCCTGGAAAACCTCCCCAAGCCGCAAGTCCTGTTGACCAGCGACTTCCACATGTATCGTGCCGCGCGATGTTTTGCCAAAGAGGGAATCCAGGTGACGACGCGACCCTTCCCCGACGCGATCAAGCGGTCCTACTCGCCGCTGCTTCGCTGGAAAGTGTTCTGCGACCTTGTGGGAGAGGTCGCGTCGTCCGCGTATTATCAGCTCCGCGGCTGGATTTAGCCGCGGACGCGTTACTGGAACGGAATCGGCGTCGATTCGCTGGTAGCCAGAACCTTGCCGGACGAATCCAGGTAGTTCCACTTCACAAGATGGATTCCCGATCGGCCGGAGGCGACGGAGCAAGGCGACGCGGAGCACGAAACCGTGATCTGAGAATTGTCAGGCTTGGTGACGACGGCTTGAAAACTCGTCGTATGAAGCGGCGCATTCTGGAATGGAATCGCGACCTTGATGGTCTTCACGGGCGTCCGCGCCTGCCGCATCAGCACTGCTCCTTCGCCGGCCCGAAGCTGAAGCGAGGTAACAGGCTCACCGGTTGTTCCATCCGGCAACAGCGGATAAAGCGTACCGCCGAGCGCTAACGGCTTTCCCGGCAGATCCAACTCGCCATCGTGACACCCCGCACCGCAGTAAGGCCGCACGATCACAACGGCTTTGGTAAAGTCGCGGCGCCACACGTCGGCACAAATCAGGCTCGGCGAACACGCCGGAACGTAGGCGATCGCTTTGAACGTAGTGCTGCTTCCGATCGTCACCGGCGTGCCGGTATACAGCGTGCCTGCCGTCGGCGTCGGATCGACGCCGCTGGTGGTGTAGCGGATCAGCGCGCCGGGTGTCGGCGTCGATAGCTCCACCGTTTGCGTCTCCGCGTAGGTTCCCGGAGGCGGATTCAGAATCGGCGAAATTACCTGGTTCGGGCCGCCTATTCCGCCGGCACCACCGCCTCCTCCGCCGCCACCCCCTCCGCCGACATCTTCCGGAAATCCGAACCCTTCAAAAGTGGCGGGGTTGCTCTGGTTGTTGAACTCGGTCGCGATCCAATCCGAGGATCGTGTCGTGAAGGAAATCCGCAGTTCGTCTAAGCGACCCGAAAAAGGAACCGTGCCGGCGACCGTCTGGCCCACTCGAAGATTCGTGCTGCTGGTGTTGTGGTTCTGAATCGCCGAACCGCTGACCAAAATGCCGTTGACGTACACGCCGCCCCCAGTCAGCGCGATGTAGGTCCACGTGTTCAACGGGAATTGGCCAGCGGCTGTATCGAATCCATTGCAACCGCTGCCGTTCGTGCCGTAATCGAAATCCACCGATCCTGCGCCCAACAGCGAGACGTAGGCGTTGTACCCGTCCTGCGAAGGACCGGCCGCGCAGCTCGTTCCGTGATTCGAAAAAATCGCGCCCGCACTATTGCCCGTGCGGAACACCCAAAATGACAAGCTCATCGCCACGCTTCCGTTATCCAGCGGGTTGCTGAATTGGATGTTATGCGACGAATTCGAAAAACTAGCGCCCGTGCCGATTTGCCCGGTTACTGACGCCGGTCCGTTCACCGTTCCGTTGCGGCCGTTCGAGGTGGAATCGAGCGCGGTCGCGTTCGTCAGATGCTGAACCATTTTGTAATTGGAATCCCAGACCGCAGTCTTGTTCTGTTGATCGCTCGCGGAAGGATTGCCGTAGTACATGTAGATCGACGTATCGGACGTCGGCGACAAACTCGGCAGGTTGACCCACGCCAGAAGCTGACCCGAGCTATTGGTATACAGCTCGATCTCATGGTTGAGCTTCGTCACGCCGTCGCTCGCCGTAAAGAGAATGTCGTTGCCGCTGGCCTGTGCGGAGGCTTGCAAATTCGAATCCGTCGTGGATATCAGAGCCGGAAAATTCGTCAATGCGACTGATCCGGAGACTCGGCTGCGATCGAACGTGATTCGTTTTCGATGCGTCCACGCGACGTTATACCAGGGAGCCCCTCCGCCTGCGCCGATGGTGTAGACGCCCGCGGTGATCGAGCTGTTCGCCAGGCTTCCGACACCGGTGTTGGTGGCGGCGTCGACCCAGGGAACCAGCCGCGCCCCCCCGTTGAGGCCGGACGGATCGGGACTGCCGATGTCGACTCCCATTGCCGGAAACCAGGATCCCCAACGAAAGATCTGCGACATCGGCGGCACGTTGTCCGTGGCTTCGTGCCCGTTCGTGATGTACGAAACGATGGTTCCCGCCGGATATGAGTTGTAGGTCGGAAAATTGGTTTGCAGGTGATTCGAATCGAGCACCGTGACGCACGTCGCCTCGCCTAATGTTCCGAGCCGCACTGCGATCTGGCTCCCGCACCCGATCGCGGTCGTCGGCGGCAAGCCTACCAGGTTGCTGAAATTACCGGTGATCGTGACAGTCGCCGCCAGAGGATTCGCCGGAAGCGCGACCGTCGTGCTGCCGGATGCGCCGTAGTACCAGAAATCGTCGTTATCGAAATAACTAAATCCCAGCGTGTTGTATGCGAACACGGTATTGGAATTCGATCCGATGTAGTAGCTCGAAAGAGCGGCCATCGGGCCGCGCAGGCCGCGCTCCCAGGAATGCCATCGACCATTGGTCGCGTTGAGCGATCCCGTGAATCCGCTAAACAGGTTGTCGAAAACCATCAAATTGCACACCGCGTTCGAGGGATTGTTCGCGGTCAGGCAAGCATCGAAACTCCACGATCCTTCCACGGTCCCGTCCGCCGCCTTGGCCAGCTTGTACTGCCCGTTCGCGATCTGCGCCGCGGAATACGCGGCCTCCACGAACAGTCCCTTCGCCGAAAGTCCGAAATTCATGACGTCCGTGTTCGTGAGGGTCAGGTAATTTGCTCCATAGCGGCTCTTCACGACGTTGGCCGTCGTGCCGATGGTGGCGATCTGATCGGCGCGGAATTCTGCGATCGTGGCGCCTCCGCCACGATAGTCACTGAGCGCCGGGAACGCGTTCGCCGCTACGCGCGGAATAGACGCTCCGTCGTCGAGAAACAGTCCGCTGGTAAAGGTTGGGAATTCGTCGGTCTGGATGATGGCCGCATGCGCCAGCCATTCGCCCCAGGTACGATGTGTGCCGTTCTGCACGTCGCCATGGTTGCCATAGAGATTGTTCGCCGAAAAACCGAACAACACGCGCGACTGGTATTTGAATTTCGCAGATTGCCCGGCCGGCGGATTCGGGTTGTATTCCAGATTTCCCAGCCCGACGTTGATCCGATGTGAATCCGTGCTCGACCATCCGCGTGCGCACAAGACGCAACCGTTTTGCAGATCGTCGCCCTTCAGGGTGTTGAACACCGGTGCGGTTCCGCCCGCCCCTGTCACCACCAGCCGCACCCAGTACTTCGACTGCGAAATGTTCTCGGGGTGCCGAGCCCAATTCGACGGAGGTAGGAACGTGATGGTTCCGTTTTGCGTCAGCCCGTTGGTGCCGTCCGACGCGAGCGAAAGCGCGACATAGCTCGATCCATTCCAGTACTGCCACGCGATCGTCTTGCCCGACTGCGGCGTGGTGAGCACGACTTTCATCAGCGCAAACGGCTCCAGGTACCCGACCAACAATTTGTCCGTCACCTGTATCGATCCGCCGGAATAGATCGGCCCCGTTACGTCTGAGTACGTCGCGCCCGCCAGCGTGTACACTCCGTTCACCGCAGCGCCACCGGGAATGATGCGAAGGGTGGTCTCGAACGCATCGAACTGGTCCATGCCGGACCATCCTGCTCCGCCGGTCATCGTGTAGTCGGCGGTCATGTGCGGAAAGAGGTTCTCGTAGCTGTACGCATTCGTCGCCGCCCAGGTGATCAGTTCGGGCAGTTCGTTGGGACTGATGAACGACGTGTCGACGTATGTGGTCTGCGTGAGATTCGGGTTGTACTGCACCAGGTTTGCCGGATGCGGGTTGAAGATCAGCGAGAACCGGTTCGCCAGGTAGTTCGACACCGCAGCCAGCAGCGGCGGATTCCCGAGTAGGCTGGGAACGTTGTAACCGACCAGTGAGGACCGAATGCGCGCGGCATCCGAGGCCTGATTCGTGCCGGTCCAAATCACCTGTGACGACGCGGTGCAGACGGTGGAGCCCGTCGTGTCGGTTACGCGAAGCTGCCACGTGTATGTGCCGTACACCAGACCAGTGATCTTCGGTTGCTGAACGCTCCGGCTGGAAAAGCTGACGACCGTCGGGCCATTCAGTTCCTGCCAGAGGTAGCTCAGCGTTCCGGTTCCGAAAGAGCCACTTGCGCTCAAGGTTCCGGTTTGTCCGGCAATGAGAGTCGCCGGGATTGTGGCGATGGAGCAGGTGGGAGCCGCGGCCGCGACCAGGGGAACACAGAGGAAGGTGATCAGAAGTCGATTCACAGGTCGGCTCCTCGTTAGTAAATCGTGCGCCAGGCGTACGCGTCAGCCGCGTCCTTTGCGCAAACCGTGACGGAGTCTTTCACGCCTGTGGCGCCCGTCGTCTGCCAGATCCGGCCGCGCTGCGAGACGTTGCAAGTCGGCTGCGTGCCGGCCGCCAGAACGTTCACCGGTGGAACCATGAGACGAAACACCGAGCCGTCGTACCACAGGTTGTACAAGCGGCCCGCCAGGATGTCTGCGTTCACCGGATCGGTAACGCCGTCGAATTGCCGGATCGCGATGCCGCCCAGAGTGTCGACGTTGAGACTGGTGGATCCGCCGGCGCCGTTCACATCCGGTTTCCAGTGCACGATCATTCCCGCGGTATACGCCGTCAAGGTGGGCGACATCGCGCACGTGTAAACCGACGACGATCCACTCGCCGACGCACATAACGTCGCGGCTCCGGCTTGATCGCGCGCCTGCGTAAGAAGCACCGCCGTATCGGCCAGGTGTTGGACGTTGATCTGCGAACCGCTGTCTGAGATCGCATTCAGAATCCCCGACCCCGCCACGAAATTCATGGTGCCCCGCGAACCCACGAGAGCGCCGTCCGTGTTCACCGTCAGATTTCCGGATCCACCGCCGGATCCGCCGCTGAGCACGGTCCAGATGTTGCTTGCCGTACACCCGAGCAGATTCGCGCCTGCGGCAGCGTTCGTCTGAAAGAACAAATCCGCGATGCTGCATACGGCGGGCACAGACGTGCCGGCCTTCACCGGTCCGGTCGAGACGGCCGACTTGAAATCGACGTGGCGAGACTGGCGTTGCAGGTCGATTTGAGTTTGCCCCCAGACCGCCGCCGTCGCCAGGAAAAACGTGAATTTGCGCATGACTCCCCTCACGCGCTCACCATCCCCTGATGTCTTTGTGCCAGGCCCCTCTTTGTTTCGCGATGCTGAAAAAAATACGACCGGTTACGCGCGCCAACCGTTGGTCAACGAGTTTTGCTTGAGTTGCTAACCTGAGTAAGTTGAAACTCAGCGAGGCTTTGCAGATCCTCCAGGCGGCGCCCGCGGACGGATCGCCTTTCCCTGTTCTTCTGGCTTGCGGATTCACTCCGTTGCACGTCGAAACTTTCCTGCGCGCGCACCTGCAACGCGCTCTCCCCGCACGCCGCGTCGTCGTCTCCACCGGCCTGTTCGGGAATCTCGCGGGCACCCTCGAAAGCCCGGCCGATGCTCACGCGATCGCCATCGTGATCGAGTGGTCCGACCTCGATCCCCGACTCAGTTTTCGGGAAGCGGGCGCCTGGGGACCCGCCGCGGTCACCGACATCGTCTCGACCGCCGCGTCTACTCTCGATCGACTCGCAACGGCGATCGAGCGCATGGCCGGCAGCGCGATTGTCGCGGTAGTTTGTCCGACTTTGCCAAAGCCGCCGCTGTTTCACACCGCAGGCGCCCACGCCGCCGAGGCCGAACTGAGACTCGATGCGGCGGTGATGCAATTCGCCGCTCGAATCGCCGCGCTTCGGTATGTTCGCGTGTCCAGCGCGGCGCGGCTTGCTGAAATTTCGCCCGCTGCCGATCGATATCATCCGCAATCCGATCTGCTCGCCGGTTTCCCTTATTCGGTTCCTCACGCGGCGGAGATCGGGAGCACGCTCGCCGCCCTGATCGCTCCTCCGCCGCCGAAAAAAGGATTGATCACCGACCTCGACGACACGCTCTGGAGCGGAATCGTGGGAGAAATTGGCGTCGACGCGATCGCGTGGGACTTGACCAGTCATCAGCAAATCCACGGGCTTTATCAGAAGCTGCTGTGCTCGCTCTCGCAGGAAGGCGTGCTGATCGGCATCGCCAGCCGCAATGATCCAGCCGTCGTCGATCAGGCGTTTCAGCGTGACGACCTGCTGCTCCCCGCGGCTCGCGTCTTCCCGATCCACGCGAACTGGAATGCGAAATCGAATTCAGTCGGCGAGATTCTCAGCACATGGAACATTGCGGCCGACTCTGTCGTGTTTGTCGATGACAGCCCGCTTGAGCTAGCAGAGGTCGCCGCCGCGCACCCCGGAATCGAATGCATCCAGTTCCCGAAAGGCGACTATCGCGCCGCGTTTACGATGCTGCGCCGCTTGCGCGATCTGTTCGGTAGGCCCCATCTCGCCGAAGAAGACACGATCCGGCTCGAGAGCCTTCGCAATTCTGCCGCGATCCGCGAAGCAGCCGCCGGCGGATCTGCTCCCGAGGAGTTTCTCCAGGGCCTCGGCGCCAGCGTTCGGATCGATTTTCAGCTTCCGCCGCCGGATTCGCGTCCGCTTGAATTGATCAACAAGACGAACCAGTTCAACCTGAATGGCAAGCGCTATACGGATGCCGAATGGTCGGCGGCGCTGGCCGAACCGGGCGCGTTCCTCGCCGTCGTGAGCTATCAGGACAAATTTGGACCGCTGGGAAAAATCGCTGTGGTTCAAGGCGCGCACTGCGCCGGGGTGCTGCGCATCCGATCCTGGGTGATGAGCTGCCGGGCCTTCGCGCGTCGAATCGAACATCAATGCCTGCGTGTGCTGTTCGAACGCTTCGGCGCAAAGGAAATCGTTTTTGAGTTCACCGCGACGGCCCGCAACGGCCCCTTGCGCGAATGGATCGCGACGTATCTCGGCGAAGAACCAAAATCCGATTTCGCTTTGTCACAGGAGCGCTTTGCAGCATGCGCCGTGCCTCTTTATCATGGAGTGGAAATAACCTCATGAATGATCATCGGGAGCGATTGCTCCGCTGCTTCACGCTCGTTTTTCCGAACCTCTCGCCGGAACAGGCCGCGCGAGCCAGCCAGGCTTCGCTCGCGGAATGGGATTCGGTGGCCAGCATCAGCCTTCTCAATGTTGTGGAGGAGGAATTCCAGATCGAGGTCGACATGGAAGTTCTGGCCGATCTCAGCTCATTCGATCTCGTCCTCGACTACCTCAACAAGAGGCAAAGTGCCTGACGGGACGTATGTCTCTTCCTGCATCCCCAAGCCTTCATCACATCGGATTCGTGGTCGCCAATATCGCAGCGTCGATGGAGAGCTTCGTCAACTCGCTCGCCGGGAGTTGGGACGGACAGGTGTTCCACGACCCGCATCAAAGGGTCAAGGTCGCGTTCCTCAGCACCGCTCCGGGCGATACGCAGATTGAATTGGTGGAGCCGGCCGGGGAGAGTTCCCCGGTGGCGAGGTTTTTGAAGGTCCACGGCGGCGGCTTGCACCATGTTTGCTACGAGGTGGAAACCCTCGAACGCGAACTCGCGGAATGGCGTGCACGCGGCGCGCTCATCGTGAGCCGCCCCAAGCCGGCGGTGGCATTTTCCGGACGTAGAATCGCCTGGGTAATGACGCCGGAGAAGTTGCTGGTCGAACTGCTGGAGCGGCAGGCCCAAGCAGCAACGCAAGCCGCGTTATAATTCGATTCCACCCGCGTGTTTGAATCCCTCATCCTGAAAGTCAGGCGCGGCGAAACGCCGTTCTTCCGCGTCGTCAAGAACGCAGCCAGCAACGTGGTCTCCGGTAATCTCCCGCTGCCTCGATTCCTGAAACCGGTGCTCGGCGCGCTGTACCACTTTCACAGCGGTCTTTTCTATTTCACGCGGCGCGTGTACGTCTATTTTTGGATCGAGCCGCTGTTCCGCGGCCGCTGCGCCAAGCTTGGTAAACGATTTCAGGTCTGGTATATGCCCGAAGTTTTCGGCCACATCCGTCTGGAAATCGGATCGAACGTCAACTTCTTCGGCAAGGTTGGAATCTACAGCGGCCGCATGAACGACGATCCCCGGCTGGAGATTCAAGATCGCGTCGATATCGGCAACAACGTGACGTTCGTGGTCAACAAGGAAATCGTGATCGAAGAGGACGTGAACGTCGCCACCGGCGCGCGATTCATGGACTCCGATGCACACCCCCGCGACACCGCCGCACGCGTTGCCGATGAACCGCCCAAGCCGGAAGAGATCAAACCCGTGCGTGTGTGCCGCGGCGCCTGGATCGGCCAGAACGTGTTCGTCATGAAGGGGGTGACGGTCGGCGAAGGCGCCATCATCGGCGTCAACAGCGTGGTGGTGACCGACATTCCGCCGCACTGCGTCGCGATGGGGAATCCGGCGCGAGTGGTGTTTCGTGCCCAGCCCGCCGCTGCAGCACCCGTGGATCCCGCAACGCCCGCTAGCTGATCGATACCAGCTCGGTTTCCATGCGCTTTAGCTGACCGCACGCCGCGTACACGTCCAGCCCTCGCGGCTTGCGAACAAAGCACGGTACCGCGCGCCGGACGATCGACTGGAACGACGCGACCCGCGACGGCTCCGGCGTTTCGAACGGAATCCCCGGCCCCGGATTTAGCGCGATCAGATTTACCTTCGCGTTCAAGTGAGCGAGCAGCTTTACGACGCGATTCGCGTCGGCATCCGTATCGTTCACGCCCTTCAAAAGTACGTACTCGAACGTCAATTTCTCCCAAGGACGCAGCGGATAAGCGCGGCACGCCGCGATCAGATCCTTCAAGTGATACTTGCGTGTGATCGGCATCAACGTGCGCCGCTGCTCTTCTTCCGACGCGTTGAGTGAAATCGCCAGCTTCGGCCGTACCGGCTCCCGCCCCAACTCCGCGATTTTCGGAATGATCCCCGAAGTCGACAGCGTGATGCGGCGCGGCGAAATCGCCATGCCTTCCGTATCCGTGAGCAGCCGCGTCGCCTTGATCACGTTCGCGAGATTCAGCAGCGGCTCGCCCTGCCCCATCATCACGATGTTCACGCGATCCGAATTCGCCTCCAGTTTCTGCTCGATCGCCACGCGAAGCACTTGCCCGACGATTTCACCGGCGGTCAAGCTTCGTTCCAGGCCGAGAAGCGCCGTGAGACAGAATCTGCAGTCCACCGGGCAGCCGACCTGGCTCGAAATGCAGATGGTCGATCGCTCACCTTCCGGCATCCAGACGGTCTCGACGGTTTTTCCATCGGCGAGCCGAAGCAGGAAGCGTCGCGTCCCGTCCGCGGACTCGTAGACCCGCTCTACTTCAGGTAGACCGATCGGTAAATCGGCATCAAGCTGCTGACGCAAAGTCTTCGGAAGATTGGAAATTGCGCTCAGGTCGGCGGCGCGGCGGCGATAAACCGCATCGTAAATCTGGCGCGCCCGAAACGCCGGCTCGCCTCCGCCCAGCGCTGCCTGAAGCTCCGCAAGCTCCATCCCTACAATAACTTGCGGCATATATACAGGCTAGCATGGAGCCCGCGATAGAATGGAGAGGAGCATGTCCGCAACCCACCATAAGATCCGTCCGCGCGACCACGCCAAGGTCCGCGATATCGAGCGGACCACGCTCACCAACGGCGTTCGCGTCATTACCGAACAGATGCCGCACGTGCGCAGCGTGTCCGTGGGCATTTGGATCGGGACCGGATCGCGCGAGGAACAGCCCGAAGTCGGCGGAATCTCGCACTTCATCGAACACATGGTGTTCAAGGGCACCAAGAAGCGCACCGCCGAACAGATCGCGCGTTCGGTCGACTCCATTGGCGGCGGGCTCGATGCGTTCACCTCCAAGGAACTGGTCAGCTACAACGTCAAGGTTCTGGATGAGCACCTGCCCGAAGCCTTCGACGTCGTCTCCGACCTCGTGCGGAATCCGCTCTTCCAGAAAGAGGACATCGAACGCGAAAAGGGCGTGATCCTCGAAGAGCTGAAGATGGAAGTGGATAATCCCGAGTACCTGATCCACGAAATCTTCTCCAGCAATTTCTGGAAAGGCCACCCGCTGGGACGCCCGATCATCGGCACAAAGCAGACCATTCGCACCTTCGATCGCGATAAGATCGAGCGGCACTACAACCAGTTCTACACGCCGTCGAACATTCTGATCACCGCGGCCGGGAACCTGAAGCACAAGCACCTGGTCGATCTGGCGACGCAGCATTTCGAGGATCTGAAGCCGCGAAAGACGCCGGCGATCAAGGTGACGCCCACGCCGCACGCGCCGCTGATTTTCCGCAACAAGAATTCCCTGGAACAGGTGCACGTGTATCTGGGCGTGCCGTCGATCCCGATGTCGCACGAGTCGCGCTTCGCCTGCTACATCCTGAACGCGATTCTGGGCGGCGGCATGAGTTCGCGGCTGTTCCAGAACATTCGCGAAAAGCAGGGGCTCGCCTACACCGTCTTCTCCGAGCTCAGCATGTATCGCGATGCGGGCTGCATGCTGATCTACGCCGGCACATCGCTTAAATCTGCGGGCAAAGTGGTGGAATCGATCGTCCGCGAGTTGAATACGCTCGTGAACACCGCAGTCAGTTCGGACGAGTTGGTGCGCGCCAAGGATCATCTCAAGGGCTCCTTCGTGCTGGGTCTCGAATCCACGTCGAGCCGCATGGGCAACCTCGCGCGGCAGGAGCTTTACTTCAACCGATTCTTTTCGCTCGACGAAATGCTGGATCGGATCGATCGCGTGCAGTCGAACGAAGTACAGGCGCTGGCCCAACAATTCTTCGATCCGAAGCGCATGGCCGTGGCGATGCTCGGGAGGCTTGAAGGTTTTCGTGTGCGTCGCGAAGATCTGATGCGCCGCTGAATGCGACCCCTTCTGGCCGGCGCGTTGTTGGCGGTTTCCGCCTTCGCGCTGGACCTATCCAAGCTCAAACCGAAGGGTTACGTCAACGATTTCACGAACACGCTGAGCGCGAGCGACTCTGCGCGAATTGAGTCTTACTGTGCGGCCGTGGAGCGTGCGACCGGGGCGCAGTTTTCACTGGTCCTGATCGACACACTGGACGGTGAGCCGATTGAAGACGTCACCAACGCGTTGTATCGCCAGTGGGGCGTCGGCAAAAAGGGCACGAACGAAGGCTTGATGATGCTGCTGGCGATCAAAGATCGCAAACAGCGCGTCGAGGTCGGCTACGGATTGGAGCCGGTGATCCCGGATGGATACGCAGGCGGTGTCATGCGTCGCGTCCGGCCGATCCTGGCGCAGAAAAACTACGGCGCGGCACTGCTCTCCGCAATGCAGCAGTTCGGCGATAAAGTCGCGCAGGAGAAAGGCGTCGAGATTCAGGGCGCGCCACGGGAGCGCCGCTCGCGGCCTTCGCCGCGCGGCCCGTCGATTCCGATCCTGCCACTGGTGGTTGGAGGCATTGCGGTTCTGTGGCTGCTGAGCCGGTTGGGTGGCGGTCGCGGCGGCGGTGGAGGGGGAACTGGTTTCCTCGCTGGACTGTTTCTCGGTAACCTGATGGGACGCGGCGGGGGAAGTGGCTGGTCGAGCGGTGGATTTGGCGGTTACGATTCCGGCGGCGATAGCGGCGGATTCGGCGGCTACGGCGGGGGCGATTCGGGCGGCGGAGGCGCATCCAGCGACTGGTAGCCCAGCGGGTGAATCCAATGCGGGTGAATCCAATATGGACGAGCTGAAAGAACTGGTTTCGAAACTCGAAAACGCGTTCCACGATCGCCTGGTATCGGTGATCCTGTACGGCTCAGGCGCGTCGTCGGATCATCACGGCAAGTTTTCGGATCTGAATATTTTGACCGTGCTGAAGGAAATCACGCCGCGAGAGCTGGCCGAAGGCGAACCGGTGATCAAGTGGTGGCGCGGGCACGGCCATCCTTCCCCGCTGCTGATGAGCGAAGAGGAAGCCCACAACTCCACCGACAGCTTCGCGATCGAGTTTCGCGACATGAAGGATCGCCGCAAGGTGCTGTACGGGCCGGATTTGATCGCCGATCTGAAGGTGGACGGGCCGTACTATCGCGCGCAGATCGAGCATGAACTTCGCTCGAAGCTCCTGCGTCTAAGACAGCAGGGGGCCGGACAGCTTTCTCACCCCGAGGCATTGCTGCGATTGTGCGTCGATTCCGTATCGACGTTTTGCGTTTTAGGCCGGCACGCGCTGATCGCGTCGGGCGCGGATGCGAAAACGGAGCGCCGCGCCGTGGTACATCAGCTTTCAAAGACGTTGAACGCTGATTTTTCGGCGTTCGACACGCTGCTCGATATCCGCGAAGATCGGGCGGGAACCGACCCGGGAGATCCGGGCGAGCTGTTCGCGAAATATCTGGAATCGATTCGCAGGTTGATTGAGTTTGTGGACCGACTGGAGGGCAAGTCATGAGTAAAGGTTTGATGATTGGCGGCGTGGTGGTTCTGATGGTGCTGCTGATGGGGTGCGGGTTGATGAGCTCGCGCAACGAACTGGTGACGGAGCGGGAAGCGATCAATGGCGCGTTCGCCCAGGTGGACGTCGCGCTGCAGCGCCGCAACGATCTGATCCCGAACCTGGTGGAAACCGTGAAAGGTTTCGCCAAGCAGGAACAGAGCGTCATCGATTCGGTGACCAAGGCTCGCGCCGCGATGATGGGCGCACGCACGCCGGGAGAAAAAATTGAGGCCGACGCACAGGTTCGCTCCGCACTCGGGCGCCTGTTCGTTGTGGTCGAGAACTACCCGAATCTCAAGTCGAACGAGAATTTCCTGCGGCTCCAGGATGAGCTCGCTGGTACCGAGAATCGCATCAACGTGGAGCGCGGTAAGTACAACAAGACAGTTCAGCAGTACAACACCGACATTCAGGTGTTCCCCAAGAACATCGCTGCGAGCCTGTTCGGTTTCCAGCGCAACGATGCGTACTTCAAAGCCGATGCCGGCGCCAAAGAAGTTCCTAAGGTGAAATTCTAGGTGCCCACGCCCGAATATCAAAACTACATCGACGGGCAGTGGGTTAGCGGGCCGCTTTTCGAGAATCGCAATCCTGCGGATACGTCGGAAGTGGTCGGCTTGTTCGTCACAGGAACGGCTGCCGACATCGATTCGGCGGTCGACGCCGCGTCCCGTGCGCTGCCTGCCTGGAGCGCGATGCCGGCGCCCGCGCGCGGAGCGCTGCTGTATCGCATCGCCGAAATTCTGGAACGGCGATTCGACCAGTTCGGCGAAGAGATGACCCGCGAGGAGGGCAAAACCCTCCCTGAAGCGAAGGGCGAAGTTCGCCGCGCGATTAATATCTTTCGCTATTTTGCCGGCGAAGGATCGCGCATGCCGGGGCCGTCGGTGCCTTCGGAGCGCGATCGCGTGCACATGTGGGCGGAGCGGAAGCCGCTCGGCGTCGTCGGGCTGGTCACGCCGTGGAATTTTCCGAGCGCGATTCCGGCGTGGAAGATCGCGCCCGCGCTGATCTGCGGAAACACGGTGGTGGTGAAGCCTGCGTCGGCGGCCCCGCTCTCGGCATGGCGAATCGTTGAAGCTTGCCGCGAAGCCGGCGTTCCAAAAGGCGTCGTGAATTTCGTGGCGGGACCTGGTGGAGCGCTGGGCGGCGCGCTGATCGGCGCGAAACCGCTGCGCGCGATCTCCTTCACCGGATCTTGCGAGGTCGGCAACAAGCTGCACGAAGCAGCATCGGCTCGGCGTTTGCGGATCCAGCTTGAAATGGGAGGCAAGAACCCGACCATCGTGTGCGCCGATGCTCCGTTCGAACAAGCCGTCGAGAACACCGTGAACGGCGCATTCTTCTCGACGGGCCAGAAATGCACGTCGACCAGTCGCGCGATTGTCGAAGACGCGATCTACGACAAGTTCGTCAAGGCGCTGGTGGAGCGCACGAAGAAGCTCAGGGTCGGGAACGGACTGGAGGCCGGTGTCGAAATCGGACCGGTGATCGACCAGTCTCAGCTCGATACCGATCTCAAGTACATCGAGATCGGCCGCAAGGAAGCAGGCAAGCCGCTGGCGGGCGGCAAGCGGCTCGCCGGCGGCGATTACGATAAGGGCTACTTCCTCGAACCGACCATCTTCGCCGGCGTCACGCAGGAGATGCGCATCGCTCAGGAAGAGATTTTCGGACCCGTACTCGCAGTGATGCGGGCGCGCGATTTCGACGACGCGATGCAGATCGCCAACGCGATTCCATTCGGGTTGTCAGCAAGCGTTCAGACATCGAACGTGTCGCGCGTGTTCGAGTTCGTGAAGCAGGCCGAGGCCGGACTGCTCACCGTGAATCTGCCGAGCGCCGGCGTCGAGTATCAGCTTCCCTTCGGTGGCTCGAAAGAATCGAGCTTCGGACCCAAGGAACAAGGGCCCGCGGCGATCGAGTTCTACAGCGACTGGAAGACGGTTTACCTCAAGTACTAACCTTATGCGGCTTGGGCAGATCGAGTGGCAGGGAAAAAAGACCGCGGCCATCTTCAACAACCTGGGTGCGCGGCCGATTCCGGGCTTCACTTTGCTCGAACTCATCGCGCAGGCGGAATCCGACGGCGACACGTTGGAATCGGCGGCATGGCGCCGCGGCGCGGATGACACGATCACGACTCCGCCGCTGCTGCCGATCGATCCACCCGAGGTTTGGGGCTGCGGCTGCACGTATGAATCGAGCGCGGCCTTCCGGGATGCCGAGCACGGAACGCGTGAGGGATTCTACGCCGCTGTATATCGCGGCGAGCGGCCCGAGGTTTTCTTCAAAGGAACAGCTCGCGTTTGCGCCGGACCCGGCGAGCCGATCGGCATGCGCGAAGATTCGAAGTTCACCGCGCCCGAACCGGAGCTGGCGCTTCTCCTCGGAACCGGCGGCACGATCCTCGGCTATACGCTCGCGAACGACGTATCGGCCTGGGATATCGAGCGCGAGAACCCCTTATACCTGACGCAATCGAAGATCTTCGCGGCCTGCTGCGCGATCGGTCCGGTGATCGTAACCGCGCCCGAAATTCCGGATCCCAAGAATCTCAACATGACTTGCAGGATCACGCGCGGCGATCGTGTCACGTTCGAAGGCTCCGTGAACACATCCCGCCTCGGCCGATCGCTCGAAACGCTGGTCGCGTATCTGACCCGATCGAATCCTGTGCCCGCCGGGACAGTTCTGCTGACCGGGACCGGCATCATCGTCACCGAGGAATCGGCGCTTGCGCCCGGCGACGTCGTGTCGATTCGCGTACCTCAGATCGGCGAGCTGTCCAATCCCGTAGCGCGCGTCTGACGCTCGCGACTTTGCTAGGCTGAATTCGATGCCTGAGAACTACCGTCGCTTCGAAGCCGGACCCGACCCCTTCGGTCGCATCTGGCAGGTGGAATTTCGGTGGCTCCAAACCGCCATTTCGATTCGCCACGCGGACACGGTCGACGTGAAATTCGTACTTTGGACCGTCGGCGAAGAGAAGCAGGAAAAAGTGATCGCCCTGCCGAACCCGCGCTTGCTGGAGTTGAGTCGAAAGACCGGCCATCCGATCACGGACGCCTGGTGTTTGCGCATTGCCGCGCGGCATCTCCAGGAGATGATCAGTTCCGGCAGCGACCTGGAAAAAACACTGGTCACCTTGTCGTTCGCCGATCTTGAGGCGGCCAACGGCAAGCGCGTTGCAGCGTAACGCTGCGTAAAACCGGCCTCGATCGGGGTCGTGGTAAGAATATACTTTGAACCAAAACTGCTGCGGCGTTGCGTCTGTTGGAGCGAACGTGAACTGCGGAGAGCGAGGAGAGATCAGGATGGTTAACTGCCCGCGTTGCGATGCTGTGATTGACGTCGATGAGGACGAATTGGACGAAGGCGATGCGCTCATCTGCGAAGAGTGCGGTGCGAATCTCAACGTAAGCAGTGTGTCTCCGCTGGAGCTTTCCCCGGACGAAGACACAGACGATGACGCCGATTTCGACGACGAAGACGAAGAAGATGAGGATTTTGAGGAAGAAGACGACGAAGACGACGAGGATGATGACGACGACGAGGAGTAGCCGCGCTCTCGTTGCGATCGCCATCGGATTGTTCCTTTGCGTCACGGCTGCGTCGGCCGGCGACAAGAAACAGAAGCAGGAAGTGTTCGCGCTGATCGCCGGATCGGTTTTTCGTGAGCCGGGTTTCGCGGTGCCAGAAGCCAAAGTTACGTTGACTTTGAAAGACGCGCCGAAGGGGAAGAAACTCGAGACCAGCACGTCGCCGCGCGGCGAATTCACGTTTCGCGTTCCTCCCACGCAAGCTACCTACATCCTTCGCGCCGCCGTAAAAGGCTTCCAACCGCAAGAAAAAGAGGCGGTTATTTCGGGCGAAGATCGCGTGGACGTAACCTTTCTTCTCACGCCTGAGTCCAAATAGGAGGAGGCTTCATGCCCCGACTGATCTTCCGAATCGCCGTGTGCTCCGCTTTCGCGGCAGCGCTGGTTGCCACGGCCTATGCGCAAACAGACAAGAAATCGAAGAAGGAGCAGGCCGGACTGCGCGTGGTGCAGGGTACGGTGGTCGACGGCGATGAGAAACCCATCCAGGGCGCTGTGGTTCGGCTAAAAGACACTGCCGGCATCCGAACGTTCATTACGCGCGAGGACGGCAGCTATCATTTCTCCGGTCTCAAGGTCGACGTGAATTATGAGCTCAAAGCCGATTTCGACAAGCTCGGCAGCAAGTGGAAGCGGCTCAGCGTTTTCGACGAACGCAAAACGGCCATCATTAATTTCAAGTTAGAAAAACAGGACTCCAACAAACAGGACAAAGGCGAGCCGGACAAGTCAAAGCAGTAGGTATGAAAGCTCTACTCGCATTCGTCACGATTCTGGGCACGGCGGTGGCGCAGGACTTCAGGGTCGGCTCCACGGTCACCGATTTTCCGCTGCGCGATCTGGATGGAAAAGCCACAAGTTTCGACGCGCTTAAGGGCAAGCTCACGGTGGTGGCGTTCATCGCCGTGGAATGTCCCGTTTCGAACGCGTATAACGATCGCATGAGTGCGCTTTTCAAGGATTACTCGGGTCGCGTGAATTTCATTTTTGTGAACTCGAATTCCACTGAGAGCCCTGACGATGTGCGCCGTCACATGCGCGACGCAGGCTTCCCGTTTGTTCCCTTGAAGGATCCGAACAACGTGGTGGCCGATAAGTTCGGCGCTTCGAAGACCCCCGAGATCTACGTGATCGACAATGCGAACGTCGTCCGCTACCACGGTCCCATCGACGATTCGCAGAATCCGGCGCGCATCAAGAACCAGCACCTGCGGGCGACTCTTGATGCCCTGCTCGAAGGCAAGCCGGTACCGAATGCTGAAGTGAGTGCCTTCGGATGTACGATCAAGAAAGTTCGTAAGGCGACGGGTTCACACTAAGAACATGAGATTCCTCCTCGCGACGATGGCGATCGCCGGCGTGCTCTGCGCGCAACCGAAACTCACGCCGGTCGACGAAACCGGCTACCCGAAGATGGTCGCGAGCCACAAAGGGAAGGTTGTGCTGGTCGATTTCTGGGCGACCTGGTGCAAGCCGTGCCGCGCCGAAATGCCGGAGCTGGCGAAATTGTCGAAGAAGCTCGCCGCGCGCGGATTCGAGCTGGTCACCGTTTCGTCCGACGAGCCGGAGCAGGAACCCGCCGCGAGAAAAGTTCTGCAAAGCGACGGCATCACTGGCGTCGGTTACCTGAAGCAGCCGAAAGACGACGACAAGTTCATCAACTCCATCGATCCGAAGTGGGGCGGCGCGCTTCCGGCGATGTTCCTGTACGATCGCACCGGCAAGAAGGTCCGCTCGTTCATTGGCGAGACGCCGTTGAAAGAGCTGGAAGCGGCGATCGAAAAGCTTCTGTAGGTGGTCCGGCTTTCCCTTCTCTTTTGTGCGCTGGCGTGTAGCGCGCAAACTCTGATCATCAAGAACGTCACCGTGATCGACGCGACCGATGCGCCGCCGCGCAAAGGCGTCAGCGTCGCGATCGAAGGCGATCGCATTATGGCGATTCAGAAGAACGTGCGTGCGCCGCGCGGCGTGCGCGTGATCGACGGAAAGGGCAAGTTCCTGATCCCGGGTCTGTGGGACATGCACATGCACTTGCCCGTCGCGTCGCCGCCATTCGATGAACTCGTGGCGCATGGGATCACGGGCGTTCGCGAAATGTTCAGCGGCGTTCCTCCCGCGCTGCTCGAGGCGTGGCGCGCGCGGCCTGACGTTCCGCGAATCGTCACCGCTGGATTCATCGACGCGATTCGCACAGTGGGCGCCGACGGGCAACCCGCGCCCGGCGCATTCGCGGTCGCCAGCGCTCCCGAGGCGCGCGCCGCGGTCCGATTTCTGGCACGCCAGCAATACGACTTCATCAAGGTTTACAACAGCCTCTCGCGCGAAGCATTTTTGGGCGTGGCGGACCAGGCGAAGATGCTCGGCATCCCGTTCGCCGGCCAC